>BNJU01002951.1_pt1 | contig 39392 bp, 49 predicted proteins | sample 8539281 | NCBI WGS metagenome assembly BNJU01 (sample SAMD00202456, study PRJDB9452) | human saliva metagenome | isolation source: human saliva | place: Japan
AACAGATTTCTTTTAGCCATAACAAAAACCTCCAAATATTATATAGTTATTTTATCATATATTTTGAGGTTTAAACAAAATCTGGACACTCTCATTTATTTTATTTTTCCATTTTGTATGCTCTCTCTTTTTATCTTTCTAGTTTCTTTTCTATCTAAATTTCTATAGTAATATTAATAAAATATCATTTTTATTTCAGCTACGATTCTATAGAGCCTACTCGATATCTCCATAATCCTTTTAAATTTCCTGTAAGTGCTTTTCCTCTTTGCTTTAGTTTTGTGTGCTCGATTAAATTTTCTGAAAATCCATAAAAGTTTAGCAATTACTGTTAATTTAATTAATTTTTAGATCTTTTTCTGCAGATTCAGTGAAATTTTCCTTCATAAAATTTTTCCATTATAATCCTAGCCTTTTAAAAACTATCTTCAACAGAAGCATCAGATTTTGATTTTTCCCATCTTCTTAATATTCTTTTTCATCTTCTTCGAGTATGTTCATCATATATTTTTGTCTAAAATTAAATTACGGACAAAAGATGACATATTAAGATTATTTATATTTGAATATTCTTTTAAAAAGTTCTAAATCTTCTTTTCCGTTCTCAATGATAATGTAGGCATTTTCATCTCTCCAATTGTAATATTTATATTACAATTGTACCATCTATTCTATTTGTCAAGATATTAAAAATTTTAGATAGTAAATCGATATGGATTTTACTCAAAAGATGTATTTCAAATAAACTCACAATTGAACCTTTTACGAAAATCTTACCAGAAATATTCCTTTTGTACAAAACTTTTTGAATGCCCCTTTTTACTCTCTAACTGTAAAGTTAAAATGATTGTCTGAGAATTTTATCATTATATTTCTACACCTTGCTTTAAACTTCTATTTATAAACAGATTCCACTTCTTCTGTTCAAACTATTAAATATTTTTATAACTCATGTTTCATAATTAATCTCAGTAACGGCTTAAATATATTATTCATTTTCACAAATTCTTCATAGTAATATCTGCCTTGTCATTGAGATAATGTATATACCCTATTTTCAAGCAACAGAACTTCATTCACTTTTCCTTTGAGTCTTTCTAGAAAACTCTTTCCTTTGGTACTTTTATCAACATTATAACTTTCTTCATTGAAAGTACATCACTGGAGATAGTATAAATAATACATCTTGAAGTTCTTTTAACCCTTTTTCCTCTAATTTTAAAATTTCGATTTATAGCTTTTCTTTGTAAAGCAATCGAATAACTTGGGAAACAAAAACATCCAGCAATATAAGGATCAAAAATATTTATTACTTTTGGAAGATCATCATATACTTATTTTGCCATAGTCTATCAAGCTTATGTTATCTTACAAATTCATAACGTAACTCATCCCAGACTACATATTTAAGTCCTCTCCACCTATATACACCTTCTGTTGAAACACCTTTGGTTTTAATATTTCTTAGCATCATAAAACATACCAGTTCTGTCCCAAAAGTCAGGTATTTCTGGAATTTCACTATCTTTTTCAATCCTAAAAGTTAGCTTCCAGTTTTGAGACGAGTCCTTCCATAACTTTCTCATGTCTTTCTTCCATTGATTCATTTACATCTACTTTTTCTGTATAAGTGATTGTTCTTTCTACTCCTTCATTTCTTTATTTCCTCTCGTAAAATTTATAAAATCAAGATAATGGGGTGCCATCTTAATTTATATTTTTAGATTTTGAATTTTGCACAAAATTCTGGGACACTCTCTCTTCTAAAAATAAGTACATCACGAACTTTCGGTATCATTATAAATATCTTCATAAGCATTAACAATAATTTCAAGTTCTTTTCTAGTCTTTAGAAATTATCCTCAACATTCATTTCGTCTCTAGAGTTTCTAAATCTTTCTTCTTTTTAAATCATTAATATTTTTATATTTCAATATGCACTCACTTTTTCAAGTTTTTCTCTTTGTAATGAGCCTACTATACACTCTACTATCATGATATTCTAATTCAGTATTTTTATATTCTTTTCAATTTTTATTTTTCAAAAGTGTTTATAATAAATTTTTCTAAGTTCGTTTTTAAGCAATATGTACTTTTTCTATTCAAAATTTCTTTTAATTTTCCTTCTTTTTTATAAAAATGAGATAAAATTTTTAATATATTAATATCCAATAATTGATATATTTCCTATTAAAGTTTATGAAAACTATAATTATAAATATTTTTCCTTTTTGTTATATTCAATCAGAAAATTTCTTAATTTATCTCTATTTAAAAATTATTTAAATCAAACTTTATCTTATATTTTTCAAATTATCTATTATATTGTGTATAATTGTACAATTCTTGTTCAATAAAAAGCATAAAAATCACTATAATCTACCATATTTTTAGATAATATAAATAAAAACTATAAAATATCCTCCTTTCGAGATAATATACTCTGATTTCCTTAGCTTCATTTAGTTCTGCTATGTACAAAGAACTTTCATTACTAGTATAATAACCATAATTTTAATAATAGTAACTTCTCCACTTTATAAATTTCAGAAATTAAAAAGCAAAAATTTTCCTATTTCATTTACTAAATTATTAAAAATCATATTTACTCATTTTAAATTTTTCAAAAATTTTCTTTCTTTATTTTTACTAGTCTCATTTATTCTTTACTTAAAACCTCTATTTATAAATGCAGATTTCATTTTTCTGTTCAGATTATTAAATATTTCTATAACTATATTTTAACAGACAGATTCTTTTTATGCCTAACAAAAACCTCCAAATATTATATAATTATTTTTACCGTATATTATTTAAAGGTTTCCAAAAATTTTGGACACTCTTTGCTACTGTTAGCGTTTCTTTTTAGTGTAATCTATTATATTGTCTATTTCTCCATCTTTTATTATAATGTAGCTCTCAGCATCTCTTCCGTTAATATCATAATCGTATTTCCGTTCTTGCACCACTACTGCATATTGAATATATATGCTTTTCCATTTTATGATAATAATATTCAGAATCAGATTTTCCATCTGGACTACGAAACAACTTCCTTTCCTCCTATAATTTTACGAGTTTTTAATTTCATAATTTTATAGCTGTTTTCCCACTAGGTGTATATGAGATAATTCTTCCATTTTCCGTTTTAAACTTTCTGAGAAAATCTCCTGTATTATAATCGTAAATTTCAGCAACTATTTTGCATATTTTTCAAACCCATCAGGGAAGTTTGATAAATCTATCTGCACATTTCTGACATTGACTTTCTATATATTTTACCGTGTAGTAATACTCTCAAGTTCTCCTGTTGGTTTCCATTTTTATAATTTAATCTCATTGAATAACCAGATCCTGAACTGAGCATCCATCATAAACTTCTCCATCTAATCCTAGATAATTATATTTTTCCAGAAAAAGAAGTTCATTATTAAGTACAGACTGCCCTTTTGAGTCTTATCATTCTTCCATTTTTAATTTCTAATGATATTACAGCATTGTCAAAATAATGATGATCATTCTGTTTTCCAAAAAGAAGGATCTAATAGTATTCTAAAATGGACCTCCTGCTAGCAACTGCATTCTGTTATTCCTTCTTTTTATTTTCTTATTTGTTTTTCCAGTATACAGATCAATGTATTTATTGTTTTCTTCATTAAATATAAAATCATTCTAAAGTACTGATCTAATTTTTCTTTACTTTCAAAAGTTAAAAATTTATTACATAGATAATAAAATTAAAAATTTTTAGTTTCATTTCATTTTATCCTCACTTTTTTCTTCATTTGTGGTAATTTATATTAGTTTGCACAAAATTTTGGACTATCCTTTATTTTACTTATATTTTTTCAAACTTGTTTTCATCTTCATAATATCTCTCTACACTTTTTCTTTTATCATTTTTCAACATTAAGAAAATAGTAAAAATCTTTATCCTTATCATGCCAACAAATTTCTTTAACAGTTGCTATCAGGATATTTTAATTCATTTAACTGTCGCCCTATATTAAATTGTGGACATTTTATTATTTCATAAAATTCCTTTCTTATTCTAGTATTACTTGATTTTACTTTTCCAAGCATTTTTATACCTACAATCTATTTCTTCAGTTTTACATTTCTAATATCGTTCCCCATACAAATTGACATTGGATAGCCAAAAGGTGTATTAAAATTTTCTATATTTAAAAATATCATCAGAATGTATAATCTTGTCTGGAGAAGGAGGCTATAACACTCGCACATGTTCCTGTATAATTTTATTCATTAGTGACCTTCCTCATTGTATAATTTAGATCCTTTCACTTTTCACAACTAATTTTCGATGTTTCCTGTTACTCTTCGCCTTCCCTAGATTAAATCCAGTAAGCATCATCAGTCCTGTATTATTATGTACTTCATTAACATTTACAAAAATTTTCCATTTGATAGTTAGTACTTTTGTATTAGTTTCCGTTGCTCTGGGAGATATTTCTACTTATTCCATTTGATTTTATGCTGCCTTTTGAACCTATTCCTAGCACTTAATTTCATTCCAAGACTAGATTTTTAGAATTATAACTGTTTTTAGTTCTACGGCTTCTTTTTGAATAACTTAGCATTTGTTGTAAGTAATTGTTACATTATCATTTGACGGTTTTCATCGTTGTCCTTGCTTTAAACCTCTATTTAAAAACAACCTTCACTTCTTTCCCATAAAATGCAACTTCAATCTTTAAAATATTCTTTTATCCCTCTTGCTTTTCAATTTCGTATCATATTTTTCTCATCAATCTGCTTTCAATGCCTTCTCGCTCTCTCTTCCATCCCCTTTTACGTCTTCGATATTTTAGATTCCATAGTACGCCTTCATCATTTCACTTTTATTGGAATCAGTCGCAAGATCGTATCTTCCTGTATCCGCTCATCATTTGAAATAATTTCATGTTTCCCCATCAAAAATCAACAAGCCTATCATAAACACCGATAAATCTTCTCCATTTTCCTATCCAAAGTCAAACAGACTCCAGCATATTTATCATTATTTCTCCCAAATGTCTTCTCAAATAACATCTCCATTTCAAAGTGCTTCATCAAAGTATTTGTTTTCACTTCTGTTCCAAAATCTGCTTTAAAAACATATTACCAAAATATTTCGTATTTCGTATTTGGAATTCTCAAGTTATAAACTATCTGTATATTCTGAAGTTACATCTATTTTCCTTCTGCTTTTCATCTTTTTGTTAAAGTACCCACTATATAAGGTAATTGCCATATTTCATGTCTTAGTAAAAGGCTTTTTATCATAGTTCCATCGAAATATATTTTCAATGCTTTTCCCCATCAGTAAATCGTTTTAAATCATCACAAACACTTCCCCAGCATGATCAAACATATTTTCTGAAGTGTATTTCCTGGAAACATGCCCAATATGCCTTGATTTCTCCATTGTCAATATAATTTACAATAGAACCACGGATTGTACACTTCACTTTCTCCAAATAAATATCCATTATACCATTCTTTTACTTCATTCGGTTTTTGTATTTCATACCAAAGTAATCAAGACATTTCAATCACTCACTTTCAAGAGTCCAAAATATTCTGAATATTTTTATTCAATATCAGTATCACTTTTAAAATTATTTAAACCTAAAATATTCCTTCCTTTATAATCCTTGTTATACCTGTCAAAACTCACCATATTTCAAAAGATTTATTAGTCTTCAATGCTGAACTATAAAATGTTTGAAAAAGTTTATTGACTTCGTTGTAGTATCACTGTATAAAGCATTTATTATTGGAGCATCGTATTCATCTATTAAAAATTATGACTTTTTCTCCATAATACTTGATGAAAGACTATCTGCTAAAAATTTTAAAGACATTATATAGTCTGCATCTTCTCTTTTCATAAAAGTACTTTTTCAAAGATTTTCTGTCCCATTCATTCATTTTTCTCTAATATACTCAAAATTCAGCATATAAATCAAAAATAAATAACTTCAATCTATTTAAGCATTCTTCCAAGTGACTCACTTTTAAATCTTCAGTGAAACAAAATTGCAGGATATTTCCCCTGTTCCTCACATATTCACTGTATATATTTTCAAATTTTCAAAAGTAGTTTTCCTCTTTATACGTAAAATATTTCAACATCGACATATTCAATGTACTTTTTCCAAATCTTCATCGAGTCTTGTAAAAAGTTACAGGAGCCTATTTTATCAATAATTCTTCTATTAACATCGTTTATCACCATAGTAATAATCTTCGTTTATTATTCTTTTCCGAAAATCTTCAATTCCACAGGAACAGCTCTCATCAAAATCACACCTCTTTTTATTTTCCTTGAGTTTCAATACACTGAATTATGCCACAATCGATATTTTAAAATAAAGTCATTTCGATGTTCCTATAAATCATTTATTTTTGTCTATAATTTTGAGTGATTCATTTATACTATATCTGAAATTATAAACAATAATCTTTCCTAAATATATCGAATATCCTATATTATGTGCATCTACTATACACCTGAATTTATATATATTTACCAGCAGAGATCTAATTCATAACAAAATTTTATTTTCAGTTTGATTTCCTCATTCATAAATAGCTATCTAATGTAAGATTATAATTAATACATCCTTGCATTTTGTATTCTTAGATTCTAATTTTTAAATATGACTATCATAATTTTTCTTTATATTCCTTTAATTCTTCTTCCGTCATTTTATTACGGTGTTTTAACTAGAAAATTCATTAACAAAATATTTAAATAAAAATCTATCTTTCATATTTAAGCATTTCTATTAAATGATTTTTTGTCTTCGTTCTTCGCAATATTTTTCTTAATATTGCATATTCTTCTATCAACCTTTCATAATGTTCCTCTTTTCTCTTAATATTAAATCTGTTCTTGGATTTGGTAAAATATCAATTTATCATATTTTATATCTATTTTATCAACAGGACAATTGAAACGCACCAGCTTTACTCATGTTCAGAGATGCGATGAGTAAAGTGGTTCAACTCCTTTTCAGTATCTCCATCGAGCATAAAAATTCTTGCTTTTGATTTCCTTTACTGTAAATCAAAAGTTTCTCTTACAGAAACTGTTGCTCTAAAGTACAATTTTTGATTATTAAGATTATAATAATCATATGCTATCTGGTATCTGTCTCTTTACCTGATATACAGTATCAATTTTTAAATCCAAAATAAGATAATGGAGCAGACATTTCTTTTTAGTAACTCCTACCATTATACCATTCATATATGCCGTTGCTGGCAATATTTCTGCTTGCTCCATTTGGACCTACATGCTTATTTATTCTTTTGTAGATTTAAAATTTCATTTTAATACAGAAATTGCTGTTTCATTATTTGAATCTAATTCTAAAATCTCTTTTTGCCATCTTCTCTGCCTCTTCATCATCCATTAAATGTTCTGGAAGTCCGTAAAACTTATGATAATAGTATCAAATTATCAATATCTAACGTATACTAATTCTCTAGCATGAAAAATACCAACATGCCTGCACTTCCATCCGACATAACGCTAAATCGTATACTTACAGATCAAACCAACCAAACGTATTGCCTGTTTTTCTAAACATATATGTGTAAAAACCATAAACACTCAAACTTTCTGTCCTATCAGCAATATTAAAATACATTATATCGTGTGTCTTCTTCATCACTCATATTTTTAAATTTTTAGCTACTTTCTCCTTACTGAGCATTTAATGATTCCTTCTTCCAATTCTCTTTAGCACCTCTCATCGTATATTTTTATCATCTCTCTATTTATCTCCTTATTCTACTATCTAATTATCGCTACTTTTATTGTTCCATCTGGAAATTTCTTATATCACTTGCCCTTATGTCCATCAATATTTAAGTTTTTCAAAAACTTGTTTTTGTCGTCTATACTTTTTGTCCATCTTTTAATATCTTTCTAATAATCTTTCATTTTTCCCAATTTTTATCTGGAATAAGTCTCGAAGTGTCCCCAAAATTCTAGACTCTTTTTAAGCAATTCTTCATTTCCTTTCCTTATCTACTTCGTATTCATTCGGACTTGTAAATCCTATTTTTACTGTTTATCTTGCTGTTATTATACCATTTCTCTATACTCACTTACATTCCGGTTCTTAAACTTTCTAGATTTTCAAATTTTTATTTTTAAGAATCTGTCGAGTTAAAAATTGTTTTTCATATTCAAATTGTATACAATACAAAATAAACTACTGTCTTTTACAACAACGATTATTTGAAAAATTTTTATAAATTTAAAATTCCAACTGTTTTTCCATTCTTTCCATTCTTTTGGTATTACTGTTGCAAATCAAAAATCTTTTCATAAAATCATAGCGGATCTTCATATTTTTCCAAGCGGAGTTATGTCTATTAATCTCTTGGTGCTACTTCATTGTCAATTTTAAGTCTATTCCGTGATATAATGCTATTTTGGCGTATATTATGACATATCATGCGAGTAAGAATTCATAGTTTGGATTATTATCATTTGAAAATTTTCTCCACTTTCTGTTCCATCATCCATCCATCCTTTTTCATTTCATCAATATTTTTATCTGCCAACACGCCAAAAATTCATCAATGCAGTTCCCATATTTATAATAACTGTCTTTTCAATGGCTCTCAAATATGCAGTACATCTACTTCTTCAAGATCTCCTCTTATTGCATGAAGAATTACACAGAATTAAGAAAAATGTTCCATAATCATTTTAAATAACCATGTTATACTATCATAATCATCAGGCATTATCATATCAATATTATTTTGAAAATGTTATAAAAATCCAGTTGTTAGACATCAACATTTCAAACATTTGAGAAGCCTGAGTAAACAGCTCTACTTCTCTACTACAACCAATGTTAATAATTTTCCACCTATGTGGCAATTTAATCTGTGTTTTTATATCAATTACTAAATCTATTGAAGAAAATTTATGTATAATCATTAGATAAAAATCCACATACGTGAGCAAATTGATCCCTTTCTTGCCTTTTCTATAACTAATCATCTTTGTCAAAATCTTCTTCCTTTTCTTAAAAACTTGAAATTAAATTAATCTCCTTTTTCATATTTATTTTTACTTGCTACTCACTCATTTGAAATCCTTGCTCACTTACATTATTTATTTTGTAATCCTACAGGTACAAAATTAATTCCTGTTTTATCTGCTCCAAACTAATCCTGTAATTTTCCGCTATTCTTAGCATTTTCAATTGTATGTTTAACAGTTTTGTTTTTCCTATTTGTTAATACATTTTTACTCAGTTAGTAGACATCTGTCTAGCTCCACCTACCCTTTATTTGAAACTCTATAATTCTATATCTTATTAATTTTTCTTCTGAAATCTCTTTTAGATGTCAAAATATTATATATATTATACTACCTTCTTCTCTCAATAAAACTGGATTTATTTCTTTTATTTCTTTAATAGAATCTTTTAGTAGTTGCTTGTATTCCTGATCTCAAATTCTTCGAAATTAATTTTTCCTCTCTTTGATATTCTTATTCTTATCTTCATCAGTAAAATTTATTATATACTTTCTTTTACAATATGTGAACTTGTTATTTTGATTTTACTTTTTCTTCTTCAATTTGACTTATGTATAATTCGTTATTTATTCTCTTAAATTCAAATCCAATTTTTCGATTCAATATCCATTACTAGCAACATAATCCTTTTCTTTTCAATTCGATACAAATTTCTAAAAAGTATTATCCATAAACTTATAGTCTTGAAGTTCAAATACATCATCAAAGTTCTTCTTTTCTCTTTCAGCGCAAAATTTTTGATCGCTCACACCTTACAATATATTATACATTTATCATTAATTAAAAAGTTCAAAGGCTCCATAGATCATACCATATTCTTCTTCAAATTCTTTTATCGAAATATTTTTAATGCATACTATCGTATATTAAATAATTAAATTTAAACATAATTTGTTCTGCTTTCTTCATAATTTGAAATTCTTCATAAGATATTTTGTGAGACCATACAGAAGTACGCAATTAGCATTACTTTCCATATAAATCTAAATCCTCTTTTACCTTGATAAACTGTTGTATACTGCGCTGCGTTAACTCTGATGAGGTATACTCTTATTCCATTTTCATACTTTTACTTAAACACTCTATTTAAAAGCAACCTTCACTTCTTTCCCATAAAACCTTCAATCTTCAAAATATTCTTTATCCTTCTTGCCTTCAATTTCGTATCATATTTCTTCTCATCAATCTGCTTCAACGCCTTCTAGCTGCCTCTCTTCCATCCCTTTTTCGTCTTCGATATTTTAAATTCCATAAGATACGCCTTCTCTTTGCTTTTTATCGGAATCATCGCAAGATCTATATCTTCCATATCCACTTTTCGTCATTTTGAAATAATCTCATATTTCCCCATCAAAAATCCTGCAAGCCCTATCATAAACACCCAATAAATCTTTCTCCATTTCTTTATCCAAGTCAAAATGACTCCAGCATATTTATCATTATTTCTCCCAATGTCTTCTCAAATTTTTAATATCTCCATTTTTCAAGTGCTTTCATCAAAGTATTTGTTTTCACTTCTGTTCAAAAATCTGTTTAAAAACATATTCTAAAATATTTCCGTATTTCTTATTTGAATTCTCAAGTTATAAACATCTGTATATTCTGAAATTACATCTATTTCCTTCTGCTTTTCATCCTTTTGTTAGGTACCCACTATAAAAAGTGACCTATATTTTCATCATCGTTATTTAAAGACTTTTTGATTGTTGTTCCATCTGAAATATATTTTTCAATACTTTCTCCATCAGTAAACAGTTTTTAAATCATCGCTACATACTTCTCCCAGCATGATCAAGCATATTTTCTAGAAAGTGTATTTCCAGAAACATTTGCCCAATATGCCTCAGTTCTTTTTCTCTCCATAATTTACAATAGACCAAGGATTGTATACTTTACTTTCTCCAAAAATATATCCGTTATACCATTCTCAACTTCTTCAATTTTGTACTTTCATGTCCAAAATACTCAAGCATTTCAATTACTTCACTTTCAAGAAGTCCAAAAATATTCTGAATAATCCTTACTTAAAAATCGTATTTACATAAAGATTATTTAAACCTGGAAATATTCCTTCCTTTTATGATTCTTAGTTATCCCTATTAAAACACCATATTTCAATGAATTATTAGTCTTTAGTGCCGAGCTGTAAAATGTTTGAAAAAGTTTATTGCTTCATTGTAATATCCTATCAAAAGCATTTATTATTGGAGCATCGTATTCATCAATTAAAATTATTACTCTTTTCTCCATAATATTGTACAAATAATTTGATAAAGTTTTTAAGAGATATAAATCATCAGCATCTTCTTTTTTCCCATAACTATCTTTTTCAAAAATCATTTTTAAAAATAAGTTCAATTTATCTTTTAAACCATAAATTCATGTATAAGTTTTTATATGTTTTTATCAACATAAAATTTTTCTTCCCAAGTATTTTCCTTTTAAATCCTTCAGTGAAATGAAAAATTACAGGATATTTCCCTTGTTCACTCATATATTCACTATCAGATACTTTCAAATTTTCAAAAAGCTTTTTATTTTCTTCTTTATCTTTTACATCAAAAAATATTTCAACATTGACATATTTCAACGTTTTTCCAAATCTACGTGGTCTTGTAAACAATGTAACTTTTGATTTATTCATTAACATTTCATCTATTAGTAAAGTTTTATCTATATAATAATATCCTTCTTGTATCAACTCTTTCAAATCTTCAATTCCCCACAGGAACAGCTTTTTCTCATAAAATCACTTCCTCTTTTATTTTTTATAACTTTCAATATATTCTTTCAATGTATTAATTATACCACAACTTGATATTTAAAATAAAGTCATTTGAACGCTCTGTGATACTTTCTTTTTAAATTTGAGGATTTGAAAATATTTTTGAGAATCGGTTTGGGAACATGGACTGGAGAGCATTGATGAAAATCTAAAAAGGAACTATCTCAACTTTGATTCTGAATTTGTACAAAATTTTATGCACTCTGGCATATATTATATTTTGAGTTTACACAAAATTTTTGGACACTCTTATCAATATTGTTTTCATCTTTTTACTTTTTATAGAATCTGTTGGGTAAAAATTGTTTTAAAAATTCAAATTATATGTAATATAAAAATAACCGACTGTCTTTTTCAACAACGATTATTTTAAAAATTTAATTTTATTCTATTCTGATTAAAATAGTTTCAAAGTTCCACCATCATCAACTTTCTTGTCTGATGTGTCATATTTTTGATTTATGGCTTTTTACTGCACTGTCTAAATTATCTTCAGTTCCATTTACAAATACTTTTAAATTTTATCGTTATCAAAAATTTGATAATTTTTCTAAAAGTATATTTGTATGCGTTCTTTTTCCTTTTCGTAAATAATTTTTATAAGTTGAAGAAGCGTTTACTTGCTTTAACGTTTCTGAACTAATAACATTTGCTTGATTAAAGTTTAATAATCAGCAGATAAATTTATGCTGAATATAACAATCAATGATTAACAATGGGGAGTTTATCATATTTTTCTCCTTTCTTTTTATTCAAAACTTTTTACCAATCTTTCATCAACTCTATTTTAGATTTATCATTCACGTCATCAAAAATTTATAACGGCAAAGCATTATCATCAATGATAATTTGATACAATTTAATTTTCTTACTCTTGTCTTCAAATTTGATAGAGTATGTATTTCATTTCATTTAACTAAATTCTCTTTTTGCAAATTCTTCAAATTTTCATTATAAATATTGATTAGCAATATAATTGATTTTTCCTAGATAATAACCAGATAATTCAAATGATACTCAATGTTTCATTAATCAAGACTGCTATCACTGTTCTTTAACATAATCACTTTAGGTATAGAAATTTGTACGATTACTATTTTCAATCTCTATCTTTTTATTTTCAGTAGAAAGCAAAGGTATTTAATTTCTTCCTATTACCATAATAATAAGGACTTTCAGGTTTAGGAGGTAGTAAACCATCCCCCTGCATTGAACCTATGATTGCAGCTGTTGCAAGACAGGAATTTAAAACAGAAAATACTTAATAAACATAATATCAACAATCTTAATATTTTCATCTTAATTACCTACTCTTTCTCTCAATTTCTTTAACTGTTCATTTATATTTTTGAGATTTTTCTCTATTTATTTTGAGGTTTTGGCATATTTAAACCTTCATCAGGATTGATATTCCTATATGGATTATTTCTTGGAAAATCTTTGTTCAACTGTTCTGTTAAGGCATTATCCCTTGCATTAAACAAATCCTTATCCATATCTTTTCCATAATCTGGATTTACTCTTGGAACATTCATAAGCATATCCTTTACATTTTTCTTTCTTTGATCAATTAATCTTTCTTGTTCTCTCAAAGCATTTTCATATTTTTTCTCTATTTTCAATCACTTCTATAGCTTCTTTTGACCAATTAAAGTTTTTATCCTTATAAAAAAATCTTATTATTCATAACTGAAAAATATTTTTATACTTTTTCAGAATTATCATAAAAATAGATTTCATCAAATTTTTAAAATCACTTGTTTTAAATTTTCTAAAGACTCATAATATCTTTTTTCAACTATTTCATCAGCTATATTATGACCACCTTTTTCAACTCTATTTTTTATTCTTTTTTTTGCTATTTCAGGACTATTAACTCCAACATAGAATAATTGTAACTCATAACCTAATTTTTTTGCCTTATCAATAGTTTTTAAAATAGTTTTTCCCAGTTAAAGTTGTCTCCTCATTAAATGATTTTTCCATGTTTTTAAGCAGTCATTTCTTATATTTATCGCCATTTTTTGCTGCTTTTATTTGATCAGAATTATTCTTCCAATCTCCGATTTTTCTAACAATTTCATCTGTATTAATTCTTGTACTGTATTTTATATTATTGTCTAAATTTTTCAGAATTATACAGAGTTGATTTTCCTGCTCCATTTACTCCCGCAAAAATATATAAAACTTTTTCATTAAAACACACCTTTTTTTATCAATTAGTCTTGCTTTTGTTTCCAAAATTAAATTAAACAATTTATTATAAAAAAATTATATCTTCTTCTTTTTCAGAATTTGACATTAATTCATTAATATCTTTTTGATTCAATTTCAATATAAATTCTTTTAAATTCTCTTTTTTTAAATCCACTTTTTCCTCCCAATATTTTTATTATTCTCAATATTTTTGACTAATTAAATAATAATTTTTTTATTTTCCCTTTATGTTTCTGTTTCTTTTTCTCCTGTTTCAATAAAAATTTTTCTCTGTTTTTCAAGTTCTTTTTTTCTTTTTGTTTTAATTTTTTCTTTCTTTTTATTTTTTCTTCATACTGTAGTTTTAAAAATTTCTTCCGATTTTTTTCAAAAATTTTTTACTTTGAAGTTCTTTTTATTTCTCGTTGTCTCCGTTTTTGGATTCTTTACTTTTTCATTAAAATTTGACTTCATCTCATTACTAAATTTTAAAGTATCAAACCTTTTCAATATAAAATCATAAATTTCATATTCTTTAGGTTCTGAACCAAAAGTTACTTTACAAACTGACAAATTATCATTTTCAAAATTTTCAAAAATTCCTACCCAAAACGGATTTTCAAAAACTGTCAATTTTCCTGAAATCTTTTTCATAAATTTCAGCCTCCTTTAAAAATTTATAATAAAGAATGGACAACCCTAAGGAGGCAGGTTACTTACATTACTGCGTCTGGACTACCGACCAGAACTGTGTTTTTATCTTTATTTATATTTATTCATTTTTTTAATATTTTTTTATTCAATTATTTCCAAAAACATCTTTTTAACTCTCGTCTTATCTTTTTAGGTTGTTCTTCATCCCTATAGCCAAAACTTACCATCACAGAAACTCCATACACATTTCAAGTCAAGAAGACCCATATCTGACAAATATTTTTTTCCAATTGCTCTTTATTAAATCCTTCAATCGCACAACTGTCAATTCCTAAATAAGCCGCAACTGTCATCATATTTCCAAGTGCAATGTAAGTTTGTTTTGAAGCCCAGTCAAAAAGTGTTCTTTCATTTTCCAATAATTTTTAAATGTTCTTTCTGAAATTTCGTAAATTTATCTTTCACCGCTTCAAATGCTTCATCAGAAACTTTCTTCAAGTTTTTTTCCAATTATCTCTAAAATATTCACTATCTCCAGTAACATCTTTTTCTTGCCAAAATTATCACAATTTCAGTTGCTCCATTCAAAGCTATTCAAAAGCTCCCCAAACAAATTGTCTAAAATCATTTCTCATTTCTTCATTTCTCAAAAAGTAAAAAAATTTCCAAGGTTCCATACCAAATGAACTCGGTGACAATCTCGCACTTTTCCAAAAATTGTCTTCAAATCTTCATCAGACACTCTTTTTTTCTGTACTAAATTTTTTTGCAAAGCATATCTTTTATTAAACACTTCCAATATTTCTTCATTTTTTTGTCATTTTCAATCACTTCTTTCTATTATTTTTTTATTTTTTTAATTCTATATTTATCTCAAAAAAATTTTTATTGATTTTTTATCTTCTCCATCACATCTTCATCAAAATTTCCCCAGCTCTAAGCATTTCAATCTCAAATTTATACAGCGGAACTTTTTTTAGCCTTCTTATCATCGCTCAAAAGCCACATAAGGTGTTTCCAAAATCTTAGGCAAATGAGAAAAATTTCTCAAAATGTGCAATTTTATTCAACACTTCAAATCCAATATATCCAAAACCAATATTTTCATGCCTGTCTTTATGTGCCCCAACAGGATTTTTACTATCGTTCAAGTGAATTACTGAAATTCTGTCAATTCCAACAATCTTGTCAAACTGCTCAATAACTCCTTCAAAATCATTCACAATATCATACCCAGCATCATGAACATGGCAAGTATCAAAAACAAACACTAAGTTTATCTTTCAATTTCACACCATCAATAATTTTTCGCAATTTCCTCAAAACTTCTCCCAATTTCCGTACCTTTCCCAGCCATCGTCTCAAGTGCCACAGTTGTTTTCTGATCTTTTGTCAAAACTTCATTCAATCCTTCAATAATTTTATTAATTCCAACTTCTGCACCTTCTCCAACATGAGCACCTGGATGAAGAACAATCCTTTGTTTGCCCCAATAGCATCTGTTCTTTCAATCTCTGTTCTCAAAAACTGCACTGCAATCTCAAAAGTTTCAGGCTTTACAGTATTCCCAAGATTTAATTATATAAGGAGCATGCACAACAATATCATCTATATCAATATTATTCTCCTTCATAAGTTTAAGCCCAACTTCAATATTCAGTTCTTCAATCGGCTTTCTCCGTGTATTCTGAGGTGCTCCAGTATAAATCATAAAAGTATTTCGATCCCATAAGAAACTGCTTCTTAACCGATCCCAAAAGCATATCTTTCCCACTCATTCCCACATGTGATCCGATTTTTAAAAATTTCTTTTTTTGACATTTCTTTTTTTACCTTTCTTTATTTCTATTGTTTCTTTTTTTCTCTTTAAAACAGGAAGTTCATCATACATCGCTTCAAATAAATTCTTCAAAAAAACTCTTTATTTTTCAACGTCATCAACAAGCAACATTTCCTTTGCCCCTTCATAAGGAATTTCATGTAAAAGCATTCGGCATAAGTTCTTTCGCCGATTTTTACAGCCTTTACAAGAAACCTGTCATCATAAATCCCACCAATAACTTTTTTTCCCTATAATAAAGAATATATTCCCCCATCATCGCTCTATATCTAACATTTTTCCACTTCCGACAACTGTTCCAATACAAAATTTAAATATTCTTTACTTGAAGCCATATTTAATTCACTCCTTGCTTTTTCTTCATCTTTAGAATTTTTTTAACTATGTTTTTGAATATCCTTTTTTTCAAATATGTTTTCCAATGCCCTGTCAATAGTTAGTTCTGAATCTGTATCTATTTAATTCTTATAGATTATCTTCCTAATTCCTTTATTAAGTCTTTTGCAATTTCATCATCTGGAACATACTTTGTTATAAATTTAGGCTCTCTTTCCGCCGTTTTAAAAAATCTTTGTAAAACATCTTTTGCAATATTGTCGTATATTTTTATATCCAGTTTCTCCGACAATTCCTTTTGCAATTCAAGATAAGACGGCATATCGTCCCCATAAGCATCTTCAAAATCTTCTCGCCCTTCTGGTTCTGCTTTTTCCACTTCCTTTTCCAGCATTTCAAAATTTTCCAAATATTCCCTATTCGCATAATTCCACCAAAAATTAGCACAATTTAAAAGCAGTTCAAACCATTCTACCAAATTCTCAGCGATTCTCCCGCACTCAAGCGGAGAATCAAAACAGACAAATCCAATACTGCCATCTTCCAGCAAAACATAAACCCCAGCTCCACCATCTTCGGCAAAAACTTTTCCATCAATATTAAATTCATAATCTGGATATTCATCTTTCACCGATGACAATTCTTTAAAATCCAATGCAAATAATGCTTCTGTTTTTTTCTCAAATCTTCATTTTCTAAAACCATTTTTAAACAATTCAGCTTGAGTATATTTTTGATTTTTTTGTTAATTTTTTTGTATTATCAAACATAAAATTCTCCATTCTACAGATTTTTCCAGTTTCTCTCTCATTTTTATACAAAAAAATATCCCTGTTGCCACACTTACATTCAACGACTCAATATTCCCATAAATTGGAATAATTGCCTTTATATCTGAATTTTTCTATCAAATATTCAGACACTCCGCCACCTTCATGTCCAAAAAAATAAACGCATTATTTTTCCCGTAATTCAATTTTTTTCATAAGAAATCGAATCTTCATGTAAAAGCTGTCGCTATTTTTCAAGTAATTTTTTTATCATTCAAAAAAATTTTTACGATATTTTCAGGTGTTTCGTAAATTATATTTAATTTAAAAAAATTCCACTCATTGTGGCACGTACTGTTTTTAGGATTGTAAACATCTACAGATCCTTTTGTCAAAATTAAATTTTGAAAATTCGCAGCAATCATCGTTCTAATAATTGTTCCAGCATTTCCTGGATCTTGAACATCATCTAAAAATTACCACATCGCCTTTTTACATCCTCAATCGTATTCAAATTTTTTTAGAATACAAAAAAACATTATCCCTTGACTATTTTTCCTGTGTTGAAACCTCATCAAACAGATTATCCTTTAAAATTGTCAAATTATCGTGCTCAGAAATCCCATATCTTTCATCAAAATATTCAAACTTCGATTCCTTTACAATAATTTTTATTAAAATTAATATTCTCATTTAAAAACTTTTTCCCCTTCAGCCTTAAAAAAATGCTGTTTTCATCACGATACTTCTTTTTATCCAGCTTTTTAGCAATTTATAAAAATTTGTTATCTGAACTCGCTATTACATCTCTCATTTTCTATTTTTTTCACTTTCTATTTTTCTAAACTTAAAAAAATAATATTTTTTTATTAATATACTCAAACATATTCAAAAATTGAAACTATTAAAAATCATATAAATTTTAGGATTTGAGTAAAATAGTCCTAACTTTTTAAGTTTTGTTTTTAAATCCACTTTTTATTACAACAAAGGGGTCAAGACCCCTTGCTAAAATAACTATTTAGTTTACTTATATCCTAGTTTGATTTTTAAATAATTCAAGTATAATCAAAAATTATTTTTTTAAATTCTTTATAAATTTTATTTTTTTATCTCTTATTGTAACTCCATCACTTGTCTCAATTATCTTAAAACTTTCTGGGTCTGCACCTTTAATTTCCCGATCTTCAATATACACTTTATTCTTATCTTTTGCATAACCAAACATTAACTGTACAAATGATGAAGTATCAGACCCCTTCTACTTTGGCAAAAAAAACTTTATTTGGATTTAATTCATCTAATCTAAATGCGTCAAAATAATAAACTCCATTTTTATCTTGAAAATAACCCGCAGACTCAGATTCATACGAATTATCAGCATTAGAATATTTAAAAGAATTTGTATCAAAATTTAAAGGAACTATTTCATATACTTCTTTACCAGCTTTTATTTTTTTAACACATAAACTTTATCTTTAGTTTTTAAGAAATAAATAATATCTTCATTATTTTTTTAAAGTCACGGCCCTACAAATTCAAATCCATCTGGATTTATACCTTTCATTTTATTTCCATAATAATAAACATTGTTTTTTTATCTCTTGAAAAATTCATCATTCAAAACCTCAAAACTATTTCTATCTGCACCTGCTATTTTTTTCAAGTCCATTTTATACAATTCATTTTTCATAATACACGTTATTTTTTTATCACGAAAATAATTTCCCGAATAACTAAACGTTTCAAAAGTTTTAGAATCTACTTTAGGATTTTTTTACAACAGCTGTTTTTACACTTTTTCAGTTCGCCAGTTTCTTCATCAAATACTGCAATAAGTTTATATATATTCTTATTATCATTTAAAAAAATTGATTGGTAAATTTGGTCTATTAACAAGTCTTGTAACTTTAAATCCAGTGAACTTATATCATTTAATTTTTCTTCCTGCGTAATAAACATTTTTTTCTTGTCATACGAAAAAGCCATTTTCTTCTCCAATAGCAAAAACTGTTTTTTTATCCACATCCTGCAACTGCACAACATTGTATCCTGCGTAATAAACATTATTTCTGTCTTTAGAATAATCACTATTTTTCCATTACTTCAAAAGTATCTTTATCAGCATTTTTTTATTATTTTAAGATAATCGAACTTTCCTTATACGGTGTCATCACATATACATTTTTTTATCATCTTTTTCCATAAACAACCATACTTGGACTGCTTAAATAATTTTCTATTATTTCAAATTTATCAGGATTTTTTTATATTCACTTTTTCTCCCAAATAGTAGACTTCATTTCCATTTTTAATCAAATTACTATCCAAAACTTTAAAATCTTTTTTTCATTTTATTTTTCCCAAGATTTTTTTAACATCTCCAAAGTAATAATACAGGTTATTCTTATCTCTGGCATAATTTGTTTCAGAATTCTTCTAAAAGTTTTGAGGGATCTGCATCTTTTATAATGTCTCCTGCAGCATAGACATTTTCTATCATCCTTTGAATACATTCCATCCCTCAATTATTTTTTTAAATGTTTTTTGGATTCGCACCTTTAATTTTTTTCTCCTGAATAATAGACTGCATTTTTTTGTCTTTTGCATAACTATGGTCTCCTTCTAGAACTACAAATGAATTTACATCTGCATTTGAAATTTTGTCTGAATCATAATATACATTTTTATCATCTTTTTGAATAATATTCATTCAAAACTTTTTATTGTTTTTGGATTTGCTCCATTTATTTTTGTGAATCCATTCATTAATTGGTCTATAAACATTATTCTTTATCTTTTGAATAATACTGGCAGCACTTCAAAAGTTTTACTGTCCACATCTTCAAACGATTTATTTCCTGAAAAAAATAAACATTTTTTTCTATCCTTTTGCATATTTATCATTCAGTATTTTTAAACGTTCCTAAATCCACATTTTCAACTTTAAATTCTGAATCATCTTCTTCACTGTATTTGTAATAAACTGCATTATCCTTTTTCACATATTCTGCCATTCCCTAAATTAGCTAAAATAAATACTCCAACAATAATTTTTAAAAAAATTTACTTTTTCATAAAAAAATCCCTCCAAATCCTTTTTTTAAATAATTTATTCAACAGACCTATTTGATAACTTAATTTTTTTATTTCACGAAAGGGCAAAAACCCTTGCTTCAGAACATTTGTTTTTATTAAATTCTAAGTTTTACAAACAAGTCTAATAAACGCTTAAAAAAACATTTAAAACCCTTCAAAATTGAATTAGATAATTAAAAAGAATTTTAGCAGGATAATTATGATTTTCTAAATTCTTTTTTTAAAAGCAGTTTTACTAAAATATAAATAAAATAATTTTTTTACTTGTCACTCACAATCATTTTTTTCATAAAGCTCTATTCTTTATCTTTAACTACAACTCCCTCATCTTCAGTAAAGACAGTAACAAAACTTGTCTGCATCTCACCCTTTTAAACTTCCTTATATTTTACAATAAGCTCTATTCTTATCTTTTGGAATATCCATATCGAAGTTCTCTAAATGTTGGAATATCAGCCCTTCTAGTTTTAATAAAGAGTCTATTTCTGGACATCTTCGTTTTTCGCTGTCCAATTTTATCAAATTTTGCATAATCAAGATAATAAATCCCAGTTTTTTTATCTTTAAAATATCCACTGCATGTTTATGCATATCAAATGAAGCACTGTCAAAATTTAAAGGTACTAGTCTATAATCTTTCTGTCCCAGTTTTTCATCTTTTCAAGAAATATACATTATTTTTTTATTTTTTTACAATATCTGATCATCTACAAATTTCAAATCCATCTGAACTTTACTCTTCTCAATTTGTTTTCCAAGATAATAGACTATTCTATTATCCTTTGCAAAAAGATTTGATCCAAACTTTCGACAAAACTGTTCTCTATCACTGCTTCGACCTTTTTCAGTTCCTTCTATTCGCATCATAATAATAAACGTTGTTCTTTATCTCTATAATAAGTCTCCAAAGTGTTTCTTATCACGTTCAAAAGCTCTGAGCATCCACTTTTCAGATTTGTTACTATGGTAACTAATCTTTATATTTTTTTGCAAATTTTACTATCTTTCATCATCAAAATCAGTAAGTCAACTTTATATAAATTCTGTTGTCAGTCAGAAAAAGCAATTTTTCAGAATCTCATATTTAACAGTTTAAATCAATAATTTCTAAATTCATTGGGACTTTATTCCGTCTAACTTTTTCCCATAAAAATATACACTATTTCTTTATCATGAGAAATCGTCTCATTTTCTCCAATAGTAAAACTATCTTTATCTACATTTTCAACTTTGTACAACATCAGATCGTGTAAAATAAATATTGTTTTTATCTTTTGTATACATACTGTTTTTCATTACTTCAAAAGAATTTACATCTGCATTTTTTTATTATTTTTGCTTGAATAAGTTTCATCAAATTTTGAAATTGCATATACATTTTTATCATCTTTTCCATAAATAAAATTTGGAAAGTTATAATATTTACTCAAAATTATTTCAAAAGTTTCTGGACTTTTTTTATATTCAATTTTTTTCCCTTCTGCAAAAATTCTATTTCTATTTTTTTACCACGTCAATTCCATCAGAATATAAAATTTTAAGAGTTTTATTGTCAATTTTATCAATTTTTTTACTTCCTGATAATAAAGATTATTTTTTTATCCTTTGAATAATACGTTGTTTTAGGAAGCCTTTCAAAAGTTTTTTTGAATCTGCCTCTTTTTATTTTTGCGTCCTCCAATAAAGACACTATTTTTATCTTTTGAATACATCTGAACAATATCACTAGGCTCTAAAATAACTTCAAAAGATTTTGCATCAGCTCCTTTTATTTTTTCACCAAGAAAGTAAACATTATTTTTATCTTTTCCATAAGCTACGTTTCCCTCTATGGCTTCAAAAGTAGCTACATCGACATTTTCCATCTTTTGTCCAAAATTCAAAAATACATTTTTATCATCCTTCAAATAAACCTGATTTAATATTTTTATCGTATCAGGATTCGCATCCTTTATTTTATCAGAGCCACTGTACACATTATTCTTGTCTTTTGCGTAATAATCAGGCATTATTATCTGAAATGTACTTTTATCAACATCGTATATCGGTGTTCCAGCATAATAAATATTATACCTGTCCTTTGAATAACTTTCATCAATTGCTTCAAAACTGTCTAAATCCTGAACATATTCAACTTCAAAAACTTCCTCCAATATACAGTTTACCATTATTTCTAAAATACAAAAGTTTATCCTTATTTTTTTGTAAAGTTTGAAATCCTTTGGATTTATCTCCATTTTTTTCATCATAATTATAAATATTTTTTTATCTTTCCCATTGACTTCCCCAATTACCTGAAAAGTCTTAACATCAGCATCTTCTAGCTTCTTGTCAATACAAAAAAACATTTTTTTACTATCTTTCCCATAAATCTCATTTAATTTCACAAATGTCTTAAAAATCTGCGTCTTCTACTTTTTCTTTCATCAATCTGCGATATTTTATCCATATAGTAAACAGCATCATCTTTTTTTATACTCAGCCATTCCCAAATTTGCCAAAAGAAAGACAAGCACAACAATTTTTAGAAAAACTTATTTACCATAAATTTCCTCCAGAATAAAAATTTTACTTCTTCTATTTTAATTTAACTGGCAATTTTTTTCCCCACCTAAAATATGATAATGAATATGTAAAACTTCCTGTCCGCCATTTTTCTCCAATATTAGTTATAACTCTATAACCATCTTTATCTATCCCTAAAATTCTTGCCACTTTTGCCACAGTCAACTGCAGTTTTTCCAAGTAACAAAGCATCTTCTTCAGTTGCCGCATCCAAACTTTTTGATTTCCTTTTTTTGGAATTACAAGCACGTGAACTTTCGCCGCAGGATTTATATCATGAAAAAGCCAAAAAAACTCATCATCTTCATACACAATATTTGCAGGTATTTCCTTATCTATTATTTTTTTAAAAACTGTTGACATAAAAATCACTTCCCTTTTTTTATTTTTTTCTTATTATTTTTTTAATTTTAGCAAGGGATCTTAACCCCTTGCCATTTTTTTAAAAAAAGTTACTGCTATTTTTAACATTTACTAATTACTGTTCAATTTTTCCCAACTCTTCTAGCATGTCTGCCACCTTCAAATTCGGTATTTATAAAAGTTTCAACACAGGCTAATCCCAAGTCTTCTCCCAAAACTCTAGCTCCCAAAGCGATTATATTCGCATCATTATGAAGTCTTGAAAGTCTTGCCGTATATTCATTGTGACAAAAGAGCAGCACGAATTCCATTTATTTTATTTGCAGCAATAGAAATTCCAATTCCAGTTCCACAAATTAAAATCCCAAAAATTCGCCTCTTTATTTATAATTTTTTACTAACTTCCTTCGCAATATCAGGATAATCAACTGAATCTAATGTATCAGTTCCCACATTTATAATTTCATGCCCTTTACTTCTAAGTGCTTTCATAATTTTTATTTTTTTAAATTCTACACCCACATGGTCATTTCCAATTACTATTTTTCATTTATAAAGCCTCTCTTCTTTATTTTTTTATAATAATTTTCAAATTTTTATTTTTCTTAATCTTTTTAAAATATTTGTCCTACCAAATTTTTAAATATATATTTAAATTTCCCTTTTTAAACAATGAATTTTTGTAATTATACAAATATTTTTATTCAATTATTTAGTAATTTTTCTCCAGCAATTCATTTGAAATTCTCTTTAATTTCCCATTTTCATCCACAAAAAAACATTCACAGTTTCAGCCTTTTGCCTTTAAAACTCCATCTAAATTATACATTTCATAAGAAAATCTAATCTTAATATTATTTATTTCCTCAATCTTTACAAAAATCTCAATTTCCTCATCATACTTTTGCCGAATTAACATATTCAATATTCAGTGTCTTTACTGGCAAAATAAATCCCATATCCTCCATATTTTTTTATATGGAAAAACATCCCTAAAATACTCAGTTCGTGCCATTTCCATCCATTTCAGATAATTTGAATGGTACACAACTCCCATTTTATCAGTATCATAATAGTAAACTCTAAGTTTAAAAGCTCTTTTTCCTTAAGTTGCAAGTTTTTCATAAATTCACTCCTTGATTATTATAAAATCTAGTGTTATTTTATTTGAATATTTTTTTCAAACTTACATTTCCTTAACTTCAATTTTTTTATACTTTTTTTATCTTTTTTTCCCAATTGATGACATAAGAACTCTAAGTGCTGTAATGATTCTTCCATTTTTACCAATAACTTTTCCCATATCCTCCTTTGTCACATTAATTGTAATATCTACAAACTTCCCTTTTTCATTACTTTCAATCGTATAACTTTCAGTCGAATCAATAAATTCTCAATCCAAAAATCTACAGTTTCAAAATACTTGCTCATTTATTTTTTTCCCTCCATTTTTTTATCCAAAAATTTATATTTTTCTTACGGTTATTATACCATATTTTCAATATTCTTATCAAATTTTTGTTTTTTAAATTAAACTGGAAAAAAATTTATTTATTAATTTAATATTTTTCAAAATAATAAAGCAAAAAAATATAATTTTATTACAGTTGATTGGAGTATTTTTTTATGTTATAATATTTTTTTGATTACTTAAATAAATCAAGGCTAATATGAACTTTAAAAGGAGTTACAGATAATGAATTTAGAAAATGATCTCGATGACAAAAAAATACGATAAATAATGAAACAAATGCTTTGATAAAATCGCTTCTACTTCTCTCGGAAGCGCAGTTTGTGAAAACAGTTTTACCATCAGTTCCACTTCAGTCATTAGAAACCATTGAAAAGAAGCATACAAAAAAATACCGTTCAGCACTTTGGACACCATTTGTGCGAGCCTTAAAGGAATTTGAGATGGTAAAGGATGGAGATAGAATCGCAGTGGCTATTTCTGGCGGAAAAAGACAGCCTCTTGCTTTCAAAAGCTGTTTCAAGAATTGAAAAGAGCCAGCAGAACTAACTTTGAAGTGGTTTTTATTTCAATGAATCCAGGATTTAATCCTGCTAATTTAAATAATTTGAAAAAAATCTAAAAACATCTAAATATCCCGTGTGAAATTTATGATGACAATATCTTTGAAATTGCCGAAAAAAATCGCAAAAAGACTATCCTTGCTATATGTGTGCCAAAATGCGTCGTGGCGACCTTTTATACAAAAAGCAACTTCACTTGGGCTGCAATAAACTTGCACTTGGACACCATTTTGATGACGTTATTGAAACAACTCTTATGAGTATGTTTTTATATGGGAAAAATTTGAAACAATGCTGCCAAAATTAAAGTCCGATAATTTTTAACATAGAATTGATACGTCCCCTATTTTATGTTGAAGAAAAAGGCAATTATAAAATGGGTACGAAATAACGGAATCCTTCCGATGAACTGCGGCTGTACAGTCGCTGCCGAAAAGGACTTCAAGCAAGCGCCGTGAAACAAAGGAATTAATTGCACAACTTGTAAAAACAATCCAGACATAAAAAAACGTATCATTCAGTCAACTCAAAATGTGAATTTGGAAAAAAAATATTAGGCTGGAAGGATTCAAATGGAAGATACTCGTATTTAGATAATTTTTTTAAAAAGAAAGGTAAAAAGTAAATTATGGAAAATAAAGAAAAAAATATAACAAAGCTGGGAATATATTATTCAAACAAAAAAAGAATACATTGATTTTATCAACAAAGTCATTGAAGCTTACGACGGTTTAGGAAATGTTAGAACACTTGATAACCAGAGCGGTCTGATAAAAATTCTTACAAATTCATATCTTTTTAGATGATATGGATAAAGCGATTGAAACGTTAAAACAAAAATATCGAAATGGAAGTACTAGAAAAAGAGAATGGCTTGGAGTGTTATAATTCCAAGCCTTTTATAATTCTAATAATCGAAAAAAATAAACTTATAAACTAAGATTAATTTATTTACACTCTTTTTCTTTTTTTATCTTCTACATTTTTTTATTATCAGCCTCTGATTCAATTCCAGAAACTGACTTTTTTTAAATTCCCGAATCATTTTTTTCCTATAGCTTCTCCCAGTTCAGGCAGTCTTTTTAGGTCCAAAAATAAGTAATGCACCAAGTATAAGAACTATTAATCCTGGTGCTCCTATATCTCGAAAAATTCCCATTTTTAATCATCCCTCCTTCTTTTGTAGACATATTTACAAACAGAAATACTCACTTCATAAAGTAAAGATTAATGGTGCTGCCATCGTTAAATCGCTTATAAAAGTCAGCTGGCGTCAAAACGACTGCAATTACCAGTAAAATAAAGTAGCCATATCGCCTGTTTTTTATTAAATATTGCGGTGTCAAGATATGCAGCGAGGTTAGAAATGCCACAATAACGGGCAATTCAAATATTACACCAAGCGGTAATGATGTATGTAATACAAATGTTAAATAATTATTTGTCTGTAAGCTGAATATTAAACAAGTCTTTGCCAAAAAGATAGTAAAACATTTAGTAAAAGCAGGTGTTACTATAAAAAAATCCAAATGAAAGTCCTGTAACAAATAATATAAAAGTTGCAGGCACATAAGATAAAATTACCTTGGCTTCCTTTTCCTTAAGAGCAGGATGAATAAAAGCCCATATCTGATAACTTGTAAAAGGCAATGTCAAACTAAAAGCACATATTCCAGCCAGACATTAAATAAATGCTCAAAAATATCATTAGGCCTCAAGAACTGTGAGCTTCTGCTTAAATGAAGCTCGTCAGTAATTTGTAAATATCGAGACAAAATAGCAAACTTAGTAAAAAAAGCCGCAATAAAAAAATATAATTGTAATAATGAGTCTTTTTCCTAAATTCGCTCAAATGTTCCACAAGCGTCTGTTCATCAATTTTAGCCATTCTATTCCTTTCCGATATTTTTATCTTTTAAAAATTTTTTTATTTATTTTTTTCTCTTTTTTTATCAATGTAGCAATCACGATAATCACAATTAAAATTAATTGACTAATAAATACTTCCATATTTGCATAAATTCCCAAAAATTTCCATTGTAGGTATAAAAATGAACTACGTGTAACGGTAAAATCCCCACAACTTGCAGACATGTGAATACTTGTTCCAAGCATTTTTAAATGCAAGGAAATAAATTGTCCACGTAAGTACAAAAAAACACTTGATGTATTTTTTTATTTTTTTGAAGAAGCGTATATTAAAAACAAGTGCAATTATAATTAATATCAATATCGCACTTACAATACCGATAATCAAATTCTGCAATGAAATTAACGGTAAAATTCCTACATAAAACAATATTGTTTCTGCCCCTTCTCTAAATACCGCAAGAAAACTAAGTACAAACATTGAAACAAAACTTCCTGTACTTAATACAATATCCATTTTTCTGTCAATATAATCTTGCCAAGATTTCAAGGATGATTTACTATGCAGCCAAAATCCAATTCCAATCATCATTATAACCGCAAAAATTCCTACAAATCCTTCCAAAATTTCACGATTTGTTCCTGAAGATACCGCAGGAAATAAAGCCTGAAGAGCAAATGCTATTACCACACTTGCTAAAATTCCAGCAGCAGCTCCTGCATACACCCAACGCAATCCTTTTTTCTGATTTACAGCTTTCAGGCTGCTTACCAATGCCAGAACGATAAGAAGTGCTTCCACACCTTCACGAAGAAGTATAAACATTGCATCAATAAACGTATATTGTGCTTTTGTATCAATTTGTGATAATTCTGTAATTAATCCTTGTAATTGTTCCTGATACTCTTTTTCGATACCTTTTACCATGATTATTGGAGCCTGTGTTTCCACTTTTGTATATAAAGCTGAATTTCTCGTACTTACATCGCCTTCAACCGTAGGCCATACCTGAATAAACTCTTTCACTTTTGACTGACCTTTAGATTTATTTCCATTTTTAAAGGCTTCCAACGCATCTTTCAGCATATCTACAGCTTCTTTTTAGTGTAATTGTGCTTGAAATATTATTTTTCTATCTTCTTGCCATCTAAATAGTCTTGTATTGTTGATTTCAAGTCATTAAAAGAATTTATTGTGTTATCATAATCAAATGGCTCCACTTCCATCGAACTTCTCAAAAACGACATCGCAGTTTCCACTTTTCCATAGTAAGGAATACTTCTGCTTCTTATAAAACTTTCATTCCTTGTCCATACACCGTTAAATTTCAAATATTCTTTTTTTCATAAGTTCCACATCTTTAGATTGAATTGCCTTTTTCCAGCACGTCTAAAGCAGGATTCATTCTTGACTGGAACTTTTTCTTTTCTGCATTATCGTCAACAGGATTCTGCTCCTTTTCAAAAGCTAGTAGTGCTGTTGTAACTTCTCTCAGGTCATCTTCTGACAATACAGCTTTTTCTTTATTTAAAAGTTCCTGTACCTTTTTCCCTTTCGTAGAATCAGCATTTTTAACCTTTTTAAATTCATCTCTTACTTCGGAAAAAAGTTTTTTTGCTTCATTTTGGTTATTATTTTTTATTGCCGTTGTTGTGTCTGTAATTTTTATATAAAGTCCGCTATAACTTTCTTCTGCAATAATATTAACGAAGAATAGCATAAAAGCACAAAAAAACAACATTGTACTTATTTTTTTATTCAAATAATTTCTGCCCAATGTACTCTCCCTTCTTTATCCCTCCAAAACATGCAAAAATTCCTGTTCCGACATGAGTAATGTATTCATTCAACTTATCATCGTTTCCTAGGCTATTCTGAATCTTTTATAAATTGATCAGGATGTTTTTTTGGAAACATATAAATAGCAGTCCCGCATCAAACTGTCCGCTCACTTCATCTATTCCGTTAGAATACGAAAAGGCACGACGTGCTATTTTAACGTCAGCTTTTTTGGCGAGATAAACATGTGAATCAATTGGTAGAACTGGTTTTCCATCTGGTCCTTTTTTATTTATGTCAATTGTTGCAAATTCATCTGTTTCTCCAAAGGGAGCTCCGCTTTCCTTATACCTTCCAAACGTATTTTCCTGCTCCTGCAAATTAGTTCTATCCCATGTTTCAAGATGCATTTGAATACGCCTTACAATAAGAAAAAGTCCCATTTTTTTCAGCCCAATTATTCTTATCATACCAGACAACATTTTTTTAAAATCATTATTATTTTTTGGATTTTCCGTTCCATCTTTAAATCCAAAAAGATTTCTTGGAGTTTCTTTTCCATTTCCAATAGGCAAAAAGCCAGCTTGAGTCCATTTTAAAGTAATTAAGGCACGTCCTTTACGAACAAGATTTCTCACAGCGTGAAATGCCACTTGAGCATCATCTGCACAAGCCTGAATACAAATATCACCGCCTTTATACTTGTCCTTTATCTGATCTCTCGGAAAATGTGGCAAATCCTTAAATTCTTCCATTTTCTTATTATCCAGCTTCAATTTATCTAGAAAAGACGGACTTATTCCAAAAGTTATTGTCAAACGGTACGGATTTAATCCCACTGTTTCTCCTGTATCTAGTGGAGGAACTAGATGATTTGCAAGTTCTGGTGCTACAAGTTCACCCTTCATAAGTTTTTCAGAATAATCTGTCCAGTCCTTGAACATCTGTTTTATTTCTTCCTTGTCTGTAGAATGTAAATCTAATACCGCAAAATAAACATTTTTCTGAACAGGAGTAGCAATTCCCGACTGATGTTCTCCATAAAATGAAATTTCTTCATTTCCAACAACTTGATTCGCCTTGCCGCTAAACATATTTGCAAAAATTGCACCCGCTCCGCTCGCTCCAATTGCAGCACCTGCTCCAACCATTCCTGCTTTTTTCAAAAAATCACGACGTGATATTTTTTTATCAAACCATTTTTTATCATTTTCATCACTCATTATTTTACCTCTTTTTATACTGTAAGTTTTTATTTAGATGTGTTCAATAATCTAAATGTTAATTTTTAACAAAGGGAATTAATTCCCTATTTAATAATAGTTAAACATATTAGTTACCGAATAAGTATATTATTTCTTAGGAGTTGCGTCTATTACAATTCCCATTTGCGATAAAGGTTCTCCAAGTTTAGTAACTGCTTCAAACTAGAGCTTTTTGTATCTTCTGGCTTCAATTCTGTGTACAATTTATAATTTTTTTGTCATCTGTCATATATTTATCAAGAAGTGCATTTACAGCTTTTAAATTCAGTATCTAAAGTTGTTACGAGCTTTTGCATCTTTTTGTTCTAATTTAGGTCTGAACAGTTCAAAAATTTTCTGAGCCCCTTCGATATTTGCTCTAAAAGTCGTATAAATCAGTATGTGAGAACACTTCTTCTTCTCCAGTAATTTTTTTGAGTCGAAACTTCATTTAACAGGTCAATCGCTCCTGTAACCATTAAATCAGGTGTTACTTCAATTGTGGCAATTTTTGCCTTTTAGTTCCTTAATGTCGTTTACAAGATCTTCTGCGTATTTTTCAGTTCCTTTTGTAGTGTTTTGTTCCCACAATATTTTTTCAATTCTATGAAAAACCTTTCCATCCTTCTTCATTTTTTTAAATTCTTCCTTGAAGTCTACAAGACGGTAATCTATCTTAATATCCGATTCTCCAAAACTTTCAGCGATAGGCTCAGATCTTTCATAAGCCATACGGATTAGCGGATAAACTTTTTTTAAACTTCGTCTAATTTCCCAGTCTTTAATAATTGTGCAAAGTTTTCTGTATCCTTTAAAAAGCATATCAATCTGACCTTCAACATACTTTTTTTATATTCAGAAGTTTCCTTGCTTAAATCAGTTTTTCCCTTGTTCAGCTGTCTTTTCCAAACTGTTGTACCAAACTCTTTCCACCTTCCTTTGCTCCAGTATCTTTACCACAACTTTATCGCCATTAATGCTCCAATAAGCAATAAAATTCCCATTTTTTTCATAAAAAAATTCCTCCCAATTTATATTTGCTATATTATACTCATTATTTTATTATTTGCAAAAGTAAAAAAATATTTGATTTACAAAAATTTTTTTACTAAAAAAATTATTACGTAACTAAAAAGTCCTCCACAATCCAGAGAACTTTTTTTATTTTTTTATTCAATAAAATATAGACAGTTTTAACCTTCCAAAAATCCCAATAAAATCAATAAATCCTTGCACAGAAAAATTCTTCTGCTCTAGCCAATTCTGTTTTGCCAACTTTTTTTCAAGCATTCTTTTACAAAAATCTTTTGAAAATCCTAAATTCGATAAATTATTAGAAATACTTTTTCTCTTATTTGAAAAACGCTTCTCTCAAATATTTAAAATATTTTTTTCTTCTGGAATTTGACTTTCATATTTTTTTATTTTTTTCAAAAATTTTTTTATTCCTAAAAATGCTGAATCAACTTTTTGGAACAGGATCAAATTTTTTTCTTTTGGAACAGTAAATAAGTATTCTGTTTCGACGTAAAATTGAACGAGCATGAGTAAGCAGGCTCATATTTTTTTGCTATGAGGTCTGTGAAGCAATCCGTTCTGCCACTTCCTTTTTGTACCATCAAATAAATTTCATCAATATTTTTCACGATATTCAAGCAATTTATTAATAATTGGCGAAGTTATGTAATATGGAATATTTGCTACAACTTTCACATCTTTTTTTATTTTTTTAAAAAAATCTTTCAAATCTGCTTCCATAAAAATCCTGATGAATCAACTTAAAATTTTTCCTTTTTTTCAAATTTTTTTACTCAAAAACGGAATTAAATCATCATCTATTTCAAAAAGCAGTCAAAAATTTAGAATTTTCAATTAATTTTTTTCTGTTAAAAAAATCCTAATCCTGGCCCAATTTCCAGAACTTCCGTTTCTTTTGTCAAGATTTGCCACATTTAAAATTTCATCCGACAAATTACTGTCATTCAAAAAAATTCTGCCCATACTTTTTTTAGCCTTATGACTTTCATTTTTCAAAATTTTTTTATCTCTTTTCTTATATTTTTTTATTTTTTCCCCTTCAATTTTACTCCTTACTCAAATACTGATGGTTCAAAGCAACTCCTATATATTCCAAATTTCTATAATTTTTCATTAAAAATCAAGCCCATATCCTACAACAAATTCATTTGGAATTTCAAATCCAACATATTGCACATCAACTTCAACTTCTCTTCTTTCAGGCTTATCTAAAAGTGTGCAAAGCGATATTTTCTTAGGGTTTCTGCTTCCCAAAATTTGCAATACTTTTTTTAACGTAAATCCTGAATCAATAATATCTTCAACTACCAGAACATTTTTCCCGCTAATCGTACTTCTCAAATCCTTTAAAATCTTAACTTCTCTAGAACTTTGAGTCCCTTCCCCATAACTGGAAGCCTCAATAAAGTCAATTTCAAGCGGCAATTTTATTTCCCTAATCAAATCAGCCATAAACACAATAGATCCCTTCAATAGCCCTATCACTATTAACGGCTCATTTTCATTTTTAAAATCTTCAGTAATCTTTACTCCCAGTTCCTTTACCTTTTTCTGAAGTTCTTCCTTCGTAATCAACTGTCTTTTTATTCCAAATTCAAAATCTCTGTTCATATTTTCCTCCCTGTTATTTTTATTTCATTCATTTGTAAAAATCTAAAAAAATCTAACAAACACAGTTTTTTATGCTTGATTTTTCTTATCTCTCTTCGCTCCTTGACAAAAGAATCTTAGTTCTTTGTGATTAATAAATATTATTGCTGTTTAATATTACCACTCTCATTTTTACAATTGTCTAATTTACATTTTATAATTACTTATAAAATTCCATAACCTTTAGTCAATACAGTGGACTACTCCCGCTTTTAGAAGCGTAAGACTTCTTGCTATCTTTTATGATTAAATAAATATTATTACTACTCAAATTTAATAATACCCTAAAAATTTAAAAATTTTTTTAATTCGTACTATTGACTTTTTTTAATTTTTTTGTGCTATAATATTAATGTCAAGAGAAAGTTAAACGATGTTTAACAATCTCATGGCTGTATAGGGAATTTTGTTTTTTTGAATAAAAAGACCATTTTTATGAGATAGCCCAAAAAAACATTATTTATTTAATTTCCCTATATAAAAAGGGCTATCTCATAACTCAGAGTTAATCTATTTTGCAAGATTTATAAGTATAGTCCTTTTAATTAAATCTAATTCATTTAGATTTTTTTATTCCAAATTTTTTTATTAGATGTTGCTCGATCTCTTATTTAAATAAAAAAACAAATTTTTTTAATTATAATTCTAAATCTATACTTTAATAACTTAAAAAGTAATACTCAAACAGCTGCTTTTTAATTTAAAAAAATCACCATTTGAGTATTGATTTATTTCTATTTGAATCACTATTTAACTTTTTTTCTACTAATTTTTGCAAATTCAGCAGGGTTGTTTAATGCTAAGTCTGCTAAAACTTTTCTATCAAGTTCAATTCCAGCTTTTTTTAAGTCCGTTCATTAATCTTGAATAAGAAATTCCGTTTAATCTTGCAGCAGCGTTAATTCTGATAATCCACAATTCACGCATTTTTCTTTTTTTCAATTTTCTATGTTCAGTTGCATAAGCCATAGCTTTTTTTAACTGCTTCATTAGCTTTTTTATAATTTGTTTTTTTATGGCTCCTCTATAACCTTTTGCTTCTTTTTAAAACTTTTTTTATGTCTTTTTTTCTTCTAACTATTCCTGTTTTTTTACTCTTGGCATATTTTTTTCCTCCTTAATATTTTTAGCCGTTTTCTGTTCTTTATTTATTTTTTTAGAACTAACTTCTGTCAATCTTTAATTTTAATTTTTCAAATAAAAAAAGCCGTTAATTACTGTTTTAAACTACTTTTTTTAATTTTATCTTTAAATAAAAAGTTGCAAATTTTTGCTAAATCACTTTTTTTCAAAAAAATATTTTTTTAAAAACAATTATTGGAATTATCTTCCTTCTTGTCCAGCCAATACTTTTTTTGATTTTTTTCTTTCAGCACCTTTTTGGAGCGATTGCGTCTTGTCCTAGACGTTTCTTTCTTTTTATGAGTCTTTTTAGTTAAGATATGGCTCTTTCCAGAGTGTCTTAAAGAAATTTTTTTCCACTTCCTGTAACTTTAACTCTTTTTTTGTTCCTTTATGTGTTTTTCATTTTTTTGGCATTTTCTTTCCTCCTAAATCACTTTTTCACTTTTTTTAAATTTTGCCTTTATTTTTTTAGGCGATAATAAAATAAATTTTTTTGAATTTGCTCTTTTTCCGTATTTTTTTCTCAACTGTCGCAATTTCTTCAAAATGACTTGCAAACTCATCCAATACTTTAATAGCAGATTCTGCATGTAATCTTTCTCTACCTGTAAGTCTTAGGCTTACTTTTTACCTTATGCTCTTTGGCTATAAATTTTTTTCAATTTGAGAAATCTTTGTATCCTTGTCATGTTCATCAATATGAGGTTTAATTCTAATCTCTTTAACGACAATATTTTTTTGTTTTTTTCTTATTTTTCCTTGTCTTTCTTCGTTTTTCTCATACTTGAATTTTTCCATAGTCCATAATCTTACATACAGGCGGTGTTGCATTTGGTGAAATTTCAACTAAATCCAGTTCTTTTTTTCTGCCGCAAGTGCCAATGCATCTCGTGTAGACATTACTCCAAACTGCTCCCCATCATCACCAACAACTCTAATTTCTCTCACTCTAATTCGCTCATTCATTCGTGGCTCATCAGATCGGTTATTCCCTCTTATAAAAAAACACCTCCTAATTTTTTTACAATAAAAAAACAAGATATAAGAAACCTTGCTCAATAGTTATTATAAAAAAATTTTTACAATGAATAAAAAAAATAATTACATTATTGTAAAAATAAATAACTAATTACCTAACTCATCTTCAACAAATAGAATTAAAATATTCTATTTTACTTAAAAATTAATTCAAAATATAAATATAATTGATGGAAAGGTGAGAAACAATGTTTCTACTTCTAATTTAATTACTAAAAGTAGTTTATCATATTTTTAGTATATTTTTGCAAGGAAATTTTGAAATTTTTACTCCATATTAATTTTTATTATGCCATTTTTCTGGGTAAATCTATTAATATTTCTGGTTTTTTTACCAATCCATTCCTTATAAAAAAATCTTCTATATTAATACCATTTTGTTCCAAATAATTTTCAAATTTTTCTTTGGTTTCTTCATTAAAATGTTTATAGTACAGCCAAAATGTATTTTTCGATACTACTTTTTAATAAATTTTATAATCAATTCATAATCAAACTCTACTTGTGCTTTTTTTCTAAAGCATTATAATAGTCATTTCTATTTTTCATTTTTTTATTATTGTTATCGGATAACCATTTTTCATCAGCTCCAAATTCATCAAAAGCCTTCCTGTCCGACCATTCCCATCATTAAACGGATGTATTTTTTTCAAATTCTGCATGAAATTTAGCCACTTTTTCAATTATATTCTCTTTACTTTTTTTAAAAAAATTATCTATAAGTTCTTGCAGTTTTTTTCTTCCACCTGATAAAATGGAGTTGTCTGAAATTTAGCTCCCAATATTATATTATTTTTCCTGCTTAAATTTTTCCCCTATTTTTTAAAGTCATCATTCAGCACTAAAGCATGAAATTCACGTATAAGCCTAACCGACAATGACTCTTTTTGTCTTTAAAACATCATTTAAAAAAATCCAGTGCATATTCCTGCCCTTTTACTTCATTATGTTCTTTTTAACGATTTTTCCTTTATTGTTACCCCATATTGAAGAATTATATCCGTTTCACGCAAAGTTAAAGTATTACCTTCTATAGCATTTGAATTATATATAAATTCTGTCTTCAAATAATTTTTGAAGTTTTTTTCAAAAATACTTTCATTTAATGGACGTTCCTTATCTAAAAAAATTCTTTAAAAATTTCAATCATTTTTATTACCCCTTTCCTGCAAAAATATTCTACAATATTAAGTATATCAAAGATTTTTTTAGAATACAATTAAAAAGATTTTTTTATGGACAGAGCAAAAAAATTTGACTCCAAAACCTCCTCGATTCCCCTACCTATAAATTATACCCAATCTTAAAGTGCTATTCAAGAAAAATATTCAAATCTTATTTTCTAAAAAAATTCTTATATTTTAATTCAAATGAAAAAAATATACACATATAACTTTAAAAAAATAAATTTTTTTGAGTATAATAATATAAAAAAATAAATTTTTTTAGAAAAGGAATAAATTATGAAATATATTTATAATATTGATGGGTTAAAAAAATCACGATGAAAATAGTGCATTTGAAGAAAAAATTGGGAAAAAGGCTCAAAATTTATTTGAACTGGCGATTCATGGGTTTAATGTGCCTGATTTTTCAGTGATTACTAATAGATACTTTAAGGAAGTTATACTGGATGAAATAAGGGAATACTGTAAAAGTGAAATAACAGATTGGGATAGTGTTTTTGAGGGAGATAGTGAAAAAAAAATTGGAAATATGATTGAAGTTATAAAAAATCATAAGATTAGGGAAGAATTTAAAAGGGAGATTGAAAAAATTGTAAAAGATGGGAGCTATTATGCTGTCAGGTCATCTTCGGTTGAGGAAGACAGCAGTAATTTTTCGTTTGCTGGGCAGTTTGAAACATATCTTTATGTGAGAAAAGAAAATATGCTGGAAAAAGTAAAGGAAGTTTGGATTTCTTCGTTTTCTTCTCATGTGATGAGATATAGGAAAAGAGGGAAAAATAAATAATGAGGTAAATGTTCCAGCTGTGATAATTCAGGAAATGATTAATTCTGAAAAGGCTGGAGTTGGATTTAGTGTAAATCCTGTTAATGGGGATCATGATGAAATTGTTATTTCTGGAACTTTTGGATTAGGGACAAGTATTGTGGATGGAGATGAGAATGGGGATCTGTTCATTTATAATAAGGAAACTAAGGAAATAAAAAAAGAAATAGGGATTAAAAAGGTAAAGCAAAGCCTTGATTTTGAAAATCATGGGATAAAAGTTGAAGAAATAAATGTTGAAGATGAGGTTTTAAATGATGCTGAAATTACGGAACTGGGAGAAAATATTATAAATATTGAAAAATATTATGGAAAGCCTCAGGATATGGAATGGGCATTTGAAAAGGGAAAACTATATATATTGCAGTCAAGACCTATAACTACATTGGAAAAAACAGGCAAAAAAACATATAACACAATAATATGGGATAACAGCAATATTGTAGAAAGTTATCCTGAGATTACGTTGCCACTTACATTCAGCTTTATAAGAAAGGCATATTCTGATGTTTATAAAAGATTTTCAGAAATAACGGGAGTTCCTGCTAAAGTTGTGGAAAGTTATCAGGATGTTTATGATAATATGCTTGGATTGCTGAAAGGGCGAGTTTATTATAACTTGATAAACTGGTATAAACTTTTGATGCTGTTTCCAAATTCTAAAAGGCAATAGTAAATTTATGGAACAGATGATGGGGGTAAAAAAGGAATTGTCCGAAGAAAATCTGAATGAGAATTTGCTGGAAGCTGAAGGGAAAATGACTGGATGGGAAAAATTTAGAAATAAACTGGAAAAATCTAAGGCTGGATTTACCTTGTTTATGAATATGTTCCTTATTGAAAAAAAGGCTGAAAAAAATTTTTATAAAATTATAGCTGAAAAATCTTAATGGGGAAAAAAAGTGATTTAAATAAAAAAATATAAAAAGAGCTGAAAAAAATATTACAAAGTTTCTTGAAAATAAATTTTTTAAAAAAACTGGGAAATACCAATTATAAATGACTTTCTTGTAATGGTCTGGTTTGGACTTTCAAAGAAAAATGGCTGAAAAAAATATAAAGGAAGATTTTGAAAAAGGCACATAATACGCTTATTGCTCAAGAAGGAAACAGTATGATCAGCGTTGAACCATCGAGATACATAAAAAAAATGAGCCAGATGATAAAAGATGATAAATCTTTGCAAAATGAAGTAAAAAATATTATAAATGAAAATAAGAAATCGCCTGCTGACATAGTTAAATTAACCCAAAATGCAGAATTTAATTCTACTTTTGAATGAATATATGGAAAAAAATTTGGGGACAGGACAGTTCATGAATTGAAGCTGGAGGCGTTTACGTTGAGGGAAGAGCCGATGTTTCTGATTAAGATGATATATTCTCTTGCGATGGCAGAAGATGTTCAGGAACATAGTAAAAGAAATATATTGGAAGAGCAGAAAAAAATTTATAGCAGCTTAAAAAAATAAATCCTTTAAAAAAATATATATTGAAAAAGTCTGTATTTTATGCAAAAAAAATTTATACGATTAAGGAAAATTTGAGATATGAGCGGACAAAAGTTTTTTTGGAATGGTAAGAAAAAAATTATGAAAAAAATGGGAGAACATCTGAAAGAAAGTTGCCTTATTGATAATGAAAGAGATATTTTTTTATTTGACTGTTGATGAGATTTTTTTGGACTTGTAGATGGATCTATAATTGACATTGACTTAAAAAAATCTTATAAAATTGAGAAAAGAAGAATATAGAAAAGTATGAAACATCAGTAATTCTTCCCGACAGATTTTTTTAACAAGAGGATTTTTTTGGGAGAAAAATTTTGAATATGAGGATTTGACAGGAAATTCTCAGCTGGATGAAAATACTTTGAAGGGGAACTGGATGCAGTAAAGGAATAAGCAATACGTAACTG
>BNJU01002719.1_pt1 | contig 39391 bp, 46 predicted proteins | sample 8539281 | NCBI WGS metagenome assembly BNJU01 (sample SAMD00202456, study PRJDB9452) | human saliva metagenome | isolation source: human saliva | place: Japan
ATATGGAGATCCCATGCTCTTCCTATTAAAGAAGACTTCCCATTATCAGTAACTAAACCTTATGGACACACAAAACTTATGCTTGAAGAAATTAAAGAAAAGACTTTTTGAAATCAGATACAATTTCAAAAAGTCCTATTTTTAATATTTTATTTTTTTCTATCGCAGTAAATGAACCACCTAGCATTGTATCACTAGCTGCAGTACTTCTTTGATTCCAAATCTCGTTTATATTATACCATTTACCTGTTGCATTCTTATTATATGGATCCAAAGCTCTTACTTTTCCATTATCGAATCCTGATAAAACAACGGCATGAGTCTCATATGCACTTCTAACAAAATAACCTTGTTGCACTGTTGCCAACACTGATTCTCCGTTTCTTAATGCATTTACTAGTTGTTCTTTAGTTTTAAGCACTCTATAGTTATATCCATATTTTTTAATAGCGTCTGCGGCACCCTTAGCACTTGTTCCAAAACCACCGTAATTTAATCCTCCACCATTAGAGATAGTATCAGCTACAGCTGTTGGAAGAACTGGTTTTCCTAATCCTGAGAATACCATTGCTAAAGATGTAGGAACACATCCTGCGGCAGCCAAATTAGACATTCCATATACTTTTCTTCCCCAACGAGCATCGTTTTGGTAATATTGCGGCATATTTAATGCCGGTACATTATTATCATATTTACCATTTACAAAATAATGATATCCTGCATTATCTTTCCCTTTTCCTGTATTTTCTTTACCATTTTTGGAAGAAATACCACGCTGTTCCATCATCATACCACCAATTCGCTAACTTGCTATCAGCAAAGAATAGTCCATTTTTATAGTCTATATTTTATTGGTGTTGTTTCTTTTCCGTCTATATATATCTTTCCATTATACTCGCCAGTCCCATATTTACCATCTACAAAGTAATGGACTCCTGCATTATCCCTTTCCTTCTCCTGTATGCTTTTTACCGTTTTGGAAGAAATACCATGCCGTTCCATCATCATACCTGAGTTTGCTAATTTACCATTATCATAAAACATACCTTTTTCATATCCATTTGCTTGTTTTCCATTTACATAGAATATTCCATTTTCAGTTTCCATTTGCATATTTCCCATTTGCAAAATAATGGATACCTGCATTATCTTTTCCTTCTCCTGTATGTTTTACCATTTTTGGAAGAGTACCACGCTGTTCGTCATCATACCACCAGATTGCAAGAAGACCTTTTACATAGTATGTTTTCCTTTTGATAACCATTAGCATATTCCATTTGAAAATAATGCGTACCTATTGTCTTTTCCTTCTCCAGTATGTTTTTACCGTTTTTGGAAAAATACCATGCCGTTCCATCATCATACCACCGGTTTGCTAATTTACCATTATCATAAAACGTACCTTTTTCATATCCATTTGCTTGTTTTCCATTTACATAGAATATTCCATTTCAGTTCCATTCGCATATTTCCCATTTACAAAAATAATGGATACCTGCATTATCCTTTCCTTCTCCAGTATGCTTTTTACCATTTTGGAAAAATACCATGCTGAACGTCGTCATACCACCAGTTGCTAATTTACCATTATCATAAAAATTCCATTGTCATAAACCCGTTTTAACTTGTTCTCTTCAGCTGGTTTTCCACCTTCTTTTTGAGTACTACAGAATTTTTTGTTTCTACTTCTTTTCTCAATTATTGTTTGTTTTCTACCGAAACTGGCTTCTCAATAAGTGTCTCAACAGCTTCTGTATCTTCTACTAATTTTTCGAAAACTTTTTGTTTTTCAACTTTTTGTTTTTCAACAATCACTTTATTATCAGCCTTTACAGCTTTTTCCGCTGTTACTTGTTTTTCAACACTGCTTGTTTTTCTTCTGCGTAGTACTTCATTACTTACTAATGAATTAACTGCAATTGGAGTTGCTAGGACTGTAATAATCCCAATCCAACTTTTAGTCTATTTCACCCATAATCTTTTATTTCTCTAATAATATTTTAATTCATACACTATATTTTTATTATATTTTTATTATTTTTACAAATAAAATTTATAATTATCTTAAAGTTTTTAGTCTTTAAAAATATAATTTATTGACATAAGAATGCCCTTACTATAAAATTATAGTATAAAATCATAGGAAGGACTCGTTTAACGAGATTAAAACATATGAATAAGAAAATATTAGTAACAGGTGGAGCAGGATTTATTAGTTCTCACACTTGTATAGGGTATTAAACAATGGAAATGAAGTAGTTGTTGACAACATACAATGCAAATAAAAAGTTTAGAAGTAGTAGAAAAGTAACTGGTAAAAAGTAACGTTCTATGAAGTTGATATTCGTGATGAAGAAAAACTAAACGAAGTATTTGAAACAGAAAAAGATATTTTTGGAGTAATCCACTTCGCGGGATTAAAAGCCGTATGGTAGAATCTTGTGCAAATTTCCATCTAAAGATACTATGATAATAACATAGCTGGAACTACTACATTATTCCGAGTTATGGAAAGAAATAACTGTAAAACATAATCTTCAGTTCATCAGCTACAGTATATGGAAGTCCTCATACATTGCCAATTAAAGAAGATTTTCCATTGTCTGTAACTAACCCATATGGACGCACTAAATTAATTACAGAAGACATATTAAAAGATGTTTATACTGCTGATAACGAGTGGAATGTTGTATTACTTCGTTACTTCAATCCAATTGGAGCACATGAATGTGGTGATATCGAGGAAGATCCAAAAGGAGTTCCAAACAATCTAATACCTTACATTATGCAAGTAGCTGTAGGCAAATTAGAAAAAGTTAATGTTTTTGGTGATGACTTTGATACACACGATGGAACTGGTGTACGCGACTATATTCACGTAGTTGACTTAGCTCGCGGGCATGTTGCCGCACTAAAAAAACTTGAAAAAGGTAGCGGACTATCTATATATAACTTAGGAACAGGAATAGGATATTCTGTTTTAGATATTATTAAAAGTGCTTCTGCAGCAGTAGGACGTGATTTACCTTATGTTATTACACCACGTCGTGCAGGAGATATCGCTGCATGTTATGCTGATGCTACTAAAAGCAAAAGAAGAACTTGGATGGGAAGCTCAATACGATGTAAAACGTATGTGTGAAGATTCTTGGAGATGGCAAAGTAAACATCCAAACGGATTTGAAGAATAATTAAAAAGAAAAACTAGTCTAAAATTTTTAGACTAGTTTTTTATTTATAAATAACTATAAATGCTCCACCTGTCATATATCTTCGAGGTGCTAAGCTGCGATTCTTTCAAATATCATCTATGTTATACCCTTATTTGTTTTGCCATATTATCGGATCAAAAGCTTTTTGTTTTACCATTTTCATATCCAGTTAAAGAACAGCATGCGTACTATATCCATTAACAAATATACCATGACCTACTGCCCCATAGACTAATGCTGCCATTTTTCAAAGTTTCTTCTAATTCTTCTTTTGGATCTATTACCTTATAATTTAAGCCCATTGACTTACTACTTCTTGAACTCCTAAACTAGATGTTCCTAGAAAAGTGAGTATTCAGCTCCATAGTCATAACATATAGAAAATCAGCCACCTGAACCGGATTAACATCTTCCTTAAAAGACCAGATATAGCCATCGCTAAAGCTGTAGGTCACACATCCTGTGAGCTTCATATTTGATAAACCATATCTTTTGCTCCCATCTATCATCAGCCTGATAATACTGAGGTACTTCATCGGCTCTATATAGTTTTCTGTCACATTATAGTTTTGAGTTTACTAGAATCATTTTCATAATACACCCATTTATTTTGTTGATCTTTTATCCACTCACTTTAGCAACTGTTGCTAACGCTAGTAAACATTAGCTAAAACCAAAGTTATTATCACTTTCATAACAAAACAACTCTCCTTAACAACTAAAAATTTAAGTCATTATATTATACTATTTTTAAAATTTAAAACAAATAGGAGAATTATAAATTATGATTTCTTAATCACACTTTTACGACTTCTCCTATTAATAAACTTATTAAAGTTATTATACTATTTTCTTAGTAATTTTGGTCTTGCATAACCTTTAATGTAGCTTGCATTCCAGTTATCAGTTTTTCTGTTTACTTTTTGTTTTCCCTGAGCTTGTGTGGGTGAAGGTTACCTTCGATAGTTGTTACCAATTCCATCTTTTACAGATTCCAACAATTCCGATGTGAGTCGGCAAATCCTCCACCATCCCAGTCAAATGTAATAACATCTCCTGCTTTTTGGTAAAAACTTTACCTTGCCAAATTCCTTTTGTTGCATAATTCCGATATGACGTTGAACTCACATTCTCTACCGATAAGGCTGCTAATCCGCTTGTTGGAATACTGTAGTTGCGAAAAGCATCACGCAGTCATCTGAGTGCTCAGCAGTGTATCCTACAGGTTTTGGATTAACTGAGTTATAGTCATCAACGATGTGTTCAGTTGACCCATTCCAACACCTAAAGTGCTTTGAGCTATACTTAATACGTTATTTAAGCACTAGAACCATTTACCAGTTGCTGCAGCGTATTTTCCCGTTTATAAACTTATGCTCTCCTGAAGAATCTTTTGCACTCCTGTGATGCCCTCTTTGAAGAAATACCAATCTTGGCCATCATCATACCACCAGTTGGCTGCTTTCCTTCTACCATGGTATGTTCCTTTTTGGATCATCCATTTGCTACTTTACCATTCACATAGTAGGGTCCTTTTTCTTTACCGTTGGCATATTTTTACATTTACAAAATAATGCTTACCTGTACTATCGTTAGCTTCTCACTGTATATTTTCAAACCATGTTTGAAGAAGTACCAATCTTTTCCATCATCCTTACCACCAATCCGCTAACACCATTTTACATAATATGTTTTCTATTTCGTAGCCATGTGCTTTTTACCTTTGCATAGACCATTTTTCATAACCATTGGCATATTTTTCCATTTTGTAAATAAATGTTTACCTGCATTGTCCTTGCTTCTCCTGAGTTTTCTTACCTTCTTTGAAAAATACCAATCTTGACCGTCATCTAGCCACCAATCCGCTAACTTACCATTTACATAATATGTATCTTTTTGATAACCATTAGTATATTTACCATTTGTCAAATGAGCGCTTACCTGAATTATCTTTTCCTTCTCCTCGTATGTTTTTACCATTTTGGAAGAAATACCAGTCTTTTCATCATCCTTTACCATAATTAGCTAATTTACCATTTACATAGTATGTTCCATTTTGATGCCCAACCATTTTTCTCTGAGGATTGGCTTCAGGAGCTTGGGGTTTTCCTAATGCTGTTTTTACAGAGCTAGCTTGTTTATCAGAGATTCATCTTTCTTGGTTGTTTCTTCTTTCTTTGTAGCTTCTTCTACAGTATTTTTCTTTTTAGTGCCTTCTGCTTTAGTGTTTTCTTTTTATTGTTTCAACTTTAGTAGCTTCTGTTTTAGTTGCACTTTCTACTTGTTTTGAGTAGTAGTACTTCTTCTTTATTAGTAGTTTTGGCTTCTTGTGTATTTTTACAGTATCTTGTGCAGCATGAGCTTCACTGAGATCCATTTGCTGCATCTACAGCAAATGGTGTTGCTCTGATTAATATTCCTAATCCTAGTTTTATATTATTTTCATAGTTATTTTTCAATCTCCTATACTGTTTTGTTTCCAATACGTTATCATAATATTTTTCAATAAAATCAATATACATTATAAACTTATTTCCATTACTTCTGGTTACCTCTTAATTACAAATTTGTTACATATTAATTATGTAAACTAAAAATATACAGAATTAAATTTATTAATAGATTCTGTGTATTTATAAAAAGTATGTTTATTAGGTAGTATTCTTTTTCCAACTAAATCACTTTTTATTAAGCCTGCTAATGTTTTCCTGCCGTAATAAACGCTGGATTAAAAAATAGTATTAGTGGCATTGTAAAGTGTAACATTAAACTTATTATTTATTGTGTCATGAATTGTAATAAAGTATTGTAAATCAAAAAGTCAACACTACTTAACAAAATAATAAATATAGATGTAATTGGTATCATACATAAACTAAATATTATAGCTAAAACAAATGCTAATGGTGCAAAAATGGAAAATCGAAAAAGCTTTAGGATAAACGTGGCACTTTTCAATCCAGTGCGCCATTAGAATATTTTTGTTTTTAACATTCTTTTTAACGTCGGTCTTGTATATTGGTGATGATAATATCATTACTATATCTAATTTTATACCCATTTTTCTTATACGATAATGTGATTCGTTATCTTTCCACACGCATACTGCATCAGTAATCATGTTTATCAAATATTGATTTTTATACATTCCTTGGAAAACTGAACTGACATATTTTTGATAGTCTGTGATCAGCTATTCCACTACCGAACATGATTTTCTTCTACTAATAATGTTTTTACTAAGGTATCTGCATTTTCTATAATATTCGGTCTTGGTCCTCCCACATCTTCTCCTTCTTCTATAATTTTTACATTGTATTTTCTATAAAGTTATCTGTATTATGTGAGTGACAATCAACTTTTAGTATACATTCCCTCTTGCGGCTTTTTATACCTACATTCATCCCTGCTGATAATATTACTTTTGGATAAGTAGTACTACGTCATACAAAAGTCATGATTACTATTTTTAAAATCTTCTAATATTTTCAACTATCATCTTTTGACCCTACCATCAATAAAAATTAATTCTATTTTTATTATGATTATATGTTTGTTTTTAAAATCTTCTATTAATCTCGGTAAAATTTTTCTTCATTTAATAATCTACGACTACTGATACTAGCATACTTTCTCCTTCCACAAATCAGCTAGATTAACTGCGTAATCTAGCCTAAATTCATTGTTATCTTTTATTACCTAATCTATCGTTGGCATCAAACATTATACTTGCAATAGATTCTCCCCAATAGGTGCAGTTGCATAGTTAACGTTCATTCCGCTCACTTTATTTCCTAAGTAAGCCCTTTTGCTGGGAAGCTTGGATTATCAGATATTTATCATTAATCCAACGTGCGCTCTAAAATACCTGCATCTACATTATCAAATTTGAGTTGCTGATGTATATGGACTTGAATCATAACGCAATTCGAAGAAGTTATTTTTAGCTTTAGCTATATTACTTCTACCCATGCACTCTCTAAAAGCACTGTGAGCTACTAAGTATAAAGCATTTACACCATATTTTTGTTCTGCAGCTTTCTAAATGCAGCACCTTTACCTGCTAACATACTGACTGCTTGCTCCCATTAGCGTATAAAGTTTGTTTATATCAGCAGCAGAATAGTTTGTTTTTGATTTTTAAGCTACTGAATTGGAATGGATGTTCTAATTTAAATGAACCAAAGTTAATTCCATCAGCTGAATAATATGAGTTTACCTACTTGCATGCTTGAGATTATGGTATGCAACTTTTTAATTACTATTTTTAGAGTATCTGTGATATACATATTTACCATCACTTACATAGTCAGGGAATAAATGTAGTAGCTTGAGTTAACTGCTTGTGCTTGTGATGGATTAACATATCCTACTAATCCAGCTACTTGAACAGAATTCTTCCCTGCAAAGCAGAAAGCTCTGTTATCTTTGAGATTATAGTTCCTTGAGAGATATGTGATAAAATTTTTACCATTACCATCGTATACTGGGATATATAGTCCTGTTACTTTGTAGTGTCCAGAATATTGGTTACTAGTAGCTTCTACACCTTGTGCTTTACCACCTTTTTGAGCATATTTCCCATTCACAAATTCATGTTTTCCAGAACTATCATTTGCTATACCAGTAAACTTCTTACCGTCTTTGAAATAAAACCAATCTTTTCCATCATCATACCACCAGTTTGCAGCTTCCCCTTTTGCATAGTAGATTCCGTTTTGATATCCATTAGCATATTTACCATTTGAAAAATAATGCTTACCTGCGTTATCTTTTCCTTCTCCTGTGTGTTTTTTACCATTTTGGAAGAAGTACCAATCTTTTCCATCATCATACCACCAGTTGGCTGCTTTTCCTTTATCATAATATGTTCCGTTTTGGTATCCGTTTGCAGCTTTTCCTTTTACGTAATATGTTCCATTTACATTACCATTAGCATATTTTACCATTTGAAAAGTAGTGTTTACCTGCATTGTCTTTTTCCTTCTCCCGTATGTTTTTACCATTTTGGGAAGAAATACCAGTCTTTTTCCATCGTCATACCACCAGTTTGCTGCTTTTCCTTTATCATAGTATGTTTCCATTTTGGTATCCATTGGCTGCTTTTCCTTTTACGTAATATGTTCCGTTCACGTACCATTGCATATGTTACCATTTGAAAAGTAGTGTTTACCTGTTATCTTTTCCTTCTCCTGTATGTTTTTACCATTTTGGAAGAAGTACCAATCTTTTCCATCATCATACCACCAATTTGCGGCTTTCCCTTTTGCATAGTAAATTCCGTTTTGATATCCATTAGCATATTTACCATTTGCAAAATAATGCTTACCTGCGTTATCTTTTCCTTCTCCCGTATGTTTTTACCATCTTGGAAGAAATACCAGTCTTTTCATCATCCTGCCTACCAGTTGGCTAACTTACCATTTACATAGTATGTTCCATTTGATGTCCAACCTGTTTTCTTTTCTGCAGCGTTAGTTACAGGAGCTTAGAGACTTACCTGATACTGTTTTAGTAGAACTAGTTGTTTTTCTTTTCGAAGCATCTTTTTAGCAGTATTTTTCTTTTTAGTATTTTCAGTTTTTCTTTGCTGTTTCTGTTTGTTTTGTTGTAGTAACAACTTGTTTTTAGCCGTTTCTTTAACTTGTGCTGCATGAGCTTCACTGAGATCCAGTAGCAGCATCTACCTGCAAATGGTGTCGCTAATACTGTTAAAATACTAAACTCATTTTAAGTTATTTTTCATAGTTGTTTCAATCTCTATACTAATTTTTCTTTTAATTCATGTTTTAAATTCATTATACATTATAACATTATTTCCATTACCGCTCAGTTACCACTTAATTACAAATATATTACATATTATATCATCCATTTTATTAACAAAAATATAGAATTTAATGCATTAAAAGATTTGATATATTACTTTTTGTCGAACAAAGAAAAATCCGACAAGACAGAGAATTTTTATATGTTTGCTAGTTCAAAATTTAAAAGAAACATAAAAGGATGCCTCCTGAGTAACACAGGATAACATCCATTGTTAAACTAAATTTATATACGTTCAGGTTCATTTGTACACTGAACAATTCACATAATATCTGTTTAATTTCCCATAATACTGTTTTTAAATGCTGTATCGATCAGTCATAAAAACTCTATGAATATCATTAATATTTTTCACTGGGTTTCTAAATAAATCATATTTTAAATCTTCTTTCGATGTGCTTAGCATTTCTACTGCTTTTTCAAAAATCAACTCTACAGAACGAGATGAACCTAATAGGGTTAATCCTTTTTCTAATACATCACGGTATTAATAGTTTCATTATATTCACTAACACCATACCTAAACTGCTTGTGGTTTAATATATTTAATAATATCATTGATAGCATATCCACTACCACCTCACAACAGTTCTACACCATCAGTCAAAGCTTAAATCAGCTGGAATATCATCAGTAATATAGCGTTCTTTCATAAAACTAAATAATTCTAATTTTTCCCAGTGACGACCTATGTACAATAATCACACGGTTAAGGCAAGTATAGTTGATTATATTATCATACATATGCTAAACTTCACGTCCCTATTATAGCGATTCTATCCTTTTTACTATGAGAGTTTTTCATAAATCTATCCATAGCATGCATACCAACACTAATAAACTCAGTAATAGCTGCGACACTATCTTCTACACCATCATATGCAGCTACTCTATCTTTTTGGTAAAAGCTACAAATTCTCTCAAAACCATCATATCCACTAGATAAAATATGTGTTCCACTCATATAATTTTTCATAGAATTCCTCATCACTAGCTCTTGGTGGTTGGTTAGGAATCATCACTACACTGTCTCCTTCGTACGTATCAGTAGGGTCAGATATAACAATCCCAACACATTCATGAATAAGTGCCATAGGTAGTTTTAGCTAATATCTTTGGATCTCTTTTCCCTTGATAGTATCTTTTGATCCGCATGACAAAGAGCCATATGTTTGGTCTAATAACTATTTTATCTTTATCATTTAAATTTTTCTTCATTATATTTTTACATTAATAAATTTCGGTTTTATTAATTGATATATTTGATTAATCATATTATTCTTCCTCTAACATACTCTTAGTAATTTTAAGATCCGTTACAGTAGTCACTTTAAGATTTGAGTATTCTCACGAGCTAGCACTACTTTTTCCCTTTAATAACAAATATTTTACGCATCTGTTAATATTTTTCTCTTCTGCATCTAGTGATGTATATAAGTCTAAGAAGTCTTTACACGGAAACTTTGTGGAGTTTGTCCTTGATAATAGTGTGCTCTATTTGGAATATTAGTAGTATACTCCCCATTTGTACTTTCAACTGTGTATCTACCGCTCTACTACTGTATCTACTGCATCACTTTCTTTAGCTAATCTAATATTATCTTTAATTATTCTAAGTGTAATAAATGGACGAACAGAATCATGTGTAATTACGATATCTTCATCTGTTAGCTCTTTATATTCATTTATTCTTTTTATAATATTTTCAATTGTAGTATTTCTATCTACACCACCTGGTGTAATAATTATTCTATCACTAAAAAGTAGGAACATGTGTTCAACTAAATCTTCTGCATGTAGAGCCCAGTCTTCATGAACTCCTACACTATTCTTTCTATTTCAGGCTCTAATAGAAACTTCTCGATAGTATGAATAATTATCGGTTTATTACCTAAATCTAGAAATTGTTTTTGGCATGTTGCTAATCCCCATTCTAGTCCCTGTTCCACCAGCTAATATTCCTGCGTAAATCATGTTTTTCTCCTTAATTGTTTATTTTCTGTATATTAAATTAATTATATCATAAAATTTTAATCTATAAAAGTTTTCTAAACATTATGATATTCTTCACATAATCCTTATGTCTTTTTAAAAATTTTTAATTTCTATTAATCACTATTATTTTTAATTTCAATTTCTAACAGGTTTTTATTATTAAATATAATTTGTCTATATATAATTCTATAACTAAATTTTTATAGATATATATATATAATTATGATATTATATATACTATATAAATGATTAAGAGGTTATTATGAAAAACTAGAACGTAATATACTATTAAATTCTTCAATTGCCTTAAGTATACAGATATTAAAAATTATACTAACATTCATTAATAGAACTGTATTCATATATGTATTAGGAGTCTATATTTAGGTCTTAATGGACTATTTTCTAGTATACTATCTGTATTGTCGTTGGCTGATTTAGGAGTTTCTTCTGCTATAGCATATTCGTATATAAACCATTATCGAAAATGATAAGCAAAAATTTCAGACTATGTCAAATTATTTAGAAAATATACAATGTAATTGCCTTTACTATTCTAATAATAGAACTGTATTAACTTTCTTCCTTAAGTTTTTAATAAAGGAACCTATTACAACTGAAATAGTAATAATTTTACTACTTATTCTTATTTAATTCGGTAATTGGTTACTTATTCACGTACAAACGCGTACTCTTAGAAGCTGATCATATATATTATTACACTTACTGATTTTCTTGTGTTGTTAATTGGATCAATAGTCCAAATCATAGTTATACTAGTCTTTAAAAAGTATTACTTATATTTAATTATTACAATTCTTATAATTCATAGTAACATAGCTAATTTCTATAATAGTAAATAAAGGCTATGCATATTTTAAAAAGAAAATCAAAACTCTATTTCGAAAAAAGAAAAAGAACATTTGTAGATAATATAAAAGGCCTATTTTTCTCTAAAATAGGAGAAGTTGTGGTCAATAGCACTGATAATATATTAATGTCTAGTTTTATAGGTCTTACCGCTGTAGGATTTGTATTCTAATTATAATATGATAATATATACTGCAAACACAACAATTACGTTAATTTTAACAGCAATGATGGGATTCTGGTAACTTAATTCATCATAAGGATTCTAATATTAAAAAGACTATTAGATTTTTTCATATGAATTTCTTGTATTTACTATTTTCATATATGGCAAGCATTAGTCTATTAATATTTTTAAATATTGTCGTTGAATTATGGTTAGGATCACAATTTCTTTTACCAAAACACATTATATTAATTATTGTAGTGAACTTCTATATAACTATATAAGACTTTCTTCTCTAACACTAATAACAGGTTTCGGATTATTTTCTGAGCAAAAATTAAAAGCACTATTTGAAGCAATATTTAATTTAATATTCTCTATAATACTAGTTAAATATACAAGTTTAGGAATATTTGCTGTATTATTAGGAACTTTAATCTCATCGTTTGCCACTGTGATGTGGTATGAACCTTATTCTCTATTTAAATATGGGTTTAAAATCTCAATAAAAGAATATTCTAAAGTAATGCTTAAACGCTACTCCTTTACTATAATTACATTTATTGTACTTTATTTCTTACTTGATTATATTAAATATAATATGGTAACAAACATTTTTAATATCTATGCTATTACTACTTATTATAAGTATAATTTATTTAATTATTAATTATCAAAAACCAGAGTTTATTTACTTTAAAAAAATATTTTTAAATATTATAAAAAGAGTCTAAATTAGTAAATCACTACTAAAATAAGACTTTACATAAATAAATATTAACTATAAAAATCCGGAACAAATCTATACTGCTCCGGATTTTTATCTTATATAAAGTTAAATAATTATGAAAAAAATCACTTTTTAATTAAATAACCTAACTTTTATAATTTATAAGTAGCAACTCCTAGCACTTTTTCCCAACATTTTTTGAACTATTTGTAATACTTCTTCAAAATTCTTATATCTAGTTACCCCATACTCTTCAACAAACAGTACGTTATCAGCTTTTTATTATTGTTGTTATTTCATCTATATTTCTACTGTTATATTATCATTAGTAAGTAACTCACTATATTGTTTTGAGAACTTTTCTATAATTTTTATCTGAAGATAATAATACTACTGCACTATTTCCTGCTTTATACTCTATTAATTCCTTTAAGTTAGAAGCCGAGCTTAGCTTAGTAACAAAATTAATATCATATTTACTATAATCACCCGCTCTATTGATTGTTGGATTAAATATATATAGAACTATGTTACCTAAAACAGTTATAATGAATGCCGCAACTCCCAGAACAGCTAATCTAATCAATAAACTTACTTTACTAATTCCAGATTCCTGTCCATCTTTCGCTGCTAATTCAAGAGAATTTATCGTTTCTAATTTTTCTATTTTAACATTTGCGTAAGTATCTTTAAATTTATTAACCACACCATCTAATTTCTTCTCGATAATATCGTTAGCCATTTTTACTAGGTGTAAGTATTTTAACAGTTACCCCTGCGTTATTAACTAACGGACTTACAGTTATTTTCTTTTTCCCAATAATCATAATTAGAATTTTTAACGTATTAGCACTAGTGTCTAATTCTCTCTCTAATACTTTCATATCTTTTTCTGACAAATCATTAAATAAGTAAGCTCCATTTATATTGGCTGTAACTAGTTTACCATAAAAATCACTATACCCTCCTATTTTTGTTTTTATCAGAATCCTGTTGTTCTTCTAATGGAGACGTGATTTTTATAAGTAATGTATGTATAGTAATTTGTTGTATCTTTTTACTATTGTTTTATTATTTATTACTTTATATGTGTAGGTATTGCCATCACACAAAATACCAACACTAACACTATAAAATTAATTACCTTTTTATATATATTAGCATATAAATCTGCTATTGAATAATTTTTCAAACATTATTGTTCTCCTTTTCTATTAACTATATGTTTTATATTTTTATTAAGTAATCCTGCCACTAAAAAAATATAAGTATGACTATTCCCCAAAAATTGCATAGTAAACAGACTTAAAAACTCTCTGAGAAGCTGCTTCTTGGCATAAAGAATAGATAATTTAAGATTAAAAGAGTTATACCATAGCTAATACTCCCATCCTATAAGCTATTCTCATCATATATATAAATAATATTCCTAACAAAATATTAAATAAAAAAATACGCCAAAAAAGCCATAATCTGTATATAATTCCATTATATAACTACTTCCTATTCCGTGACCCTCTAGATACTTTTTATTTAAAACTATATGATATATTATGTGAATAACTATTGCTTTCTAGTGCAAGTTCAACACTATTAGTAGTATTAACAAATGGCTTCCCTCCGAATAAGATACCTAAACTTCCCTTTTGTATAATATTCTAAAATAGGACCAAAAAGTAAAGTTCACAGTATCACTTACTGGTATATTACTATTATACAGATACCCCTTGTTAATACACCGAAAACTAGTTCCTTGTTTATATATGAAATCTAATATTAAATTACCCTAGTCCACCGTCTTTAACCTCAGCATCATCTCTAACATAGTTTAAAAAGCCCCATAAGTATCATTAATAATGGAGTACCTACGTACAAAATAATTTTTTTCTTTAAACCCTATCCATTTTCCTTTTTCCGACTGATTTCTCATAAAATAATATAGAAATGCAAAATTAAACTCAGTATAAATGGATTTCTTGTACCTATAAATAGGGTGAGTGTATTAGCTGCAATAACCATCAGCAAAACAATTGTAGACTGTAATTTTTTTAGGTTTTGGTCGCTAAATATATACATAACGAATATAACATAAACGTAGATATCGTATATGTAAAAATATGGCAATTCGCTTTTTGAAGTTGGCATAATAATCATAATACGTTGTATGCAATCTGAAAATTAATCTTTCTATTAGTCTTAAAGTATAAAATGGATAAGATATTAGAAAAACTACTAAAGAAACTAATCTAATATTCTTTATATAAACTTGATTCGCTATTCTTTCTTTATTTTCACCTTTCTTAGAAACCAATATACCTCCTAAAAATAAGCCTATTACTGATATAGCTATAATTAGAAATGAAAAATTTATATGCTTCCGCCTGATAAGTATTTAAAACTCCATCTTTAAAAATAATCTATTGTAGGTCTCGATACTAGAAACACAAAAAAATAGTTAAATAAAATATTAAGTGTATAATATAATACTTTATGTTAGTAAATGTATATAGGATACTACTAATTAATAAACTTAACAATGTAAACAGTAATAACTTCAATTCGTTAGTATATATATAGGATATACCAATAATAATAGTTATAAAATAACTAAGCATAGTTAGTACAAAATATAACTTTTTGCCTTCTATACTCACTCTACTTTTCCTCCTCTATTCATGTATTCTCTTACTATTTTCTATATTAGAAAATAATAATTTTCTATACAATTTAACGTTAACAAATAATACTAACACAGCAATTCTTCTATTTCTTCTAAAAAAATAGTATTTTTTTGATATCTTGATTGCATTTCTTTTTAAAAAGCTCAAAACTTCTCTATAGTGCTCTAATTTTTCTATAATCTTTTTCTAGAAGCATCTTATCTAAAATAAAAGAAATGAGCATATGAAAGTCTAAAGAATGCTTCATCTAGTAATCCTCTATATTCTTTAGATATTAAAGTCATAATATTTTTTATAAATATCTATATATACCAAATCTATTTCCCTATATGGTTTTGTTGTAATACTATCCCTCTATGAAAATAATAATAATAAGGTTTAGTACTGATAGCATATTTATCAGCATAATTTATTAAATCATAATGATAAAATGCATCTTCATATTTTTTCCTACCGGAAATTCTAGCTTATCTGCGATTGATTTTTTTAATAGTTTATTACAAATACTTCCAGGTATCTTTTCTCCTATCAAATATTCTTTTAGAAAACCTTCTTTATCACAAACAAAATCCATATTTATATCACTGCACTGTGGTGTTTCACTATTTGAGTAAACATTCATTACTCCACAGATAGAAACATCAGCATTTTTTTCCACTATTTGATTATATAGTGTATTTAACATTTCATGGTGAATATAGTCATCTGAATCAATAAAAATCACGTATTCTCCTGTTGATTCTCTTTCACCATTATTTCTTGCATCTGATAATCCCCCATTTTCTTTGTGGACTACCTTAATTCTATTATCTCTTTTTGCTAATTCATCACATAGTTCTCCACTATTATCTGTTGAACCATCGTTTACAAGAATTATCTCTAAATTCTTATATGTTTGATTTACAATTGATTCTACACAACGTTCTAAAAGTGCTTTTCTACATTAAAAACTGGTACTATTACGCTAATTAACTCTTTGTTCATAACTTCCTCATTATTTAAATATTTTTTTCAATATCTTCTATCTGTTTTTCAATAGTAAACGTAGATAGAAATTCTCTAGCTTCTTCCTATTAAATACTTCGAGATCCTTCTATATATTTTAATTATTTCTTCTACTGCTTGTTCATCTGTATTTATTATTTTTCCCAAAACGACCTTTCTGGGATAGCTCTTCAGCATCCCCGACATCTGTTGAAACAAAAGGAATACCTAAGCTTAAAGCTTCCACATAAACTCCTGGAAACCCTTCTTGTTTAGACATAGATAATAATAGCTCCATATCTTTTTAAATACTTATATGGATTTTTTTGATATCCTAAAAAGTGAACATATTGTTGTAAACCATATTGGTCTACTCTTCTTTTTAGTTCTTCTTCAAGTGTTCCAGTACCTATAAAATACAAATGATACTTTTTATCTTGTTTATGCAATAAAGCGAATAACTTCTAATACTCTATCTGAACCTTTATTTTTCTTCAATTCTTCCTACTGAACAAATACTATTAGAATTAACTTCAATATCTACACTTTCTTTTTGATTTCTCTATTATCTCTTCAAAATTATAGCCGTTATAAATTGTACATAACTTTGCTTCTATATTCTGGAAATACTTCTTCAATAGATTCTCTAGTTTTTCTTCGATATAGCAACAATATTATCAACATCTTTTCAAATGTTTTTTATGAGGTTTCTTTTTCTCTTCATCATTTAAGAAATTCTTCTATACTTCCATGTATCCATGCTATTTTTACATTGTTTCTTTTTTTGAAAAAAATTAAAGGTGGATTCATAATAGTAAATGATACTTCTATATCATACTCATCTTTTTACCAATAATCGTCTTACTATACCAGGAAAATATATACGCAATCTCCATAAAATTGCACAATAATCTAGATTGCTTGTAACTGTAATGACTTTAATATAGTCACGTTATCTGATATAGGCTCATATCCTTTATCAAAATGTTCTATCTCAATATATCTATATCATACTTATCCTTTGGAAGATTTCTAATTACAGTAGAAAGTATCTTTCTGCTCCTCCTCCCAATAGGTAAGACCACATAAAAAAATAATACTTTTTCTTAGCCATAATATTCCCCTTTATATTTAATATAACTATTTTTCCATATCAGTTATTACCGCATCATGATGTGGAACTTGTTTTTCCTTTGGTGGTGGTGTCATATAATCACCAAAAGCTGTTTTTAAATAAATATCATACCCTACAGGAATTGGCATTTTTGTATTTTCAAAGTCAATAAAAATATTATCATCAAATGCTTCAATTGGATATTTTTCTTCATATACCCTGGTCCTGTACAAAAGTTCAGTTATACCATCACTTTCCTCACGAGTATATTTAGTCATTTTGCGCTCAGCTTTTTCCAAATTTTTATAGCGTAATGATTTTTGGAGTAAGTCCTAGTAAGATTTTACTACCCCACTTCATAATGGCACCATGTTTTTCTGGAATAGTCTGTGCACAAAACAGTGAGTAAATCAATGCCCAACGCACTTGTTTTTTCCTACTAGATTCATCCTTTGGATAATAATCCAAAGGTATAACATCAAGCGCTAATCCATGAGGCATATCTAAATCTTGTTGATATGGTTTAATACATGTTGTTTGAGTATCTCTTATTGTAATAAATAAGTTTCTATCTACAAACTTAGAATCACTTTTTAGATAAAAAGTACTCTTTTTAGCATACTTATTCCACAATTCAGGTAGTTTCTCATAATCTTTTCTTGGCATAAAGAAGTCTAAATCATCATCCCACGGGATAAATCCTTTATTTCTTAAACCACCTATAGCTCCACCGCCACAAAGGTAACAAAGTAAGTCATGTTCACGACAAAATTCTACAAAATATTCAGCCATTTCTAAACTTTTATTTTGAATTTCTTTTAAACTACTCACCTACAACCTCCGCTACTATTTCTTTGAAGTTTTTCAACAATAACCTTAACATCTTCATCACTTAAACAGGTGTGCAGTGGTAAAAGTTACTTCATTACAAAATAATCATAAGCATTTGGATAATCTTTGATATCAAAGCCTAAGTTGCTATATGCAGTTAATAGTGGTAATGGTTTGTAGTGTACATTACAACTAATTCCACGCTCTGCCATTTTGGTAATAATTTCACCACGTTGCTCGTAAGTAGCACCTTTAATATGTGTAATATATAAATGTCCTGAAGATTTATAAGTATCTGCATAATGTATTAATGGTACTACTCTTGTTCCTTCAAAAAGCTTTATTATATTGTTTCCACTAGTTCTACTCTACGTTCTAATAATTTTTGGATAACGATCTAGCTGAACTAAACCGATAGATGCCATAATATCAGTCATATTACATTTATAACCTGGTATAACTATGTCATATTCCCATGAACCAGCTTTTGTTTTAGCTAAAGCATCTTTAGTTTGACCATGAAGAGAATATATTTGAAACTCTTTGTATAGTTCTTCATCATCAAAATTAGGATTTTCTTTCCATGTTACACTTCCACCTTCAGCTGTAGTAAAGTTTTTAACTGCGTGGAATGAGAATGTTGTAAAGTCCGCTACTGCTCCAACTTTAGCACCTTTATAAACACTTCCTAATGCATGAGCTCCATCAGCTACTACTGCAATACGCCCTAATTTTTCTTGGTATTCACTATTTGCTTTAAATAATGATTTTTTCGCATTTACTACTTCAAAAATTTTGTCATAATTGCATGGAATACCTGCTAAATCAACCGGAATTACAGCTTTTGTTTTTTCTGTTATCGCATTTTCTAATGCTTCATAGTCCATTTCGTGACCATCTTTTTGAATATCAACGATTACAGCTTTCGCTCCAACATGATAAATAACACTGCATGATGCAGTATAAGTCATCGCAGGTACGATAACCTCGTCACCTTCACCAATACCTAATACTCTTAGTACTAACTCTAGGGCAGCTGTCGCTGAATTTAAACATACTGTTTTAGGTGTTGTAGTAAATTTTGATAATCTTCTTTCTAATTCTTTTGTTTTTGGTCCTGTTGTTATCCATCCAGATTTTAAAGTATCAATTACTTCATTAATCTCATCTTCTGTTATATCTGGTGGTGAAAATGGTATATTATATTTTTTTCATTTCTAACTCCTATTTTTATAACCGCTAAAAGCAGTTCTTATCATTATTTTAATATCATTTATAACACTAAATTCTTTAATATATTTTAAATTATATTTCATCTTATCTGGTAGAATCTCTTCTACGTAGATATCGTCAATACTTCTGCCGCTTCCCTTATACTTCTCAATAACTTCATCTTCATCTTTATATTCTATACTAGCTGGAGATGTTATTCCCGCAGGAAGAAGTAGTGTTGCATACATTTCATCTGTATAACGATTTACATATTTAGCAACTTCTGGGCGAACACCTACAAAGCTCATGTCTCCAATTAAAACATTTATTAATTGCGGGAGCTCATCTAAGCGTACTTTACGAAGTTTATGCCCTACTTTACTGATGCGCGGGTCATTTTGTTGAGTAACTGCAGCCCCCATCTTATCAGCATCTTTTACCATTGTTCTAAATTTAAAAATTCTAAAAGTTCTACCGTATGTTGTTATTCTCTCTTGCCTATAAAAAACAGGGCCTTCACTATCTAGTTTTATCCAAATAGCAATTCCTAAAATAATCGGAGATAATGGAATAAGCAAAAGTAATGCCAAGACCTTATCAAAAAAATAATTTTTAAGAATAAAGACACTTTCTTTTTGTATATTTTTCTCTATGTTTCTTTACTATTTCTGTTTCAAATCAGCTTATCAACGTTCATTGTTCACCTTACAATGCCACCTAAGATGAATATCTTAATAAATGGCTACTTCACTCTAAAATAAATATAATTTTTATCCCTTTATTATACCATATTTTTTTATAGAACTAAAAGAATATATAGAGATAATTTTTATATGAAAACCTTTACCTATCAACCTTTTTAAAAAGTTACGAAGAAAATTATTCCTTCGTAACTCTACCTTAATAATTTTTATTTTTCTTTTTCTAAAACGTAAAAAGTAATCCCGCAATCATAAAAGCTCCTACTAAGCCTAACAGGCTTGATGAAATAGTCATACCAGTATTTAGTAATTGTTTTTCTTCTCAGCTTTTTTTCTCTTTAGTTACTTCTTTCTTAGTTGAAGTTGGAGTTGGTTTTTACTTCAGGTGTTGGTGTTGGTGCAGGTTTTACTTCAGTTTCTAATACATATTCATATACAACATGAGTTGAACCTTCTTTTTAAAGTACCACTCTCTGCATCAGATGTTGATGAAGTACCAACAAGAATATAATTTTTACCATCAACAGTAATTTTTTTGAGGGCGTTCATTACTATCTTCTCCAAGATTATAAGTGATTAGCTCTCCTTTTTGAATTATAGATGGGTGTTAATGCAACCTTTGTATAGGTATCTTTAAGTTGTTTGTTCGTACCTTTAATTACATAATCAACAACTACATCACCTTGGTATAATGCAGAAACATCTTGGTCAGCCATATCCTCTTTTTTTCAGATATATAATATGTTACAGCTGGATTAGCTCTTAAGTTAAATATTTCAGCATAATGGAAAAATGTTTTTTTATCGATATTTGTATCTTCTGGAATATTAGTCCAATCCCCATTATTTGGAGTAATATAAGTGCTAGGATTAGTCACTGATTTTATTAGATGCCCATCTTTTACATAACTATCATCTATCGATGAAGGATTTTCAAAACGAGCAAGCCCTTTGCTTCCTTCTTCAGCAACAAAAGAGTGATTTGAATACTCTTCTAAGTTTTGTGCACCTGTTTCATATCCTTGAACTCCACCTTCTTGGCTTGCTTTCCAAACCATTCTAGCGTCAATTGGTAAATATTTAATATTTTTCGCTATTTCAAAAGGAAGTGTGATTTCAACTCTAACAGCCTGACTCTTATCAAAGCTAGCGTATAGTGCATATGCAGCAATTTTCCCATTTTCAAGAGAGGCGTAATCATCCTTACTTCTATTAACTACATATGGTTTTTCCTGCAGCAAGTTCTTCGAAGTTGGTATATCATAAGTGTTCTCTCCATTTTCCATTGTTTCGTCAAAAGCAACCTCTTTCATCGGCTCATTTACAGATACTGGATTACCTTGTGAATCTCTAGTTCCTATAAGCGTAAAGTTAACCGTTGCACCCTCAATTTTAGGAACACGAATTAGTACATCACTTACCGTTTGGCCATGATCACTTGAATGCATTCTTTGAAAAGCAACTGTATATGGATAAGTTACACTTTTCCCATCTTTACTTAGAGTTGCATTTTGCCCCTCTACATTAACGTGACCACCTTCGTTAATAATATTTTGTTTTTGAGCAGTAGAACTTACCGTATTCTCGCTATTAGTGTTACTTGTTGTTGCATTGGCTACAGAATTGTTAGCAGTTGTGACTTCATTACTAACTGAGTAGTACTTCCGGCAGTGTTAGTAGCCTCTACATCAGCTGCATTAACTTTATCTCCACCAACAAGTGCAAGACTAGTAGGTATAGCTGCACACATTAATAAATATTTAATATTTTTCTCCATAAAATATTTTCTCTAATTTATTGATTATTAAAAATTTTTCATTCATACATTTTTCTTTTTAAAAATATGAACATTTTTAAAAATATCTACACCTAATTATAATACTTAAAATTTAGAAAATCAATATTTTATGTGTAAATATCAATAATTAAAAAAATAAAAAGAATAGTCTCTAAAAACTATCCTTTTTAAAATTTTAAAACTCACTATACACATATTCTTGAACATTAGAAAAGTCAGTCATAAAACAATAAATTATTATCCCCCATGATTACAATATAGAAAAAAATGCCGTCCAAAATATAAGTCTATGTTTATCATTAATTTTATTTTTTTAAGTTTATAAAGATCTCTCTCAAAATCAATCCATCCTCTCAACCTAAATGCATTGCATCAAACATGTAATATTCTTCATACTCTTTACTTGAATAATCCATTACTTCTATATTATTTTTGAGCAATTTCTTTTATTTTATTATAGGCGACTTGACGTGTTGCACTATCTGTCCCTGTATAATCCTCCACTTCCCATTAGCTGGAAGAATGGCGAATTTTATCTTAATATTTAAGTCTTTCACTATCGATAATAAAATATCTAAGTCATCATATTCTTTAGAATCATCATACTTTGTATTTTTTTGAACTATTTTTTTAATTGATCATATTTATTTCTTATGTATTTATCATAATATGTATTATCAATCTGGTAGTCATTATTATTAGTTTTTTTCTATAGCTTCACTGGTAACTTGCTCTTTTAATTGTTCCCAATTATAGTTCGGTGTCTTTTCACCACTCATAGGATAATTTTCCTTACCTTTATTCCTATAAAAAAACTATATTTATTTTTAAAAGAATGTATATAATTATTTAGCTTTAGAAACTCTCCTGTAATAACATTACCCTTACCTTCTACAAAGTATCGTTTATAGCTTTTATACTTATCATTTTAGCTCTTTATTAGTAGATGAAAGTTCAATCACCCTGTTAATAAACTTCTCTTTAGTTTGCTTACTAATCTTTTTCATTAGCCATAGTATTATACACATGTTCATCAGAAATTCTAGATAAAAATGCATCTTTTTAGTATTCCATTTTTATTATCGAACCATTGGATTGACTGTATCATAACTATTTCGTTATTTCTGACATCATCCCCTATAGATCCTAAAAGTAGCCGCATGAATAATATTTTGAGAATTACCAGCACCTACTGCATAATATTAAAATCTCCATAGTTGAAAAATTTTTCTTTGGATGATAGTCTTCATTTATAGTAGTTGTCAACTCTGATGAACCTAATAACAACACTGTATTAGGTGTCATATTTTCTAATATCATATCCTTACTTTTATACTTCTCGTAAGATGTATTGTAGCGGATACTATTGTCATTTACTCTATAATAGTCCTCTATTTTTATATATGTTTTTATCTAAAATTAAAAGTGTTATTAATGCAGAATTACTGATATTAAAAATGCCCTTAGCTTTATCATATTTCACTATTTCCTATTTTCTATATATGAAATTACCTTGTTTGGTGTATCTATCTCTTCGTATGTTACTTCTGTCGGTGCTATACTTGGTCCGAAGATTTCTTCGATTCTAACCAACATTTTCAACAAACGCCAGCGAATCCATTAAACCTTCTTCTTTCATATTAATATCTAAATCTTCTCTAACTACATCATCTTCACAGATTTCTTCTAACATATCTAATACTTGTTCTTTTACCATCTTCTTAATTCTCCTTTAAATAAATTATTTATTTAATAAAGTCTTTAATATTTTTATATGGTTCCCTGAAAAATATATAAACCAAATATTACTAAGTTTATAGTTATAAACCAACTACATACTTTATACCATACTTTATTTTTTATTTTTCTTATAAAATTTACTCTTCTTCTGATAATATTCAAACCCTGCCATTAGTATACCATGATAGTCCCCATAGACAATATAGCTAATTGTTGAACATGCAAAATCCATTAAAAGCATATTTACCATATAAGCATACATTGCAGTATTTAATCGTAAACCTTTTTCTTCTTTGTTGCCTCCATAAACACTCTAGAAAACAAAATCTCGTAACCATGTTGAAAGTGTGATATGCCATCTATTCCAAAAGTCTTTTATATCAATACTTAGAAACGGCTTATTAAAGTTCATAGGCGTTTTTATACCAAGAATATACTACTTCCTACCGCCATTAAACTGTATCCAGCAAAATCAAAGAATAAATATAATGTATATAAATACATATATTTTATCGAATAATCTAAAGAACCAAAATTAGAGGAGTTTACTAAGTAGTGATAACTGTAAGTTGATAATACAACCTTATATAACAATCCTAACACTACCTATATACTCTACTCCAGCAAGCTCTAAATATTCATCTCGGCATTCGCTCTTTAATGTCTACCACAAATCTACGACTTCTATCTATTGGACCAGAACTAACCGTTGGAAAAAAATAATAGAAACTGTATGTAATCTATTATACTAATCCTCTCTTTAATTAAACCATCTGATATTTCAATCATAATTTGTATTGTCTTAAAGACATATACGATATTCAATAAACGTAGTAAATGCCAATGCGTTAACGCAAAATACTGTTTATTATTAATGGAACTACAGATAAGAACACCAAAATCTTTAAACGTTTTTCATCTTGAGTTCTCTGAGCTATCATAACCAATATATACTGATAGATTATAAAACCTATTAAATAGCCCAACATTGCAATTCTTACCATAAATCACTATAGCAAACACAGAGATAACGCTAGTATATAATATTCAATTTTTACCTAGATAGTTTATTATAAAACCAATTACTAAGGCTAGAATCAAGAAAAAGAAAAATTCATTACCTTCAAAGTAACTCATATTACACTAACTCCTTTAACTTTTTCTTATCAATTTTACCATTATTATTAAAGTGGCATTTTCTTCTAAAAATACAATTTTCTTAGGTACCATATGTTCCGGAACTAGTAATTGTTTTTATTTCTTTTGTCACTTCAAAACGTTTCTCAATTTTATCATTATAAACAATAAAAGTTGTTAATGATTTTACTTTACCATTCTCATAATTAGGCAGAGTTGCCGCTTGACGAATCTTTTTGTTTTTAATAGAGTTATCTATATCTTCAACTCTATTCTATGACCATGTAGTTTAACCTGAAAGTCTATTCTACCTTCACAAAATAGCATATTATCTTTAAAAAGTAACCTAAATCACCTGTTAAATAGCTTCTTACTTCTTTTCCATCTAGTACGTCTACACCAAATTTCTCTTTTGAAAGCTGCTCATTTTTAAAATATCCTTTGGCTACAGTATTTCCAATTATTACTATTTCACCTTTGCCTTCACTATCTACATTTTTCAACTCTACTTTTTGAGCCCCATTTAACCTTACCTATCGGTAGATTCTCATAGTATGTTTGGACTATATCTGGTAACTTCTAAGTAACCATTACTGTCGATTCAGTGGTCCATATGTATTAACCACCTGTCCTCCTGGGAAATTCTTATGAATCTTTTCTACCGTTTGAGCAAATAGTTTTTCTCCGCAGAAAACAAATTGTTTTACTCTTGGCATTAGTTCTTGATTGAAACTTTTGTCAATAAAGCACATCTCAATAAATGACGGTGTCGATATCCATATCGTTGCTTTGATTTTTAATTCTTCAAACATAACTTTAGATCTTCTTGGTGTTTTTGTCTGTTGTACTAGAAGCTCCTAAGTATAAACTTGGCCATAAAGACATTACCGAAAGATCGAAATGAAAAATGGTGGATGCCCAAAAATACTAATTCATCATTTTTCATTATAACCTGTATACCAGTGTAAAAAGTTATTCAAGTTATTGTATGTAATGCAAACCTTTTTGGTTTACCCGTACTTCCAGATGTGAGATATTATGTAAAAATATCTTCTCCCTTTACATAATATTCCTTAGATATTCTTTCTTTCAGTGCTATTGTGTTGCTTAACGCTAATTCAACATTTAACATTTCTTTGAGACAGTTCTATCCTCAGTACTAATGCTAATTCTGAATCAACTGTACGAACTATCTCATCCACTCTCTCTTGAGGAGTATTTATATCAACTGGACAAAAAGCTCTTCCTGATTTAACACAGGCTAGAAGAAACTAGCATAAATGGATAGCATGCCCCATATACTACTATTGGATTTTTTGTGTTCTAATTTTTCTAAATAAACAGCTAACTTGTCAGTACTCAATTAGAGTTTTATATTAGATTTTCATTTTGTATATATTATTAATGTACACTTCTTTTAAACTATCTTTATGCTAATCTAGTTTTTCATTAAGCTCACAGATCCTCTCATAGATTTTTATAACTAATATTATACCACTGATAGTTAAAAATTACGTGTATTTTTATCATATTATTATTTTTGTTAATATGAGAAAGTATATATATAAATAATAAACTTGTTTTCTCATATTTTTATGTAAAATTTTTCCTGTCTAATAAACAAATAAGAAGGTAGCTCAATTAAACCACCTTCTTATTTGTTTTTCTTTCAAATACAAAAATGAAAGACTATTATTTATTATTTTCTCTATAACCTCTGAAACATACTAATACCAACTCAACTGACAGTGACAATGTAATTATTTACAAATATACCTGTATATCTAATTGCTAACTGCTCCATAATAATATCAATATATATAGACTATTGGAGAATGGTATACATAATATATTAATGTATTTCTACTATCTTCTCAAATATAGAAATCGATGGTGGTTTTAAATAATATTATACTTGCTCAAATCCCTGAAAATGCTCGCTATAAAGTACAGTGGTATAGAGTTTGTTTGTTGATGAGAATAAGTCTACACGCTTATTATATACTGCAGATCTAAACTTACCACAGCTACGGGTATAAAATATATTAGACTAAACCACTGGTTAATTACTTCCATGTTTTCTCTAACATATAACCTGTTTCAAAAATAAATATAGCCCATAAAGGTACTAAGTCGAAACTCCACACTAACCCAGTATTCATTTATACATCTCTTTTCCTAGTAATCCTAGTACAATCAACAATACATATGATAACATTAAACCATAATTATTTCTTTTATATTTTTAGTACATTACACACTAACTCCGCTCAAAAATAAAAGCATATAAGAACCAAAGTTGAAAATATACATGTAATCTATCAGCTATAACTAATGCTTTAATAAAATGAATAATATCCATCTTCAAAATATTTTGCGGTTCAAATACTATTGATTGTATAAAATATCGAAATATTCATTAAAAACACGGTATTATAATAGTTTGTATTTTTCTTCTTTGTAAATTCAAAAATGAATTATATTTACTAATATTTAATGTCATACCCGATAAAGAGAAAATAACGCAGTATATGAAAATATATGCCAATATGATTTAACTTGACTTGGAGTATAAGACATATGTCCTAAAATTACTAATATTATACAGATCGCCTTTAACATATCTATACTTTATTCTTGTATTACTCCTCGTCCTCCTTAAAACATAAATATTAACTTTCGTCTACCTCTCTTGTAACATAAAATTAACTTCTTTATTATAATGCTCTTTAAACAATATTTTTACTTTCTCCATTAATCCTGATTTCTCAGGGCTAAATTTTATATATCTGAATCTAGTGCACTAGACAATAGATTATTACTATCACTCACATTTTAGATTATCTAATTTTTCTTTGTATTGCGGGTGAGTTTGCCAATTTCCTAAAGTTAGCATATTTTTAGTAAACTTATCTTTTCTACAAAAACTTTACTAACATTTGGCTGACTATTAATAATATTACTATATCCTACGAAAATATATAAGTTTTTCTCATTTATTTTTCAATAATTCATTATAAACCTTATTGTGAGGAAAACTCTGATGGACAAACCAGTATAAGTTATCAGTTCCATATTGAATGGTATTATTTAACATAATTAGGCTAATACGCTAAAAATTATATTCTCCATTCCTCATAACAATCTATAATTTCTCTTTTCAAAAATATCCTGTAAATATACTATAAAGCTAAAAATACATATTATTATTAACGGAATATAGACTCTCTCTACCATTCTTTGTCTTATTGATAATAATCCAATTAAAGCTATTGGCATTAATAATGTTAAAATACCCATATATTCTTTTCGGTCTATAAGTAAAAGGTATTAATACTAAAATAAATAAATACTTTTAATAACTCATTTGAAAAATTTGAACAATATTATTTGTTGATAAATCGATATTTTTGAATTATCTCTTATCTCATCTAACTTATCTAGCATGTCATTACTAAAACATCAGCAATATCCATGCATTATAGCTTTCTAAATCATTTTTTACTATTTTTCACTTACTAGTTTTATCCTTATATTCATTATAGTTCATCGCTGGATAATCTCTTATAAGCGTACTCTTATCATTCCATATAATATAATTTTCAACTACTATAGTCTTTACAAAAATAAAGTTTGTCGCTATTACTAATGCAGTAACAATAGCTACATACACTGTTTTCTCTTTTTCTTATTTACAATTAATTCATGGAATTATACCTAAAAGCGACAAAATAACACTCGCTTATAATCTGTACCGTAGAAAATCCTACAAAAATAATTATACTAGATAAAATAGTTTTTCTTCTTTATATAAAAGTAGTACTCCTGATGTCGCCAATAAATAAGCAACTACCGAATAGGTGAAAAGTATTTTAATAATGTAAATTCAATTATTAGTATAATCACTATAAGTAAAATCTACATCTTCTTTTTCTTAATAAAATAAATACTGAAAAACTTGTACTGTCTGTTTCCAACTAAAAATATAAAATAAATATTAATCATTGGGAGGATATTTTTGAATAAATACTAATGTTTTAGTTAATACTATGCCTATATACAGTAGCGACATAGATTCGCCATTTATTATTGAATAATTTATCATAACATCATCTACAGCATGATAAATATAGCCATACTGCATTCTAAATATCCATACTACTAAGAGGCAATACCACACACAAAGCAGTATATCCATTTTATCATCTATGTTCTATCTCCTAAATTACAACTTTTTCTTTTAAAAATATCCTAGTTAAAAACAATAACATAGGACTCTTTACTAAATAGTACTATAAAACCATATAAAATTCAATTGATTTTTCAAAATCTTATTCTAATTCTAATAATAATTAGATATTGTTTTTCCAGGTATTTATACCAGCTCTTTTCATAGTATTACAATAGATAATAGATAATCTGAAGGAGAATTTATATATAAAGGATTTTTCAGTTATTATAAACCATATAAAAATTATTTTCAATCGACTTTGGTTTGTACAATTTTTATCAGGAGTACTAGAGCTGCTATTTCCTGTTGCGGTAAACAAAGTTATAGACACAGTCCTACCAACAGGTAATTTTGAACAATAATATTAGTTTGTTCTCTATTATTTGCACTTTACCTTTTAGTATGACTCTTAACTATTGTCGTCTATCTTGGTCATACTTTAGGAATTAATATTGAAACTGACATGCGCCGAGAAACTTTCGCATCTTCAGAAACATTCTTTTGAATACTACGGTGAGAGAAAACAGGAGAACTGATGGTAGACTTACTACCAGTCATTCGATATTAGTGGTGTACCACGGTCCAGAAGATGTTTTATTACTGTTGTAGTGTTGCGAGACTTTTGTTCTTATGTGGGATGTTCATGAGACAACTAGCAGTAGAGACAATTATCCTTATATAATTTTAGCTATTGGTTTGTCAATATTTAACAAAAATGAGAGAATGTTAATAGAAAATCTATTCGCAACTTGGTGAATTCAATGCTGGATTGGAAGAAAATTCATTAAGTGGAATCCGTGTTGTAAAAGCATTTGCTAATGAGGGTTTGAGATATTCGAAGTTATGATTCAAAACCTAGAAAAATAAAGCTTGCATTTTTATAAAACTATGAGCTACTAGTAGCTCATTCAACTATATGTATGCGTCTTATTACTCTAACTTCACTTGTATTCGGAGCTTACTTCACTATTAAAGGCAGAACTAACAACAGGAGAATTAGTAGGTTTTGTGCTTTTAGCGAATACTTTGTTAAACCCTATTGAACGTATTAATACAATGGTAGAAATGTCAAAAAGGGTTTGCATGAGTTTAAAAGATTTAATGAAGAACTAGCTAGAAAACCAGCTGTTGTAGATGGTCCAAATGCAAAAGGTGGCTACCACTTTAATGGAAAATTCATTATGATAATGCATCTTTTGAATATAATGATGGTCGTCAGTTCTTGAAAATATCAACCTTGAGATTAGAGCTGGGGAAATGAGTCGCTTTTGTAGGGCCCTGAGTGGACTGGTAAAACTACTGAGTAAGCCTCCTACACGATTTTACGATACACAAAGGTTCAATATCTATCGATGGAGTCAATATAAAAAGACTACATTAAGCTCACTTAGAAGCCAAATAGGTGCCGTTCAACAAGATGTGTTCTTATTTAACGGGAACTATTCGAGAAAAATATTCTTTATGGTAGAATTAGATGCTAGTGATGAAGAGTGAGACGCGCAATAGAGCTGCAAAATTAAAAGAGGTTATTGAAGGTTCCTGAAGACGGAAACTCCTATCGGCGAAGAGGTTAAACTATCAGGTGGTCAAAAACAACGCTTATCTATTGCTAGAATATTGCTTAAAAATCCATCTATACTAATACTAGATGAAGCAACTGGTGCCTAGATACCCAAACTGAGCAATTTATTCCAAAATTCATTTGATGAACTGTCTAAAGGTAGAACTACATTAGTTATCGCTCACCGTCTGGCAACAATTAGAAAAATGTTGATCGTATTGTAGTTAGCCCCTGATGGAATAGTTGAACAAGGTACACACAAGAACTATTAGAAAAATGAGTCACTATGCAGAGACTATACTGCTCAATTTGGAAAATAATATCTAGAGTTACGATAAACTCTAGATATTAATATTCATTATTTCAAAACATTTTTCGACAGAGTAGAGATATTCATGTATTGTGCCCATTTCTGCATTCTTCCATCTAGTAGCTATAGATTTCCCTCTATTACTGTTTTAATAACTCAACCAAAATCATTGGCAGTGAAATCCTACTCATAATAGTACCAATTGCTTTTTGACCTACTACTACATCAGATAAAGTTGCATAGTTATAAATAGCTTCTTCTAAATATGTTCGTAATTGTGCTTTTAGAGACGGTATATTTCCCTTGTACTAGCTATAGTTCTGATAGTATTACTATAATCCTCTTCAATATCGCAACAAACTTCACTGCATCTTTTATAGTTGAAATATGATATACTAGCCTCAACTGTTTGATAGTAAATTGGATCAGACTTTTTATTAGCCTAGGGTTTATAATAAATATTTGTTGGAAATTCATCTTCAACCGCACTGCAGATGTCTTAACGCTACTTAATCCACTATATGTATTTGATGTAGCAGATTTGGCGGTTGCTAAAATAAGTAGTAAATGCAGTTATCATTTTATCACCTAAAGTTTTTGATACATTATCTACTTGACTATCAAAGGCTTTTAGAGCTCTAAATCATCAAAAAGATCAGATTGTTTAACAAAAGTATCAAAATCTGCGAGGGACTGATCCTGCCGATGGTTCATAACATCAGTATTTGAACGATAATTTTGTTCGATTGTTGTATCGTTTTGTTGATGACTATTTGCCACAACTAATCACTATCTCTCATACTAACAATACATTGTTCCATTTTATTAATATTATCTAATTCTACAGCCATTACATCACGAATAGGATTAGCAATACCATCTTCAAATTTAGAACGAATATTTTCACCTTTAAAAGTTTTCTATATCTCCTTTAAAGCTATTTATTGTCACCTCTCCTTGTTTTGCTAATGTTGTTTCGTGAGACATCACTCTAACTGACCTCCAGGAGGCGCACTGTTAGAACTTTTGTTACTATCAGTAGTAAGACTTGCTAAGCTACCATTTTAGTTCCGATGTTGAATTTATTAAAGTTTGTAATTTGTTTGTTACTCATGATAATCCCAATGGCTACCATCTTTATGACACCACTCTTTTAGCTTCCTACAAAACCAGTCAAACTGTCTAGAAAATTGATAGTATTATAGTCTACAATTTTTGAAATACTGATTTTTGTCATCTATTTTTGTATAAAAATTTTCTGAGATCTTTATACTCTGAATTAATTGTATTTGTTCTAAATAACTAACTATCAGATTGTTCTAAGGTTTGGTGCGTTGAGCTTTCTAGATTCAACATTACTATGTTGATTCAGAAACCGTTGAAGATTACGAATTTGGGCGATATCTACTAACCAAGTCATTTTAGATTAGCAGCTAAACCAGACATATTTTCATAATTTATAACAATCTCAGGTGCCCATCTGCATGAGGAACTAAAGAACTAATCATCAGCCTATCTTTGCCGAATTGTGCATCTAGCTTACCATCATGATCGACATCAACAAATAGTCCATTCTCACTATTTATTACTTCAGCTTCACCCTCACTTTTAGTGACTTTAATTAGTTTCTCTGTATCAGAGATTCCCAACCTTGCATGATTAGAGTTTGCATCTGTAAATTTCCATCTTTATCGAGATCTGTGGCCACCCCACATATGAGTTATATTCATCTAGCACTACTAGTAGCTAAATTAAGTCCAGGTGTTTTATCTATGATTCTAAACCTGATCTGAAATTTGATAAACTAGGAAAAACTTCATCAAATCTTCTATTATCAGCTTCACTCAACGGCATATTATATCCGTGGAAATATATACCTTACCTACAGTTCCTTGACCTTTGAAATACCTAACCCTATAATATCGTTAGAGTCTATGTAGTTATTAGTTTTACTATATAAAGCACTAACATTGGCCTTTTTGTTCTGGAGTTAAGTAGGATAAATATTAGGACCTTGATAAATATTTACCGAATTTATTCTATTATGGTCTTTAACATTAGCAATTGCATACTGTGCATCCATAGAACCAAGTGAATGTCATATAAATTTATCTTGGCATTTGGATATTTTCTCCATCATTTCTTTCAAATACCTGCAGAGGCTCTAGTTGTGCCAGGTGCTTTACCAGGTTCTCCCAGTTGCTTGTCCTTTTATATATTAAAAACTCTGGTGCGTCATTAAAACCCAATCTATAACACATTCTCCAGAATTAGTTACAAGATTAGATGGACTTGCTGATCCTTGATACATTATTATTATTTCTTTTTACTTGAGCACGTTCTTCTGCAGAAGCTGTTGGCAGTACTGCCTCTCTTCTCGTCAAAGTTTTTAGTATAAATATATATTGTTCTCCATTGTTTGTACGATTGTTATTAGCATCTGATAGTGTTCCTACATATTTTCCACTACCTGATGTTTCTAATGAATACCCAACTTTTATAGATTTTCATATTCCTGTTGACTGTTTCACATTTTTCTTTATCTGTATATTGAGCCATTCTTCCTCAAACTATTTCTGACACAATTAACCTATTAATTTATTAAACTCCGGAGAGCGACTAAGAGCACCAAACTCTAAAGCCTTTCTCCTCAGAAAATAAATTAAGCACTGTTCTCTAAGACTATATCTTCATCGTCGTTAATAATAAATCTTAAGCTAATTCCACCATAGGTTTATCTTTAAAACTCTCATCTATCTATATGTTTTAATCTTCCCATTAGGTGTTAGTGCCGCTTCATCTAGCCTTTTTAAATAATTGTTCAGAAAGATCTTTTTACTTCCTTGCTCTCAACAATTTGTTTTAATGTTAATTTAATGATCTTCAGCTTGCATGTGTTTACCTCCTGTCTCCGCTTGCCCTTATACTTTAAACTACCTATAATTCATTATTTTTCTATAATTTGTACTAGAATAGTAATTTTGTCTTTCTAGAATGAATCCTTCCAGGAACTTTTTGTATAAGGTTCATTGAGTATAAATGTATATCGTGTATGGTCTTGATCAAAATACGCATACCATATCACTTGCTCTACTACTTGTTTTGTCAGTTTGTTTATACTATCATAACTTGCAGTTAATTCTTGGTGATATCCAATAAACACTGGTGTTATACCGTATCTACCACCTTCTTTAACGAATAACCCGGAAGTCTTGTTCTAAAACTCCTGCACTTCTAAATACTGAAACAATATCTGGAATAACAATTATCCACTAGAATAATTTCGCTTCTGGATTATCTATACGTTTTTCAGATCATATATAATATTATTTACCGTTTCGAAATATCCGTGCTACTTACATAACGTCTTGCTCCATTTAACTGAGGAATGTAATACTTTCTCCGTTGGATCTAATAGTATAACATTGTAATCATCCTGAATTCGATCGATATTAATCAAATAAATCATAGTGCTTCTCTACTGATAATGGATTATCCGATGCTAATAAGATTGACTTATCTAGTGTAAACTGAGCTAATTCGCCCAGTCTCATTATATAATCCCAGCACAGTTATTATTTTTATTAGTCATGGTTTCTCTTTCTTCCACTGTCTTAATAGTGATTTTTCAGAGTAACATTGAGGATTGATTTTTGGACAATCACCATTCAATGCTCTGCCATATCTTTAGCTTCTTGTTTGCTTGTTCTATATAATCTACATAGCTATCGTATTTTATGCGGTTTGTGCAACTTGAAATGAATAATCTCATCAAACTTAACAACCGCTCGCCTTTGAACTCCTCTAAAGGAATATTAGAACGTCCAACAATTGCCGATAAATCACTATTATCAGAATAAGAATAATGATATCTTAGTTTTGAAGTTAGCTTGTAATTGTAATCTCATCGCATTTACCTAGATAAAGTAACTACAAGATACATTCAAGAAACCCCATGCTGCCTTACGTGTAACATATCGTTAAATGCATCTGCATATTTGGTTTCTGCCACTACCATCATAACTATCTATAAAAAGATATATAGATGGAATTTTTCTTCGGCGACTTGGTTGTATTGATTTGAGTTAACTACTCTAGCTTCTGATAATATTTTCTTACGTCGTTTAATTTCTTCATTTAATCTACGAACAGATTTCATTATTTTTCATTTTCATCTAAAATAAAAGTAATCTGCCCATGCGGAAAAATCACTAAGCGATACTAATCCACTAGTACCAAAGTCATATAAGTAACAGTGGACTTGCTCTGGGTATTTTTCCTCATTAAATCGATAGCCATATTTTGTAAGAATGTTGATTTACCAAACCCTGGACTTGAAACTAGTAGTATATGACCGATATTTTTCATATCAGTTAATGGTGATTGTTCTTGTTTTTCTGGAATATCTTGATATCCTATTAGAACATTCTCATTTTCTTTCTCATTATTCAATATTCTCTAAGTCAGTGTTTTGTAAGTCACTAGCGAATATTTTCTCTTCTAATGGTGGCGACATGGGCTAACTCACTTTATCTAAGCCAGTTTTTCAAATATTTGTTTAGCTTCTTCAACAACTATCTCAATTCAGTTGGTACTGTTTTAACTTTTGTGTTGATAATCCACTTAAATCTTTATTAATTGGATTATACGCCATTCCATTATTTCACTAGATTGTTAAATCTCTGTTGCTATCTTCTTCACCATCTTTAATATAGTCAGCTCCACTCCAAGCACTTTGGAATAATTCATATATTTCATTATTCCCAACGAAGATAAGCACATTAGTTGTGTAATTTGCACCCAGCATCGGAGTTTTCAATTGTCTCACGAGAATCGCTTCATCTTGCACTCAAGGCTATTTTAAACTTAGAGTTTGACCGAAATTTGGTCGTTTTACTACCCCACTAGGTTTGTGTGGCTGATGTTAAATGTATCCTAACAGAACGACCAATAGCGCTGTTGAAACTAACTCTTGCATAAGTCTGGTTGTTCTTGTTTCAACTCTGCGAACTCATCGCTATTATAAATAAGTGTGGAAGTGGTTCTGATACTTCACCTTGTTAAATAGTTTCGTATATTGATTAATATGGTTAACATCATATTGCGCAAAGATTCTTTGACCTTTTTAAGCTCTGCCTTAATAGATACTAAGGCACGATTTGGCTTGGTTAGCATCAGGTTGGTAATAGTACCAACTAAGTGAGATAGAGTCGGCGAATAAGTTAGCCATACCTCCACCTTTATAGTCAATTGGTAGAAAGTGCTACTTCATAAGGTGTGTTGTACCGCTAGCGATAAAATATGATTGAACTGATCCGGCTTCCTGACCCTGTAGTCCGCTATTAAACCGTGAGGGTCCATGGGCTTTTTCATGACGAGGTTTGGATATAATAAATCATCTCGGCCTCTTACACCTAGAGTACTGCCATGGTTTGATATGTCTCATTTTATTCTCCAACGTCTAACATATTTAAATCTTCTACCTTGAAGCACCATACATTTCTAAAAATGTTATAGAGTTCAGTATAGAGGTTCTTAATGTTTTCCTCATGATTAATACCTGCTAAGTTTCTTGCAAGCTTTCTTTTCCGCTAGCTCATAGGAGGTAGTGGTTCAAAGACTTTATCAACAAATTCCCCTTTTTGAGTATTAATGTTGCTTTCTTCTCACTACGATAATCCACTACAGTTTTACATGTTTCTGGTAGACTCTCAATTACTTCATCTACAAAGACAAAACTAATACCTATACCAGTCAAAATCTTCATAAATATGTTCCATAATATATGTCCTAATAATAATGTTAAATCAGTAATAACTACATAATGCGGAATATAAACTTTTCTTTATTTCCTTCTGACTTTTGACTCGCATCTAATTTTTCTATCTTTAATTATTTGATAAAGAGATGTAAGCAGATTGGTACGAGTTCTTTGATCATGTTACAAACCCGACTATTAAAGCCTTTATTTTTATTGTGAGGTAGCCATTTACTCCACTCCACAGTTGTTTTCTTCTTCTCTAAAAAGTAGTTATAAATTGAACATCATGATAACTTTTGGAAGCAGCTATCTGCATTATTAACTGTTATACCTGTTCCATGACTACTCTTCTCGTTCCGATGTATCCCATGCGGTACGTGAATATCGTTTTTACCGCATCTTTAATAACTTTATAATAATCTAATGAGTTATTTATATCTTGGTCTACTTCAACCTTAACCTTTGTCGTTTCAGACATTACATTCTACAGTTGACTGTTCTACTTCACCCTTTCTAACTTATAAGTTAAAGTCGAAATAATAAAGTGTTTTCAGTGAATTCTTCTATCGACATTTTTGTCATACTTAATATATTAGAAACATCTGGGTAATGATAAGTTAAAATTGTTTTTGTTCTTCTAGCATATTTTGCTAATTCAATATATTTTTCCTTGAAGATATTCTTTATAATCGAACCTTTTTAATTTTGGCGCTCTTTGTAATTTTTCTTGTCTGATACATATCCATGTAATGATGTGAGTAATAGTAACTACAGACATGCAAACATCATAATCATCATCGCTCCCTAGATGAGTATATGTATATTACCAGTAATAAAATCATCAAATACAGCATTAATAATAGTCTTAGTGAGCGATTGACGAGTTGGATCTCTGTCAGTTAGGGTGTCCCTATAATTATTCTATCCGTCGGTTCTCGGAATGATCTAGTGAACGATAGATTCTTTCGCTCTATCTTCTTGTTCATCTTGTTCAAAAGGCTATTAAATTAGTACTAACAAATTAGCTACTAATGCTAATGTTTATTTTAGGATAACAATAGCAAAATCCTTCTTGAATACTAAAATATCATATTCACTTTAACGAGCTGGATCTTTTGCCTTTTACCATTTTAAATAAAATGGGCCATTGTTATAATTTTAGTTTCTTCATCATAGCTAATGTAGCTATCTAAATTACTTTCAATGACAGATATCTGCCATCTTTTTGACCAATGAAAATATTATTTTATCAACTAAATAGTATTTCTCAGGTTTTGAGTATAACTAATTTAAATACTGTTGATGTACTTTTACATTATACAGACAAAGAATACTCTTTATTATCAATTACTACCACATCATGCTTTTACAACTTTTTCAGGTAGTTCTTCTAAATAAACTACGTCATATCTGTTCCCCCAACATATTTTCTACCAGGGTATAATATTAGAGTATTATCTTTATACATAATATATACATTCATATGGTTTCACCACCTTACTTATTTTTATCACTTTTCTTTTCTGCATTTTTCATCAGTAGGAACATATTTTTCTTAAACTCTTCTAATTTAGTCTTATAATTGTTTAGTGCTCTGTTCTCTTCTCTGAAGAAAGGTTAGGGTCTCGTTGGACCTCATCTATTTTTTAGTTAATCCAGACATTAATAACTGTGGATCATCTAAGAAGCTGGCTACATCAATAGCTTCATCTATTTTTAGCTTGCTAATTAGAACCCAGTAGCGTAAATAATCTGAATTAGTTGATTATTAATTTTTAATAATTGTTCTTTTGTTTTAGCACTTAGCGCTCTGACTGAATAACTGAGTACGCCACTATGTATTTATCATCTTGAGCTTAATGATTTACTATCTACTTTTCACTAGTTTTATTACATTAGAGTAATCTTTGTTGTAAATGAAAGTCTAATATCTAACAGCTTGTTTTGTTACCAACTGTCACGAGACATATACCCTACTGTCTCCACCTAATATTACTGCAGAGAGCGAGCAGGATGCATGAAAACCAAATGTGAAATTCATCCCTTTTCTTTGTAAATTCTAGGTACTAGTTCTCTAAGTTTTAGTCTTTTCTTCTTTATTTTCTTCGAGAACTTTTCAACTACTTCATCTAGAAGCGTTTAAATTAGCAGATATACTCAACTAATAAATTACCTTTATAAAATTCAAACCACTATTTACTACTCGTAATCCGCCTTATCATCTAGTAACACCATGCACTGATAGCTTTATATATTTGCACTTAGCACGTCATGTTATTTTTCTATCATAGGATAGACCTGATTCACTATTCCTCATGTACTAGTAACGGCGATGCATCTCTTGTAGAAAACTACATGAATTGTAACCCTCAAAATTTATATGTGTCATCGGTATTTTCTACACCTGTGTTGTTACTCTCGATAAATTGATAAGATATCTTGGTCTTTCTTCTAAGATTAATGTCTTAATCATGACCAAATCTGTATCACTTTCTTTTATAACGTTTCGTTACCACTGACAGTAATTTT
>BNJU01004020.1_pt1 | contig 39390 bp, 51 predicted proteins | sample 8539281 | NCBI WGS metagenome assembly BNJU01 (sample SAMD00202456, study PRJDB9452) | human saliva metagenome | isolation source: human saliva | place: Japan
TGCGTGAGGAAAGACATCTCACGCTTATACGATTGGTGTGCAAACTACTATAGTTCGCAGCCAGAAGCAAGTGAGAACCCTAGTATTCACCTCTACTGCGGCGGAGCATATCGATCGTGTCCTCACGTTAGTATATCAGTTTATTGATGATGTGAAGGCTGGTCGCATTGGTGCTGACGATTTCAAGGCAGCGATGGTACCATTAGCTGTACAGGAGGAAGATGCTAATGCACAGCAGAACACAGCTGATCCATCGTTGTGGATGGGACTTCTGAATGTCTATGCAGAGACTGGTGAGGAGTTGTCACCATCGGATAGCTTTAGTTCAGAACCTGTCTTCAAGACCCTCACAGCACAAAGATATTGCGCAGGTTGCAACGAAGATTCTCACGCAAGCTAAGCAACGTGAGATCATCGTCAAACCTGTTACTCACGAGGGAAGCGCACGTTTAAGTAAAGAGAAAAAGCCTCTCCCCGCCCCCTCTCCGAATGGAGAGGGGCGTGAATAGTACTGGTTGCAAACAAAGAGGGCGTTTCTTCGATGTGAAGAACGCCTTTTTCGACTGCAAGGAAACGCCCTCTTCAATTGGAGAAGGGCGTTCCCTTCTTTTTACCCTTTCGTTCTTTGCTAACGAGGTACTGCCTTGTTACACTGAAACTATATGACACAGAGACCTTTTAGCAAACAACCTTTTCATATAGAACTAATCACAATTTTAAAATTTTTGAACTTTGAATTTTGAATTAGACAAGGGCGTCAGCTTCTGTGGATTCCCATGTTCCTTTAGGAACTCTGTGTCGCCTTCAGGCTTCGTGCCATCTGTGTATTCCGTGTTAAGAAAAGCCTCTCCCACGCCCCCTCTCCCGAATGGAGAGGGGAGTAAATAGTATTGTTTTCCACAGAACAAAGCAACTCGTCAACTTGTTAACCAGTCATTATCCACTCTACCTAATCACAATTTTGAATTTTTGAACTTTGCATTTTGAATTAAACAAGAGTCTCCCTAACTCGCTCCCGTTTGGCTCTCCTCCCTTGGGGAGGCTGGGTGGGGTTTTCCAGACGAGGGTGCGTCTGTCCCCTACGCTGTAGGCGTTGCTTCGACACGAGGTTAGTTGTAGTTGGAAATGAAAAGCCTCTTCTTGTTAGCTTCCATTAATCACTTCTCATAAAAAATTACGTACCTTTGCAGGCGAAAAGAGATTCACGTAACGTGTAATAGACAATATTTAAGGTAAGAGATGACAAATAAAACCAGTATATTTCAGCGTCCCTTATGGGTGACAATATTCGCTTTAACGGCTGCAATAGCGTGGGGCTGGGCCTATCCACTGATAAAGTTAGGGATGCAGGAGTTCGCTATTACGCCCGATATGACAGGTTCGAAGATGCTCTTTGCAGGGATTCGCTTCTGCTCATCGGGGCTTATCATTTTGGCAATAGCTGGTGGAAAGCAACGCAACTTTGCGGTTAGGAAGACTGCAGCCTGGTGGTATATCCTCGTGTTCTGTTTGTTGAATACAACTTTACATTACGCTTTCTTCTACTTTGGATTATCCCATAGTGAAGGCTCAAGGGCTGCCATTCTCAACTCGTTAAGCGTTTTCTCTGTCGTTATCTTCGCTTGTATCTTCTTCAAAAGTGACCACATGACCATTAAGAAGATTGTTGGTTGCGTTGTTGGTTTCGCTGGTATCTTATCGTTAAACATAGGAGGTGCCGAGAGCGGGAGCTTTACTTGGCTGGGAGATGGCATGATTATCCTCAACGCCCTATGCGGTGCTTCTGCCTCATTGATGATTCGGGGACTGGGAAAAAGAGTCGATGTGTTTGTTGGGACAGGCTATAGTCTGGCTTTAGGTGGCACTTTATTGGTCATACCGGGGAGGGCTACTCATGGGGGCAACCTTACCGAACGTCTCTGTCTTAGGTGGGCTTTATCTCTTACTCTTAATAGCAATTAGTACGTTGGGATTTACGCTTTTATAACAAGCTACTCACATGCAATCCAGTGGGCAAGGTAGCCATCTATAACTCACTAATCCCTGTCGTTGGTGCTGTCACCTCATGCCTATGTCTGCATGAGACCTTCTATATAAAATATGTGGTGGCAGGCTTCCTTGCGGCACTGGGAATCTATATCATCAATAAGAGTTAGACTGTTTAAATATAATACTCTGCCGCATCCACCAATCCTGTACGTATAGCGTAACGAGTGGCTTCGTGGGCATTGTTGACCCCAATCTTTCGAAAGATATTCTTTCTGTGAGTATTTATTGTATGGAAAGAGGATATACGCTTTTCGGCAATCTCACGTGTTTTCATTCCCAAAGCAATATCCTTCAGCACTTCAATTTCCGTCTTCGTCAATCGGACTCTCTCCTTTTCTGGTATTGCAACAGGTGCTAAGAGCATGTTAGCGGCATGTTGGCAGAGATAGTGATTACCGTGCAGATTATATTCAATACACTGCTTTATCTCTGATAGTTTAGTATCCTTTAAGAGTACACTTATCCGACTCTCTGTGTTCACCAAGTTACGTATGAAGTCCACACTAAGGTCTTCGCTCCATAAGATGAAATACGACTTTGGATAACGTTGAGCAATGATTAGCAAGTCAGAAGAGCTATTGATATCAAACAACGTATAGTCCAGTATGACAATAGATTCAGGCTTTTGCCTCAACAGAAACATAAGTTCTGCCTTCGTCTCAACCGATGAGATCGATTCCAGTTGCATCTCAGCAAGGATGTAAAGCATGCCTACGCGCGTTATATCTTGATTATCCGCAACAATGATATTCTTTGTTTTCTCCATACGAATTGATTATCAATTGCAAGCGTACAAAAGTATATAAAAAAGTTGATTAATCGAAAATTTTATCGTAAGTTTGCATCATCATTAAGCGTATAACCTAACATGAAGAAACTCATTACACTAATGGTTGGACTGCTCATAGCGGTCTCTTCAGATGCACAGATTCAACGACCTAAGTTGGTGGTAGGGCTTGTTGTCGACCAAATGAGGTGGGATTACCTCTACTATTATTATAATGAATACGGCACTGGTGGTCTACGCCGACTACTCAACGAGGGCTTCTCCTTTGAGAATACTCATATAAACTATGCCCCCACAGTAACGGCTATCGGACACAGTTCTATATATACTGGTTCGGTTCCAGCTATCACTGGTATCGCGGGAAACTACTTCTATCAGGATGATAAGAGTGTCTATTGTTGTGCTGACCCATCGGTGAAGAGCGTTGGTTCTGATAGTAAAGAGGGGCAGATGAGTCCGCATCGTATGCTGGCATCTACCATCGGTGACGAGTTACAAATTGCTACTGACTTCCGCTCAGAAAGTGATAGGAGTGGCATTGAAAGACCGCGCTTCCATCCTTCCAGCAGGTCACGCAGCTGACGGAGCATACTGGTGGGACACCTCGGCAGGGCGTTTCGTCACATCGAGCTTCTATATGAATAGTCTACCAAAGTGGGTGGAGGACTTCAACAAGGAGAACCATACTGCACCGAACTTCGACATTAAAAGCACCCCAGAAGGTGTAACGATGACTTTCAAGATGGCGGCGGCTGCAGTGCGAAATGAGCGGTTAGGTAAGGGCAAGGAAACCGATATGCTCACTGTGAGTATATCGCCAACTGACATCATCGGACATAAGTTCTCTACTCGTGGAAAGGAGAATCATGCAGTCTACATGCAGCTTGATAAGGATTTAGCAGAGTTCCTTAACATGCTTGACAAGGAGGTTGGTAGGGACAACTACTTGCTTTTTTCTTGACAGCTGACCATGGTGCTGCTCATAACTACAACTATATGCGGGAGCATCGCATACCAGCTGGTGCTTGGAACTACAAGGAGACAGTTAAGAGTTTAAATGACCACTTGCAGCAGAAGTTCGGCATAGCTCCTGTGATGGGAGAAGATAACTATCAACTGTTCTTAAACGACTCTATTATCAATGCAGCTGGTCTAAAGAAACAGGACGTGATAGACGCTTCTATTGATTATCTAAAGCAAGATCCACAATTCTTATATGTGTTTGATGAGGAAAAAGTAACCAATGTCACCATGCCTGAATGGATAAAGGAACGCATGGAGAATGGCTACTTCCGTGGTCGTTCGGGTGAGATTGGAGTAGTGACAAGACCGCAGTTCTTTGGTGGATCGGAGTCTCCCCAGTTCCGTGGAACACAGCATGGTCAACCCTTCCCATACGATACGCACATTCCTTTCCTACTCTTTGGTTGGAACGTAAAGCATGGTTCTTCAAATGTAGAAGCACATATCGTGGATATCGCACCGACCATTTGTGCCATGTTACATATACAAATGCCGAATGGTTGTGTGGGTACGGCTCGATATTAAGAAGCCGTCTTCTTTTAATGACAATATAAACAAAGAAATCACATTCACATACTCGTTTGGATTCCATTTGATGGTAAGGAGGAATGGAGAAAACCAGTATGTGGATATTAAGTTATGCACATCGCAATCGCAGGAAACATCGGGAGTGGTAAGACAACACTCACTACTATGCTTGCCAAACGCTATGGTTGGAAGCCAAGATTCGAGTCCGTTGATTACAACCCGTACTTAGAAGATTACTACAAGAACATCAAACGGTGGTCATTCGCTATGGAGGTGTTCTTCTTAAAAGAGCGTTTTAGAGACTTATTAGAGATTAGTCGCAGTGGAGAGTCAGTCGTTCAAGACCGCTCGATATATGAGGGTGTATATGTATTCACGGAGAATAACTATGCAATGGGCAATCTTGACGACCGCGACTATGAGACTTATATGGAGTTATTCGAGGATATGACCGATGCAGTTAAGTTCCCCGATCTTATGATCTATTTGCGTTCTTCGGTCAGCCACTTGGTTTCTAACATCGAAAAGAGGGGTCGTGAATATGAACAGAAGATGCCTTTAGACTACTTAGAGAACCTTAATAAGAGGTATGATGACTTCATTTCGGATAAGTATAAAGGTCGGGTTCTGGTTGTTGATGTCGATCACCTCGACTATCAACACAAGCCGAAAGACTTCGGATTCATTACTGATAAGATAGATAGAGATTTGTTTGGTCTGTTTTAAGAGGACAAGTTTACATAAACATTTAATCAATTAACTGAAATTATAAAAACGCCCTTCAAGGCATGAAAATCCATCTATGTGGAGTCCTGCCAAGGGTTTTGTACATCATTATGCATATCGCAATCGCTGGAAACATAGGTGCTGGTAAGACCACACTAACCAAGATGCTCGCTAAACGGTACGGCTGGAAAGCCCACTTCGAGCCTGTTGATAACAATCCATACTTGGAAGATTACTATGCAGATATGGCTCGTTGGTCATTCAATCTACAAGTGTATTTCCTTAACAAGAGGTTTCGTGACGTCGTAGAAATCTCTCGTTCGGATGACACCATCATACAGGATCGAACCATATTCGAGGATGCGCGCATCTTTGCTCCTAATCTTTTCGACATGGGTCTGATGTCTGAACGAGACTTCAAGAACTATACTGACTTGTTCGAACTGATGTTATCTCTGGTCAAGCTGCCCGATCTCCTTATATATATAAGGTGTTCTATTCCACGCTTGATTGATCATATCCAGCAACGCGGAAGGGACTATGAACAGACCATGCGAATTGATTATTTGCGTGGACTTAACCAACGTTACGAGGATTGGATAAAGACTTATAAGGGGCATCTGATGATAGTTGACGGTGATACAACTAACTTCCTTGAAAGCAAACAAGACTTCAAACGTGTCACAGATATGATTGATGACCGACTTTTTGGCTTGTTTCCTATGGAATAGGCAGGCGTTTGCTTTTGGCATACTATTTGATGTTGTAATCATTACAAAGTATTAACTTGAGTCTTCGTAAGACTTTGTTCCAATGCAGAAGACTCTTTTCATGATAATAAGAAATATGGAAAAAGTAAAGACACTAATAATCGGAAGCGGTCCAGCTGGTTATACAGCTGCTATCTACGCAGGGCGCGCTAATCTACGACCAGTACTATATTCTGGAATGCAGCCAGGCGGTCAGTTAACCACAACAACTATCGTTGAGAACTTCCCGGGGTTCCATGAAGCGCATTGACGCAAACCAGTTGATGATGGAAATGCGCCAACAGGCAGAGACTTACGGGGCTGATGTTCGAGACGGATCTATCGTTAAAGCCGACCTTAGCAAGCGTCCTTTTCATATCGAGGATGAGCGTGGTAACGTGATAGAAGCCGACACTTTAATCATTGCTACAGGTGCCAGTGCGAAGTATCTTGGTCTTCCTGATGAAGAAAAGTACCGTGGTCAGGGTGTAAGTGCATGTGCCACATGCGACGGATTCTTCTATCGTAAGCGTGTAGTAGCCGTAGTTGGCGGTGGTGATACAGCTTGTGAGGAGGCAATGTATTTGTCTGGTTTGGCAAAGAAGGTCTATATGATCGTTCGCAAACCATACCTTCGTGCAGCTGAGATCATGCGTAAACGTGTTACTGAAAAGGAGAATATTGAGATCCTCTACAATACTAATACCCTTGGACTCTATGGTGAGAACGGTGTTGAGGGGGCGCATCTTGTACGCTTCAAAGGCGAAGAGAACGAAGAGAAATATGATGTTGCTATTGATGGATTCTTCCTTGCTATCGGTCATACACCTAATACTGAACTATTCAAGGGGCAGCTCGATTTAGACGATCATGGCTTTATTCTCACTAAGCCGAAGTCGACTGCGACCAGTGTAGAAGGCGTCTATGCGGCTGGTGATGTGGCTGATCCAACCTACCGCCAGGGCGTTGTTGCTGCTGCAACAGGTGCAATGGCTGCTATTGAGGTAGACCGTTTCTTACAGAAACAATAAAGTATTCATAGATTAATAAGGGTGTATCAGATAGGCTAACTGATTGTTGGCAATCTAATACACCCAGCTTTTAATCAAGTTTCCATATACTCACTTAATCTCATCCCAACCATGTGTAAATTTCTTTCTACTCTATCTACTCTGTTATTTCCATTGCTTGTCAACGCCGCAACTTGTGGTTTTCTTGTGACAGGCTCATCATCATGTACGAATAAAACAAAGACTTCTATGGCACAATCCGACTCTACTCTCCTTCCCCAAAAAGAAGTATGCTAAACCCGACGATGCCACCTTGCGCCGCACACTAACCGCCGAGCAATATGCCGTCACACAGCATGCTGCTACCGAGCGACCCTTTACCAATGAGTATGACCACGAGTTCCGAGAGGGTATATACGTTGATGTTACAACGGGCGAACCGCTCTTCTCCTCCACAGATAAGTATGATTCTGGTTGCGGATGGCCTGCTTTTTCAAAGCCAATCAGCGATAAGCTCATCACAAATCACGCCGACCACTCACACGGAATGACGCGTATTGAGGTGAAGAGCAGAAACAGGCAACGCTCATTTAGGGCATGTCTTTGATGACGGACCAGCGTCAACTGGCGGCAAACGATATTGTATTAACAGTGCTTCTCTGCGCTTTATTCCAATAGAAGAGATGAAGGCGAAAGGCTATGGGGAGTACATTAAACTATTAAGACCGATGAAAGAAATATACTTAGCAGGTGGTTGCTTCTGGGGAACAGAGCATTACCTCAAGCAGATAGAAGGTGTAGTTGCAACGGAAGTAGGCTATGCCAATGGACGAACAAAGAACCCCACGTATGAAGAGGTATGCACTGATGGAACCCAATTTGCCGAAGCTGTGCATATAACTTATGACCCAAAGGTTATCAGTCTGCCGTTCCTACTGGATCTATACTTTAAGTCTATTGATCCAACTAGCGTCAACAAGCAGGGCAACGATCGTGGTACTCAGTATCGAACAGGCGTTTATTATGTTGATCCAAAGGACAAGGAGGTAATCAAAAAGGTATTTGCCGAACAGCAGAAGCACGTAAATGGCAAAATAGCAGTTGAATTGGAGCCCCTCAAGAACTTCTATAAAGCGGAGGAATATCACCAAGATTACCTTGATAAACACCCCTCCGGCTATTGCCATCTACCGCAGGCTCTGTTTGAATATGCCCGTAAGGCGAGGGAAAAGTAGCCCCCTCCCCAGCAAACAGTACATTTTACTCCCCCTCTCCATTACTTCCCGTTGGTCAGTGACCGTTCGTTTCGGAGAGGGGAGGAGCTTCTTTTCTCCTAATTTATTTGGCTAGTTAATTTATTCTTTTTACCTTTGCCGCCGTGAAACAATTAGCAATGACATATCAAGTGAACGAAGTACTGCAAAAGAATTATCGAATTCTTTGCATCTTTTTGCACTTTATCTTTGGTCAATCCAAATAATTTGCTAACACACACACACACATATGCGCACCTAGCGTCTAATAACACATTTTTTTCTTCTCGCATACGCGCGCGAAGCGTGCCGTAACCCTGTAAACAAAGGACTTCTAGGAGTTTCCTTTGTTCGCTTTTTTATGCCCTTTTTGTGAACTCGATTTTAGAGCAAAAATAAGAACGAAATAACAACTATTTTTAATCAATGAAAGTAATGAGAAAAAGAACAAACTAAGAGGATTATTCTGCACCCAGTTGTATGATAATTCAAAGTGAACGAAACCACTAATTTGATGGATACGTCTTTCCCCAAGTCAGCACAGACAGGCTACATCATGGTCAGCTCCATGTCAAAGTGCACAGGCTTCAATGGCATGGGATGAAGACTTAGAAGATGAAAACACATCTTCATGGGAAGACTAACAGAGAGTTATTAACAAAGAGAACAAAGAAAAGATGAAGCAAACAATGAAACAACATTCATTCACATCACAACTAAAGTCCTTGGCACTCGTATTTGGCATAGCCTTGACTTTTGCATCCTGTGCTAATGAGGATGTAGCACAGAACCCAACGAACCCCAATGAGGATAACGACGAGAACCTAACAACTTTCGTAGCAGGCGACGAGGCAAAGACCCGCACATCATTGAATTATAACAGTAGTGACTTTTATTGGGAAGCAGGCGACTATATCTACGTAAAGGATGATGATAACGTATTGCAGAAGAGCAGTAATGCTCCAACGAGCAAGGTGGCTGCTTTTAAGTATAAAGTGCCAGGCAAGTTTACTGCAAATAGCTATAAGGTTTATTACTTGGGCAAGAATAGTAATGGTAGTCGAGTAACTATCTCTACTACCCAAACACAAACAAAGCCAGACAACACCGAGCACTTCGGCACCGCAGGCGACTATGGTACCGCAACAGCAACTAAGGTATCAGGCAAGCAACAATTTGCGTTTGAGTTAGAGCATCAGCCGGCTTACCTTGTTTTCCAGCCTTACACAAGTAACACTATTCTGCAAAACTGTTACTTAACTAAGGTGGAGGTAACTTCTGACAACGATATTGCCGAGACTTATACAGTCAACACAAGCACGGATAATCTGGACGCTTCAGCAGTTACAGGTGGCAAGAAAATTGTCTTGACCACAAGCGGTAGTAGTAGCAATCCTAACGGCTTTTCCCCATTTGAGCAACAGCTCAGCCAGTGTAACCACTAAACGGTGCTTACATGGTAATTAAGCCAGGAACTCATACTTGAAAGGTACGTTACTGGGTAAAGGACGTATGCAACAGGGTAGAGGGTACTATCACAAAGATTGCTTCCTTCAACTGCTTACGCTTCGAAATACCTACTACGACATAGATCGCTAACCTAGACGTAAAGATTACGATGGCGACCATTACTACATGTGGGATGCACAGCAGCAATATTGGTAAGGGTTACGAATGGACAAAGAACTTGGGCTGCGTAGGGCAGCCAACACTGACAACTCATACCAGTGCGTCAAAGCAAATTACCCTCAGACAGTAGCGATCTGACCCATCGTTACTACAACGAGTTTCCCGGTTACGGCGTAAGCATCCAGCCACTCATCGCCCATGTAAAGACCTTCCCAAACGCCAACGAGATGTCTTGGTATTGCATGTACGGCGATCCCTCGTTGGGACGATGACGAATTATGGACAACGATGGGGCATTTATATAAAGGTGGTATGTGGTTTAAGAAGAAGTCAGTATTACAAGCCGAGCATCATTACGACACCGAGAAATCCGCCGATAATACAACCGACTTGCGTACAACATACAAGTATTATAACAACACTAACAGTAGCATCAACACCTCCGGCCTTCCTTCTGCAGCCGAGGCAAACAAATATTTCTACCTGCCCGCCTTTGGGTTACTACGACTCTGGTCAGCTGTACACATGTTGGCTACGTTGGGCTACTATTGGTCGTCAAGTGCTAGTCCCATGGAACAGTGACTGCGCGTACACCTGTACATCGACAGTGGTAACGCCAACGTGAACATCGACATCCGCTACAACGGGTTCAGGGCGGAGGCGCTTCAGTAGTTCTCGCGATTGCCCTTTTACAGGTGTCGCCCTCTAAAAGGCGACACCTTAAACACCGCCGTAAGGTGATTGAAATAGGACATAGAATAATGAGCTTCAAAGGGTGTTTAACACCTACGGTCAAGGGTGTTTAACACCCTTAGTCAACAGTGTTAAACACCCTTGATGAAGAGTCTTTAAACACCCTTGAAAATGAGGTGCGGAACACCAATGAAAGAGTTAGTTTTAATAACATAATTATCAACCATTTAAAAGTAAATACTATGGTAGAATTTGAAGTAAAATCAAAGAAACAAACAATCGGGAAGAAGAAGGGGCAGACGGTGTACTACGCTGTGCCTAAGAGTAACCAACACATGACGCTTGATGCACTTTGCGACATGATTATGGACGAGACATCGCTCTCGCGTGGTGACGTGATGAACACGCTTATCACGTTGGGTAAGATGGCGTGCCGCTCGTTGAAGATGGGTGCCAGTATTGACCTTGGCGACCTCGGTTCGCTCCGCATTTACTTTCCCTCCAAAGATGATGGACAATCAGAAAGATGTAACAGCCGCCACGCTGAAGAAACCGAAGATTGTCTTTACTCCTAAGAATAGGATGCGTGAGGCTGCAAACTGCTGTGGAGGTGTCAGTGGACAATCCTGCTGGGAAAGAGCCTCACCCCGACCCCTCTCCGAAAGAAAAGGAGAATAAAAGAAGAAGGGAGGACCGTAGCAGGATAAAGCCTCCTAACTCCCCGAAATCTATGGTTCCGACCAAATCTTTTTTTCTTAAAAATCCTTTAATTTATGTTATATCTTTGATGCGGGTTGATATTGTATATCGTAGTCCTCGTCTTTCCTGATGAGTCCTATGACGATGTGGAGTAACTTGTTTTTAACATTGTTGAGTGCCACCTGACTTTTTCTTTCCTCTGCTAATGAGGTCGTTCGTAGTATGCTACTATCTGACGGTTATACAATATAGCAGACAAAGCAGCTTGTGTGAGCAGTGGTTTGAGAATGTGATTGGACAAATGGCTGACATGTGTTCCTCCATTGACACTTGTTCCAGACTCTTTCTTGAAAGGTGCTACACCAGCATGGCAGGCTAGTTTCTTAGCATCACTGGCGTATTTTGTGAAGCCCTCTGTGACGCTGATTAGGGCGATGGCGTTTATCGGTCCCATTCCTTTGATTGAGGTGATATGCTGATATTGACGGCTGAGTCGTTCATCGGCTTGGATCACTTCGAGCATCATCTTTTCGATGCGTAAGACTTCTTTGGCGAGCAGGGTAATAAGCTTGGTATTCTGCTTCTCAAGAGCTCTGTCGTATTTACTCTTTTCGCCTAGGACATTTGCTTCTTTTCCAGCATTCATCAATGCAGTACGTTGTGAAACGAGCAACTGACGGCGTGCAAAGAGGTGGCGGAGTTCTCCAATGTTCTTACAACATGGCTCATAGGATACGGCGTCTTCGGCATTGCGGGCTGCATAACGGGCGATGTAAGCAGAATCAATCTTGTCATCCTTTCCCCTCACTAATCCCATTGTACGTTTGATGCGTAGTGCGCTTTCGAGCCACATCGTACAATGATGTACATAAAGGAAATTAGATAGCCTTACACTGTAGTTACCAGTGTTCTCTCCACAGAAGAGACAATCCTGCAAGGATAGACCTTCGATATGCGTTTCCACCCATGCAAGGAACTCCTTGAACCCTTGGTCATCGTTGGTGAATTTACAATGTTCTCCTTCATAAATCGTAGCATCGAAAGTTGCTTTTGAGAAATCGATACCAATAAATTTTGTTTTTGTTTCCATACTGTTTGGAGATGTAATGATTGTTATGTACTTTTGTAAAGGAATTAACCGAAAGCTGTAGATGCTGAGACTCTAAATAGGCTTTATGCCTGAAAATCTATCTAACATTTGCAGCTTGAGGGAGGGGAATATTACGGAGACTAGTCTTTGGAGACTTGAAAGGGGAATATTCTTAATCCTCCCTCGGTTAATTCTATTCCTTTCTACAACAAAGGTAACAAAAATTAACCTCATTATTATTTACCGCAAAAGTTAGAGAAAGGGGAGAGTGCTAACGGAAGCTAGTTAGGATATGATATCACAAAGTCAGGGACAGACGCCCCTCGTCTGTCCGTATAAGAGAACATATTTCACAAAGAAGTAAGGAAGGTTCGGGCGGACAGACGAGGGCATCTGTCCCTGCCAAGGAGATACATTTGGGAGCGGGAAAACTATCCTAACACGGAAGACCCCAAAAAGTTTTACCGGACAGCAATAATATCTTATGATGGAAAAAGAGGTAGAAAAAAGGACTACCCCCTGTGGGATAGTCCTTAATTATTATGTAGTTCTCCTCCTAAAAGGAGCGAGAACTTACTTCAACTTTGTATAACCATACTTTTGCACAAGCACCGAGTTCTTCCTCAATGCGGATGAGCTGGTTGTACTTAGCCATACGGTCTGTACGAGACATAGAACCAGTCTTGATCTGACCAGAGTTTGTAGCAACTGCGATGTCAGCAATAGTTGTATCCTCTGTCTCACCTGAACGGTGTGAAGTTACAGTTGTATAACCATGACGGTGAGCCATCTCGATAGCCTCAGTGTCTCTGTCAATGAACCAATCTGGTTAACCTAATAAGAGATAGAGTTAGCTGCACCCATCTTGATACCCTTCTCGAGGAACTTAACGTTAGTAACGAACAAGTCATCACCAACAAGCTGGCAACGGTCGCCGATAGCTGATGTTAGCTTAACCCAGTTCTCCCAGTCGTTCTCATCGAGACCATCCTCAATAGAGTCAATAGGGTACTTTGTGATCAAATGCTCTAGATAAGCAATCTGCTCATCTGCGGTTAACTTCTTACCATTTGGATCCTTTGGCATACCGTTCTTGAGCTGACGATAGTCATAGAACCACTTGCCACCCTCACATACAGCGAACTCAGAAGCAGCACAGTCCATAGCAATCTCTAACATCCTTACCTGGCTCGTAACCTGCGTCCTTGATAGCCTGAATGATTGAATCGAGTGCATCCTCGATACCATCGAACTTAGGAGCGAAACCACCTTCATCACCTACTGCAGTAGAGAGACCACGCTTCTTCAATAACTTAGCAAGTGCGTGGAATACCTCAGCACCCATACGGATACCTTCTTTCTCAGTAGGAGCACCAACTGGACGAATCATGAACTCCTGGAAAGCGATAGGTGCATCAGAGTGAGCACCACCGTTGATGATGTTCATCATTGGTACTGGCAATACGTAAGTATTTGCACCACCAATGTAACGATACAATGGAATGTTCAATGCTTTAGCAGCTGTGTGAGCTACTGCCAAAGAAACACCAAGGATGGCGTTAGCACCGAGCTTGCTCTTAGTTGGAGTACCGTCGAGTTCGAGCATCTTGTAGTCGATAGCACGCTGATTGAGTACGCAATCACCTTTCAATGCTGGAGCGATAAGGTTGTTTACGTTTTCAACAGCCCTGAGGACGCCCTTACCTAGAAACGATTCTTGTCGCCATCACGAGCTCAAGAGCCTCATTCTCACCGGTAGAAGCACCAGATGGAACACTTGCACGACCCATTACACCATTTTCGAGAGTTACCTCAACCTCAACTGTAGGATTGCCACGTGAATCAAGAATCTCGCGAGCATGTACTTTTCAATCTTCATAACTTATTTTGTTTATTAAATCTGTTATATTTTATATCCTTCTCTACGGTATGCAAAGTTAATAAAAAAAGTTGGAAACATATTGTACCAACCTTTTATATTTATGTTTTTGACATAATTAACGTTTAATCCACAATTATGACAGTAACTCCTCTTGCTGCCTGAGCACCCATGACGAGTGCTTGTTCTATATCTGCTGTCTTGCTCGGACCTGATATGAAGCATCCATAACCATATTCGGTCATGTGGATTCTCCTATAGGCTTCGTGCATATTATTAACAATTTTGTCACGATGAACAAGTATTACGAGGTTCTCGGAAACAAAACAAACAACTCTTTCTTTCATTGTTTGTGGTACCCAAACACATCCGTTCTCTGCCACAGCAATGTCTCCTTCAACGATACCGACGTCTGTTCCGTTGAGATCCTGCGCTTCTGAAACCATGTCAGGATTAAGGTCTACCTTAATACCCTTTACGTTTGACGCTAATACTTGAGCTTCTGGATAAGCTTTTCGGATTAGTTCGTTGAGGTCTTCTCCAGCCTTTGCTTCAATGACTTCACTCCCTACTTTGTGACTCGTCTCTATGAATTGTTCGATGGTATTTTCATACTTTGATACCATCAATAGAAGTCTCTAGCATGTCAAACTGATGTATGGTATTACGACGCAGTTTGCCCTAATAGTTCTTCCTTATTCATGCTTCAATTCCTCCATTGCTTGCTTAAAGATAACGTGGAAAGGCTTTCTTGGCAAATTGTGGCATAGTATGTCCAATGCTCCAAGGATTTAGCTTTATATCCATCAATGACTTGGGTATGTGATTGGCAACTGACGAATTTCTAAGCAAAGCATCATATATATGATAGTTCTCATAAACAGCCTTCATACCCTTCTGCCATCACCTTCTTTTCCTTATTCTCTGTACCATATTTCTCTAAACTCTGGCGCCAACGATAGATCTGACTACCTGGAGAAACCTTTTGCAGGCACACACAATCACAACTCAAACACAATGAGCATGCTGACACGTTACCACTATGTTTCTTTGGACTCTTTAGCATACCGAGGTTGACACCAATAGGTCCTGGAATGAAATAACTATATGAATAACCACCCGAACGACGATAGACTGGACAGGTATTCATACATGCTCCACAACGAATGCACTTTAATGTCTCCCAGTGTTCTGGGTTGGCTATGATATCCGAGCGACCATTATCTACCAAGATAACATGCATCTCTCCACCCGGACGAGGCTTGCGGAATTGAGAGGTGAAGGACGTTGCGGGTTGTCCTGTTCCACTACGGGCAAGGAGTCTCTGAAATACTGCCAAGGCATCATAATCAGGGATAACTTTCTCAATACCCATGGCTACGATATGCAATTTAGGCACTGAGGTAGACATATCAGCATTACCTTCATTGGTGCAAACTACACAATCGCCCGTTGCTGCAACCCCAAAGTTACACCCCGTCAGACCAGCATCAGCATCCATGAAGTCCTCTCGCAAATCCTCACGTGCACATCGTGTGAGATAAGCGGGATCATGATTTCCTTTCTCTTTAGATATTCCCTTCTCCTCAAACATCTCTCCCACCTCATCGCGCGTCAGGTGGATTGCAGGCATAACAATGTGTGCTGGCCTCTAAATGCATGAGTTGCAAGATACGCTCTCCAAGGTCGGATTCAATCACGTTGATACCTCGTTTGATAAGATAAGGATTCATCTCACATTCTTCGGTAAGCATTGATTTTGACTTAACGAGCTTCTTTACTTTATGAGACTCAAGTATCCCATAAACCATCTCATTGAACTCTTGTGCGTCTTTAGCAAAGTGTACGATGACACCATTGCGCTCCAAACTATTAGAGAATTGCTCTAAATAATCTGCTAAATGGGTCGCTGTATGTGCTTTAATGCGGCTTGCATACTCGCGTAAGTCCTCCCATTCAGGTAATTCTGCTGCTGCCGCATCTCGCTTCAGACGCACCGACCAGAACGTGCGGTCGTGTTATGCCACCTTCTTAGGGTCTTTCAGAAACTCTTTTGCTTTCTTTGAATGATATGTTGACATAACTCTTTTGCTCTTCTATCACCTTATTATATATATCAAAAACCAGCAGCTAAGATCTCAGCTACATGCATGAACCTTATAGGATAATGCCTCTTTGCCACCACACCTTGCATGTGCATTAAGCAAGAGCTATCAGAACCTGTGATAATTTCAGCACCTGTCTCCATGTGACGTTTCACCTTGGCGTTACCCATTGCGGTACTGACTTGAGGCTCTTCAACAGAGAACATACCACCAAAAACCACAACATTCGTCCTTGCGATCAGGGCTCTTTTTACCGTAATACCTTCCTTGAGCTTCAGCAAATCAATAATCTTATTGAAAGGCTTCTCTTGTATTTCTGAAGGTGCACTAAGCCCTAACTCACGAACACCATGGCAGGAGTTATGGACAGAAACAACGTGAGGGAAACTCCCCAGGAAGTTCCTTTACTTTCAAAACATCATATAGGAATTCTACCAGCTCCATTGTTTTTTTAGGGGTCTTACACTCATGATCAAGTATTTGTGGGTAATTAACACGCACAAAGGCAGCGCAAGATACACTTGGCGTTATCACATAATCAAATTCATTAAACTTATCCTCAAACCGCTTTGCAAGGTGATCTTGACATGCGCTGAAAGCCACCGTTTGCCATTGGTTGCCCACAGCAGGTCTGCCGATCGGGATAGACTACATCTAAATGAAGCTTTCGCAAAAAGCTTATAAGTTGCTACGCCAACCTGCGGAAAGAGCGCATCGACGTAACATGGAATAAAGAGCCCAACTCTCATAAATATATCTTCTCTTGTTCGTTTCTATGCTACAAATTTAGATAAAATAACTTAGATGGAGAAAGAAAAACGCAAAAGCATGGGGAAAAAAAGGCTTTGTTTAATCCTCCTGTAGAATATTTTTCTTATCTTTGCAGGGGTGAAAGAGGAAGTTCGGAGGCGTAGAGTAAAGAAGAAAACATGAAAGTTTGCATAGCAGAGAAACCAAGTGTTGCCAAAGACATTGCCCGTATCCTCGGTGCGAATAGTGCACATAACGGGTATATGGAAGGCAATGGATATCAGGTAACATGGACTTTTGGCCACCTTTGTGAGCTAAAGGAACCCCACGACTATACCCTCAACTGGAAATATTGGAGCCTTGGTTCACTTCCGATGATACCTCCTCGTTTTGGTATCAAACTAATTGATGATGAAGGCATCAAGCGACAATTTGATATTATAAAGGAACTTTTTCAAGCTGCGGATGAGATTATCAATTGTGGTGATGCGGGTCAGGAGGGTGAGTTGATACAGCGTTGGGTTATGCAGAAAGCCGGTGTGAAATGTCCTGTTAGGCGTCTTTGGATCTCGTCCATGACGGATGAAGCTATCCGCGAAGGCTTTGCCAATCTTAGAGATGAGGCTCAATACAAACCGCTCTACCTCGCCGGACTGTCAAGAGCGATAGGTGATTGGCTGCTGGGGATAAATGCTACACGTCTTTACACGCTCAAATATGGTAGGAACTCCTATGGGAAAGGACAGGTATTGTCCATCGGGCGCGTGCAAACTCCTACTCTCGCGCTCATCGTGCAACGCCAGAAAGAGATCGACAACTTCAAGCCTGAGCCTTATTGGGTACTCGCGACGATCTATCGCGACACGCAGTTTACAGCGACAAAGGGAAAGTTTACGTCTAAAGAGGAGGGCGAAAAGGCTTTTCTCGACCATTGAGGGTAAGCCCTTCACTATCACGAGTGTAACGAAAAAGAAGGGTTCTGAACAGCCCAAGCAGCTCTATGATCTCACGTCATTACAGGTGGATTGCAACCGAAAGTATGGTTACTCGGCTGAAATGACGCTCAATACTATTCAGAGTTTATATGAGAGGAAGTTCACAACTTACCCTCGCGTTGATACTCAATATCTATCGGATGACATCTATCCAAAGTGCCCGCAAACAATGAACGGGCTTTTTCAGACAACTTTCGCAGGCAAACGTCCTTATGCAGAATTGGTAAAGGCGTTGAGTGGTAAGCTCACTTCCGAAAGTCGAAAACGAGTGTTTGATTCTTCAAAGGTGACCGATCACCACGCTATCATCCCAACTGGTATTCCGCCGAAGGGACTGACTGATGTGGAACACAATGTGTATGATCTCATTGCGAGAAGATTCATCGCTGCTTTCTATCCTGATTGTAAGTTTGCTACGACAACCGTATTAGGTAAGGTGGACGAGATTGAATTTAGGTTTCAGGAAAGGAGATATTGGATAAGGGATGGCGTGTGGTGATGGAAGCACCCACTCCCGAACTCCTCCCTAAAGGGAGGGAGACTGGACAGCGAGATACGCTGGGCAAGGATGCTCAGAGGGTACTTCTTATCTTCCAACATTTTGTGAAAGGAGAGTCTGGGACGCTACGCCTACCCTAACAGAGAAGCAGACGACACCGCCGAAGCACTATACTGAAGCGTCACTATTGCGTGCCATGGAGACAGCTGGTAAGTTGGTTGAGGATGAAACATTGCGTGCTGCATGAAAGAAAATGGTATTGGGCGACCTTCTTCACGTGCAGGAATCATCGAAACGCTGTTTCGTAGGCATTATATTCAGCGTAAACGGAAGAATATTGAGGCTACTCAAACGGGCATTGCACTCATCGATACAATCCATGAAAAGCTCCTTACATCAGCTGAGCTGACGGGTATTTGGGAGAAGAAAGTGCGTGACATCGAAGCAAAGAAATATGATCCTGCACAGTTTGTCAACGAACTAAAAGAACAGATTAACAACATTGTTAATGATGTGTTAGCTGATAATTCTAACCGAAAGATTGGTGTGATACAACCTCCTGAAACTCCTACAAAGGACGGGGATACAACCTAACAAAATACAAAGAGACAGGTTTTAATACAGAATGACAGATTGTCATATAGTCTTAATGACATGCTCTTGAGACAGAAGAAACACAAAGGAATAGGACTTGGACATACATATTTTATTACAGGATATGCGTATTTTTCAGAGCTACAAAGCGACATAAGATTCACTTACGAAACAAGAGAATGCACAGAAGTAGCTACTCTTGCGTAATTCAAAATGCAGACTTTACGATTCAAAGTTATAATTACTTTTTGATCCATATAAGTATTGCTTCGTAAACAAGAGGGCGTTTCTTCGATTTGAAGGAGGCGTTTCTTCATTTCCAAGAGAGGCTTTCTTCGATGCAAGGAAAGGCTCTCTTCATCATAAAGAAACGCCTCCTTTGATGTGAAAAACGCCCTCTTTAAATGAAGAGGGCGTTTCTTTCTATACAATAGATTGTTAGGAACGAATTACCAGATGATAAAGAACAACTGCAACTGGCAATCTTAATCATTTAGCTTACTGATATTTGCATTTAAAGAGACTCTGAAAAGCACAAAAATTAGGTATTTTTAAACCATGAAAAGTTTGCTTTTTAAGAATACTTTTTGGCTATCTTTTGCAAGCGAAGAGTTATACGAATTGGGAAACTTTTAAGGCTCATTTGAATTTAAAGTTGTCCAAAACTAATAACTTTAGAAGTATCGACTAACGACAAAAGAAATATGCTATCTGATTGGTTATGAGTGATATACGCAACACTTCCGTTATATCAGAACCAGTTAAAAGATAGCTTAATAAAATAGAAGAAATTATCTAAAAACGAAAGAACTAAGTAATTGTAATGAAGAACTTCACTATCACTAAGCGCAATGGAGACAAAGTTCCCTTTCTCCCTTGACAAGATCATGAACGCTATTGTAAAGGCTTTCCAGAGTGTGAACGAACCAACGGATATAGGCATTGTATCGCGTATCTTATCGGATTTAGACATTCACAACGATATAAAAAGTCGAAGACATACAGAACCAAGTAGAGTTTGCTTTGATGAAGGAAGGCTACTATAAGGTTGCAAAGAGCTTCATTGTCTATCGTCAACAGCACACGGAAGACCGCGAAACGTTAGAGAAGATGAAGTTTCTCTCCGATTACTGCGAGGCGAAGAATGCTGCTACTGGATCGAAGTTCGATGCTAATGCGAATGTAGAACATAAGAATATTGCAACATTGATAGGTGAGTTACCAAAGCAAGGGTTCATCCGTTTGAATCGTCGTTTGTTAGTGGATCGCATTAAGAAGATGTATGGTAAGCCGCTTGCTGACGAATACATCGACCTCTTGACACACTCATTTTATATATAAGAACGACGAGACGAACCTCGCAAACTATTGTGCTTCCATCACGATGTACCCATGGTTAATCGGTGGAACAACGTCTATCGGCGGTAATTCTACAGCGCCAACGAATCTAAAGAGTTTCTGTGGTGGCTTTATAAATATGGTCTTCATGGTCTCTTCTATGCTTGCTGGAGCTTGCGCCACACCAGAGTTTCTGATGTACATGAACTACTTTATTCAGAAAGAATACGGCAAGGACTATTGGAAGAGAGCGGACGAAGTGGTGGATCTAAGCGTTAAACGCCGTACAATAGATAAGATAATTACGGACGACTTCGAGCAGATTGTCTCACTCACTGAACCAACCCACGGGGAGCAAGGAACTATCAGGCTGTGTTCTGGAACATATCTTACTACGATCGTCCCTACTTCGAATCGCTCTTCGGGAACTTCTATTTTCCAGATGGATCGCAGCCTGATTGGGAAAGTCTGTCATGGTTGCAAAAGCGCTTCATGACGTGGTTTAATCAGGAAAGACTTAAGACTGTCCTCACGTTCCCAGTAGAGACTATGGCGTTATTAGCCGAGAATGGCGATTGTAAAGACAAGGAATGGGGCGACTTCACAGCACAGATGTATGCGCAAGGGCATAGCTTCTTCACTTATATGAGCGATAACGCAGACTCGTTGAGCTCGTGTTGTCGATTGAGAAATGAGATACAAGACAATGGTTTCTCATATACTTTAGGAGCTGGCGGAGTGTCAACTGGATCGAAGAGTGTGCTTACCATCAACTTAAACCGCTGTATCCAGTACGCTGTGAACCATGACTTGGATTACAAGGAATACCTAACTCACATCATAGAGTTGTGCCACAAGGTGCAATTAGCCTACAATGAGAATCTTAAAGAGCTCTTGCACAACCACATGTTGCCGCTTTTTGATGCTGGATATATCAACATTGACCGTCAATATCTTACTATTGGAATCAACGGATTAGTAGAGGCTGCGGAGTTCATGGGGCTTGATATCAATCCTAATGACGATTACAAGAAGTTCGTGCAAGGTGTGTTAGGATTGATAGAGACGCAGAATAAGGCATTTAGAACTAAGGAGGCAATGTTTAATTGTGAGATGATTCCAGCCGAGAACGTGGGTGTTAAGCATGCAAAATGGGATAAGGAAGATGGTTACTTTGTGCCTCGTGACTGCTACAACAGCTACTTCTATCGTGTAGAAGACGATTCCCTCACCATTTTGGACAAGTTTAAACTACACGGGAAGCCGTATATTGAGCACCTAACGGGCGGTTCTGCACTTCACATGAACCTTGAGGAACATCTTTCCGAACCGCAGTATCGACAGCTTCTACGCGTTGCTGCGCAAGAAGGATGCAATTACTTCACATTCAACATACCGAACACCATCTGTAATGACTGCGGTCACATCGATAAGAGATACCTGCATGAATGCCCTCATTGTCACTCTAAGAACGTTGATTATCTCACACGTATTATAGGCTACATGAAGCGTGTTAGTAACTTCTCTGCACCTCGTCAAGAGGAAGCGCACCGCCGTTTTTACATCCACACAGACACATGCTCCGATACTGTAACACAGACATCGTATTCCAAGAGTACCCAGATGAAGTAACACTGGCTATCAACATCTCGGGCTGTCCATGTCACTGTCCGGGATGCCATAGCCCTTTCTTATGGGCAGATAAGGGTGATGAACTAACAATCGACTCGCTAACCTCTCTCATTGAAGAGGCTGGCGAGCCGATTACCTGTATAGGGTTTATGGGGGGAGATGCTGATCCTAAAACCGTTGATAACCTCGCTTTCTACGTAAAACAGCACTACCCTACACTCAAAACAGGCTGGTACACAGGTCGTACTGCTATATCTCCTGACATCCACAAGGAATACTTCGATTATATAAAAGTGGGTCCTTATCTTCGCCACTTAGGCGCTCTTAATTCACCAAAAACCAATCAGCGCATGTTACGCAGACGCCCCGATAACAGCTTTGAAGACATTACCTCCCGTTTTTGGAACAAATAAATAAGGTATATGGAACGAATAAGTGAGGCATACGGGTCAATTAAGTGAGGCGTACAGGTCAAACGACTAAGGCATACGGAACAAATAAAAGGACTATCAAACGATAGTCCTATATTATAAAAACCTACTCCTCTTCACCTGCATGTAGGATAATACTTGTTGCACCGATGGTGAATAGCGTTCCATCCTCTATCACTCTACGCTCTCGATCACCGAGTATCACGTTGTCAACGAACGTCCCCGTGTATGACGGACCATCGCGTAGAACATATTGTAACTGCCCTTTCTTGTCACGCTTAACAGTAATGACACAATGCGTCATATCGACACTTGGATCCACAGTCTCTATCGGACAGTTGATCGGATTACCCTTCATATACCGCCCAATAACGTTCTCTCCCATCTGTAAAGGTATCACTTGCCGATAGTGAAAAACGTTCTCAATGACATGCAAAGAGCCATACTCGCAAGGTTGGTCACTATCAGTTGGGGCGTTATTCTCCTCTTTCTGCGTCTTACGTAACTTCGACATGCCTATTCTAATACCAAACTCTTTGCCGCATTGAGGGCACTGGAACACCAGACGTTGCCCTGACTTATACTTCGTCTCATCGAATGTGATAAAGTTATCACACTTAGGACATCTTACTCGTTTCATATCTAATAAGGATATAAGAAGGTTTTGTTTGGAATACTAAAGATCGGTTATCACTTATCGATCTCGATGATCCAAGCATTCTTAAAGAAAGTCTTTCCGTGCATAGCATTCAGTTTCTCACGTGCCTCGCGTTGGCTTGCATAATAGCCGTAAAGCACCTTGATGCTCTCAGTCCCTTCATAGACACGGGCGTCATCAAGCCCTTTCTTCTGCATACGCTTTACATAGGTACGTGCATTCAATTCGGTTACATGACTTGCAACAACAATCGCCCAGTAATGCGAATGATGTGCGGCTTCCTCCTTGACAGGCGCATTCACCGATAGTTGCAATAGCTCTTAAAGGTTTGAAATGTACGGAAGTATTAGATGTATCACTGGAGTCGAAGAGGTTATAAAAGCATGCCGCTCTTAATCTGATGTTCGGAGATTCCATTCCTTGTAGAGCTCGGGAAGCCCACTAAGAACACTGCCGTAAGGAACACGGCAGCTGCTGCAGCACTGCGAACAGCATGTAAACTAATGCTCAATCGTTTATTTTCTTTGTCTGAATTATCAATGTATATAATTTTAGACTTACGTTCCTGTGCATCAGAAAGGGCTAAGGTTGCATGATTCTTCTCGCTCACCTCATTAATTTGTGGTGCCTCGAAGCTGCTCAAACCATAGTACATTGGTGTCAATATACCGCTCTCGAAAGGTTCAAACTCAAGTTTCCCTTCGCTGTTCCGAGCCAATCTTCCAAGGTCATAAAGCTCTACTAAGCCTTCATTCTCCAGTGTGTGATAAATCTCATTCACCTCATTCTCTATCTGACGAAGTGCCTCCGGATAACTCATATCATACGCATCTACATACGATTGAGCCAACAAGGAGTCATTCATGTGAGCTGTGCATTGAAGCCAAGAGTGCGATATGGCGGCAGAAACAAGCCGTCCTGCTCATCGTATCGGGCTGATACATGATGGGCAACAAAGCCTCCTAACCCTGGAACAATAACACAGTCATTATCCAAGAAGTATTTCTATATGTCGGTCGAGTTTTGTCACGTTTGCAAAAATTAGCTATTTTATTCTGAAGTAGCAAGTCTCTTCAATTAAAAAAATACCATCATAACGGAAAAAGTTAGTTATCCTTCTCCTTATCAATAATTATCTTTATCTTTGCGAGAAAACTATCTTTAATTGCTAAGAGTATATAACAACGAACGAAATGGAATATATAAAGACAGAGATCGAAGGTGTATGGGTGATCGAACCTAAGGTGTTTAACGATCAAAGAGGCTATTTTTGAGGCATTCAAACAGGCTGAATTTGACGAACACATCGGTCATCACGTTGAGTTCATACAAGACAATGAGTCTAAATCGAGCTTTGGTGTGCTGCGAGGACTGCATTATCAAAAAGGGCGAGCATTCGCGAGCTAAGTTGGTAAGAGTCATCAAAGGGAAGGTAATTGACGTTGCTGTCGACCTCCGTAAAGAGCTCCCCAACATTCGGAAAGTACGTTGCTGTTGAGCTATCAGAGGACAACAAGCGTCAGTTCTTCATCCCTCGTGGCTTCGCACATGGCTTCCTCGTATTGTCTGATGAGGCTATCTTTACTTATAAGGTGGACAATGTTTATGCGCCACAAAGCGAAGCCAGCATTCGATGGAACGATGAGCACGTAGGTATCAAGTGGGCTATCAACCCAAAAGATGTCCTCCTTTCAGAGAAAGATAACGCTAAATCGTTATCTTGGGAGGCTGCTGAAAAATTTGAATAAACGTCTTTTTACCCAAATAACAAAGATGAAACAAACAATAATCGCATGTGCCGTATTAACGTCACTACTAATATTCTCTGCTTGTAAAACCGAGGAGCTGACTATCAGAAGACGCACGAAGACAAGCAAGCAAAGGAGATGTTGCAGGGCTTATGGACTAATGGTGACAGTGGAGACCCTGCTGCGTTGGTCAAAGGGGATAGCATTTTCTATCCCGATTCGGCTAGTATGCCCGTGCGATTTTGGGTTTATCAAGACACTCTCTACCTACAAGGTCAGAACGTAAACGGCTATAAGATTGAGAAACAAGCACCTCATGTGTTTAAGTTTATCAATCAGAATGGAGAAGAGGTGAAGCTCGTCAAGAGTAGTGATAAGGCTCTTTACCCATCTTTCAGTTATCATGTTTATGCGATGAACACCTTTGATGAGCAGACACAAGATACCACGATTCGTACTGACTTAGGCTATTTTCAAAGTAAAGTACACGTGCAGACGACATCTGAAAAGGTAATTAAATCAACCTACAACGACAATGGTGTGGAGGTAGATAACATGTATCTTGACAACGTGGCATCCTTGCGTCTCCTCAACCATGGCACTCCAGTCTTTGCACATGACTTCCGTAAGCAGGAGTTCCAACCCTTAATTGCAAAAGACTTCCTCAATAAGAGTATTCTTCGTAAGCTCTATTTCACGCATGCCGATGCAAAGGCTCTCTATTACGATGCCCTCATTGGCATTCCAGATGCCTCCACCACGTATGTCGTCTGAACTGCGAATTACGCCTAACGGAAGGATGTCGAAGAAGCTAAGGTAGCACTTATTGTAATTCAAAATTCATAATTCACAATTCAAAATTATGATTACTTCGAGTTGATTAAGGCACGAGTTGACGAGTAGGCAAGTTATTAGCTCTATTTGAAAAAATAGGGAATCTGTAGGGACAAACGTCCCCATCTACCCGCCAAAAGAAGCCTCACTTTCATTGTGCATTATTGTGTAAATAATCGTTGTTTTTCGACTTTTAAAAGGCTGTAAAAAGGTTTGTAACTGCTTGATTTTTGCGGAAAGAGGGATTCGAACCCCCGAAACGATTTCGTCGTTTACACGCTTTCCAGGCGTGCCTCTTCAACCACTCGAGCATCTTTCCTAGTTGTTTTTGCATGTTAGAGAGCATTGATTCGCGAAAAACTGATGTGCAAAATTAATCGTTTCATTCTATAGTCTCATTAAAGATGAGAGTTTTTAATATTCTTTAATATCTCTACTTGAGGTCGCCCCTGCACTTTAATGCCGAAAATACGTGCTACATTCTCATTTTGTTTGTCGTGCAATTTCCTCTTCATCAACGCCATAGCTCAATGCAAGTGTTTGCATTACTTCAACCATAAATGAACTTTCGTTACGTTTACCACGGTATGGAACTGGTGCCATATAAAGGGGCTATCAGTCTCAAAACGATACGATTCAATGGAACAGCAGCTGGGCAGATCCTCACGCAAATGACTACTCTTAAAAGTAGAAACGCCCCCTATTCCCAATGCAAAACGATCAAAACGAAGGAAGGCTTCAGCCTCTTTTTGATTACCAGTAAAGCAGTGGAAAACACCACCAGGAAGCTCCTTTTCATACGGACGCATGATATGCAACATCTCATTCTGAGCCTTCCTACAATGAATCATCAAGGGTAGTTGTGTCTCAACACTCCACTTGACAGCCTCCTCAAAAGCAGCAAGTTGCTGTTGTTCATAGTCACGCGACCAATAGAGTCAAGCTCAACTTCACCAATAGCGATGAACGTTTCTCCAGGTAAAGCTGTACCATCAGTCTGCTTTTTAATAGACTCTTTCAGACGAACATACATCTTTTCGAGCACCTTCTGCCAATCATCACGCACCTCTTCTGGCTGTAATCCAATCATTGGATAGCATGTATCAGGGTATTGTCTACAAACGGCTAATATATTATCTACCGACTTTAAGTCGACAGAAGGTAGAATATCTTCCCCACCCCAGCCTCTTTTGCACGCATGATAACCTCTGAAAGATCCTCAGAAAAAGTCCTCTACATCTAAATGAGCATGTGTATCTATTATCATTGTTATCAATTAGTTAGCGTTGACGATGTAACATTCTTTGAGCATAAGAAGCCAACTCTTGTTTACGTTCATCAGACACCTTCACCGCAGCAAGGTACTTGTTTGCCTCTTCAAAATAGTAATTAATGCGATCAATAGCCAACTTATCTACACCTATCTTATTATATAGCTTGGTCACAGCAGCAACCTTTTCATCACGGTTAAAATGCTCAACTGTGACCCATTTCTCCAGTTCCTTACGTTGCCGCGCGTTAGCTTTGTTGAACGCATTGATTAGCATATAAGTCTTCTTATTAGACGTTATGTCCCCTTCAATCTTCTTACCGAACACCTTCGGATCACCATATACATCGAGGTAATCATCCTGCAATTGGAAGGCGAGACCGACCTGTTCTCCAAATTTATAAAGGCTCTCCGCATCCTCTTCTGGTGCATCTGCAAGGATGGCACCAATCTTCAGTGCGCATGCAAGGAGGACGCTCGTTTTCAGTCGAATCATCTCTATATACTCCTCTTCCTTGACGTCGTTTCTGGTCTCAAACTCCATGTCATACTGCTGCCCCTTCACCTATCTCCAAGGCTGTAGTAGTGAATAGTTTTAACACCTCGCGCAAGTGTTTATCACTACACTTAGCCATTCGATCAAAAGCGAGAACAAGCATGGAATCACCCGAAAGAATGGCAGTGTTAGCATCCCAACGCACATGAACCGTCTGCTGACCACGCCTAAGTGGAGCATCATCCATCAAGTCGTCATGCAATAAGGTGTAGTTATGATAAGTCTCAAGAGCACATGCCGGCGATAGAATTGACTCTGGATCCTCCTTAAAGAGATTGTAAGAAAGAAGCATCAATGTCGGTCGAATGCGCTTGCCACCAAGTGAGAGTACATACTTGATAGGCTCATATAAACTCCATGGTTTGCGGTTATATGAGATGTTATTTATATAATCATTTACTTTATACAAGATTTCATCAGCAGTAAACATATAGGATTATTTTAAGTTGGTTGATTGTTATCATTCATTCACTTATCGGTAGACTCTCATAGACACAGCCCTACGCTCTATCCGAAAATCGCATATCACGAGAGCTTGAAGACGACTGGAATCTCCACTAAAGAGCGACACTTCCTACCTTTCTGAATGCCCGGTTTCCAATTGCCCATGGTCTTCAAGACACGTAATACTTCAGCATTTAGCACTGGATAATGCCCACTCTTAATCGTAACATCACCCACAGAACCATCCACATTAATGATGAAAGTAATATTAACAGTGCCTTGCATCTCCTGACTCTTAGCCTCTGCAGGATATTGCAGCGTCTTGGTAAGCCATTTCATAAATTCCACCCAGCCGCCAGGAGGCGTCGGCGTATCTGAGAGAATACGCTTACTAACCTTATCATCATAGCGTTCCACCTCCACTTGCGATGGGTCATCACTCATCTTCTCTGTCACCTTCTTTGCATCTTCTGTCACCTTGGGAGGATCGGGCAAGGTGGTCACCATCAGCATAACAATCGGCACATCACTCACTTGCGGAGCGGCTGTCTTCTTGTCATTCGAGTTCATATTACCCGCGTTGTGAGGGTGTCACCTTGTTAGGAACATCCCTACGCTTGAGATTCAAAAGATCCTCTATCGTAGGCTTCTTATCGTCTTTCGTCTTGGCTAAGTCCTGCTGATCAATGGCAGGCAACATATCCATATCGTGAAGTGTCACATTCTTAAAGGGCTTTACGTTAGTATCATCATCGCTCGAAGAATTGGTGTTGTACTCCATAGCAACAAAGAAGATTGATAAGGCAACGATGATTCCCTAACGGAAACCAATCCATCGCTTATTCTCTAAATCTGCCTCTTTAGACTTTTTTATCTCCACTGTTAGATACTAAAACTATAGCTCTTGCCGTTATATGAAATACTGCTCAATAACCGAGAAGCATACCTTCTACCATTTAAGCAGTTCCAAAGACAAAAGTAATAAGATATTCGGAAAAAGCCGTAACTTTGCCCGATAAATTAATTTAGATTAAATGAAAAAAGTTCGTTTTAACGCTCATCTCCACCCTACTCACTTGTATAGTATGGGCACAAGAGAGCCAAACTGAATACAACTTCTTACGTCTCCCCGTTAGCGCACATGCAGCGGCTTTAGGTGGAGACAATATCACGATTATTGAAGATGATCCTACTTTGATGTTCTCCAATCCTGCCTTAGCATCATCAGTAAGCGATAAGACAATTGGTCTAAGTTATATGAATTATATGAGCGGAGCCAATTACATGGGGGCTTCTTACACCAAGGCACTCGGTGAAAAGGCTACGATTGCAGGCGGAGTACAGTACATGAACTATGGAAAGATGAAGGAGTACGACCAGAACAACACGCAGATCGGAACTTTCAGTGCCAGCGAGATCGCCATAGAAGGTATCTTTGCATACGAGTTAGCACATAATATCGTGGGTGGAATAACGGCTAAATTCATCAATTCTTACATCGGTAACTATAGTTCAATGGCTGTGGGAGTCGATCTCGGAGTCAATTGGTACAGAGCCCGATTATCAATGGTCTGTATCAGTGGTAGCCAAGAACTTGGGTGGACAAATCAAGTCTTATGAGGAGAACTATGGGAAGATGCCAATTGATGTACAGGTCGGCGTGAGTAAAACCTTTGCTGCACTGCCTGTCAGAGTGTCTGCAACTCTTGTAGACTTGACGCATTACAACTATCGATTTATCAATCACTTGAACCTCGGAGCAGACCTTCTTCTGTCCGATAATATAGGGGTTGGTGGTGGTTACAACTTCCGTCGTGCTGACGAAATGACGATTGGAACCAATGAAGATGCCAGTGCGCATGGTGCAGGCTTCAGTGTGGGAGGAGGCATTAATCTCGAACGCTTCAAGCTCAATCTGAGCCTATGGTAAATATCATGCAGCAAGTAGTTCGATCTTAGTCAATCTATCTTATTCGTTCTAAATAGGCGTTTCATTTAATCTAAAATTATGATTAGGTAGAGTTGATGAATATACAGGTCGACAAGTGAATAAATTATTAGTGCTATTGGAGTTAATTGCCACAATGTAGGAGTAGACGCATCACTAATATCCACAAAAAAATTAAGATTCATTCTGTATTGAAAGTCACGCTACGTAGTCCTACATCTACATCTTCCTACTTCGCCTATCTTTATCATCTTTCTTGATAATCTATCACACTCGTGCCCTATGCTTAACACCATCAGTGTTCACCATCAACACCACCTCATTTCACGCTCTTCTCAATCATAAGCATAGACAAAGGGCGCAACAAGTGATTGTTACGCCCTTTGTCTACCCACATCTTTGTGAGTGATTGAGCTTGATTTTTGGGTTGCCGCCTCACGGCGTCACCCAATCATCTTGCATCAGTGTTATCCTTTAATCAATCTTATTTATTACCTCAACTAAAACCTATTAATATAATCCCTGAACAATCTCTTTTGTTCTACCTTAATGCTAAATAACTAAAAACCTAAATCTATTTTTTACTAACCTAAACAATCTATTTTTATCTCTTTTTGACAATGCAAAGGTACGATTGTTTCGCGCACACATCAAAACAAATCAGCGTTTTTATTCTATAATTTGTATTTATTGACATGAATCAATAGTCCTTACACGAATATTAAAGGAATTGACCTTGAGGATAACAAATATTCACGTTCTGTACAAGTTAGTAGAATCTCACCTCCGTGATGACCATAGAACCAACAGCAGTATTGAGTTTCTTCACTAATTCCGACTGCATCATGCTAAGGTCGGCACGCAAAGGCTGGATTGATGATCTTCACGAATAAAGTTTGATTTCGTATGAACTTCTCTTGTGTGTAACGTGCAACGGTCTTCCCCTGCAACCTTCCCACGCCCCAATAAGGCGTTTTTGCAATAGCGGTGCTTCGAGTCCTTCCTGTCTTAAAACCTGATTCAACAAGGTATCTAAGGTTTGAACTTTCCGTCTGAACATAATCTTATCCCTCCTTCTCCTTTATTTCTCCCCCTTCGACTGAGAATATCTTATAACTAAAACTACTACCTTGAAGAATCTTATCAAGGTGGTCTCGGTTCGTATCAGTGATGAAGATCTGACCGAAGTCATCGCCTGATACCAAGCGAACAATCTGCTCTACCCTACTGCTATCGAGCTTATCAAAGATGTCATCCAGCAATAATAAAGGTGTATTATTCCCCGATGTGCGGCGCAGGAAATCAAATTGAGCCAGCTTCAAAGCCAATACGTATGTCTTGTTCTGCCCTTGGCTCCCCTCACGACGGATAGGATAATCGGCCAACTTCATTACCAAATCATCCTTGTGAATACCATGTAGTGAGTAGCCCATGATACGATCCTTTGCCCTATCTCGGCGTATCACATCCAATAACGAACCACGTTGACAATGCGAGACATACTCTAATGACACCTGTTCTCGGTTCTCGCAGATGGTTTGATAGATACGTTGGAATACAGGAGTAAGCTCTTCCACAAATGCAGCACGTTTCTTATAAATAGCTTCCCCATACTCTGCCATCTGCATCTCGAGCAGCTCCATGAGTGTAGAATCAGGCTCTTCCTCTTGCTTCAAAAGTTTGTTACGCTGTTGTAAAGCTTTATTGTATCTATTAAGGTCTTCTATATAAGGTGTGTCGTATTGAGAGATAACAACATCCATAAGCCTCCTTCGTTCTTCACTTCCTCCATCAATTAGGGTTGCATCTGCGGGCGAAACAAAGATAAGAGGTACCTGTCCGATGTGCATTGAGAGGCGTTTATATTCTTTTTTATTACGTTTGAAATGCTTCTTTGTACCACGTTTCATACCGCAATAAACCTGTTCCTTGTCTCCACCATCAGTGGTGTAATCACCTTCCAAAACGAAGTAATCCGCATCATGACGCATCACTTCAGAGTCTTTCGGATTAAAGGCACTCCTACAAAAGGATAGGTAGTAAACAGCATCCAATAGATTGGTTTTACCCTCGCCATTATGTCCTATGAAACAATTAAGCTTAGCCGACAAGTTCAATGTGGCTGCTTCTATATTCTTATAGTTTATGATAGAAAGTTTGTTTAATTGCATCTCTTCTGTCTTTAATCACGCTCTTCTCCTCTATCAATCATCTGCAAAGATACCCCTTTTCGTATCAATAAAAGAAAAAAGTCGTTGATAAATTTCAATATATCCATCTTTTTACGTACTTTTGCTGCGCTATTATGCACACATAAAGTATAGAAAGAAACAAAACATTATAACTTTAAAATGGCAAACAACAAAAGAACAGGGTACTTATGAAAATACCCTTAACAATTCCGAAGCCGCATTCTTGAAGTACAAAAAGCAAATCGCTATTGCAGTCATCGCTATTATCGTAATCGTTGCAGGTGCTATCCTTTACAAGAATTACATCTCTGCTCCACGCGAGGCAGAGGCCAGTACAGAACTTGCAAAGAGTCAGATGCTCTTCAATGCACAGCAGTATGATAAGGCATTAACTGGTTTTCAGAAGGTACAAAGCGACTACAGTAGTACTGATGCGGGGAATCTTGCAAACCTCTATGTGGCTCTTTGCTATGCACATCAGGCTAAACCAGACTGGACTAAAGCCTTGGAAAATGCAGAGAAGTTTGATACTTCTGATGATGAAATGATCAGTCCAGCCTCACAAATGGCTCTTGGTGACATCTATGCGAACACTAATCAGCTCGACAAAGCTGTTGACTGCTTCAAAAAGGCAGCTGATATGGCTAATGCGCAGGCTGAAGATAACATCAACCTAACGATTGCTCCATTAGCATTACGTAAGGCTGGTATCCTCTTGGAGAGCCAAGGTAAGAAGGAAGAAGCACTTGACATCTATAAGAACATCAAGAAGACTTATGTCAACTCTCCTATCTTCCAGGATATTGATAAGTACATTGAACGTGCTTCTAATTAATCAGTAACATGTCAACAGAACTTCATCATCTGTCAAACTACGATGAGCAAAGTGTGCCAGATGCCAGTAACATGTGCTTTGGAGTTGTCGTTGCAGAATGGAATCAGAGATTACTGGGGCATTGCTTGACGGTACTGTCCGCACATTGGAGAAGCATGGTGCTATCCCCGAGAACATTCACATCAAGACAGTTCCGGGTAGTTTTGAGCTCATCTATGGTGCACAACAGATGACAAAAAACGATGGCTTCGATGCTATTATCATCCTCGGGAGTGTTATCAAGGGTGAGACTCCTCACTTCGATTACATCTGTCAGGGGGTTACCTATGGTATCGCACGTTTGAATGCATCGCAAAATATCCCTGTTATCTATGGTCTTCTCACCACAAACGATTTGCAACAAGCAAAGGATCGAAGCGGTGGAAAACTTGGAAACAAGGGTGACGAATGTGCGATTGATGCTATTAAAATGGCAAAGTTCTAAGCACTTTATCGAATAAGAGATAATTATTTAAAGGCAACAGAATGTGGAGGTCATCCGCTATCTGTTGCCTTTTTTCATGCTTCTAAGCACGTCTTGATAATATTCCTACATCACTTTTATGTGGAATGGAGCTTTTATTTGTACATTTGTAACTGATACCTATGTGGCAGAACATCAGTTTTCTATCGAAATAACATAAAAACCTATATATGAAGAGATTGTTATTAATTACACTCGCAATGCTGTCTTACATTATAAACTGTAATGCCGTAGTTGTGAAAAAGCCCGTTGATTATGTCAACCCATTGGTAGGCACAGCCTCAAAAAAGAGAACTATCAACAGGGCAATACCTATCCGCAATAGCATTACCGTGGGCTATGAACTTCTGGACAGCACAAACCGGAAAGATGGGGGACGGCTGGACTTACGTTTACGGAGCCGATAAGATACGGGGTATTAAGCAAACACACCAACCCAGTCCATGGATAAATGACTATGGGCAGTTCGCTTTCATGCCCATAACAGGCAAGAAGGTGTTCGACGAGGAAGGGCGAGCTAGCTGGTTCTCACATAAGGCGGAGACTGCTACACCTTATTATTATAAGGTCTATTTAGCCGATTATGACGCATACGGTAGAGCTTTCTCCGACCAACAGAGCAGCCTCTGTTCGAGTCACCTACCCTACTACTAACGAGGCTTACTTCCTTGTCGATGCTTTCGATAAGGGTTCTTCTGTGACGATACTACCTGACAAACGCACCATTGTGGGCTATACGACAAAGAACAGTGGTGGTGTTCCTGATAACTTTAAGAACTACTTTGTTCTCCGTTTCGACCATGATTTCGTTTATAAAGGATGCCTTTCTGATGGTAAACTAATCGATAATCAGCTCTCTGCGACATGCAATCATGCGATGGCAGTAGTAGGTTTCCAGACCAAGAGAGGCGAACAGATAAACGTGCAAGTAGCCTCTTCTTTCATCAGTGAAGAGCAAGCCTTTCGTAACTTAAAGGAGGTAGAAGGAAAATCTTTCGATCAAGTAAAGGCTGAGGGAAAGGCTGAATGGAACAAGGTAGTTAGGGCGCATTGAGGTGGAAGACAATAATGTGGATCACCTCCGCACATTCTATAGTTGTCTTTATCGCTCCGTTCTTTTCCCTCGTTCCTTCTATGAGTTTGATGCTGACGGAAAGCCCATTCATTATAGTCCTTATAATGGGAAAGTACTCGAAGGTACCTCTTCACCGATACTGGATACTGGGATACTTTTCCGCTCATTGTTCCCCTTGCTCAATCTTATCTACCCTTCTATGAATGAGAAGATGCAGGCAGGTTTAGTCAATGCTTATCGAGAGGTGGATTCTTACCAGAGTGGGCTAGCCCCGGACATCGTGATTGTATGGTGGGCAATAATTCTGCTTCTGTGGTGGCAGATGCCTATATCAAGGGACTTCGGGGTTATGACATTGAAACGTTATGGAAAGCGGTTGTGCATGGAGCTAACGCTGTTCACCCCACTATCAGTTCGACTGGGCGCAAAGGATTCGAGTATTATAATCGGTTGGGATATGTGCCTTATAATGTGGGTATCAACGAGATGTCGCTCGCACCTTGGAGTATGCTTATGACGATTGGTGTATCTATCAGTTGGGGATTAAAGCTAAGGAAGAGTGCCAAGGAACTGCAACCTTTCAAGGAGCGAGCCATGAATTATAAGAATGTATTTGATAAAGAGACTTGCTTAATGCGTGGTCGTAATGCGGACGGGAGCTTTCAAAAGCCCTTTAACCCATATAAGTGGGGAGATGCATTCACCGAAGGTAACAGCTGGCACTACACCTGGAGCGTGTTTCATGACCCGTCTGGTTTGGCACAACTGATGGGGGGTTACGATAAGTTCAACACGATGTTGGACAGTGTATTTAACCTACCTCCTGTATTCGACGATACCTACTATGGCTTCACTATCCATGAGATTCGTGAGATGCAGATAATGCACATGGGCAACTATGCACATGGTAATCAACCTATCCAGCACATGATATAGTTGTATGATTATAGTGGGCAACCTTGGAAGGTACAGTACTGGATTCGCGAGGTTATGAACCGATTATATACAGCGCAACCAGATGGTTATTGCGGTGATGAAGACAATGGTCAGACCTCCGCTTGGTATGTTTTCTCGGCCTTAGGATTCTATCCCGTATGCCCTGGAAGCACACAGTATATGATAGAGACTCCTTATTTCCACAAGGCAAAGATACATCTGGAAAATGGCAAAACCATCACTATTTGCGCCGAAAATAACAATGACGATAACCGCTACATACAGCTTATAACGATGGACGGACAGCCTTATCCGCATTATTATTTAGAGCATGATAAGTTAAAGAAAGGTGTTTCCCTCAACTTCATGATGGGTGAACGGAAGCCAATTTAGATGGTTATTTCAATCAAAATAATACCCAAAAAGTAGGGACAGACGCCCTCGTCTGGAAACCCCAGCAGCCTCCCCTAAGGGGAGGTGCCTAACAAGTCAATTTAGATGGTTCTTCCCAATCAAAATAACACCCAAAAGTAGGGACAGACGCCCTCGTCTGTCCGCTAACCAGATTGACCCTTATTGATTAATTGAGGTAGACGGATTTCCAGCCGAGGGCACCTGCCCCTGCAGTGTGGCGTATCTTTAATTAAGAGAATGATCCCTTTCAAAACAAAGAAGGCGTTCCGTTGATACGAGGAGGGCGTTTCCTTGCTATGAAGGGCGTCTCTTCACATCGAAGAAACGCCCTCTTCGATGTGAAGAAGGCGTTTCCTTCTATGCGTTTGCTTGTTTGTTGCTAATGAGGCTATGCTATATAACACGACAATTCACCCTTTCCTGTGAAAACTAGCTAGCCTTTGTTGGGTATTTTCGGAGGCTTTTACATGAATAGATTTGCCCCCAGATGAGCAAGGCGTAACGTATCACTTTGCCCAACGTAATGCTGAATACTGACAAAGGAAGGTTCGCACGGGTAAGTCCGAGAACTACTGTTATGGCACTACCGAGGATGGGGAGGAAGGCAAAAAAGCCCATCCATGCACCATGACCGCCCATGAATTGATAGGCCCGGTCTATAGAACTCTGTTTGAGATGGAGTATTTTTAAGCCATTCGAGCTTCTAATCGTCCTAACCCATAGTTGACCATACCGCCCATGACGTTTCCAATGCTGCCATAGATAAGTAATGGCACTGGATCAACACCTGCTGCAAGAAGCCCAAGCATCACTGCTTCACTACTAAAAGGGAGTACACTGCCAGCGAGGAAGGCTGAGAGAAACATACCCCAATAGCCGTAGTCGATTAGAAAGTGGGTGATAGCATCCATAAGTTGAGGATCGTTATGATGAGTGCAGCAGCCGACAAAGAGGATAAACACCCAGTTGGTTATACGCGTATGGGTCAATGCAAAGAAGTGAGCAATGAGTGGGAAGTGGTCACGATGAGCACACTGTAGCACTGCTTCGAAGTGTTGCGGTTGCAAGAAAAGGAATACGATTGCTGCGTTTATTGGAAGCTTACTCCTGTGTTCAACGTATCTATCAAACCATCTGCGAGAACGAGAACGGGTGTCATTAGAGTATGTCTCGCATTGTCCGCGTGGTTCGTTGGATGTGATACGCCGAGATGAGGGCAAAGGATCGTATCATGGGCTACTCACTACATGGTGATACAAGGATAATTTAGTAATGAAGTTGGCCGTTATCCTATCCGTCGTGAGGGCGAACAGAACAAGACATACGTATTGGCTTTGAAGCTGGCTCCAATTTGTTCCTGCGCCGCATCGGGGAATATGCACCTTTATTGTGCTGGATGACATGTTTGATAAGCTCGATAGCAGTGGTGAAACGGGTGTTCAAAGCGGGTGACCAGGCGATGACTTCGGATCGAATCTTCATCACTGATACGAACCGGACCACCTTGATAAGATTCTTCAAGGTGATTTTGGTTCTAAAGATATTCTCAGTCGAAGGGGAGAAATAAAGGAGAAGGAGGATAAGATTATGTTCAGACGGAAAGTTCAAACCTTAGATGCCTTGTTGAATCGGGTTTTTAAGACGGGAAGGACTCAGCTTCCGCTATTGCAAAAACACCTTGTGATGGGGCGTGGGAAGGGTTGCAGGGAGGCGTTGCGTTACACACAAGAAGTTCATACGAAATCAAACTTTATTCGTGAAGATCATCAATCCAGCCTTGCGTACCGACCTTAACGATGCAGTCAGAATTAGTGAAGAAACTCAATACTGCTGTTGGTTCTATGGTCATCACGGAGGTGAGATTCTGTACAGAACGTGAATATTTGTTATCCTCGGGTCAATTCCTTTAATATTCGTGTAGGACTATTGATTCATGTCCAATAAATACAAATTATAGAATAAAAAGCAACTGATTTGTTTTGATGTGCGAACAATCGTACCCCTTTGCATTGTCAAAGAGATAAATAGATTGTTTAGGTTGGTAAACCGTTTAGGTTTTAGTTATTTAGCATTGAGTAGAACAAAAGATTGTTCGGTTATAATATGGGTTGGTTGGTAATAAATAGTTGATTAAAGATAACACTGATGCAGATGATTGGGTGACGCCGTGAGCGCGCCATCAAGCAATCACTCGAATGTTGGGTGAACGAGGGCACATAACTGTTGCTTGTTGCGCCCAGCATCTGCATTATAAATTGAAGAGCGTAGTGAGGTGGTGTTGATGGTGAACGCGGTGGTGGTAAGCATAGGCACGAGTGATGGGTGCAGAAAGATGATAGATAGGCGAAGTAGGAAGATGTGATAAGGACTGCGTGGCGTGACTCAACCAGAATAGATCTTAATTTTTGTGGATATTAGTGATGCGTCTACTCTACATTGTGACAGTGCTCCAGCCAGCACCCTAATAGTTTGTTCCTTGTCATTTTTATATATTCATCAACTCTACCCTAATCCGCCAATTTTTGATAAACGCCTATTTGGAACGAATAAGATGAATTGACTAGATGAACTACTTGCTGCATGATATTTACCATGGCTCAGATTGAGCGAAGCGGTCCGAATTAATACTCCTCCACACTGAAACTGCCATACTGGCATCTTCATTGGTTCCAATCGTCATTTCGTCAGCACGACGAGTTGTAACCACCAGCCCATATATCCGGACGAAGGGTCTACTCGAGGTTTCAAGTGATTGATAAATCGATGGATTGTAATGCGTCAAGTCTACAGGGTTGAACACTCCTGACCCAGGCAGTGCAGCAAAGGTTTTACTCACGCCAAGCAGCATCAGTGGCATCTTCCTATAGTTCTCCTCATAAGACTTGATTGTCCACCAAGTTCTTGGCTACTACTGATACAAACCGATAGTAATCAATCGCCGCAGTGACTCAGATCGACTCCACAGCATTTGATTTATAGTTACCGATGTGGAATTGATGAATTGGCCGTTATTCCACCCACAATATTATGTGCCAGCTCATGTGCAAAGATACACCTGGCGATCTCGCTGGCACTGATTCCGATCTGCGTGTTGTTGATGTGCTCCTTCATCTTTCCGCCAGTTCGTATGCTGTACTCCGCCTGCAATCATGCTGCCAGTGCGCGGTGTGAAGCTTCATATGTTGGCTCCGCTCATATAATTCATATAACCCAGACCAATTTGTCTTATCACTTACTGATGATGTAAGGCAGTTGGAGAACATCAAAAATAGGATCATCTTCAACCAATCGTGATATTGTCTCACCTAAAGCCGCTGCATGTTGTAACAAGGAGACGTAGAAGTGTCAGTTTGAAACCTCTTTGGCGCATAACGCCTGGTGAGTGGGGTGGAGATGAGCGTTAAAACGAACTTTCATTGTCTAAATTAATTTATCGGGCAAAGTTCGGCTTTTTCCGAATATCTTATTACTGTCTTTGAACTGCTTAAATGGTAGAAA
>BNJU01005643.1_pt1 | contig 39320 bp, 52 predicted proteins | sample 8539281 | NCBI WGS metagenome assembly BNJU01 (sample SAMD00202456, study PRJDB9452) | human saliva metagenome | isolation source: human saliva | place: Japan
TTATCGAGCTCTCGTCGAATGTCTGCGGGAGCTTTTTCGTCCGTATCCTGTTGACGGCGTTTGTGTAGCGTGGCGCTGGGAAGATGATCGATCTGCGCTGGGCGTTCGTTTCGCTCTCCCATTTGCTGAACGACTGGTGAGTTTGTCGGATGTGTGTGGCTATTGTTCGCTCTTTGGGCAACATGCCCGGATAGCAAATTGTGTCAGTTTATAAATTGGTCCTACATATTGAGGACCTTTGCTTTTGTCACTCGTGTTAGTTGTGGTGTCTGAGGAACTAATCGCTCTGATTCGTGACCAAATTGCAGATGATTGGCATAGGCTGATGCGGTATGCGGCGACGCCGTCGCGCATCCCGTTGACAGGAGTTTTCTATGGTTGCCCTGAAGCGCCGTCACTTCGATGTTCTTCTTGCGACTTTCGCATTGGTTTTGAGTTTCTTCGGCCTAGCGCAGTTTGTCGGCGCTCAGGTCCCTGCGTCTGCGGCCCCCTGAGCTGCCCCGAGCCGACCACGAATGTGAGCAACAAGGTCACCTTGGATTGGGACAACGCTCAGCTCGTCGACCACTCCGGTCGTGAGACCACGGCTGTGGGCGACTGCTGGGACCTCGGCATTAAGCTGCCGTGGAAGACCGACGGCCGCGTAAAGGCCGGCGACTACTTCGCCTACGACGCCTCGATCGTCAACGTTGCGACGGGGGAGAGCGTCCTGCGCCCGAACGTTGCCCGGGAGTTTGAGGTCGTCTCCAACAACGGTGTCGTCGTTGGTTGCGGCACCTGGGCTGCTGACGGCATGGTGACCGTCGTCTTCAACGAGAAGGTCGAGTCCGCCGCGCAGCGGTATGGCCATGTGTCCACCAACGGTCTGACCCGCTACACCGGTCCCGGCGGTGAGAAGTACACGGTCAAGCTGGGCAAGAAGGTCGATCGCGAAATCGACATGCTGCGCCGTACCCCCGGTGTTCCTCGCTACCAGAAGGACGGCTGGCTGACCCTCGGTGAGAACGAAGATGGCGATGAGAACAAGGCCATCATCTGGCGTGTGATCCTGCCTGCTGGCGATACCGCCGTAACTGGCGCGTCGATTGTCGACGAGGTTCCCGCCGGCGAAAAATGGAGCTACGCCTGCGAGACCGTGGTCGACTACGTCAAGAAGCACACCTTCGTCGTTGTCGATCCGACCACGCCCGAGGGTAAGCGCCTGAGCAAGGACACCTCGAAGGGTGCCTTCGGCGCTGGTTCTACGGTCGAGTGCACGCCCCAGAAGCTGACTGTGACCTTCCCTGAGATTCCGGCGAACCAGTCGGCGATCGTCGAGATTCCGACTCGCGTCGAGGGCGCCAAGCGCGCCGCCGACATCGTCGGTAAGTTCTCCAACACCGTGAAATTCAACGTGCCCGGCAAGAAGGTTTCCCCCCGTCACGAAGGTGATGCGTTTTGGTGCGTCCGCCGACGCGTACGCGCACCAGACATTCTCGGTGACCAAGAAGGTTGACGGCGAGCTCCCCGAAAACGCGAAGGACCTCGAGTACACGCTCAACATCACGCTGAAGAATGACGCCGATCCGTCGGTTAACAAGACCTACCAGGCGACCGTCAAGGCTGGTAAGAGCTACAGCTACCCCAGAGCCCTTCCCCTGGGCACCGAGGTGACCGTCTCTGAGGGGACCTTCCCTCTGCCGACGGCATCACCTGGAACGAGGCCGAGAGTCGCGTGTTCGATACCGCTGAGGGTGTCACACTCAAGGCAAACAACCGTGAGGATACCTTCACGCTGAGTGAGGATCACCTCTTTGCTCTCAACCTGAACAACAAGCTGGTGCCGACTCCTAAGCCGACTCCTAAGCCGACGCCGACCCCGATGCCCTCGGAGACTCCTACCCCGGAGCCCACGCCGACGCCTTCGGAGTCCCCGACGCCGGAGCTGACCCCGGCACCTTCGACGCCTCCGGCGCCGCGCCTGGCCAAGACCGGTGCTAACGCGGCGAACGTCGGAGTCCTCGCTGGAATCGTGGCCCTTGCGGGTGGTTCGCTCGTCGCGGTCAAGCGTCGTCAGCGCCGATCCTGATGAAGGTGGCTCTCGCGGCACCGAGCCAGTGACGTGAGTGTGCGCTTCATGCGACATGCGCGGGTGGGAAGACATGGCCTTCCCACCCGCGTGTTCAATATGCGTGAGGCGGCATGCTGAGAGTTGGCGATGCGAAAGCGACACTCGTGTAGAGAGGACCACCGGTCGTTTGGTGATGGTCGGGCGGTGGAAACAGCGCAGCGCCAGCTCGCAGTGACCCCGCCGCCGCGTCAGGGCATCCGCCGGCGGTCTAGTCGGTGAGGAGATACACGCGAGCCTCCCATGGCCTCATTGGCGTGGTTACCGTGGGTTCGCTCTGTATGTGGTCGAAGGCATCATCAGTCTTGACGAATGACGTGTCCGTATTGCCCAGGTAGAGGCGCCACGGTAAAGAAGCCACGGCCTCGTCCCCGGAGGAGAACAGGGAGTGTGGTGTTCCCCGGACATATTGACCATCACGAGGACGTCCGAACCCGGGGCGCTGCGCCGATAGACGAAGAGCGCGGGCACTGACGCGTCTATCCGCGTGAACGTTCCATCGGTCAGCGCGGGGATGACGTGGCGAGCGCTGATGAGCGCGCGGTAGTACGTCAGAATGGACTGAGGATCGTCCGCCTGCGCTGCGACGTTGATCTGCTCAGCTGAAGCGGGCACGTCAATCCACGGGACTGTCTCAGAGAAGCCGGCAGCGGGGGAGGAGTCCCACTGCATCGGCGTCCTGCCGTTGTCCCTCGACATCGTGGCGAGCCCCTCGGGGACCTCGTCTGCCCCTAGGCGTTCCATGTACGACATGGATTCGACATCGCGGAAATCGGCTGCGGTCTTAAAATCCCCGCCGAGCATGCCGATCTCCTGGCCCTGATAGATGAAGGGGTGCCGCGCTGGAGGAAATAGGCGGTTGCCAAGGCGGTCGCCGATTCGTACCAGTAGCGCGACGGATCCCCGAAACGGGATACCGAGCGCGGCTGGTCGTGGTTCTCCAGGTACAGCGCGTTCCATCCGCGCGTCCCGAGCGTGTCCTGCCAGCGGGTGAGGACGTCCGTCAGTTCCCCGGGTGCCAGGTGGCGGGGCGAAAAACTTGCCGTTTTTCGAGGCCGAGGTTGACGTGCTCGAATTGGATGAGCATGTTGAACTCGCGGCGCTCGGGATCGCAAAAACAGTAGTGCCGTTTCCGGCGACGCGTTCGAGGCCTCGCCGACCGTAAACGACCCCGGATGGTGGGCGAACGTGCGCTCGTGCATCTCCTGCAGGAATTCGTGGAGGCGAGGGCCATCGGCGAAGCACTCGTGGCCGATTCCGAACGGCGCGCGCGCCGGTCCACCATCAGGGCAGACCCGGTTGCTTCGAAATGACGTCGATCGCGTCGACCCTGAAGCCATCGACCCCCGGTCGAGCCACCAGTTCATCATCTCGTAGACGGCGTCACGAACCTGCGGATTCTCCCAGTTCAAGTCGGGTTGCTCGCGTGCGAAAAGGTGGAGGTAGTACTGGCCCGTGGACGCGTCGTACTCCCACGCCGGACCGCCGAAAAACGACTCCCAGTTCGTTGGCTCAGCTCCGGGAGCACCAGGGGTGAAACCAGGGCGCGGATCCCGCCAGTAGTACCAGTCTCGGCGCGCCGAGCAGGCGCTCGAAGCCGATTCAACGAACCAGGGATGCTCGATCGACGTGTGGTTGACAACGAGATCCATGACGATGCGCATACCCAGGTCGTGGGCGCGCGAGACGAGGGCATCGAAAGCCTCGAGATCGCCGAATAACGGATCGATGTCGCGGTAGTCCGAAATGTCGTAGCCGTTGTCCGCCTGAGGGGAGCGGTAGATCGGCGATATCCACACGATATCGACCCCGAGCCCGGCAAGATAGTCGAGACGCCGGATTATCCCCTCAAGGTCCCCGATCCCATCCCCGTTCGTGTCCTGGAACGAACGGGGATAGACCTGGTAAAGCACGGCGTTCTTCCACCAGGGCCGCGCTGCGTAGAGGTTGCCAGGAAGTAGCTCGGGGTGGATGATCATCGCGCGTGTCGGTTGTACGGTTTAGTAGGCGTCGATAGAAGACCAGGCCTCGTACACGCCCTTGTCCTGGTGGTAGACCGCTGTGCACGTGAAGTTGAAGGTCCCGTTCTTGCCCGTGAAAAGAGTGCCGTTGAGCTGGCCGCTCGCCTGGTACTGGGGACGTCCGCTAGAATCCACCCCGTCACGCGTGACCGTCCAGTTCGCAAGCTTGCCCTGTTGGACCGTCTGCGACAGTGCCGACTTGCATTCGGACATTACGCCGTATTCCTCATCGCTGCTGACGCTCCCGGAAGAACCCGTCCCCTGAGTCGGTGCAGGGCTGGGCTTCGTGCCGACGGGCGGCGCGGACTGGCTCGGTGCAGGGGCAGGAGCCACAGGAGCCGACGGGCTGGGGGCCACGGAAGGAGCGGACGTGGGCGCTGCGGTGCTCGGGGGTGCTCTGGGCAGCTGCGTCGTCGGAAGAGTCGTCGTTGTACACGAACCACCAGATGGCGACGCCAGCGACCAGGATCACGACCACCACGGCTGCGATGATGCCGATGATGAGGCCCGTCTTCTTCTCCGGTTGCCCGCCGTACGGGGAGGCCTGGAACTGGCCCTGAGGGTAGTAGCCCTGCTGGGCCTGCTGACCGTAGCCCTGAGACTGACCGTAGCCGCCGCCAAACTGCTGCCCGGTCGGGTACTGACCGTTGCCAGGCATCGGCTGCTGGTTGGGGGTGAAGGGGTTGGACATGGGGATTCTCTCGGTCTATCGGAACCTGTCAGCGCGTGTCAGCACCAGGGCGCAGCCGTCGGGCGCGACGAGGAGCTGGTGCTGCGTGTCAGTAATTCTCAGGGATGACGACGGCGGAGAAGTCCTTCTCGTCTTCGAAGTAGAACACGGAGCACGTGAAACGGGTGGTGATGGGCTTGTTCGTGAGAGTGCTCGTGCCGGTGACGGTACCGGTGTAATCCCACCACCTGGTCTCACCGTAGCTCTCCTTCAGTTCCAGCTTCGCGTCCGAGACGTTTGCGTTCGTGTAGTCGTTGTTGATTTCCTTCGTGCACTCAGCGATGGCCTGCTTTTCCTTGTCGGATTCAGAGCCGCCGCCAGGTGCGGAAGGGTTGGTGCCCGCGGGCGGCTGCGAGGGGTTGGTGCCCGCGGGCGGCTGCGAGGGGTTGGTGCCCGCGGGCGGCTGCGAGGGTTGGTGCCCGCGGGCGGCTGCGAGGTTGGTGCCCGCGGGCGGCTTCGACGGGTTTGCGCCTGCGGAAGGTGCTGCGGTGCTCGGGGTGCTCTGGGCAGTTGCGTCGTCGGAAGAGTCGTCGTTGTACACGAACCGCCAGATTGCGACGCCTGCGGCAATGAGCACGACCAGGACGGCTGCGATGATGCCGATGATGAGGCCCGTCTTCTTCTCCGGTTGCCCGCCGTACGGGGAGGCCTGGAACTGGCCCTGAGGGTAGTAGCCCTGCTGGGCCTGCTGACCGTAGCCCTGAGACTGCCAGTAGCCGCCTACGGCAGGCATCTGCTGGGTCGGCTGCTGGCCGTAGCCGCCTACGGCAGGCATCTGCTGGGTAGGCTGCTGGCCGTAGCCGCCACGGCAGGCATCTGCTGGGTAGGCTGCTGCCCGAAGTCACCTTGCGGGTATCCGCCCTGCTGGGGGTATCCACCCTGCTGGGGCTGGTAGGGTTGCTGATTCTCGGGAGAATAGGGCGTGCTCATGATGTACTCCCGTGTTGGTGAGAGAGGTCTCAGGGAACGTTCTGTATCCTACCAGGCGCTAGGCTTGTGGCATGACGATCGACTATCTGACTCAGTCGCGACCGCTGATGCCACGCGAAGACATCCTGCCCGTCATTATCGGAGGAGACTTCGGAGTGTACGGAATTGGGCGCTGTTTCAACGAAGCTTTCGGTTGTCGGTGTATCTGTGTGGGATCGCAGCCGACGGAGTCGATCACACGTTCTCACTTTTTTGATGTCCGCCACGTGAGCGCTCATGCGAGTGACGCGCAGCTCTTGGACACCCTCATGACGATCGCGGGCGAGCATTCGGATAAGAAGCTCATCCTGATGGCCAACCACGACATTTTCTCGGCGTTCGTGGCACGGAATATGGAGACGCTCTCGCGTCACTACGCGCTGCCGTTCCCTACCGAGGAGGTCATGGATCGGCTGACCGATAAGGCCGAGTTCGCCCGCGCGTGCGAGCGTGCGGGGATCGCTACGCCGGGCACGGTCGAAGTAGACTTCTCCGGCGTGGAGGACGAGGCCTGGGCCGCTCCTGAGATTCCCTTCAGTTTCCCGGTGGTTGCTAAGTCCGCGAAGGGCGAGCCTTACGATGTGCTCGAGTTTGAGGGCAAGCGCAAGATCTGGTTCATCGACACGGCCGAGGAACTCACCCAGCTGTGGGGGACCCTGAAGGCTGCGGGCTTCCGCGATACCTTCCTGGTGCAGGAGTTGATTCCCGGCGATAACACCGCCATGCGCTCGATCACCGCCTACGTGGATTCTCGCGGAGAAGTCACGCTGATCGGTTCGGCGCGTGTCCTCCTCGAAGACCACGCGCCTACGATGATCGGGAACCCCGTGGCCATGATCACCGAGGACTTCCCGAGGCTGTGGCGCGATGCTTGCGCCTTGCTGACCGAAAACGGGTACCGCGGCTTCGCGAACTTCGACGTGAAGATCGATCCCAGGGACGGACGAGCGCTGTTCTTTGAGGTGAACCCGCGCATCGGCCGCAACAACTGGTACATGGCCGCCGCCGGCGCGAACCCGATGATCCCGATGGTCGAGGACCTTATCGACGGCAAGGCCTGCGAGCAGACCCAGGCGACTGACGAGATTCTCTACACCCTCGTCCCAGACTCCCTGCTGCTGCACTACATCACCGATCAGGATCTGCGCGCGCGCGTCAAGCGCATCATCCGTGAGGGCCGGCGTTTTGATCTGCTCCTGAATCCGACGGAGAAAGACCTGCGCCGCAACCTCACCGTGTGGCTCCAGAAGCAGAACCACCGACGGAAGTTTGCGCGCTACTACCCGGAGCCCACCGAGACGTCCTACTGATGTCACGTCCCTTCCCCTGCCCGTCCCCGGCCTCGTCGGCGGGGGAGATGCCCCTGATAGACTGACTTCCTACGCGACCGATGATTCCGACCAACGAGGACACCATGACGACAACCGCACTCGTGCCCATCTCGCAGGACGATAAGATCGCCGCGGTCTCTGGCTTCCAGGACCGCTCCCTGCCCATCGAACAGACGTGCGTGTGGGAGGCGTTCGAGGAATCCCAGGGCCACGGAGTGTGGGGACGCTACGCCTGGTGCGAGGATGATGCCAAGATCGCGTTCATCACCCTGTACAAGTATTCGGTGCGCGGTGTCCACTACCTGTGGGCAAAGTGGGGACCCGCGTGGGTCAAGGAAGCGAGCCCGGAGCGCGAAGCTGCTCTGCGCGCGGACCTTGTGCGCGAGATTCAGGCAAAGGACAAGACCGTCGCCTTCGTGCGCCTGCATGCCATCTATCAGCAACCCGACCTGTGCATGCCGCTGCAGACGATCTCCTACGACCGTACTGTCGTCATCGATACCTCCGGCAAGACCGAGGAAGCGATCCTCGCCGCTATGCCCAAGGCGGGTAAGCGCTCGATCCGCTCCGGCCTCAAGAAGGGCAAGGCCGAGGGCGTGACGTTCCATGAGGACACCCGCAAACGCGGCGCAGGTCATCGACGAGTACTACGCCGTCATGGGGGAGACCGCCAAGCGTGACGGCTTCCGTCCTCACCCCAAGGAGTACTACCTCAGCCTGCTTCAGACGCTGGGCCCGAAGCACGCGCGTATCTTCTCGATGCGTGACGCGGACGGAAACATCCTCTGCTGGGACTTCTGCCTCGTCGAGGGAATCCGCGCGCAGGCCGAGTACGGCGCTTCGACCGAGGCCGGCCGTCGCCTGCGCCAGCCCCCGGTCCTGGACTTCCTGGCCGCCGAATTCCTTGCCCGTGACGGCGTGCGCGAATTCGACCTGATGGGCGCCCACTCGCCGCGCTGCCCCGAACTCTACAGCGTCGGAAAATACAAGAGCGCCTTTGCCTCGCACTTCACAGACGTGCCCGGCGGCTGGGACATGCCCATCAAGAAGGCCACATACCGTGCCCTCAGCGCCGCAAAGGACTCTGAAGGACTGGCGCGCCCGCTCCTGAAGCGGGCCAGCCACGGGGCTAGAATTCTATTCGCAACACAATCTCGCGTATCTAACGAAACTAGGAGACACAGTGCCCGATATCTCGCTCGTCATTGACGGACACGAACGAACCGTACCGGCGGGGGACCACGGGCACGACGTGGTTCGAGAAGTCGCGCGACGTCGTCGCCATCAAGGTCGACGGCACGCCGCGCGACCTCGAGACGCCTCTGGAAGCAGGAACGACCGTCGAGGCCATCACTCTGGCCAGCGAGGACGGCCTGAATATCCTGCGCCACAGCGCCACCCACGTGCTCGCACAGGCCGTGCAGGATGTCTTCCCCGACGTGAACCTGGGCATCGGCCCCTTCATCACCGACGGCTTCTACTACGACTTCGGCAACATCGACGCGGTCACCCCCGAGCTGCTGCGCGACCTCGAGAAGCGCATGAAGCGCATCATCAAGGAAGGGCAGCGCTTCGTGCGCCGCGAGATCTCCGAGGAGGAGGCCACCCGCGAGCTGGCCGAGCAGCCCTAGCTCGAGCTCGTTACCACGAGGGCAAGGGTGCCGAGGGTGCATCCGTCGAGGTCGGCGGCACGCTCACTCATGTACGACAACGTCCGACGCGACGGCTCCGTCGCCTGGAAGGACCTGTGCCGCGGCCCCCACCTGCCCTCCACCAAGCTCATCGGCAACGGCTTCGCGCTGACCAAGGCCTCGGCCGCCTACTGGAAGGGCGACCAGTCGAACGATCAGCTCCAGCGCATCTACGGCACGGCTTGGGCCTCCAAGGAAGACCTCGTCGCCTACCAGGAGCGCATCAAGGAAGCCGAGCGCCGCGACCACCGTCGCCTCGGCGCCGAGCTGGATCTTTACTCCTTCCCCGAGGAGATCGGCCCCGGCCTCGTCGTGTTCCACCCCAAGGGTGGCATCCTGCGCCACGAGATTGAGTCCTACGTAACCGACCGACACAAGAAGGCCGGTTTCGACTTCGATGCACACCCCGAAATCTCCAAGGGTGGGCTGTTTCCACACGTCGGGTCACCCTGCCCTACTACGCGGACACGATGTTTCCGCCCATGCTCGTCGACGAAGAGCGCGACGAGGAGGGCAACGTGACCAAGGCAGGCCAGGAGTACTACCTCAAGGCCATGAACTGCCCGATGCACAACCTGATCTTCCGCTCCCGCGGACGCTCTTACCGCGAACTGCCGCTGCGCTTCTACGAGCTGGGCCACGACTACCGCTACGAGAAGAGCGGCGTCGTCCACGGCCTGACCCGCATGCGCGGCTTCACGCAGGACGATTCGCACGTACTGCACCCCTGAGCAGGCCTCGGAGGAGATCCGCACGCAGATCGAGTTCTTCCTCTCGATTCTTTCGGCTTTCGGCCTCAAGGACTTCTACCTGGAGCTGTCCACGCGCGACGAGGACGGCAAGAAGAAGGACAAGTTTATCGGTTCGGACGAGGACTGGGCGGCCGCCACGAAGGCCCTCGAGACGCCTGCGCCGCGACCGGCCTTGACCTCGTTCCCGATCCGGGCGGTGCCGCCTTCTACGGCCCCAAGGTCTCCGTGCAGGTCAAGGACGCGATCGGCCGCACCTGGCAGATGTCGACGATTCAGTACGACTTCAGCCCAGCCCGACCGCTTCGACCTGGGTACACGGCGGCCGACGGAACTCGTCAGCGCCCGTCGCGATCCACTCCGCCAAGCTCGGCTCCGTCGAACGTTTCATCGGCGTTCTCACCGAGCACTACGCGGGTGCTTTCCCGGCGTGGCTCTCGCCCGTCCAGGTCCGCCTCATCCCCGTTGCCGAGGCCTTCGACGGCTACGTCAAGGACGTCGCCGCGAAGCTGCGCGAGCACGGTGTGCGTGTCGAGACCGACCTGTCGGACGACCGCTTCGGCAAGAAGATTCGCAACGCCTCCAAGGATAAGATCCCCTTCACGCTTATCGCCGGTGGCTCGGATGTCGAGGCGGGCGCGGTCTCCTTCCGTCTGCGTGACGGCTCGCAGCACAACGGCGTCGCCGTTGATCGCGCGGTCGAGCTGATTGTGTCGCACATCGAGCAGCGCAACAACGCCGACCAGATCGACGGCCTCGACGAGGCGTGAGCACCATGTGCCGCGACGCCGGTTCCGACTTGATCGGGACCCCGAACGGCCCGTTGCCGACCGAGGATGCCCGCTCGCTGGCGGGCGTCCCGGACGGCTTCGGTCGTTTTGGACCCCTACCGGATGGCCTACATCCGCGGTGAAAAGCAAGCCCGCCGATTCCTCGGATGTCGGGTGCCCGTTCTGCACGGCGCCCGGTAAGGACGACCAGACGGGACTGATCGTCTACCGGGGCGACACGTGCTTCGTGCTCATGAACCTGTTCCCCTACAATTCCGGGCACCTGCTCGTGTGCCCGTATCGTCATGTCTCCGACTATACCGAACTCACTGACGAGGAACGCGTGGAGCTGGGCAACCTGACTGCGATGGCCATGCGCGTCACCCGTGAGGTCGCGTCTCCGGCAGGGTTTCAACCTGGGCATGAACCAGGGGTGAGGTGGCCGGGCCGGTATTGCCGCTCACCTGCACAACACGTCGTTCCGCGCTGGCTGGGGACGCGAACTTTCCTGCCGATTATCGCGCAGACGAAGGCCGTGCCTGAGCTCCTGGAGGACGCTCGCGCCCGGTTGGCTGCCGCCTGGCCGAAGGAGGACTGATGCTCGGAAACCACGGACGTTCCATTACGAAGGCAATCTTTACGCCTCTCGCTCGCGTTCTCGCACGAGCCGGCGTCACCGAATATGGTGACGGTCGCGGGCACTGTTGCGACGGTCGCAATCGCCGTCATCTGCATTCCTCAGGGATGGATCTGGCAGGGGCGGTATCGCCCTGGCCGCCGTCATGTTCGGAGACTCCGTTGACGGCACGCTCGCGCGGATGACCACGGGGGCACACGTTTTGGGGGCTTTCCTCGATTCGACGCTCGATCGTCTGGGTGACGGAGCCGTGTTTGGCTCCTCACCGCCTACGCGGTCTTCAGATGGAGAGCTCGTTTGTGCGCACGTGGGCGATCATCGCCGGCATCTGCTCAATTGTCGGTGCCGCCGCCGTTCCCGCGCGCGCCCGCGCGGAATCCGTTGGCGTCGTCGCCAAGCTGGGCGTAGCCGAGCGCACGGACCGGCTCATCATTAGCATGGGCACTGCGATCCCGCATGAGCCTTGGTCTGCCCGAGTGGGTGTTTGCGGCTGGCCTCACCTGGGTGGCGTTTGCATCCTTCGTGACCGTCTGCCAGCGCATCTGGTTCACCGCCCGTCACATCGACGAGGGACACCGTGAGTTTTTCGCCCCTGTCGCTCGCCTTCGCCGTCGCTCATCGCCTCCCGCTGCGTGTCGTCATGCGCATGGCGGACACTGGCGCATCGATTGCTGCTAGGTGCGGGGGCGCGATGATTGATCGACTGCGCGTGAACATGGCGCGTTTGACTGGAACAGGCCGTCGTCCGACGAGTTGCGCGCCGCAGTTCGCTCCCACATTCGCAACTATGCCGAACAGCTGATGCTTGGCTCGCGCGGAGGCACACCGTTGCTCGAGGGGTCTCTTTCGAGGATTCGAGGCCTTGGCCGCGGCCAGCCTGAACGGCCCGGTTGTGCTCGCTCTCGGACACTCCGGCAGCTGGGATCGCGCCGGCGCGTGGGTGTGCGCACACGGTCGTGGCATCGTGACCGTGGCCGAGAAGGTGGAGCCTCCCTCACTGTTTGAACGTTTCGTGGCGCTGCGCGAAGGTCTCGGCATGGAATCATCGGCGTCGCAAAGGGGGAATCGGTCTTTTCCACCCTCGTTGAGCGCGTGCGCGGCGCGTCATCGTCCCGCTTCTTGCAGACCGTGATATTTCGGGTTCGGGCATCGAGGTCGACCTTGGTACGCGGCGGGCACTCGTCGCCGCGGGGCCCGCTGCGCTCGCGACCAAGCTGGAACGTCCCCTCTTTGTCGCCTGTATCACGTACGAGAATGAGACGTCGACCGGGGCGGATGTCCGCGTGCGTTGTGTTGGGCCGATCAGTGTCGCTGACCGGGAACGACCCGGCCTCAACCGCGTCGAGGCCCTCACGCAGGCATGGGTAGACGAATTTGCGGCCATGATGGCGTTGAAGGCATAGGACTGGCACATGATGCAGCGCGTGTATGTGGAGGATCTTGACCCCGAGCGCTTGGCGCGCGCGAGGGCCGAGCACGAGAGGAAGAATCGATGAAGATCGGAATCGTGAACCCTTATTCACTGGGACGTGCCCGGGGGAGTGGGCTTCCACATTCGAGACCTCGCGTTGAAGCTGCGTTCGCGCGGACATGACGTTCGGGTGCTGACGCCGTCGACCTCGGAGGACCTGCCCGAATGGATCACGTCCGCCGGTTCATCCGTGTCAATCCCGTTCAACGGATCGGTGGCCAATATTTCTGTGAAACCGAAGGCGCTAGCGCGGACTCGCCGTTGGCTGGCTGATAACGATTTCGATGTCGTGCGTCCATGAGCCTGTCGTTCCCTCGGTCTCCATGGCGGCCGCGATGCTGTCGAGCGCCCCTCTCGTGGGAACATTCCACGCGGCCCTCGGCCGGTCGGTCTCGCGCGCAATTGCGTCGGCTCCCATGCGCCTGTACATGGAACGCATCGGAGTGCGCATCGCCGTATCCGAGGAGGCTCGTCGAACGCTGATCGAACATCACGGCGGCGATGCCGTCATCATTCCGAACGGGGTCGAGACGGCCTCGTTCCGCACCGCGCAGCCCCTTGACCAGTGGGTAGCAACCGATGAACGTCCGGTCATCGTGTTCCTCGGCCGCCTCGATGGAGCCCGCAAGAACCCTGAGCATTTTTTGCCGGTGCCATCGCTGGTGTGCTCGAGCGTTTCCAGGCGCTCGTTTCCTGATTGCCGGACGAGGAGACGCCCCGGAGATCCGTCGAGGCGGTCGAGCGCTTTTGGTGATTCTGTATCCTTCCTGGGAGGAATCAGCGACGAGGAGAAGAATCGCTTGCTCGCAGGGCGCCAGCATCTATGTCGCTCCCCAGACGGGCGGCGGGTCTTTCGGCATCGTCCTCGTCGAGGCGATGGCGGCCCATACGGCTGTCGTTGCCTCGGATATCCCCGCGTTCCGCGCGGTACTTGAGGACGGGCGAGCCGGCGCACTCTTTCGAGACGGGTAATAGCGACTCGCTCGCACGTACGCTCATCGACCTGCTCAGTGATCGTGAGCACCTTGAGGAGCTGTCCGCTTCCGGAGCTCGCTCCTCGGCGCAGTATGACTGGGAGGTCGTGGCGGATAAGGTCTTCGAGGTCTACAAGCTGGCGATCGCCATGGGAAGTCCCGCCGACTCGGGAACGCGCCGGGCACGTGACCTGATCCGAGGCCGCGGAGAAGAAGGGCAGAACTCGCATGATCTCGCTCTCCCCCTGGCTGCTCGTCGCTGTAGTATTCGCCGTCATCACGCTCGGCGTCGTCGCTGGATTCGCGATTACGCGTGCGCGCAGATTGGACCGGCTCCATCAGCGCATCCTCGCTTCGCGTGACTCTCTCTCGCGGCTCTTGCTGCGCCGGGCCTCTGAGGCGGACCTGCTGAGCCGCAGCGCCGGGCTGGAAGGCTCTGGCCTCGCCGACGCCGCACGCGCCTACATTCAGGACGGGGGAGACCAGCTCACCACCGATGGCCTCGACCGCCGAACTGCGGCGCAACGCCAGGGCGATCGTGTCGACGTCGCGACGCGTTTGGAGCGTGCATCCGCCCTGTCCCGAGCAATCCGTGAGACTCTCACCCCCGACGAACGGGCACGGATTGCGTCGGATCCTGAGGCCGGTGCGCGCCTGGAAGCGTTGGATGCGACGTGCTATCGCATCGAGCTCCACGCAACGTGCATAACGTGGATGTCGCGGGAGTTCGCGCCCTGCGTTCCGCACGAATGGTAAAATTGCTGCGACTGGCCGGGCATGCTCCGATTCCCGAGCCGATTGACTTTGATGATGACACGCGAACTGGCGGACGAGGTTACTGACATGCACGCGACCCACTGGGGAGGACCCGGCGAGGACTATCGCCTCAGCAGATCAGCAGCGCCACGATCGACTCCACTGACGGCGTCTCGGCGCCGGCCCCCGACGATGTCGCTCCCGTCTGGCAGCCTCCCAAGCCCGCGCACTCCTTCCCCTGGTTCGAGGTCGTCATGACGACGATCGGCGTGCTGGGGACAATCGGCATCATTATCTACGGTCTGGCACCCGAGTCTTCGAGTGTGACATCATTCGTGAAGACGACGCTGCTGTCCCTCGTCGCCCTCGTGATCGTCGTCGGCTTCCTCCAGCGCATCGATCGCTGGGAACCCGAACCGTGGACGACGAAGCTTGCGATGTTCCTCTGGGGCGGAGGCGTGGCGACGCTGTCGGCGATGATTATGAACACGGCGCTGAGCGCGGACATCGCCGCCACAATCGGCGACATCGACCGCGCGGAGGCACTTGGCGCTGCATTCATCGCGCCCCTCGTGGAGGAGTCCCTCAAGGGGATCGGTGTCCTCATCATCGTCGTTGTACGACGCAACTCCGTCAACTCGGTGCTCGACGGTGTCGTGTACGCGGGGTTCTCGGCAGCTGGGTTCCTATTTTTCGAGGACATCCTGTACTTCCTGCGCACCGAGGGACAAAGTACACAGACCCTCGTCTTTGTATTCGTCGTTCGTGCCCTGCTGGGGCCCTTCCTGCACGTGATGGCAACCTCGATGACGGGCATCGGACTGGCGCTCGCCCTCCTCAAGTTCAAGCGGGGCTGGTCGAAGACCGCTATCGTGATCATCTTCTGGTTCTTCGCGATGCTCATTCACTTCGTGTGGAATGGAAGCACCGCCCTGACCGGATCCGGATTGGGCTTCATCGCGATGTATCTCGTGGTGGGTATTCCTGGGTTCCTTCTCTGGTCGATTCTGCTGCTGCGAGCTGCTCGCCGGGAGGCCCTCCACATTCGCGACGGCCTGGTCCCGTACGTGCGCACCGGATGGATCCTTCCCGGCGAAGTGTCGATGGCGACCGATCGTCGCGCGCGTAAGGCTGCCTTCAAGTGGGCTGCCCAGGGTGGTCGGAATGCGAAGCGTGCGATGCGCGCCTTCTTGTCCGACTTGGCCTCCCTCGGCCTTGACCAGCGCCTCATGGCTCGTCATGGTGCCGATCCCTCGCGAATTGAAAACGATCGTCAGATGCTGGCTGATGCCGTCGACAACCGGCGCGAATTCCTGCGACTGGCCTCGATCGCGGAGCAACAAAAGGATGTCACAAACGCCGTTGCCGGTCGGGCGCGGGTCGCCTGACGCGCAGCATTGAGCTGGTGTAGCGGGGTGCTACAGGCGAGCTGAGGCAACGGCAGGCTTTTCTTGGTGGCCACTGGTGCACGCCTTTCGAGTCAGCGCCTTCTCACGGCAGTTCCATCGTCCCCTCATAGGCGACGCACAGGAACATGGGGCACGATGGGCGGCAACAGAAAGGAAACCTAAGTGACTGATGAACTGTCGACGCGCCCACGTTCCTGGGCGTTGATCATCTGCTCCGTCGTTCTGATCGCAGTGAGTATCCGGGCGGCCATCTATGAATTTACGCAGGCCCTCGAGGGCGTCCCGTCGTCTGATGCCTGGCTCGCGGTTGGTGCCTCGACGCTGAGCGCAGTTGTGGGGCTCGTGTTCCTCGGTGCGTGGGCGCGCGTGAAGCCTTCGGTTCTCGCATGGCTCGCCGCGTTCGCCTGGGGAACCGGCGGTGCTCTCATTTTTGCCGGCTTTGGAAACGGCTTTTTGGATTCTGCGGTTGAAGACTCTGGCTTAGCGGAAAGTACCGTTGACTGTGTGACGTCCGTGCTGACGGGACCCGTCGTTGAGGAGACCGGCAAAGGCCTCGGCGTCCTCGCGTTGATTCTCGCTGCACGTAAGCTGCTCGAGCGGCCTGCGCAGGGCGGCGTTCTCGGTGCTCTTGTTGGCATCGGCTTCGCCTGGGGCGAGGACGTGGGGTACTACGTGAGCGCCCTCGAAGACGGCATGGGTGGACTGTGGGAATCCTTCCTCGTGCGCGCCATTCTCGGCGCATACGCTCACGCTATCTTCACCGGCGTGTTTGGATACGCGCTGGCCTGGGCCGTCCTGCGTGCCAATAGCGCGATGCGTGGAATCCTCGCCGGTGTCGGGATTCGTCGGGCGCTCGCGCTGCACGCTCAGGCCAACGGCGTGGGGTTCCTGGCTCCCGAAGACTCGTGGAACCTGACCTACGGTGCGATTCAAATCCCGCTGTTCGTCGTGAGCGTCGCCCTCCTCGTGTGGGGACTGCGCCGCCACCGGGCTACCCTGGAGGCATGAGCGCACTCGACTGGCCTGTGGACGCGGACGGCTATCCCCACCGGGAGGCCGCCCGCGTCCTTCTGTTTGACGACCGTGGACGGGTCCTATTGGCCAAGGGTCACGACGAAGATCAACCGGAGCGGTTCTGGTGGTTTACGATCGGTGGCGGCATCGAAGAGGGGGAAGACCCGCGCGCCGCAGCCGTGCGTGAGGTTTTTGAAGAAACCGGCATTAAGCTGGCTCCTGAAGACCTGGTGGGTCCCGTCCTCTACCGGACCGCCGAGTTCGACTTCCTGGCGGTCACCGCCCGGCAGGACGAGTGGTTTTTCATCGCGCAGGCACCCTCGACCGCGCTGAGCAGGGAAGGATGGACTGAGCTGGAACGCTCCGTCATCGACACTCAGGCCTGGTGGGATATTGACGAGGCCGTGGCCCAGATCGATGGAGAGATCTACCCGGCGGCGATCCTCGAGTATGCCCGCTCCTGGCGCGATGGGTGGGATGGGCACATGATCCGCCTGACCGACACGCGCGAACCCTAGCGTTTCCTCCTAGGCGAGGCCGAGGGGAGCGATTGCCAGAGACAGATCCGGAGCGTTGAGCTGGACCGACACCTGCTCGCGTACGGCGGGCTTCGCGCAGAACGCGATACCGACCCCGGCCTCGTGCATCATGGGGATGTCGTTCGCCCCGTCGCCGATCGCGACCGTTCGCTCGAGAGGGACCCCGAGGGACGAGGCCCACGAACGTAGGCAGTCGACCTTCACCTGGGAGGTCACGATGCGCCCGAGGACGCGGCCCGTCAACACGCCGTCGGCGACCTCAAGGCGGTTCGCCGCGTAGAAATCGATGCCGAGGGAGGCCGCCAGGGGAGCGACCACTTCCTCGAATCCGCCCGAGACGATGCCGAACTTTCCGCCGGACCGGTGCACCGCATCGATCAGCTTGCGCGCACCCGCTGTGGGGGTGATGGAAGCCAAAACGTCGCCGAAAGACAGACTCGGGAACGCCCGCCAGGGTCGCAACGCGCTCGCGCAAAGACTCCGCGAAATCGAGCTCGCCATTCATCGCACGAGACGTAATCTCGGCGACCCGCTCCGAGTGCCCGCAGCGCCTGCGAGCTCCTCGATGACCTCCTGACGGATCAGGGTCAGATCGACGTCGGTGACGACGGGCCGGGTGCCCCGCTGGCAAACAGCAGCGGGCACCCGGCTCGTCGAGACGGTGAGTCATGCTCACTTGCGGACGACCGTACCCTTGGGAACGACCGTAATACCGGACTCGGTGACGGTGAAGCCGCGCTCGCGATCGTGGTCAAGATCGACGCCGACGACGGCGCCTTCCTCAACGAGGACGTTCTTATCCAGAATCGTCTTCACGACCCGCGCCGAGCAGCCGATGCGACAGCCGTGCGCTGACGACCAGATCCTCGATCTTCGCCCACGAGTGGACGTAGGTGTTCGGGGAAATGACCGAGCGCACGATCTCGCCACCAGAGACGATGACGCCGGGGGAGACGAACGAGTCGATCGCATGACCCAGGCGATCCGCATCGCCGTAGACGAACTTAGCCGGCGGCAGCGAACCGTCGATCATCGTCATGGTCGGCCATTCACGGTTGTACAGGTTAAACACCGGGTGCACCGAGATCAGGTCCATGTTCGCCTCGTAGTAGGCGTCCAGCGTACCGACGTCACGCCAGTAGTCGCGGTCACGGTCGGTCGACCCCGGCACGTCGTTGTCCTGGAAGTCGTAGACGCCGCACTCGCCACGCTCGACGAACCACGGGATGATGTTGCCGCCCATGTCGTGCTTCGAATTGGGGTTCTCCGCGTCCTCACGCAGAGCGTTCACCAGATCCTTCGTGGTGAACACGTAGTTGCCCATGGAGGCGAGGACCTTGGTCGGATCGTCGGGCAGGCCCACGGCGTTCTTCGGCTTCTCGAGGAAGTTCTTGACGACCCCGTTCTCGCCGTCGATGACGCCGAGCGCGGACGCCAGCTCAATCGGCTGACGGATGCCGGCGACCGTGGCGGGCAAGCCCGAATCGATGTGGTGCTGGACCATCTGCGAGAAGTCCATGCGGTAGATGTTGTCCGCACCGATGATGACGATGTACTCCGGCTGCTCGTCGTCGACGATGTTGAGCGACTGGTAGATGGCATCTGCGCTACCCAGGTACCAGTGCGGGCCGCGACGCTGCTGAGCCGGCACAGGGGCAATGAAGTTGCCGAGTAGAGGGACGTGTACCAGGTCTTTGTGACGTGGCGGTCGAGCGAATGGGACTGTGCTGCGTCAAGACAGCAATCTTGAGATATCCGAATTCACGATGTTCGATAGCGCGAAATCGATCAGACGGAAGTGGCCACCGAAACGGAACGGCCGGCTTTGCGCGGTCATCCGTCAGGGGCATCGGTCGCTTTACCCTCACCGCCCGCGAGAACAATTGCCAGAACGTGGTTCTTTGCCATGCGGCACCTCTTCGTTGGTCAGTGGACCCGCATCGGCGCGGATCCCGTGGGAGTGGTCACACTGTATGACAAATGTCTATCGATTGCTACACCGTCTCGTTTTCGACCGGTGATGACGTGAGATCGGATACGATGTGTCTCACATGTCGCTCCCGTCGGAAGGACCCCACCATGCGCGTTGATCTCCTTACCCGCGAATACCCACCTCACGTCTACGGAGGAGCCGGTGTCCACGTGCTCGAACTGGCCAAGGTCCTGCGCGGCCTCGTCGACGACCTGCGCGTCCAGGCGTTTGACGGTCCTCGCGAACCGTGCACCGATGGAGCCGACCCGGGCGTGACTGGGCACGCTGATCTGCCTCAGCTCGCCGGAGCGAACGCCGCCCTGCGTACGCTCGGTGTTGACCTCGAGATCGCCGCCGCGTGCGAGGGCTCTGACCTGGTCCATTCCCACACCTGGTACGCGAACTTTGCCGGACATGTTGCGTCGCTTCTCGGCGACATCCCGCACGTTATTTCGGCGCACTCGCTCGAGCCCCTGCGCCCGTGGAAGGCCGAGCAGCTCGGCGGCGGCTACCGCCTGTCCTCCTACGTGGAGAAGACCGCCTACGAGGCTGCGAGTGCGATCGTCGCCGTCTCGAACGGCATGCGTGACGATATCCTGCGCTGCTACCCGGCCGTCGATCCCGAGCGCGTGCACGTCATCCACAACGGCATCGACCTGAACAAGTGGCATGCCCCCGTGGGGGAGGCGGGCGAGGAGCTGCGCGCCCGTGTCCTCGCCGAGCACGGTATTGACCCGTCCCGTCGCACGGTGGTGTTCGTCGGCCGCATTACTCGTCAAAAGGGACTGCCCTACTTCCTGCGGGCGGCTCAGTTGCTGCCCGATGACGTTCAGCTCGTGCTGTGTGCAGGCGCTCCCGATACGCCCGAGATCGCCGCAGAGGTGGAGGGTCTCGTCGCCGAGCTGCGCGCTCACCGTTCGGGCGTCGTTCTCATCTCCGAGATGCTTCCCCAACCCGAGGTGGCAGCGATCCTGTCCTCGGCGCAGGTCTTTATTACGCCGTCGGTGTACGAGCCTCTCGGTATCGTGAACCTCGAGGCCATGGCCCTCGGCCTGCCCGTCGTCGGCACCGCGACCGGCGGCATTCCCGACGTGATCGTTGACGGCGAGACCGGCTACCTCGTCCCGATCGAGCAGATGCAGGACGGCACGGGAACGCCACTCGATCCTCGCGCCTTCGAGGAAGCGATGGCGGATCGCCTGGTGCGTGTCCTCGACGACCCGGAGCTGGGACGTCGTATGGGCGAGGCCGGCCTCGTTCGAGCCCGCAATCACTTCTCCTGGGAAGCGATCGGCGTCAAGACCGCTGAGCTGTACCGTTCGCTCGTTTAGGGCGCACGTCACCCGACAGGCGACTAGGCTGGATACATGACTTACGTCCTGAATCTTTCTCACGTGTCTCTCCAACGCGGGGACACGCAGGTCCTGTCCGACGTCTCGTGGTCGACGCGTCCGCGCCAGCACTGGGTCATCGTCGGCCCGAACGGCGCGGGCAAGACCACGCTGGCGCGCGTGGCCTCGGGCCGCATCACTCCCGATAGTGGAGAGGTGACGGTGTCAGAAACCAATTTGTTGGATGCTGATCCGGCCGAGATTGCGACGCGCGTGGGGCTGTCCTCCGCGGCGGTGGGGGCTAAGATTGTGCCGACCCAGACGGTCCTCGACACGGTGCGCAGCGCCGCCTGGGGCCTTGCGGTCGCCCACGACGAGGAGTATGAGCAGGTCGACGACGAGCGTGCCCATGCGCTCATGGACATTTTCGGCGTTTCGCACTTGGCACATCGCGAGTTTTCGACGCTCTCCGAGGGTGAGGCTCAGCGCGTGCTGCTGGCGCGCGCCCTCATGACCGATCCGGAGGTGCTTATCCTCGACGAGCCGACGTCGGGCCTCGACCTGGGTGCGCGTGAGCTGCTGATCGCCGCTCTGTCAGAGATCATGGCGGGTTCGAAGTCACCGCAGGTTATCCTGGTCACGCACCAGATCGAAGAGATCCCCGCAGGTGTCACGCACTGTGCGATCATGTCGAATGGCGCGATCGCGCATCAGGGGCCGATCGAGGACGTCCTGACGGGTGTTAACCTGTCAGAGGTGTACGGCATGCCTCTGCTTGCTGGCAGCAGCGACGGGCGCTGGTGGGCACGCGGCGTCACCGACTGAAAGGGATTGTTCGATGAGTACCTGGTGGCTGTGGATTCTCGGTGCCCTCGTCTGCGGAATCGTCGAGGTCATGGCCGTGAGCTTCGTGTTCCTCATGTTTGCAATCGGTGCGCTGGCCGCGGGCATCGCGGGCGCGTGCGGCGCGAACTGACGGTTCAGGTCATCGTCTTCATTGTCGTCTCGATCGCCCTTTTGGTCATCCTGCGTCCCTTCCTGAGGGGACGCATCGACCGGTCCAACGGTTACGTTCCGACCAACACCGACGGCCTGATTGGCAAAACCGGTTACGTGAACGAGACCGTGGGGGAGCGCCACGGGCGTATCCAGTTCTCCGGTGGAGAGTGGAGCGCGCGCACCGAGGGGCCGACGCTGCCCGTTGGCGCCGAAGTTCGTGTTGATCGCATCGACGGTGCAACCGCCGTCGTGAGTGCCCTCAACCCGGCTTCTACGGCCCCGACGCATCCGTACGGGGACTCGGCCTCCTGAACCTGCACATCTTGTATTTTCATCGACGTAAGAAAGGAAAGACGCTGTGAATTCAGGTGACATCATCGGCAACATCGTGGTGATCGTGGTGCTTGCTGTCGTCATTTTTGTCGCGGTCTCGCTCGCCCGTGCAGTGCGGATTGTTCCGCAGTCGCAGGCGTACGTTGTGGAGCGCCTGGGCCGGTTCCAGGCGGTTATGCAGGGCGGTTTCCACCTGCTGGTCCCCTTCGTGGATCGCGTCGCCGCTCGTATCGATCTGCGCGAGCAGGTTGCGAACTTCCCTCCTCAGCCCGTCATCACCGCCGACCAGGCGATGGTCTCGATCGACTCCGTCATCTATTTCCAGATCACGGATCCGCGCAGCGCGACCTATGAGGTCGCCAACTTCCTGCAGGCGATCGAGCAGCTGACCGCGACGACGCTGCGTAACCTCATCGGTTCGCTGGACCTGGAGCAGACGCAGACCTCGCGTGAGTCGATCAACAAGCAACTGCGTGGTGTCCTTGACGAGGCCACGGGCCCGTGGGGTATTCGCGTGACCCGCGTGGAGCTCAAGTCGATCGAGCCGCCGCCGCGAGTCCTGGCCGCCATGGAGCAGCAGATCACGGCGGAGCGTACGAAGCGCGCCACGATCCTGACGGCCGAGGCCGAGCGTGAGGCCCAGATCAAGAAGGCCGAGGGCGCTAAGCAGGCCGCCGTTCTGGCTGCCTCCGCTCAGCAGGAGGCGCAGGTTCTGCAGGCCAAGGGTCAGAAGGAAGCCCTGATCCTGCAGGCCGAGGGTGCTCGCCAGGCGCAGATCCTGCGCGCACAGGGCGAGTCCGAGGCCATCCAGGCCGTCTTCGCGGCGATCAACGCTGGCAAGGCCACGCCCGAGCTCCTGTCCTACAAGTACCTCGAAATGCTGCCGAAGATTGCTGACGGTCAGGCGTCCAAGCTGTGGATGCTTCCCTCCGATCTCACCGGCGCACTTGAATCCATCTCGAAGGGTTTCAACCTGGGCAAGTAGACTGGAACCATGCCGGGCCGACCGCAGTCCCTGCGGTCGGCCCGTCGTCTATTCAACGGGAGGTCAACGGTGGATTCGCACCAGGAGCATGTGCTGCGCGAGGTTGCGCAGAAGAATATCCGTTTCATTCGGCTGTGGTTCACGGACGTCGCGGGCGTCCTGAAGTCGATTTCTATCGATCCGGGTGAGCTCGAGGATGCGTTTAGCGAGGATTGGCTTCGACGGCTCGGCCGTCGAGGGCCTGACCCGCGTGTTTGAGTCGGACATGCTGCTGATGCCGGATGCCTCGACGTTCCAGCTGCTGCCGTGGCGCCCGCAGGAGGAGCCCGTGGCGCGCATGTTCTGCGACGTGCTCATGCCGGACGGGCGTCCCGCCCCTCAGACCCTCGCGGTGTCCTGGAGCGCACGGTCGAGCGCGCTGCGGACGCGGGATTCCGCGTCATGATGCATCCCGAGATTGAGTTCTACCTCCTGCGTCAGCCTGTGACCCCCGAGCGCATGGTGCCCGTGGATCAGGCGGGCTACTTCGATCACGTGGCGCGTGGGGACTCGAACGATTTCCGGCGCCGCGCGGTGCTGTGCTGGAGGACATGGGTATCCCGTGGGTTTTTCGCACCACGAGGGTGGGCCCGGCAAAACGAAATTGATCTGCGCGCCGTGGATCCGGTGCGTGCGGCCGATAACATTATGACGGCCCGGACGGTCATCGAGGAGGTGGCGCTGCGCGAGGAGCTGGTCGCTACTTTCATGCCCAAGCCCTTTATCGAACACCCGGGCTCGGGCATGCACACGCATCTGTCGCTGTTCGAGGGCGAAGAAAATGCGTTCTTTTCCCCGTCGGGCCAGTACCGTCTGTCCACGACGGGGCGTCAGTTCATTGCGGGCCTCCTCGCCCACGCGGGGGACATGGCTGCGATCACGAACCAGCACGTGAACTCGTACAAGCGCCTGTGGGGCGGGGGAGAGGCGCCCTCCTACGTGTGCTGGGGGCACTTTGAACCGCTCGGCTCGTGCGCGTCCCCTGTACAAGCCGAAGAAGGCGGATCGCGCGCATCGAGTACCGCGCCCCCGATCCGAGCGCGAACCCGTATCTGGCCTTCGCCGTCATGATCGCGGCGGGCTTGGACGGCATCGAGAAGAAGATGGAGCTCATGCCCGAGGCGGAGGACAACGTGTGGGATCTGTCCGATCGCGAGCGGCAGGTGATGGGCATCCACGCCCTGCCCGCCTCCCTGTCGGACGCGGTGCGGGCAATGAAGGGGTCGGAGCTGGTTGCCTCCACCCTCGGCGAGCAGGTCTTCGACTACGTCATCCGTAATAAACGCAAGGAGTGGACCGAGTACCGCCAGCAGATCACCCGCCAGGAGCTCGAGCAATTCCTCAAGGTTGTTCCCCGGTGAGCGCTGATTCGCTCCGGATCGCCGGTTTCTTAGATCCACGCCGTGCCCTTTCCTTCTTCGAGGAGCTACCCGGTGGAGCAGACGTCTGGGGGGCGGACTTGGGAGCGAGTGCCGACCCTGATCAGGCGCTGCTGGCGGCGATCCGTCTGCACGAGGCCGGCCCCGGCCTCGTGCGCGGACTCGTCGATGATTCGCGTGCGCGCGCTCGCCTGTGCGCTGTCCTAGGTGGTAGCCAGTGGCTGGGCGACTACGTGATCGCTGATCCCGCCCGTGCACGGGCGATCTGGGAGGATCCCGGCGAGGCCTCGCGCGTGATGCTCGCGTCCGTGGGAGCGACGCGAGGAGAGTGCGGCACCTTCGTCGCCTCTGAGGATGCCCGGGTGGACGATCTGCGCGGCGCGTATCGCCGGGTCCTGCTGTACCTCGCCGCCGATGACCTGACGAGCAACGATCCTGAAGGGCTTATGCCTGAGGTCGGTCGGCGCATTGCCGACCTGGTCGACGCGACCCTTGAGGCCGGCCTGGCCCTGGCGAGGCGGGACATCGATCCGGGCGGGCTCGTCCCCTTTGCGATCATCGCGATGGGCAAGACGGGAGCGCGCGAACTCAACTACATCTCCGACGTGGACGTCGTCTACGTTGCTGAAGCCGGGGCGGACGGGGACGAACGAAGCGCCTTGGAGATCGCGACCCGTCTGGCTTCCGCCACGGCCTCGGCCTGCTCGGGCCCGGGAAGCGAGGCACCGCTGTGGACCGTGGACGCGAACCTGCGCCCCGAGGGACGTAACGGAGCGCTCGTGCGCACCGTCGAGTCCTACCGTCAGTACTGGGACAAGTGGGCGCAGACGTGGGAGTTCCAGGCGCTGCTGAAGGCCCGCGCCTGCGCGGGAGACGAGGCCGTCGGGCGTGCCTTCGAGGAGGCCGCGCAGCCTTACGTGTGGAGCGCCTCGGCGCGCGAGGGGCTTCGTCGAGGCCGCGCGCGCGATGCGTCGGCGCGTCGAGGACAACATTTCGCGCTCCCACGCCTCGCGTGAGCTCAAGCTTGGGCGCGGCGGCCTGCGCGACGTGGAGTTCACCGTCCAGCTCCTCCAGCTGGTGCACGGGCGCACCGACGCGTTCTTGCGGGTGCGCTCCACCCTGGAGGCGATCGAGGCGCTGCGCGAGGGAGGATACATCGCCCGTTCGGACGGCGACCGGTTGGCGTCGTGCTACCGATTCCTGCGCGCCGTCGAGCATCGCACGCAGCTGCCGCGCATGCGCCGCAACCACCTGATTCCCGACAAAGACCGGGAGCTGCGCGTGCTGGGGCGCGCGATGGATCCTGCGCGCTACCCGGACGCGGACTCGATCCGCGCGGCGATCGACGAGGTTCGCACCCGCGTGCGCGCTCTGCACGAGGACGTCTTCTACCGCCCGATCATCGCCGCGACCGCGTCGCTCAGTGAGGATGAGGTGTCGTTGCATGCGGATGGCGCGCGCGATCGCCTGGCGGCGATCGGCTACCGTGATCCGGCGGGAGCGCTGACGCACATCGGAGCCCTCACTCAGGGGACGAGCCGGCGCGCTGCCATCCAGCGCCACCTCCTGCCCGTCTTCATCTCGTGGCTGGCCGGTGGCGCGGATCCCGACATGGGGCTGCTGAACTTCCGCATCCTGTCCGAGGACATCGGGGACTCTCACTGGTACCTGGCGCTCCTGCGCGACTCGGGGGTGGCGGCCCGCAGGCTCATGACGATGCTGCCGAACTCTCGGTGGATCGCCGAGGCTTTGGCCAAACGCCCCGAGGCGGTCGCCTGGCTGGACGACGACTCCGAGCTGGCACCGCGCCCGCCCGAGCGCCTGACCCGCGAGGTTGCGGCGCTCATCGATCGGCACGACGATGCGACCGAGGCGGCCGCCCGCGTGCGGGCCGTGCGCACCCGCGAGTTGACGCGTTGCGCGATGAGCGACTTGCTGGGCGGCGTCGATCCTCGCGGGAACGCGATCGCTGACGCCACGGATGCGGCAATTCTCGGAGCACTCGCCATCGCGCAGCGGGAGGAAACTGAGCAGCGGGGAGAGATGCGGGCGAACGTCGTGTTCGTCGCGATGGGCCGCTACGGCGGACGGGAATGCTCGTACGCATCGGACGCAGATGTGATTGCCCTGCACGAGGCCGTCGGCGGAGCTACCGACGCGGAGGCGGCGGCAAGCGCGACGGCGATCGTCAACCGCGTGAAGAAGCTTCTTGGCTCTGCGACTAATCAGCTGGGCATTGTCGTCGACCTCGATCTGCGGCCCGAGGGCAAGAACGGCCCGATGAGCCGCACGATCGAGTCGCACCGTGAGTATGCGCAGCGCTGGGCATCGACGTGGGAGAGACAGGCGGCGGTGCGTGCGCGCCCGATCGGGGAGGGGAGCCTCGCCGATCAGGCTCGAGAACTTTTCGCGGAGCTTGCGTACGGGGGAGTGAGCGAGGCAGACGTGCGCGACATCCGCTTGCTCAAAGCCCGCATGGAAAACGAGCGCCTGCCGCGCGGCATTGAGCCTGCTCGTCACGTGAAGCTCGGACCCGGTGGCCTCACCGACGTCGAGTGGACGATCCAGCTCATTCAGATGCGAGCAGGAACAAACAACCCCGCACTGCGTACGCCCTCGACGACGCAGGCGATTCGAAGCGCTCGGGAGCACGAGCTGATCAGCGCTCAAGACGCGCAGACTCTTCTCGATGCCTGGGACATGGCCACCCGCATTCGCGCGGCCAACACGCTGGCGACTGGGCGCATGAGCGGTGTGAAGCTCGACGTCTTGCCTCGTGACAGCGCGGAGCTGCGTGCCCTCGCAGCGATCCTCGGGTACGGTAGCGGCGGGCTGAATGCCCTCGAAGACGATTGGCTGCGCGCTGGACGCAAGGCGCGCGCCGTCATGGAACGACTTTTCTGGGAGCAGCAGTGAAGATTGTGCTGGTACGGCACGGACAGACCCCGGCGAATCGCCTCGGCGCGCTCGATACGGTGCGCCCCGGCCTCGGACTGACTCCCGAAGGACTGCTCCAGGCCCAGCGCCTCGCGGATCGATGGGAGTCCGAGGTAGCGCCTCCTCCCACGGTCATCGCTTTGTCTGGGCTCCACCGCACGCGTCTGACCGCGGCCCCGCTGGCGAGCGCCTACGGGCTGACCCCGCAGGTGCACCCTGGCATCCGCGAGCTGCGCTCCGGCGATCTCGAAATGGCTGCCGACCCGTGCTCTCAGTCCCTCTATGTGCGCACGACCCTGTCGTGGTGCGCTGGGGATTTGGACAACCGTATGCCGGGCGGCGAAAACGGGCGCGAGGCCCTGGCCCGATCGCTGGAAACCGTGCGCCGCGTGGGCATGGCCGCTCGCGAGCAGGCGGGGGACGAGGCCGTCGCAGTGTTCGTCATCCACGGTGCCCTCACGCGCCTGCTGGCCACGTGGCTGTCCGCCGACATCGACGAGGACCTCGTCTCCAAGCACTTCATGTCCAACACGGGCACGTCGACCTTCGAGTGGGCTCCCGGCTTCGTCCCAAACTCGGCCGACGAACTGGCGAAGGGGGCTCCGCGCCCTCACCTGGAACGACCGTCCCCTCGATCAGTGGTCGTGAGACGATTCGCCGCCTGACGGTCCGGCGGCGGGGCGACGAAGGGCGAGACCTCGTAGGGGGCTGTATGAGAACTGATACCGGTTGATCCGTTTGTTGTCGTCAAACCGTCAGTCGAGGTACCCTGAGCTTGTAGTCAGTGTCATGTAAGACACCACAACGAGGAGGTACACCGATGTCCCGTTCCCTGCCACTGGTCGTCGTCATTCCCGGTATCGGGGGAAGTGAACTCGCGGATGCGTCCGGCACAATCGTCTATAGAGCTGGTTTGGGTTCTCTCCTCAGCGTGGGGCGAGATCCGAGCGCGCTCGATCCGAACAACGAGCTGCGCCCGGTCGGACTCATCGGGCCCTGTTCGTTGATATGTTGGCAATTCATTACCGGTTACGACGGCTTGCTGAGCGGTATTACCAAGGGACTGGGACTATCCCCGGGGCGTGTCGTAACCGCGGGTGAGGACCTGGTTGATCGAGACGCCACCGTCGTCGCCTTTCCCTATGATTTTCGCCGGTCGGTGGAACAGATCGCCAACGATCTGGACCGTGTCGTGCGCGAGCGGGCGCAGGGACGGCACGTTGTACTCGTCGCGCACTCGATGGGCGGCCTGGTTGCCGCGTGGTGGTGGGCCTTCATGAGTGAGGGGGATCGATGTCGACCAGATTATTACTCTTGGTACGCCCTTTCGCGGGGCGGCGAAGGCTCTCGATGTCTTGGTCAATGGGATGCGCATCGGGCCATTTCCCGCGACTCAGGCTGTTTCTGACACGGTGAGGACATGGGATTCGGTCTTCGATCTGCTGCCCCACTACCAGGTTGTCAGCGGGAATGATAAGTACCGGTACCCGTACGAATTGCCTTCTGGCATCACATCGGCCGTCGCTGGGTTCTCAGGTAAAGCGCGCGCGGCCTATGAGAAGAACCGATGTTTGCATAAAGCGCTGGCCAATAAGGTTGCAGAGAGTGGGAGTAACCCCTTCACCGTCTACTATTCGCAGGGACACACGACTCTGGGGCACGCCAGCATCGATACTCACTCGGATGGACTCGTGGTGGCCAAGGGGAATCCGCGAGCGATCCCAGCGAGCTGGGATGGTGGCGACGGGACGGTTCCTACGTTTTCTGCGATTCCCGATGTCCTCGAAGACAACGTATCCCACCGGCGGCGGCTGAGAGGTAAGCATCAAGACCTGGTGGAAGAGAAGTTGGTGTTTGAGCATGTGTCGGAGCATGCGCGGGATCGTTTGCCCGCTGCGGCCAGGGGGGGCTCGCCGACATGATGTCGATGCATACCTGCAGCTTGATCTCGAGGATGTCGTGCTTGCGGGCACTCAAGCTGAGGTGAGGCTGCGCGTTGTAGACAAGGCTGGCAGTGTACTGGATGTGGGGAATGTCGGCGGCAACGTCGGCGGTAAACGGTTCCGGGCAGAGCGCTGTGACGACGGATGGTGGTCGGCCCAGCTTCCGGCGCTGGAGGAGGGTGTGCACTCGTTGATGTTGTCGGCGACGGGTGTGCCCAACGTCGATCGTCTTGTGTTGAAGACGCGTGTGGGGGCAGCATCGTGAACGAGCGCAATCTGTGGGATTCAATCAACCACCCGACGGGGTTGGTAGATATGGTTCACGTCGGGTGGGTGCAGCGGTTGCTTCGTTCTGCGGATTGGATGGGTTTTCCTGGTCCTGAGCCTGACCTGGTCGTCGATGGGCAGACGCGTGTAGAGGCTCACGCGAGGAGGGTTTTTGACAAGTTTGTTGAGCTGGGGATCGAATACGTTGTGGAGCCGACAGATAGCGAGCCTGGGGCGCAGCGTATTCGGCCTGTCAATGAAGTGCTTGCTTTTAGGAAAGCGACGTGTATTGATCTGTGTGTGGCCTTTTGTTGTGCTGCGCTCGATGCTGGGATTTACCCGCTGATCCTGACGGTCACAGCCGATAGAGGATTCTACAGGCATGCGATTGTTCTGGTTCCTCTTGATCGAGCGTGGGCTAACAACTGTGGCGCGTTGCTTGACACGGGGTTTAGTCGCGAATTATTGGAGGTAGATGGGGAAGGGCTCGGGACGATGGTGTACGAGTCCGAAGATGACCCGTCGGGCACGTGGCTGGCGATTGACGTCAAACAGGTGACGGAAGCGGGGGCTAACTGGGGCGCTGCGCTGTCTTCGGGCGCTCAGTATATTCGGGACTGGGAGTGGGATGTGTGCGTGGACGTTGGGGGTCTGCGCAGTCGCACCCCCTGATCGGGAGCTTCCTCCTGGGGGACACATCGAGAAGGTGTTGGCTCCTGCTTATGCCGCGTTGCCCGAGGATTTCACGCCCCTGCAGCTGATCAAGGCGCGGCACGGCGTCGTGCCGTACCAGCAACGCGCCGAGATGCGTCAGCTTCGCGCATGGGCGATGACAGTGCCGAGTGATAGTCGAACTGGGAGGAACGGACGGAATGCCGATATCTCCGTTGCCGTGGTGACGGGTGCTGGCGGTTCAGGTAAGACGCGTATGGCTGCGCAGCTGTGCCACGATCTGTCCACGATCGGATGGTACACGGGGTTTTTGCCCTCGACGACCGAGGTGACGGATGAGGAGCTGGCTGCTCTCGCGGCGGTAACCACGGAGCTGTTGGTGGTGGTGGACTACGCCGAGGAAGCTCGGCGAGGTCTCATCGCACGGGTGGTTCGCGCGCTGCGGGCGAGGGAATCGGCGACCCGAATCGTGTTGACAGCGCGCGGTGCGAAGACATGGTGGGAGGAGTTCTATGAGGAGGCGGAGCAAGACGGAACCGTTCTGAGGAACACGCTGCCACTATCCATTCGTGGCAAGCAAGAAGTGGAGGCGGATCCGAGGTTCTTCGGACGCATGTATCGCAGGGCGGTACAGCGTTTCTCCTATGATCTCAATGGGGTTGTTCTGACAGACGTTGAAGTTCCCGAGGGTCTGGGAGATACCGCTCTTGACGTGGTGTTGAGGGCCTGGCTCGCCGTGTGCGGCGACAATGATGGGGCTCAGGAGGCTATGCCGACCCGGGAAGAGCTCTACGACAAAGTACTGTCGATTGAGTTTGCTCGGTGGCACAAGGAGCCGAAACTGGGAGGGATCAGCCGTGACCAACTGCGTCGCGCCGCTGCCACCCTCAGCTTGCTTGCCCCGAGCCAGGACGAGGATGCGGTCGACGATGTCTTGAGCAGATTGCCAGAGTGGAGTCAGGAGCATCTGCTCCGCAGTCGTTTCGCAGAACTGCTAGTCCAATCCCTCTTGCGTGATGACGGTGCTGAGGCTGTGAGCCTGCGGCCCGATCCGGTTGCCGAACACCTCATCCTGGAGGTATTCGGAAAGAATCCGGACCTGCTGGATCGGGTGCTTCCACAGGATCCGGCGCAGGTACCTGGCTTAGACGACCCCGATGCTGAGGACTCTGTCGTTACGCGTGCGCTCGAGATAGGCCAACAGGTGCGCAACGCGTGCGTGACCCTCACACGTGCCTCCTCTCTCGATAGAGAGGTGGCACTTCGCCTGGCCCGGCGTGCTCTCCGTGAGAGGCCATTCCTGTGGAAGGAGGCGCTGGACGTCGCGCTCACTCAGGGAGGACCGCTGGCACCCGCTCTCGAAGCGCTCATCGAATCCGGTGCGACCCTGCCACTCGGTGAGATTGATGATGCGATTCCTGTCGGGCACCCGGTATTGGCGGAAGCCGCTTTGGCTGTAACCAGGCGCCTTGCAGCTTCCGCTGAGCGTAGTCCCGAGCAACAGGCACGCTGGGCCAATAACCTGTCCATTCGTCTCTCGGATGTTGGGGATCGGGTGGGGGCGTTGGAGGCGGCCCGTGAGGCGGTGCGTTTGCGTCGGGCGCTGGCTGAGGCTCCCCCGGCGGCCTACACTTCCGGCCTGGCAATGTCGTTGAGTAACCTAGCGAATTGTTTGTCGGGTGTGGGGAGCGGAATGGGGCGTTGGTGGCGGCTCGTGAGGCGGTGGAGCTGTATCGGGCGCTGGCTGAGGCTCCCCGGCGGCCCTACACTTCCCGGCCCTGGCAATGTCGTTGAGTAACCCTAGCGAATTGTTTGTCGGGTGTGGGGGAGCGGAATGGGGCGTTGGTGGCGGCTCGTGAGGCGGTGGAGCTGTATCGGGGGCTAGCTGAGGCTTCCCGCAGGCCTACCCCCGACCTAGCTGGGTCGTTGAGTAACCCTAGCGGCCTTTTTGTCGGCGGTGGGGGAGCGGAATGGGGCGTTGGTGGCGGCTCGTGAGGCGGTGGAGCTGTATCGTGGGCTAGCTGAGGCTTCCCGCAGGCACACCCCCGACCTGGCACTGTCGTTGAATAACCTAGCGGCCTTTTGTCGGCGGTGGGGAGCGGAATGAGGCGTTGGAGGCGGCCCGCGAGGCGGTGCGTTTGCGTCGGGCGCTGGTCGAGGCCTCCCCGGCGACTTACACCTCCGACCTGGCAATGTCGTTGAGTAACCTGGCGATTCGTTTGTCGGCGGTGGGGGATCGGGATGGTGCGTTGGTGGCGGCTCGTGAGGCGGTGGAGCTGTATCGTGGGCTGGCTGAGGTTTCTCGGCGGTCTACCTCCGACCTGGCAATGTCGTTGAATAACCCTAGCGACCATTTTGTCGGCGGTGGGGAGCGGAATGGGGCGTTGGTGGCGGCTCGTGAGGCGGTGGAGCTGATCGGGGGCTAGCTGAGGCTTCCCCGCAGGCCTACACCCCGAACCTGGCTGAGTCGTTGAATGACCCTAGCGAATTGTTTGTCGGAGGTGGGGATCGGGATGGTGCGTTGGTGGCGGCTCGTGAGGCGGTGGAGCTGTATCGTGGGCTGGCTGAGGCCTCCCCGGCGGTCTACACCTCCGACCTGGCAATGTCGTTGAGTAACCTGGCGATTCGTTTGTCGGCGGTGGGGAGCGGAATAGGGGCGTTGGGGGCGGCCCGTGAGGCGGTGCGTTTGCGTCGGGCGTTGGCTGAGGTTTCCCCGGCGGTCTACACCTCCGGCCTGGCAATGTCGTTGAGTAACCCTAGCGAATTGTTTGTCGGGTGTGGGGGAGCGGAATGGGGCGTTGGTGGCGGCTCGTGAGGCGGTGGGAGCTGTATCGGGGGGCTGGCCGAGGCTTCCCGGCGGCCTACATCCCGCGCCTGGCTGCGTCGTTGAGTAACCCTAGCGAATTGTTTGTCGGAGGTGGGAAGCGGGATGGTGCGTTGGTGGCGGCTCGTGAGGCGGTGGAGCTGTATCGGGGCTGGCCGAGGCTTCCCCGGCAGCTACATCCCGCGCCTGGCTGCGTCGTTGAGTAACCCTAGCGAATTGTTTGTCGGCGGTGGGGGAGCGGAATGGGGCGTTGGGGGCGGCCCGCGAGGCGGTGCGTTTGCGTCGGGCGCTGGTCGAGGCTTCCCCGCAGGCTTACATCCCGAACCTGGCTGCGTCGTTGAATAACCCTAGCGGCCTTTTTGTCGGCGGTGGGGGAGCGTAATGAGGCGTTGGGGCGGCCCGCGAGGCGGTGCGTTTGCGTCGGGCGCTGGTCGAGGCTTCCCCGCAGGCTTACACCTCCGACCTGGCAATGTCGTTGAGTAACCTGGCGATTCGTTTGTCGGCGGTGGGGGATCGGGATGGTGCGTTGGTGGCGGCTCGTGAGGCGGTGGAGCTGTATCGTGGGCTGGCTGAGGCTTCCCGCAGGCCTCACACCCCCGACCCTAGCTGGGTCGTTGAGTAACCTAGCGACCATTTTGTCGGCGGTGGGGGAGCGGAATGGGGCGTTGGTGGCGGCTCGTGAGGCGGTGGAGCTGTATCGTGGGCTAGCTGAGGCTTCCCCGCAGGCTTACATCCCGAACCTGGCACTGTCGTTGAATAACCTAGCGGCCTTTTTGTCGGCGGTGGGGGAGCGGAATGAGGCGTTGGAGGCGGCCCGCGAGGCGGTGCGTTTGCGTCGGGCGCTGGTCGAGGCCTCCCCGGCGGCCTACACTCCGCGCCTGGCAACGTCGTTGAATAATCTTGCGGACATCTTGGCGGCGGACGGTCGGTCTGAGGAGGCACAAGCCGTGTTCGTCGAAGGGATTGAGCGTTTCTCTCCCGGAGTGCGTGCCCGCCTGCTGGTGGCCAGGGCCACCTGGCGTGACGACGGCGGAGAAGCGGGGGATGTCGTCGCGGCGGCTCGGGAAGCAGACTCCACTGACGCTCCGGTGCTCCTGGGCCCGGTGCGCCGCATGATCGCCCGAGCGATCACCGATGCGGGAATATCGGACACGGGTCTTCCCCGTTGGGCCACCGTCGACGCTGAGTCGGCGACTTCCAGGATTCAGGGCTGGCTCGAGTGTAGCGATCTAGCGCAGGGGGTGGCTTTCCTCGAAGCGCAGTGGAGCTCGCCGTTGGCCTCGGAGAGGGAAACGCTGGCCGCCATTGCTGAGCTGTACGTGGACCTTCCCCCTGTCGCCGCGCTCGCTGCCCTCGTGGAGCGCATCGCTGACGAGGGCATACAGGCCGTCACAACCGATCTGCGGACCCATCACCGAGCTCAGCTGCTTGCGCGCGTCTGGCGTGAGGCGCACCTGAACGGGAGAGGAGCAATCTTCCTGCGCGAGTACATGAGGGACAACCCCGATGCGTCGCGCAACGAGGGCCAGATCAGCGAGGGTGACAAGCAAGAGTCGGAAGAATGGGACAAAGACCTAGGCGACCCCTGACATGAGAACACGGGTCCTCCAGGTGCTGGCGGCAACGCTCTCGGAGTCTGAGGCAGTCGGCATGATGAGCGTTCTGGCGCTTGCACAACTCGCTGATCCGGGAACCGCCTACGATGCGCACGGCAGCGACGAGGGGGCCGAAGATGTACTCAGAGAGCTCCTCGAGGCGCGCAATTGGCGGGCGATGGTCACCGTCCTCGGAGTGCGCCCGTCCGTGTCGGAATCCACCTATGGGCGTATTGCCCTCCTGCTGTCTGCAGCCGTCAACGACGAACCCGTAGAGAGGCTGCGCGAACTCTACGACTATGCGAACGAGCAGATGGACGCGATCCACCGCAGGCACCTCCAGACGCTGCTCGACAAGGCCCTCGGAACCGACCAATGCCCGAAATCGTTTTCTGATCTTCTCCTTTGGGTCAAGGAGTAGGTGTGTAGGGGCCAGAGAGACACGATATTTTGTAGCGAACGGTTCAACAATCATATGTATGTCGACGATTCTAAGGGGACATCCTAATGAGAATCAATTTGTACGATGTCTTGTGTTTCTGCCGAAACGTGTACACCTTGGTATTGCGTCATGAGTGATCGATTTTTCTGGGATTCGGTCAAGTATCCGACCGGCTTGGTGGATATGGTTCACGTCGGGTGGGTGCAGCGGTTGCTTCGTTCTGCGGAGTGGATGGGTTTTCCTTGTTCTGAGCCTGACCTGGTCGTCGGTGGGCAGACGCGTGTAGAGGCTCACGCGAGGAGGGTTTTTGACAAGTTTGTTGAGCTGGGGATCGAATACGTTGCGGAGCCGACAGATAGCGAGCCTGGGGCGCAGCGTATTCGGCCTGTCAACGAGGTGCTTAAATTCGGCAAGGCGACGTGCGTGGATCTGTGTGTGGCCTTTTGTTGCGCTGCGCTTGATGCTGGGATCTACCCGCTGATCTTGACGGTGACGGCTGACGGTGGGCAGCGGCGGCACGCGATCGTCTTGGTGCCGATGGAACGTCAGTGGGCCATGGGTGCGACGTCCTCATCGACGAAGGGTTCAGCCGTGAGTCGATGCTGCCTAATCGGGAAGACCTGAGAGGTCTCCTGGTCGAGTTCGTCGGGGATACCGGGGGTTCGTGGTTGGCGATCGACGTCGAACAGGTGACAGAACCTGGGGCTGGGTGGGGCGTTGCGCTCTCCCGCGGTGCCGCCTATATCCGGGACTGGGACTGGGATGTATTAGTGGACATTGGGGGTCTGCGCAGTCGCATCCCTGATCGGGAGATTCCGCCCGGGGGGCACATTGACAAGGTGTTGATGCCAGCGTGCACTCCGTTACCTAAAAAATTCACGCCTTTGCAGCTGATTCGGGCGCGGCATGCAATTGTTCCGTTTCAGGAAGGTCCTGAGATTCAGCAACTTCGAACCTGGGCCACGAGCATGCCGGAGGAAGCTGCGAGGCATGAGGGTGATGGTGATATCGCTGTTGCTGTGGTGACGGGGGCAGGGGGGACTGGGAAGACACGTATGGCAGTGCAGTTGTGCGAAGAATTTTCGGGAAAGGGTTGGTATACAGGATTTTTGCCGTCGACGACGGAAATAACTGACGCGGAACTGTCGGCTCTCGTGGAGGTGGCAACGGAGCTGTTGGTTGTGGTGGACTACGCCGAAGAATCTCGGCGAGGTCTCGTCGCACGGGTGGTTCGCGTGCTGCGGGCCAGGCAGTCGCCGACCCGGATTGTGTTGACAGCGCGTGGTACAGACCAATGGTGGGATGATTTTCGACGAAGGATGGTGCAAGATGGTAATGATATGAATAGAATTCTCAGGATATCAAACCTGGGGCAAACGCATCAAGATACAGATCCATGCGTGTTTACCAATCTTTACAAAAGAGCTGTTGAAAAGTTCTGTGAACATATGAAGGTGGATCTCCCCTCAAATGGTGTTGTGCCAAATGATCTTGGTGGCACAGCACTCGATGTTATCCTGCGAGCATGGCGTGCAGTGTGCAGTGAAAGAGTAGATAGTACAGCAATGCTATCGGATCAGAGTGAGCTTTATGAGAGTGTATTAGAGATAGAGTTTGCTCAGTGGCGCAAAGCTCCAATACTGGCGGAGGTAAGCACCAGGCATCTTCACCGAGCTGCTGCAACTTTGAGTTTAATTTCACCTGCGTCAGATGAAGAGCAGGTGGACGCTGTCCTTAGTGCGCTCCCGGAGTGGAGCAGTGAACACTTACGCCGTGGGCGCTTTGCAGAGCTTCTCGTGCAGGCACTGTTGCGTACAGACGGTAAAAAACCTATTTGTCTCCAGCCAGATCCTGTGGCAGATCATCTTATCCTTACGGTTTTTGGAAATAATCCAGAACTCTTAGACGATATCCTTTCTTAAAGATTGAAGGAGTGGGTTATGGTTGCCAAATATCCTCGCGCAAGTCAAATTAATGCTGAGCGTAGTCGCGTGCGCGAACAACAGCTGGCGAACGTGTTTAGTGCTCTCACTCGTGCGGCCTCTCTAAATAGGGAAGCGGCAGAAGAGATTGCTTGTCGGACTCTGAGGCATCATCCGCATTTGTGGCGTAATGCGCTGGGTGTTGCAATTGCGCAGGGAGGACCGTTTGTGTGCGCCTTGGAGGACTTAATCAACTCTGGTGCTGATCTTCCTTTTAAGGATATTCTGAAAGAAATTTCACCTGGGGATGCTTCCTTGCGGAGGGTTGCGCTGGCAGCGACTAATCGTTTGGTTACTTGTGCTCAACCAGGTACTGAAGAACAGTTGTACTGGCAAATTCTGTTAACGAAACGTCTGTTAGAGATGTATGAGTGGGCCAAAGCGTTAACGTCCGCAGAGAAGGCTTTGGAACTATGTCGCGTTCTGTCTGAGGGCTCACCATCGGCGTATGCTGTGCAATTTGCTGAGGTATTAACTCTACTCGGGCGTGCGCGATATAACTTAGGTGCGACTAGTGAGGCGATAGATGCGTTCCGAGTGGCGGTGAAACTCTATCGAGAGTTGGGTAAATCAGAGCCGTCTGGCGATCATGTAAAATTGGTTGATGCTCTCACAGAGCTGGCTTCTATTCTCCGCGCGAATAGGTGACCACGGTGAGGCGCTGGACGCAATGCGTGAAGCGCTGCGTTTCCGCTTGTCGATGAACGGGAATCTATCTGTGTCGCAAATTGATGATGAGATTGGAGATTCTGCCGATCGTGCCCCACTCGAATGGGACACGGAGAAGATGGCCGAGGTACTTAAGCATGCGCGCGACGGTGTGGAGTCGTATCGGGTGTTGGCTGAATCTTCTCCGGAGGCCTACACTCCCGACTTGGCTGCGTCGTTGAATAGCCTAGCGAATCGTTTGTCTGAGGTGGGGGATCGGAATGAGGCGTTGGAGGCGGCTCGTAAGGCGGTGGAGCTGTATCGGGCGCTGGCCGAGGATTCCCCGGAGGCCTACACCCCGAACCTGGCTGAGTCGTTGAATAACCTAGCGAATCGTTTGTCTGAGGTGGGGGATCGGGATGGGGCGCTGGAAGCGGCCCGCGACGCGGTGGAGCTGTATCGGGCGCTGGGCCGAGAGATTCCCCGGAGGCCTACACCCCGAACCTGGCTGAGTCGTTGAATAACCTAGCGAATCGTTTGTCTGAGGTGGGGGATCGGGATGGGGCGCTGGAAGCGGCCCGCGACGCGGTGGAGCTCTATCAGGGGTTAGCTTCGGTGTCTACTCCTTACTTGGCCCGCTCGTTGTGTAATCTAGCAGATTGCCTGTCCGCCGTGGGGCGGCTTAGTGATGCTGTGGTGGTGGCTGGTCAGGCAGCGGAGTTGTATCGGGCGTTGGCTGAAGCTTCCCCGCAGGCCTACCAGCCTGACCTTGCCCGGACATTGGTTACACTGGCAAATCATCTGTCAGCTGTTGGTGAGCAGGATTGGGCGTTGGGGGCGGCGCGCGAGGCGGTGGAGCTGTATCGAGGGCTAGCTGAGGCTTCCCCGCAGGCCTACACCCCGAACCTGGCTGAGTCGTTGAATGACCTAGCGAATTGTTTGTCGGCGGTGGGGGAGCGGAATGGGGCGTTGGTGGCGGCCCGTGAGGCGGTGGAGCTGTATCGGGCGCTGGCTGAGGCCTCCCCGGCGGTCTACCCTCCGACCTGGCAATGTCGTTGAGTAACCCTAGCGATTCGTTTGTCGGCGGTGGGGGAGCGGAATGGGGCGTTGAGGGGCGGCCCGCGAGGCGGTGCGTTTGCGTCGGGCGCTGGCTGAGGTTTCGCGGCCTCCACCCCGACCCTGGCAATGTCGTTGAATAACCCAGCGACCATTTTGTCGGCGGTGGGGGAGCGGAATGAGGCGTTGGAGGCGGCCCGTGAGGCGGTGCGTTTGCGTCGGGCACTGGCCGAGGCCTCCCCGCAGGCTTAAACCCCGACCTGGCACTGTCGTTGAATAACCTGGCGGTCATTATGTCGGAGGTGGGGGATCGGAATGAGGCGTTGGTGGCGGCCCGTGAGGCGGTGGAGCTGTATCGCGGGCTGGCTGAGACTTCCCCGCAGGCCTCACACCCCCGACCCTGGCAATGTCGTTGAATAACCTGGCGAATTGTTTGTCGGGTGTGGGGGAGCGGAATGAGGCGTTGGAGGCGGCCCGTGTGGCTAGGCAGCTGGTGGATGATTTGCCTTAGGCTGCTGTCCTTGGCGTCGATTCTGACGGCGCCGCTCAAGATTTGTCCTTGAACGCTGCATAATGGACAGGTGAATCGTCACGGTGGGAGGCTTCTAAGCTGCTGGGGGCCTTTCCGTTTGCATTTTCGCAATGCAAACAAACGTACGGGCACGACCACCTTCGAGTGGGCGCCTGACTTCGCCCCTGCCTCGGCCGACGAACTGGCGAAGGGACTGCGCCCTCACCTGGAACGACC
>BNJU01005209.1_pt1 | contig 39303 bp, 31 predicted proteins | sample 8539281 | NCBI WGS metagenome assembly BNJU01 (sample SAMD00202456, study PRJDB9452) | human saliva metagenome | isolation source: human saliva | place: Japan
CTATTATGGTTGGCGATAGATTGAAGATCACGGCAGGTATTGGCGCAAAGTGAAAACAAATATTTGTGCAACAGGCAAAGCTGTACAGAGGAAACCTATGTGGTATGTTTTGGGTTCTATTGCTGGAGTTACCAAATAGCAAAACGATTAATTAAGTAACAAAATGATCTAGCACATGAGCCGGTGAAAAGATCTTCAATTAATAAAAATTTACATTTTTTAAAAAGCTCTTACAAAGGCATCTGAAATACACCATTGCCTTCCACAACGACGCGCTGTTATGACTTTTGCCGAAGCAGTGCATCAGCTATTTTTGCTCTTTATATATCAGACAATCTGTGGCGGGCACTTGTTGATTGACTTGTTTAAAATATTTTTAATTTTGAAGTCTTAATAGGTGCTAACTAAAATTCATAATGCTTTTGATGAAGTGACATTTTATGTCAGCAGTGAGCGATTGAACTGAGTTGAAGAGAGTTGATCATGAAACCAGATTGAACGCTGGCGGCAGGCTTAACACATGGAGTCCAGACGGTAACATAAACGCTTCTTTGTTAATGATGTGGAACGGGTGGTAATGTAGGAACTCTAACATGGAGGATAACACAGGAAACTGTAGCTAATACCGCGCGTAATATCGAAGAATTAAAGTGTGGGACCTTCGGGCCACATGCTATAGATGAGCCCAGAATGGGGATGGGCGGGTAAAGGCTCACCAAACCGTGATCTCCTGGCTGGTCTGGGAAGATGTCAGCCACACTGGGACTGAGACACGGCCCGAACTCCTGAGGAGGCAGCAGTGGGAATATTGTGCGCAATGGGGCGCCTGGCGCAGCCATGCCGCGTGAATGAAGAGGCCTTCAGGTTTGTAAAGTTCTTTCCGGTAGGAAAGGCATTTGGTTTCCCCAATAGACTGGGTGATTGACGTTAACTACAGAGAAGCACCAGCTAACTCCGTGCCAGCAGCATGATGTCTGGAGGGTGCGACGTTAATCAACTATGGGCGTAAAAGACGCAGGCGAGCGGTGAGGTGCATAAGCCACAAGGCAACGCAAGTGCATTTCATACTGGGTCGCTAGAATGCTTTGGAAGTGAAATTCACATGTAGCGGTGAAATGCAGCAAGATATTACGACCACGAAGGCGAGCTGACCCTTGAGATATTATGACGCTCATGTGCGAAAGCGTGGGGAACAAAACAGGTTGATCTACAAGTGGTCCACGCTGTAAACGATGTCAATTTGGGGAGTTGAACTTTGAGTTTGGCGCCCATAGCGCGTGATAAATCCGGCCGCAGGAGTACGGCCGCGAGTTAAAACTCAAATGAATTGACGGGGCCCCGCACAAGCGATGGAGCATGTGGTTAATTGATGCAACGCGAAGAGACACCTACTCTTGGCTCAGAGACATTCCAGAGAGATTGGTGCCTTCAGAGACTCTGGACAGGTGCTGCATGGCTGTCAATCGCTCTGTTGTGATATTGGGTTAAGTCCGCAACAGGCGCAACCATATCCTTGTTGCCAGCAGTTTGGTCAGGGAACTCCGAGGGAGACTGCCGGTGATAAACCGGGAAGGTGGGGACGTCAGTGTCCATGAAGCGCAAGTAAGACTACACGTGCTACAGTAGTATACAGAGGGAAGCGTGGTGCGACTGGGCGGAATCTCACAAAGTACGTCTAAGTCGAGTTCAGGTCAACAAACTATGAAGTCGAATCATAGTAATCGCAAATCAGAATGTTTGGTGAATACGTTCGAACCTTGTACACACCGCCGTCACACCATGTAGAGGTAGGTTTGGCACAGAAGTAGATAAGCTTAACCTTTTGGAGGCGTTTGCGGTATGATTCCGCAGCTGGGGTGGAAGTCATAACCGCAAAGGTAACCGTAGAGACCTGCGGTTAAGATCACCTCGCCCACCTAAAACGACGTAAGTGTCCCACAGATTGATTGATATATTGTGAAAATGAATGAAGAGAAAAGTGCACCAATGAAGCTATAGATAAATTATACTTGTTTGTTGTCCCATCGTCAGGGCCTAGGACATCGCCCTTTCATGATAACTTGGGTTGGAATCCCCCGTGAGGACATAAAACAGGGTAACATATGCTATTCTTTAACGAAACAAAGCTGAAAAACTGAAGGGGCTTGAAGTCCCTTTGGGATGAAGAAAAGGTAAATGGAAAAATCACCAGTTGAGCAAAAAGCAATCCAGTATTTCCAGATTCGAAACACAGCATCAAAATTTTTGGGGTTGTATAGTTAGTATTCGGCACAAGGTGGATTCTTCAGCAATCAGAGGCGAAAGGACGTTTGCTAAATCTGCAGAAAACGGATGGATTGATAAGAACGTTTTATCAAGATATCCAGATAGAAGCCAGTAGATGAAGAATCTACTAATACTTACTGAATCCACTTAGGTAAGTGGAGCAAACCAGAACGAAACATCTAAGTACCCAGGGAAGAAATCAACCGAGATTTCGTTAGTAGCGGCGTGAACGCGAAGACCTATTTAGTGATATTGTGAGGCAGGAGGAACAAGTGGGAAGCAGCATTCTGGTGATAACCCCGTACATAAGTGCAGTTATAATTGCTAAGCTAACGACAAGTCAAGACGGTTCGTGATATCCTGTTTGAGATAGGACATCTCCAAGAATAAATACTCTGATTGACAGATAGTGAACCAGTACATGAAGAAGGCAAAAAAACCAGTGAGGGTAGGGCCGACCTTGTGCCTTTAAGTTAGGGCACACAAAATTGTTGCTTACCTTTTATATAATGGGTCAACGACTTATATTTTATAGCAAAGTTAACGAATAGGGGTAGAGAGCAAGTCTTAACTGGGCGCGTCTGGTTACTGAGTATGATTTGAGCAGGTGGTCTGTATGGGCAGGTTGAAGTTGATAGCACCTAAACTGAGGACCGAACCATTAATGACAGAAAAATTGTAGGATGACCTTGGCTGGGGTGAGCCAATCAAACCGGGGAGATACGAAATATTTGAGTGAGCCTTGAGCAGACACCTTCCAGGAGTGACCTGTTTTGTGGGGTCCATCGGATTCTAACCCGTGCAAACCACGAATACGAAAAGTGATATACTCGGAGACTGGCAGGTGCTGCATCCGTCGTGGGCTCAACTGGACCATATTAAGGTCCCAAAGTCTGCCGGTAGGAAACGAAATTAGGAAAGGCGTGGCTGGGATATTTGGCTGGGCAGCCGTATTTAAAGAAAGCGTATTAGCTCACTAGTCAGTTAAGCCTGCACGGAAGATGTAGCAGAACTCAAATATGGCACCAGGCTACAGCGTCAGACGAAATCTGTTGGTGAGGAGCGTTGTGTAAGCGGATGAAGGTGTGTTGAGAAGCATGCTGGACGTATCACAAGTGCGGAGATGCTGACCGCCAGTAACGATAAAACGGGTGGCGCCGTTCGCCAGGCTCAAAGGTTCTGTCAACGTTAATCAGGGCGGGTGGGTCGCTAAAGGCGAGGCTGAAAAGCGTAGTCGATGAAACCGGGTTTAATATTCCGTACTTGGTAAAGCTGCGATGTAGGACGGAACTGATTGAGTTCTTGATGCTGTGGATATGCACGTTTAGTTGGTAGGTGGGGTTTAAGCAAATCGGACACTTAACACTGAGAATGATGACGGGCTCTACGGGCTGAAGTAACCGTCTCTACTTCAGGAAAAGCCACTATAGCGAAAGAGCTGCCAGCCATGCCCAATGACACAGGTGGTCGGGTAGAAATACTCAGGCGCTTGAGAGAGAACTCCCGGGTGGGAACTGAGCAAAATAGCACCGTAACTTCAGGAGGTGCGCCGGCGTAGGTGTAGTCCCTCGCGGGCGAGTTGAACCGGTCGAAGATACAGCCTGGCTGCAACTGTTGACAAAAACGCAGCACTGCCAAACGCAATGGACGTGCCGGGTGTGATGCCTGCCCAGGGTGCGGTACAGTGATGGTGTAATCGAAGAGGCTCTAATCAAACCCCAGTAAACGGCCGCTATAACGGTCCTAAGGTAGCGAAATTGTCAGGTAAGTTCCATGCTACGAATAATGGCATAATCAGCGGGCTGCTCTCACGAGAACTCCAGTGAAATTAAAGTCGCCGTGGTACGGTGTACCCGCAGCTGAACGGAAAGACCCGTGAACCTTCCTGTAAACGACACTGAACATTGAATTTTGATGTGTAGGATGGGTGGAGACTATAGATGATACGCCGAGTGTTATTTAGGTGATCCCTTAAATACCACCTTTAACGTTGATGTTCTAACGAAAATTACGAAACGTGGTCTCGGACGGTGTCTAATTGGAGTAGTTTGATGAGGGCGGTCTCTAAAAGAGTAACGGAGGGCACGAGGTTTGCTAATACGGTCGGACATCGTGAGGTTAGTGCAATGGTATAAGCGACAACTGCGAGACAGACAAGTCGAGCAGGTACCGAAAGTGAGTCATAGTGATCCGGTAGTTTCTGCCGCGGAAGACCCATCCATCAACGGATAAAAGGTACTCCAGGGATAACAGGCAATGCCGCCCAAGGTTCATATCGACGGCGGTGTTTGGCACCTCGATGTCGGCTCATCACATCCTGGGGCCAGAAGTAGGTCCCAAGGTATGGCTGTTCATGTTTAAAAGAAGTGGTACGCAGGCTGGGTTTGGGAACGTCCGTGCTGAGACAGTTCGGTCCCCTATCTGCCGTGGGCGTTGGAGAAATTGATTGGGGCTGCTCTAGTACGGAGGACCGGGTGGACGCACCACCTGAGTGTTCAGTTGTGTCGCCAGACGCATTGCGGGTAGCTAAGTGGAAGAATAAGTGCAACATCTAAGCACGACACCAAGAGGATGAGTTCTCCCCAGTTATAAATCTGTAAGGTTGTTTAAGACTAAGACGTGAATAGGTGCGAATTGACCAAGTGTGGTGATACATTGAGCTAACATACTAGTGCCGGAGGAAGCAACTGCCACAGCAGCTCAGGGTTTTAGTGTTGGTAGGCAAACAAACAGAAAGAGAAAGTTTTGGGATAATCAAGCTTGTTTGGTTTGGCAAGGACGCTGGGGAATAGCGGAGCAAGTAGAAAAAAAGTTAATGAAAAAGATAATCTGGCGGCGATAGAGCGGTGGTCACTGACCCCCGCCGGGCTCAGAGTGAAACGCCGATGCCGATGAGTGGTGTGGGGCTTCCCCGTAGCAGTGGGACACCGCTGGGTGGTGAATGCTATGGAACCTTTGAACGGTGGGCAGGGTTTTTGTTGGAATTGATTTAATAAAATAAAGTGCAGTCAAAATCAGAATGGTTTTGTTAAAGATGTTTAATCTTTAATGAGAAAATATGGGTGGAATAATTTTAATCACCAAAATTTTTTATAGGACAAATAACACAAATGGCTCGTAAAGAAAAGTGTTAAAATTAGCGATATTATACCAATTCGTAAATCAGATAAGAAACCTGAAGCACCGAAGCTATCGGTAGAAATTAACACGTTATGAATTAGATGCTAAGGCAAGAGATAGAAAAAAACGTAACATAAAGTTTAACATCGGGTTCTCGTCACTTTAGTAACGCTGAGCAAAATAGTATAGTGATGGTGAACAAAGAATCCATATTGGCAGTCGTAAAGGTTCACTGATTGTTGAATTTGTGGGCTGAAAGCCTGAGAGAAAGGATAACAATTCCGGTCGTCAAAAGAACCAGAAAAAAACTTGCATACAGAGGTTGAGTTCGAACGTTTGAAAATAATGAAATTCTAAATGAATTGTTGGATACGCTTAGATGAAGGTAAACGATTAGTAAAGCGATCAACAATTTGTGGATAGATACTTAGATCGTATTACTCAGTTAATGGAAGAAATTGCATTCAAGATGAAGATGAGCCAGGACAATCTCTATCGAACCTTCCAGAAGATTGATATCAACAATTCAGATAATTGTCATGTGGCCGATTATTTTAAATATCATGCTTTAGAATTGTGCTGGCATGTCATTCTATGCTTTCAGAGTAACTTAGGAGATTACATGAGCAAACACTCTCATCAAACAGGCTAAAATAGCACGTACCAAAACGGCAAAAAGTGCATGGTATTATAGCTTCAAGCGATGCAAATGAGTGTAACCCTTCAGAAAGGAGTTATTCGTTTATCAATGCTTTACTCCTTTTGAACCAATCTTTACAACCATATCAAGCGATATGTACTTTATAATATTGTAAAAGAAATACTTCATGAAGCTCAGAAAGCATTGTAAAAAGAAGAATGAAATAGATCTTGAGCGAGGGGTAGAAGCAAAATTGGAAAGAAATTGTATTTGGGTTACGTCAGTTTTCGTAATAGAAATTGAGGAAGTTTAATGTCACCAAATTATTTGGATCTTGCGTTGAATTCAAAATATAACAATCAGGACCTCGTTATACATCTTATCCAACTGCATTAGAATTTTAATGAAAGTTACTGGCAGTTTTATTGCAGCGGCTAATCGTTATCGGAAAGACCCTTTCCCTTCCATTACACGTCCGTTTTGTCACAAACTTTTGCTATTTCTGTGAAAGCTGTAATAAAATTCTCGTCATCAACATAAAGCGGATATTTATCTTGATTACGCTCGAAAAAAGAAATCAAAAGCACGCTCAAATTATTCAAAATTGTTGCGACTCAGAAGTGCATTGGAGGCGGCACATAAACTTATTGACAGAGGACAATCTGCTCGTTTGATGAAGATGCTTAAAGATCGTTTTACGATTGCCGGATAATGCGAAGTCAGTATTGAAATGGACCCACGCGAAGATTGAACTCGATAGCGATCATTTACACCAATATTGGTTTTAACCGAATTAACGTGATTGGCTGGGTTCAACAAAGCCCGGTTCAAAAGCGGTCGTCGTGAACAAGATGAAGAGTTTGTGAAATGCTTTGCTTGTTCGTGCGCATAGTTAGGTTTCAATCAACGAGTCTTGATTTAATTTATGGTTGCCCACTTTAGGAAATGTAGAGCTTTATGTTTACATTATAAAGTGATTGAATTGAATCCAGATCATTTAAGTATCTTTAACTATGCTCATTTATAGAGTCGATTTGCAGGCAAGCAAAAACCAGAAAGATCAGTACCGCCACAGGCTTCGTTAGAAATTTCGAAAACGATTGAAACCTTAGGCAGTACTGGTTATAAGTTTATCGGTATGGATCAACTGTAAACCAGATGAATTAACTTGATTATCCCAGAAGGTGTCAACACATCAGAAATTCCAAAACTACCCGCAAGGAAAGGATGATTTACTCGGTTTGGGTGTATCACCGATGGTTTATTAGGCGATACATATACTCCAAGGCTCAAAATTAAAACATTATTATCATGATGTAAAGTCCGTTATTGCACTGCATAAAGGTTTAGCATTGACAAGAGAAGATTGCTTACGTCGTGATGTTGATTAGCAATTGATTTGTATTTAAAGCAGTTGCAGATTGAAAAACAATATATGTGTGATTTCAAAAGAGCACTTTGTTGGTTACAGTTAATTACCAGCCCATTGCTTGAGATGGTTAATTTCTGAAACAAAACGGAAGCTTACAGAACTACTAAGGTCGTTTATTAATCCGTAATATTTGTATGTTTTTGATACTTATTCCAAGAAACTGCCAACAAAACGACAACAATTCTCTCAATTATTTAGTCATAAAAATGATTAAGACTTATATCTTGACCATTTTCTTCAATCCTATTTATTTCGCGATGCTTTCTAATGCCCATAATTCCCTTTAGACTTTCTACAAACAGAATTAATGAGCTTGTCTCTATCCATAACATAGCCGTACACATGGACGAGAATTATAGTTTGAAATTGTACTTGCCATAGGCTCAGCAGGCGTTGAGCAATATAATCACAGCCTTCAGCAATGGCGAACACGCTGTTTGCTAAAATCAGGGTTCAACATACCGGACAACAACATCATAAGTAAACTTTTCACGTCCATAAGTGCGGTCCGGTTTCCAATGATGTTCATATAAAAGCTTCATAAATTGCTGGGCACCGAATCATATCGTTCATACCGGTATCAGTAATCGCGGGGGAATTACGGCTTTCACTTTTTAAATATTGCACTTTGGCAGTAAAATCCCGCCATTCGCTGCGATTGCTCGACTGGTTCTAGAATAATTTCAGGATCTTATGGTACACGAATTTATTCAGTGGTGTGATCGCATAATCACTTGGATAACGGTGTTTCATCAGTATAAGTTGCGCCTAAGCCTTATAGGATCTAATGTTTAACATGTCTGTCTTCTTTAATTGTTCCATTAAACAAATAAAGGCGATCGGTTGCATCTAGAAGGGTTTGTAATTCGGTCAGCTGAGAGCCAGCCATAATCCATACGCCACCACATGAGTGGTTGCTGTGAATTTATAGTTACTCATTAACTTCATCTACGCTCACAAATTTATTTCTTTCAGTCACCAACTGAAACAAGGTGTGTATGAGCATCAACATCAGGATTCACGCGTATTAAAGAAAATGGATTGTTTCTCCATTTCGCCAACAATTTGGTTGATATGGTGTAATTCCATAACCAATTCCACATTAAAACAACGAATGCCACTTCTAACGCACGCATAATTTCGGCAGTTTTGCCGCCGATACTTGCGGTAAAGTCCCCACCTGCTGCCAATACGCGTTTCTAATTCACCCTGTGAAACAATATCAAAGCCTGGAGCTAATTTTGCCATTACATTTAATATGCCGATATTAGAATTGGCTTTAACAGCATAACTTCGTTAAAAGTGGCGGATAACCTAAAGCAGAAATTGAGGCGTGCAATGGCGTTCAAGTGTTGCACGAGAATACTTGCGTATAAAACGGTATGCCCGATTCTTCAGCAGAGTTATTTTGCGGCGGGCAAATCTTCAACATAATTGCTCGTTTTATATTGAAAAATCGCGACGAATCCTTTAAATGCGGTCAGTTTTTATTGTGTTTTTGTGTGTTTGCGGCTGTTCTTTTCAGGAAATATAATGGCCCTTTTACTGCAACCTGTGGCAAAATTACAGAATGCGCCATAACAAAATAAAGTAATTTTCATTTTCAATCTCTCTAATAAAGTAAAATCTGCCTTTTGCCAGCGAGGAGAAGAGCACATAATTCCACAGCATTCTATCAGATTTAATCGGAAATTTTATAGATATTGCAGGAATTTCGCAAAATATGAACAGGTTTGGCAAAAAATTGAGCGTTAGAGAATCAAGATTGGCGATGTGGATTGTGAAACGCAAGTTCGGTATTCACGAATCATATTTGTTGACCGCTCTGAAATTGTGATTAATAAACACAAGAACCGCTGTGAGCTTTGGCTTTACCGAGCCGCTTGGAATTAAGATTTCATTTGCCTATAAAAATAATGATTGGGTAGCAAATGATGGCAAACGCTTTTGGGTTGGTACAACCGAGGCGGTTGCCGCTCACGAGAGAAACGGTAACATTCTAATGGCCAGACTCATGGAATATGCCCATAAAAACAGACTTAAAAAACGGCCGCACTTCATACGTTGCGGTCTGTTTTTAATTACCAATCTTTTCCGCAAGGGCAGGAAAGTATTCGTACTGCGTTAAGCGGTCAGGATAACTTTTGGTGGTGATGGCACAGGAAATGGCAAATCAACATGTTATCAAATTCCAGCACTTTGTTTTCACGGTCTCACATTGGTGGTTACACTTTGATTTCTTAATGAAGATCAGGTAGATCAACTCCAAACAAACAGCATTGGAAGCCGATTATCTAAAACTCTAGTCAGACGCCAGAACAACAGCAGCAGAGTTGAAATAAGCTGATTTCAGGTCAATTAAAATTATTATATGTTTCGCTGAAAAGTGATGACAAAACAGCTTTTCAGCTGATTTCTTGTCTCAATTTCCTTTATCGCCATTGATGAAGCGCACTGCATTTCTAGTGGGGCCATGATTTTCGTCCTGAATATACAACGGCGGCTTAAAGCAGCGTTTCATCATGATGGCGTGCGCCAGCGACCAGCCGGATACGACAAGACAGGATATTCTCACTCATCTTAAATTAGAATAATCCCTCATAAATACATTGGCAGTTTGATCGCCCAAATATTCGTTATACATTGGAAAATTTAGCCGATGGAGCAACACGCGTTTGTGTTAACTCAAAAAAGGCAAAAGCAGCATTGTATATTCAGCAATAGTCGTTCGAAGGTGGGACATGTAAGCGAAACTTTACTAAATAAGGCGTGTCATTTGCAGCGTATCATGCAGGGCTGGAAACCGCGCTGCGAAACGCGTCCAGCCAAGATTTTCAACGAGATAATGTTCAAGTTGTAGTTGCGACGATTGCGTTTGGTATGGTAATAAATCTAAATGCGTTTTGTCGCCGGTACGGTTGCCGAAGCGATGAATCGCCAAACTTATCAAAACTGGTCGTGCAGGGGCAAGGATAGTTCCACCCTGCAGGCGGTGCTTTTCTACAGACCAGCTGATTATGCTTGGTTACAGAAAATTCTGCCAGAAAACCAGGAACGCCACAGCGTCAGGTTGAGCAACATAAATTGGGAAGCTATCGTTGAATTTACGAAAGTCAAACGCCGACGTGTTACTCAATTATTTTGGTGAACGTCGTCTGACGTCCTGCCAAAACTGCGTGTTGTCTTGACCGCCAAAGAAATATGATATGAAAGCTAATTGATGCATAAAAGTGATGTCGACGATTTATCGATAATGGGTCAATGTTCCGGTGTGCAATATGTGATTGCGGTACGGGGATGCATAATCAGAAAGATTGTGAACACCAACGATAAGTTAGAATGTTTTGTGGTAAAGAATGAAAAGCAAAGAACATTGGCAATCTGTCGTTCGTCAGCTTATTCATCGGGTTTTATTCAACCAAAGTGCTTGGTAGGTTTAATAGTGCCACAGCTTCAGCTCACAGAAAGTGCAAGACCTGTTTAAAGGCGAGGGTGCCGCCCAGATTAGCAATGCGCGCATTTCATCCATTAATAAGTGTGCGCCGATCCCATAAAATACAGTGGCAAATTACGATAAAGATCTGTTTGCTCGTTTGTTTCTACGCAAGCAGCTAGCCCGGATAAAGAAAATATTCTGCTATATTGTCTTTGTGATGCAGCATTACAGGAAATGGCGCAGTATGTACGCCAATAAATAATATTAAGGTGGCCTGGGTGTAGCGTAGGGTCCGATCAAATTAGAACGATTTGGGCAGCGTTTATGGTGATTTGAAACACAAAAGCAATTTTAGAAAAGACGAAGAATAAGTGCGGTCAAAAAAAAATAAAAAATTTTTTCGACCACTTTTTCTAAGCTTGCCCATCTTGTTCATTGCGTAATTGACGGTCCAAACACTTGCACCAATCATCGGTACCAGAACCATAGTGGTATCGCAATGCCACTTCACAGCACGGCCTTTTTCACTTCGCTTTCTTCCTAAATACTTCATCACAGGAATCAAATGGTGTTTTTAAGGTAAGTGGTGATAGCGACATGCAAATGAACCATCGATAATATCAACGACATCAAATGATCCACATAGGATTTGGTCAAGGCAAACAAATCTCCCGTACCTGATGGGAATGCACTTATGGAATGGTGCCGATTGTTGATGAGCTAATAATGTTGGTTCTTCCCGCGAATACGATGCGCTGGCGCATTACGTTTATCTTCATGATTGCTTGCACCCACTTGCGCATGTAATAAATAACGGTGCCCGTGCGTTCCGCGCCACACGCGCTTCATGGTTATCCGTGACGCACAATTTATCATAATTAAGGTGCAATTTCATCACCGCGTTGGCTTTACCAAAGGTTCATTGAAATCCTTCTTGTTGTAGGAAGTGATTTGCCATCTGCAAAGCCTACAATGTAAAACTATCCACTGTAAAAATTAGTGCGTTTGGTCAAAACCTTCTTTTTCGAATGAGGTATTGAAAGTTGCTATTCCACCACAAGTTGGCGTTTATCGCAGTGGGCGCACATTTTGCTACGCGAGGTGGTTCATTGACCATTTCATCACACGATTTTGCAGGTACGCGCAATGGTCCTAAGCGCAAGCGGTGAGGGTGTAAGCCCACCACGATGCGTTATGGCAACACGCAATACCACCTTGTTCGCCTTCGTCAAAATGTAGTAAGCATCATTGGCAAAAGACGGTTTAGAAACCAATAAGCTGCCTTTTGCTACTAATTCTGCAATTCCACGACTTGTTTTATTCTTATCGCAACGAATGGTCATATTGGGTGTTGGGTGCTTTAACTCAATCTTGCTACGTCAAACGTCTGCTTTGGTGTCATAAAATTTAATATTGGCATGGCAGAATGAATCTGGCACGGTTTTATCTACATGATTTAAAACGTTTAATTTGATCTGATGCATTCTTCATCGGTAATAAACAGGGTCCGTAAGCATGTCTAATCCTTGTCAGAAAAAACTTAGAATGTAGTGATGATGGCACATAGAATATAAAATCAATAAACCGTAATACTTCATCAGATTGCAGCGCTGGCAATTCAAGAAATTCACAACCTTTTATGCCCCGTTGTAATCTGGCAAAATATAACGTGCGGGCGTGTCAGCATGACCTTCGTTTCGTCTGAATCATTTGATTTTGAAGGAATTGCCATTCTTCATCAAATAGCCTAATATAATTCACGAGATCAAATAATCGCTCAGCGATATTGCCTAAACACGCAAGTTTTGTTGATAGAGGTGAGCGTATTTGGATTTTACGTTATCCAAAAGAAATATCTTGAAGATACAAGCATGTGTCTCACGGTAAAGGTGACATTTTAAGTCAGTGAATGAGTATTGACAATTTTGACAATGTGATCTGTATCCATTTTATGATATTATCAGTCAATTCAGTTATATCATGTGACGTTAAAATGTCTTTGGTTTTATAGGGTTCCCATTATATAATGTCGGCGGTAAATATTAGGAATATGATAGCTGATTCCGCAGTTGGGCAGCCAGAATGCTATGGTCAGTCGAAGGTAAAACCATGTCGATGCTGTGCGTGGCAATACTGGGTAATGGAGATGAAGCAATTGGCGCTCCCGTAATTTGGGCTCTGCCTTGGACCGCTCTTTCTCAGATGTGGCGACCTGGCTAAGGTGAGTGTCGGTTGGTCATCATTTTGTATTAGCTGTTTAATTGATGTTAGTCTGGATTTCAAAATTAAGTTTGGACGGCACCATTCTGAATATTATTGTGATTGCCTTTTGGCTTAACCACAAAATTGTGCCAGAACCAACCACTTGCTGTGAATTTTGTTGTTCAGTGGGGTGAACTTTGCTTTTATGGATTGGGAGACGGCATTGTGTTGCTTATCATCGGGGGAGAGCCAGGCCCGCGGGATAGTTTAATGGTGAGACTTTGTCAACGCCTTCATTTAAAAGTGGGGATTGTGAGAACAAGCCTTGAGAGGTGTCAGTTTGTGTGTTGGGTTATATTCTCAACGCTGAGTCAGGTGGTACCGTTGTTTTGCCGCCACCAATAGGTTGGATTATTGCAGTTATAAACTCAATTGCCGCTTGCCACACCCTTTACACGGAAGGACCAATCTTCACCTAAGGCATCATCAATGAAATTAAGCTAAAATTCATTTCGTCTTTTTCACTTTGGCGGGCAGAAGCAGTGTTTGTCTGCATCGTTAGTCGGTTTCAACGACGAGGCTGGTGACCGACTATTTGGATGAGACCCAATTGTTGGCATTAGATGCATAATAACCGTGTAATGGTCAGTGGAGCTGCAATGAATAAATCCGCTATGAAGCTTCAGAAGATGTGAAAAAATCAGCAATCGCTATTCTTATCGTAAACAACCACATTTGGGCTGTCGATTTTTGCCGCTAACTCGCGGGCACCACTCTCCGCGAATCCTGCTGTTAAAGATAATCTGGCAATCAGAACATACCAAATCGCGCATCGAATTGAGCATATTGTGTCCAACGAAGACTGTGCTGAACCACCTGTTCGCCTTACTGACTTTACATTTTATCTGCCGATAAACCAATTGTTCTTGAAGAAAACACGTTGATTTTAACCGCACTTTCCAGGAAGTGAAAAGAGTGCAGGCGGTTGGATTCCTGATGGTATGTTGTGTTTCTTCTAAGAACGCTTGAGCAGACCGATTATGTCTCTGCTTCAGATTTTTCTGAGTGAGCGGCGTTGTATTAAACGATGGTTATAAAGGATTTTCCTTTATTTGCGGGTGCAAGACGATGAAATCACTTTCCGCTAATTTACCGTTATGGGTATTGGAAAAGCTAATCATGCCATCAGAATTGCGCTCTTTGATTTCTTTAACAAGACGTTGAAATCCGCTTTGTCGTTCTTGGCACTATCAATGATGACATCATCTAAATAAGTGATTGAGCTAATGGGGCTGTATAGCTGGCACAAGTGTAGTCAGTTTAGCTCAGGATTTCAGGAGCTTTCAACATCGCAAAAAGCAAAATACTGAACAAAATCACTTAGTTGTCGTTGCAGAATGACTAAATTTCATTATTCTGCCTTTTTGCCGTGTTCGTGTGCGTGCCAAAACACAATCGTTAGAAAAAGTAAAAAATAATGCCTGAATTATGTACCGAAACCTTGGCTTAAGCCATAAGTCATCACAAGACAAAATATAGGCAACGCCTGGCATTTGCAATCAACCGATCTCATCATTCGTGGTGTTCAGCTTTTCATAAAAGATAAGAGGATAAATAAAGCAACTAAACAAAGCGGTAACTAACAATTCCTCGTTTTGAGAAGGTCATCTAAATATTAGTTGTGACATCAGGTAAATTGTCAATATTACCCATAACAATTTTTTCTTTCGTTTCGCACTTACGTTTTCTGTTAACATGAATACCCCAGCCAAATAGCAGCTTTTTCTTTACTTATTGCAATCGCACTTTTCACATTTCAAACAGGCGCCTAGAGAGGTGTTGCCGTATTTTGTCTAGATAAAGTTGGATATCTTTTTGAGCAACATTAATTCCGTTCCGCAATTCGGTTATTGGGCATTTGGCCATGCCAACGCTTGCTAACAATGATTCCAAAAGTCAAGAAAAACGTTTTGAAAGAGATGGCGATGATCAAGGATAACAATAAGTAAAGATCGGTAGTGCGCCCATCCTCCACGAGCGGTGAAAGCAAACTTCCTACGATGCCACGCAGTACCAATCACACACTGGAATGGTCAGTTTCACGCTCTTTTCTGATAATATAGAGGGCAATCAGGCTAAAAATACTGTGACATCAGAAATATCACCACTGTAGACCATAATTCGCGGAGTTTTGATTCGGATTCAGATTCGAATAAATTTATCATAAAAGCGCGATGCTGACAGAAACAATGCCACTGCAAGTGGAATAAATTAACTCAAAACGCAGTTTTGATGGGATACTAATAGTAAAAGCAAAACAAGGACAAAAAGAAAACGACGACTTGCGATTAAGATCACGCATTTTCCCCCCGTTAATACGGAAAGGAAGGTACCAAATATGAAGAAGAAAATAAAAAAAGGTAGCTATAAATTAGCCATTTATCAACTTTCAAATAAGTTTAAAAGTGGTTTCTTGATTAACATAAACATACATAACCTAAACCGATTAACATCAGTAGAGTAGGCGCAACATTATATCCACCTTGACAATAAATATCGAAAGAAAGAAAAGCGTTACAACAAAAGTTGGTTATTATAATGAGGTAACCAATTTTGTTTTATGTTGCATGAATAACCAGCCGATATTTTTAGGTTATATAAAATCACTCACACTAACAAGTGCGGTCTTATTCAATCTATTTTATGGATTATAAAACATCGCGCAATTTAAGTCTTTCAGAAAAGATTAACAACGTTTGAGCATGGATTCTTCCATTTACGTAATAACACGTGGAGATTATAGTGTTTTTTTGTTTTGGGCGTAGGATAACTCTAGGTTACCTAATTGACCTTGAGATAGCTTCATTGCTATGAAGTTTAAGATACCATTCCTTCACAGCCGTGAGGTATCCGTATCGATATTCATTTTTGATTGCACCATGGCTAATTGCTTGGGATCTCTTCTTAATAGAACCCTACAGACACACAAATGAAGACAGAAATTGATTATGGTTATGGGAAGAAGGTGCATTCTTTACATGAACTCTTGTGATGCTGCCACAAATAGATGGTTTTAATTTTACGTTACTGGTTTATAAACACGGCGTACGTTACCGGGGCCTGCAACAACGGTAAAATTCGAAACACTAGGTTTAATTGGTCGTAAACATAAGTACATCGAATGGTTGGTATATAAACAGAGATTCATCTACATCTGAGTTATCCACGCCATCTTCTTGCCTGGTGATACCGATTTCGATTTCAAGGGTCATGCTAGTTTGTCCCATACCGAGCAAGGTATTCACGGCAGATTGCAATAATTTTCCATTGGTTCTTCAGATAGTCAAGCATATGAGAAGAGAATAATGGTTAGTTTCAACAAAGTGTTTCACCGCTTCAAGTAAACCATCGATCCATGGAAGTAATTTTCGCTGCGTGGTCAGTATGAAGAATAACTGGCACACCATATTCTTTGGCTAAAAATATGAACGTGTTTTGCTGCCTGCGATCGCCTAAAACGTCTGGACGTGCACCTTGTTGGTTTAGTACCTTCTGCCGTAAATGCACCACCGTTTGAGAAATTGGATAATTACGGCGCTTTCACACGTTAAGCGGTTTCAATACAGTATTGAGTCGAGCCGCACCAGTTCTGCCAGGGATAGCGAAGTTGTTTGCTGGCATAAGCAAAGATTTTGACATCTTCACCTGTTACTACGCCGGTTTCGTATCAATAATTTATATAGTTGTGTTTCCTTTTGTTTTGAGTTCATTCCTCCGTTTGAAAAATCAATGACCTCTCTGTGCGGGGGTTAATCATTCGTTAACCGTTCGCACGTTTTCAGAATTTCGACTGCACCAGTGATACTTGCCTTCTACGAATTCTAAGAAGCGCCGCCACCGGATTGAAATGTAAAGTTTTATCTGCAATGCCAGATAAATCGATGGCTGCTAAAATATCACCGCTTACCGATAGAGAATGCATCGCTGTTTGCAATCGCGTGAAATGATTTCAGTCCACTTTACGGAAGTTAGAATTCAAAATACGCCAATAGACCATTCCGCAAAACAGTTTTTGCATTTTTGATGATTTCTGCTGAATTGTTCTGCAGATTTATCACCGATATCGAAGATAGATTCATCGTCTTTCACTTCAGTGACTAGTTTTCTATTTGCGGGGAGCTGTTTCAGAAGATTCGAATTTCATGCGTACATCAACTGATTCAGGATATCGATTCTTGCTGTAATTCTTTACTGCAGGGATTAAATCTGCTTCATATAATTTACATTGGCAGCCCACAGCTGCTGCAGCCAGACGTGTTACTGACCACCACCACCGATAAATTTTGAAGATCAGCAATTTTTGAAGAGGTTTAATACTTCCTAATTTGTTGAGCTTTAGAACCGCCTACAATCGCGACCATCGGACGAGCAGAGCTCTTTTAATGCTTTGCCTAACGCGTAATTCTGCTGCAAGTAATGGACCTGCACAGGCAATGAGTTGCAAACTCTGCTACGCCGTAAGTTGTTCTTGCGCACGGTGAGCTGTACCGAATGCCTCCATCACGAATACATCACAAAGTGCGGCATATTTTTACCCTAATTCAAGGATCGTTTTCTTCTCGCCTTTGTTTACGAACGTTTTCTAAAACAACGATTTGCCTTCTTCTTTATCCACCGTTTAAGTAGTCTTGTTTAAACATACACACATTGAAGCCTGCGTTTTAAGTAATCAGCAACCGGCTGTAAAGGTCTTCGAAGTTTTGAATTCACCTTCAGTTGGACGACCTAAGTGAGTAACATCACTTTGCGCCTTTCTCTAAGCAGTTTAACGTCAGGATGAATCGCACGAATACGCGCATCAAGATGTCACTTTGCCATCTTTTACTGGTACGTTTTAAGTCCGCGCGAATAAACCACCACGTTTATGTAAGTCTAAGTCGGTCATTTTGATTACTGACGCAAGCTTTCCCTCTTGGGTTGAGTTAAAATTAACAGGACATTATACCTGAATCTTACTGAAGTTGTAACGATGTAAGATCAAATAAAAAAGAAATTATGTATTTAGGGCAGTAAATTGCCATTGGCGATCCTTAACCAAATAAATAATTCGTTAGCTCGCCTAAATAGCACTCTTTAATTGCGGATTATTTTGTATCCATAGAAATAGTGCTGCAGCAATTGTTCGTTTGGCAAGAAAGCGATTCAAATAATGCTTTTCTCTTGTTGAAATAAACCTGCTGAATCAAAGCGCAGCTACCGTGTTTCCATTCGCGCAATAATTTTGCGCGAGATTGAAAGGTGGGTTCAGTAGTTTCCAGTGGAAGAAGGCGCTAAATCGCCTTACAAAACGTGGATCGTAACCGAACCGCATTCGCATTTTGTGGCGCAAACATACTACCCAGCCAAATTGATTTTGTACTACGTGATGTACGCTAGATCAGGCAAATTGTGCCATATTGCGCGTTGTTTCACAGAATGCGGGCGACCAAAGTAAGGCCAACATATAGTAATCAACAGGGGCGCATTTTTGTTTTGCCCAATAGCATCATCACATGATAGCATCGCAAATTCCCAAAATCTTTGGTATTTTGACCGCACTTTGGTTTTGCTGTTGTGTGGTTGTAGGGCCAGTTTGGTATCTTTTGTGTTCAGTGAAATATTGCCAAATACTAAATACAGCAAGGGCAACAGGAAAGAAATTGGAAACCTGTTTTCATAAAAGTCCTCTTTAAAGTTTTATCAATTTTGGCACATAAAACTATAATTCGCGCTTCTCATAAAGGGAATGGTATAGCGTTGCGATCACCAAACAAGTACAAACTGCGATATGTGTCTCCCCAGATGCCAGATGAAATTTCAATCGGCAGGGAGATCTATGTGATCGATCCTGTACTTTGTACAGATGTGTTAGTCATTATGACACGCCAACCTGCAAGGTTGCCCGATTACCAGCACCGTCAAGCCAGATCCTGAGCATCAAGAAGCGAAACGGCTTTGAGAACGTTTGTGATGATTCACATTCAGGACGGTTATGGAATTTTACTGATCTTTTCTTTTCGTCAATGACTATGAATAAAACGAAGTTAATTAAAATCGCCATCGTTGATTTATCTGTTCCAGTCCCATTGATATTTTGCCTGAAGCGATGCTTGGCCGTTGGGTTTGGATAATGCGGCATTGCGCAATAATTCGAATTTTAATAAACAGAATAAAATCAACCTTTGTTTTCTCATTCTTGCAAAATTCCGTCAATTTCTCTAAACTGCGCGTCGGAAAGTTCTTCTCATTATTTCTTTAAAAGCTACCGTGGTAGCCGGAACCTCAATCATGACAAACGTCAATCCGTATGGCTGGAAAGCCTTGGTTGGATCGGCTGTCTGACACCATGCGATATGGACGGATTCGATCTTCTTCTTCTTGGATTTTATGCTTAAGTACCGACTCGTGATCTTAATTTAACCCCACTAAATCTGGCTCATTGGTTACTGGACACTTATTAACGTTGCTGTGGTGGGCGGTGTGTATTCTGGTGCATTAAGCGATCGTTATGGGCGTGTACGCGTGCTGGCGGACAATCGTCCTCTTGCCGTGATACCGGTTTATGTGCAATCGCACAAGGCTATTAGGACTGCCAATTTATCAGCCCACTATCGCGGGTATCGGTTTGAGCCGGTGGTGGTATCGGTATGGCGTTAGCCATTGAAGCATGGCCTGCAAACGCGATGCCATGGCGACTATGTGGGTTGGCAAGTTGGTGTGTTAGCCGCTGGGCCCTCCCAATGTGCCCCACATATCAGCTGTGCCAGCATGTTCGTAGTGGAGTATCTTCCGGCGTTTGGCAACTGTGTTGCGGCTCGTTTACGAACAGAAATTTTCACAAAACGGATCAAACCAGCCCAAAAATATCTATTTGAATCTCAAACTCTTAATTAAAGACAAAACAACCAAGTGAGCACAGGTGTGGTAGTGTTGCTTCCATACAAACACAGTTGCGGCATTATGATTTGGATGCCAAACTTCTCTAAACAACTTGGTTTTGGTTATGAAATCAGGTTTATGGACGGCTGTTACCGTATAGAAAAGCATGATGGCAGGGATTTGGATTTTTTGGTCGTCTAGCCGATAGAATCCGGACGTAAATAAGCTTCTTATTATTCCAGCGGTGCTGTGATCAGCATCATCACTTCTCAATTAACTGACCCAACCGCGCGATGTTAGTGGCCAGTGCATTCACCCAGGATGTTTGTAAACGGCATGATGATGGGCGGTTATGGCGCGATAATAGCTGAAACATCCGACGAAGCGCGTGCAACATTGCAAATGTGTTGTTTAACCCAGGTCGTGCTGTTGGTGGTTTTGGACCGGTTGTTGTGAGGCGATTATCGCAATATTCATTCAGCATTGCAATTACTTTCTTGGCGGTGATTTATGTGTCGACAGCAGTCTTCTTAGTGCCAATTAAAAGCGAGGTAAGCTAAAGTGCGGTCAAAAAAAATTCAAGTTTTTGAAAACATCGAGGTTAAAGCCGATGTTTTTATTTAAAAAAATCAATAATTCAACGCACTTTGTGCTAAACTATAGTCACTTTTTCCAATTTGAAAGAATTATCGTGTACCTTCAAACGTTGATTTCTACTCAATATTATAAATATTTATTTAGCCGTCATTATTTTCGCCGTTATTAGCTCATTAAGGTTTTGATCGTGATGGCCAGTAATAAATCGGATAGAAGCTATTAATATATCAGGCTCTTTGCGTATACAGTTATCGACTATTAACGAAATGGAACGTTCGCCGGATACAGTCGAACAGTCTGATGCGTTATCAGCATGGCCTTAATGCTGAGGCCTGCTGCAAAATCAGCTTTTGCACCTTCAGGGTGAGAATCTATCAAAAATTCTAAAACGCTGGACGGTGATGGCCGATTTGCTGTATCAAATTGAAAAAATATCACGCCGAACTAAAGTTATGTACAAAGATGTCGATGATTTCGTGAAACTGGATTACAACGGCACTGAACTAAATGGATTATTGCGGTTTTCCGTATTGTATTTCTAATACTGTGATTCTTGCGATATGATGTCTTATGCGGTTGGTATATGAAATAAAATCGTGAAGCCTTTAAAACAGATGATAGAAAGCCAGCAATGCAATTACAAATGGGGCAGTTCAACCATATCAACTTGATGCAAATGACAATAGACACAGGGTATTTTAACGAAAGTGTTTGCCGCAATGTCTTCTGAGTTAGGGCGACTTATTCGCGTTTGAAAGTGCAGTAAATGGTAAACATAAAGTTGCGTCAAACCAGCTAACTCTTTGTAACCACTTTTATCAGCTCACGATTACTTACGCCCACGAGATTAATGTCGAAATTCTCAATGAGAGTATAGTCATATTCGTGTCAGCGAACGTTTGCCTTCACGTTGAGTTAGAAATTTTTCGGATCTGGAACGGTGGAAATTTCTTTTGGTCAGATCTAAACAATCACTTCAAGTCGAAGAACTTTCCAGTGAAAATGAAAACTTAGCAGTGCTCTCATGGCAAGCCAGTTTGTGTCCCGATCCGCGAATGATGAAAAACCTAGGACGGTGGCAAAAGCGTTGTATTCACACAAAAACGCAACGCCAGCAAGAGCAACTTTGCGGTAGACGGTCGGTGCAAAGAGATTACGCGAGCTCGTGGCACAAGTGTTGTCTTTCTTGCAAATTCAATTAACGCTGCTAAGCATAATTTGAAGAAGACGAGGAATCAAAGAAAGCATTGCCATCATTGGTGAGTTTGACAAGCTTTATCAGATGGGTATTCTCAATTACGAAATTATTGAAAACTTTCCGTTTAACGGTGAAAGCAATTTACAGGTGCTGCCGAACAGAAGTGATTGAAAGCTTGCGTTTAAGTGGTCACAAATGACCGTGAAACAGCGCCCTCACAAGTTTAAATCCTGAAGTTGGTTTGCACGTTCACAGGTGTGCGTGAAGCAACGTTAATGCGATCAAGCGCCAAAAGTACACTGAATTGAGTAAGCCCATATTAATGCTGAGGCGAATACGAAATCATATTACCAGGTGGTGTCGAGATTCCGAGCGTTAGACAAACCAGACGGACGTATGGTTTTTAAAATATTATGACTGACGCAGTCGATGATTAAATACTCCCGGATTGATATTTCAAAAGGGGAACAGAGTGGGCTGTGAAAATCACGCTTCCTCACACGTTGTTTTAAGGAAAGTTCATGCAAAGTTTAGCCGTTTCACACCTTTAATATTCCAGCAAATACGCAAAATTATTGACACATCAATTAGACAATCCAACAAAGCAGCGAAAAGCACAAACTGAAAATCTACCTGTCTTTTTAGGACAAAGGCAACATACTGTTTTAAGAATTTTCGGGAATGGTGGGTGTTAACCGTTGTGGGTATTCAACATACAGAATAGCGATTACCGTATTTGCATGTTAATGGTGGCAAAAATTGGCATCAGTTAATGGAATGGTCGCTCTCTCAAAGGGATTGACGCTTAGAAATCTCACCTCATTCCGAGTTAATATGACTCAGCGCCGATTCAAAAATATTGGTGCGTATGGCGGCTAGAATTGAAATGTGTGTGTGATTATGTGGATATGAATCTTACTTTTGGGCGAACAATTCGCGCCTGACCTTAGATGTGAGTTGGTTATCGTGAAGTATTTTTCAAACATCATATGTAATTATGTGATTTGTGAGTTGGATGAGAGTGTGAAGTAGCAGCGATTTTAAGTATGGCTCATTAGTGATTTTGATCCTCAAACTGTAACAGCAAAACAAGTGTTTGATGAAATTATGCCGCCTTCGCCACCGGTGCCCGATCCAAAAGAATTTGGCAACGCGGGCAGTTTCTTCAATCTGTGGTGAGAAGAGCGCGGGCAATTTGCGAGAATTCAAAAACAGGTCAATCTGCCGCACTTTCCCCAGCAGATGGTTCAGTGAAACTGGCAGCGGTTAGTTAATCGATCAATACCATTTAAGGTTTCAAATTGGGTGTACGGCCGTTCATCAGCAGCGAACTTTAGTGCTGGTTAATAAAACAATGCCACTGGACGGGATGTTGTTAAGTTAGCATCATCATCCAAGCCGTGGCAGATAGAGTGGTGTGTTACAGCCAGAGGTACGCTTTATGGGTGCAAGGCGAAGTAAATTCAGAGCCAATAAGTGAATTGTTATAGAGAGAAATATGACTTTAAAGACATTTAGAGACTGCAAACGTGACATCTAACAGGTTTGAATGTGCTAAACGATGAAACCATGATTCATCATATTCCTGCTACCGAGCAAACTTAGCTCCTTCGTCTTTATAATGCACTAACAATTGTGAGAAGTGGAGCCACCTTCTACACAACAAAAGGTAGATGGTTTGTGAACACGTTGAAATACGAAACAAATCTGAAAAACACCGAATATTGATTTATTGTTTGAAGTGGTGGCAGAGGATCTTGGTTATTCACTTGTGTGTGCAGCCGTTGGAAAATTTTCAGTGATTAATTTGAACTTTTAATCGTTAATATCAAATAAAACAAATTGAGGTATAATGTGTGGTTGTGTACAATAACAAATAAATAATGAGTCAGGGCGTCACTCCGCATACTGTGAGAGAAAGAATGAATAAAGAAACTCAAATGATGTTAGTTTCCTCAGGGTAGCATCAAAGGTTATATTCCAGGCTTAGCAAACGATATCGATGCTGACTGCGAGAGGAGAAAAAAGCTGTAGACGTTTGTATTATGACGGTGATATTGAAGCCTTGAAAAAGTTGGTTTATCACGCCGTTTTGTTATTCATGTTGCGTGGTTATTCAGGTTGGATTACCCATAAGCGAATTTGAATCGAAGGTAATGTTAATGAAGCGGTAAACATTTTAATCGATGAGTGTGTTCTTGTGTCGCTTGCAGTTACATTGGATGGCAATCCGCCAGATATATCCTTCGCAACTGGCGTGGTATTGAAAGTCGCCTGCAGCCTGGCATAAGTGTGCACTAACCACCAATGAAACAAACAACGTTTAGGTTGGTTCAGTAAAGCAAGTGAATATGGTAGCAGGCGACCAGTGTCAAAGAAGATGTCATCGAATGGAATCCGTATGACGGGGCCAGAATGTAGGCTTTGATTTGCCAACGAACGACGGTGACAAACTATGCCTTCTTTATATTTAGAAAGTCCAAACTTTGCGGCGGAGCTTGACGAAACTTTGAACAAGCAACAGAAAAGTTGGTGACCTTAGCCAATCTTGATGGTATGTGGAATATTATCAAAGCACGTTGGTTAGATGATGATAAACCACCCTTCGCGATCTTGCAGCAAATATAGCAAATATGTCTGCAGAACGTCAGCTTAAAACGAAACGCACTGAAAAAACAAAGTGCGAGTTTGATTTCTAAAGCCACGTTTGATAAAAACCCATCGATTATCGACCGGTTTTTTATTATTCTTTTGGATTTTTCCCCATTTTATCTTCTTGGCCTCGCCGCCGGCTTCAGGCTTGTCGTGGTGGCGATAAATCCAGCAAAGCAGCAAACCAAGGCAGCGGGAAGGTAAATTCCGGTTTAAAACCTGGAAGCGATAGCACGAGAAGTGCCGTAATGATACCTTAATGAAATGGCGACTGATGTGAAAACCAGCAACCGCATACCCTGGCGTTGAACCCGCTACACCCCAAGAGATAGGCGCAATGGCACCGAATGCGGTCATACACCTTCCCTGCCCCAAGCTGAAAATGGGAAGATGTTACCCCAAGCAAGCTCTAATGCAGCCGCTTTTTAATTCAAGTGCGTAAGCCTAAATAATAGCCACTTGGAAATGGTAACATCAACTTTCAAATATCGCAAATTAAATACCGCAGGCACCGCCAACGATCATATTACGCAATACATTGGTCGCACCCGGTTATGAAACCGTTTTCGAAGATCAGAGCAAGCCTGTAACTACAAATAAAATTACCAAATCGAACCAGTGAGCAACAAAATCATATAAAAGCCAAATAAACTCCATTCATGCTCCAATCTTAGTGTATTTAGCTGTTCGTGGCTAGCAAACTTGATAAGCATAAGCCTATATTTTACAGGAATGAGAGATGGATCATATTTTATTGAAAAAGTGTCGTCTTCATGAAATTCGGCGTGTATGACTGGGAGCAACAAATTAAACAAAGCTCGTTTTGATTTGGAAATGGCATGGGATTGTCAAGCACTGAAAACAGATGATGTACAATACCTCAATTGGCAAAGAGTGGGTCAATTTATTTTAGACTATGTACAAGCTAAATATTTTATTGATTGAACGGGTGCTTATGAAGTAACGGATCAATTACAACAACGTTTTGGGTTTCATGGTTGCCTCAAGTTAAACCAAACCTAAACGGTTGCCAAACCGTATGTGGGGTATTGCAACAGGAGCGGGTGGTGAAATAATCACTGGTGACTGCATTTGAAATATCAAACAAAGTGCAGTCAGTTTTCAAATTTTTAATGTCAAGCAAATGCCTCAATTCCGCTTTGCTGGGTACTCAATATCATGCTGGCTAGGGATGACCCATTGCCATCCGAGAAAATAGCGGCAATCCTGAAGAATCGCAATATGAGCCGTCGTCTGTTAATACATGCCGGATAAGCCGCTGATGAGATTATCGCGATCATTTAACATCATCTTTGCAACGAAAGGTTCGCAATAATCTAAAATGCTACGCAAGCATCTGATATGCCACATCATCTCGATGGGATTTTGCCAGCGTTGAATCCTTCAACTAAAATCATCAATGCCACAACAATCAATAGTATTAAGTAGGGCAATATGTCGTTGTTTTTGAGCGGATAAAGCCGCGCTAACAGGCTAAAAGTAACGATAAGCTATCGTTCGCCATGTGTCCCGCATCAGCCATGAAATGAAACTGTAAACCAATAGCCGCCAACAAATTCGACAACCATAAACCCACGATGATGGCAACTAGGCGCCTAGATTTTTTGTCTTGTGGAATATTCATGAGATGAATGGTCATGATGTTCCTTGGAATGGTGGTCAGACATAATGCTCTCATTGTCTCTTTAATTAACTTGGGATAAGTCTCAAGTCCGGCCAAGACTACAAGATCAAGACTGATTTAAAAATGAGATTCACAACTCAGCAAACAAGCAGTATTCATTTAGAAACCATTCGTTATTATGAAAAAATGGGTTTTGTCACCGGAGCCTCTTTGGCCTTAAATAGTTATCAAGATTGCAGTGAAGCCAGTTTTGATGATTAAATTTATTAAAACCGCGAACGTTAGATTTTAGCTTGGACGAAATTAAATTTTTAATGAGATGGCTTCCTTAATCCTCAACATTGTAAAGTGGATGATGTATGGCTGTTTGAACAGTCGAAAAAGGTATACAATTGACTAATTAAGCAGCACCACAAGTCCCAATGCGAGAATGATCATCAAGCTGCAGTTGTAAAGCAATGGCCCAGTCAGGAAGTCTGTGTGGTACAGAGGGTCTAAAAATATGAAATCGCACATTGATGTACGGATTAATCGTACTCGGATCATCCGTAAAGCATTGTTTCGGAATATCGGCACGAGTTGCGAGATAAGCACCATCTAATGGCAATTAAAATGGCGAGAATCGTGATAAAAATAAGCTCGTCCACGCCGACAGGCTCGGAAGCGCCGCCGTGAAAAGACAAAGCACGGCAAGGCGACGGTTTGGATATTCCAGTTTCCAGCCACTATGCCAATCTGCAGTAGGCAAATCATCATCATACTGCCCACAGAATGCCGCAAGTATGCACATATGTAATGGATCGGCAGTAGGCTCATCAAATAATTTATTTATGCCAATCCACAAATGACCAATCGCGGCGAACAGTTGAAGAAATAATAAAAGTGCGTGTAAATATTTACGTAACGGAACCGATGATATGGTCGCATAACTTGGCAAACAAAGGTAGCTCAGCAGCAAAGGCTGTAAAAAGCGGCTGTTTGCGCAGGCAACCAAAGCTCTGCTGCGGTATGAAGTAATAAAATATAATCCGCGATGTTTTTGTACACGATATTGCAGGATAAATGAGATCTTTCCGTGTACTTTCTTTCAGTGCCTCTGCCTAAGAGTATGCTGCTCGAATTGATACAAACATCACTGCCGCCATATTCAAATGCACCTGTGCTCGCAATAATTTCAGACTATCAGTCATGGCGTAAGCCAAATCTGGCATGCGTAAATGCTGCCGTAACATCAGTAAAAAGTAAAATTGTCGGTATTTCGATCTATTACGAAACAACCAAAGCACAAAAGGTAACAACGCGAGCCAATGACTGCCACTAAAAACGAAAGGGAGCGGTTTATTGGGAAAATGGCAATAACACCAATCCTATACAGCAAAAGAGCACCATAAAATCGTCACGGCGGTTTTAAGTGCAACGCCAAATTTGTCATTCCGACATGGAAGCGTTAGAAGCGCTGCGTGTGCCTCATTCGAAAATTTTGCGGTGTAGGGATAAGGATCATCAGGGCTGATGAAAAAACTCAAAGGCACAACGAGTTGCTAGAATAAGCTGCCAAGCAAAAAGGACCGCATTAGATGGGTGAAATTATTCACAGTAATGGTTCTTGAGATTTGCGTGCATTACGGTTTTCTTCAAAAGGCTGGTGCGTTCGGATAATGGCGTTGGCAAGGTAATCACATTTTGCACTCCATCGCTTTGGGAGAAAGCTGCATAATCTCTCGGCCAATCGAGCTGGCTGAAAACGATCGTGCGTCACTAAAATGCAAGCCATGCACGCGCTGTAATTTTTCCACTAACATAGCGGCTAAAAATATCACGTAAATCACGGTCAAAACCGACAAAAGGACTCATCAATAGAGGCTAAATCGCAGCCACATAGTAATAGACGCAAAGAATGCCACGCGTTGCCCTTACCGCGCCCGATAATTCGGTCGAGTGACTATTCAAGTCACCCGAAGAAAGCCCGATCGGCGCACCTGCGCGGCGCAATGCGTTTCGCGGCATTCATTTTGGCTCATCCATAAAAATGGCAGTATTCTGCATAGCAGTGATGAGGATTTTCTAATAGACGATTTTTCTTGAAACAGAAAGCCCGTTTTACAGAAATGTATTATCGAGTTTGCCGCGATTTTGAGTGTTTCGAAACCTGAAATTAAACGCAACACTTTGATGGTCTTGCCACAACCGCTTGGGCCGAATAAAGGGTTTTCACTTCGCGCGGTTGTAAATCCCATACTGAAATCGCGCGCACGATGGGATCGCCGGAGAATTTCAAAAGCGCATTCTTTAGCTCAACATTATCTTCTCCACGGCATACGCTTAGGATTTCCGGCGGCGTGGTAATCAAATATTCTGAAAGAGAAACAAACACAATCACCAACAACGCATAAGCCGCGACCGTTGGCCGCATCTAGCATGGCTCTGGCATCGCGCAATCTGTGCCGCGCTTCATTGGCAAAAGCTCTGCCATAGTACCACTTTCACACACATAGCAACCGCGACAGCAATACTGGAAATCACATAGCCCGTGAGATGGGAACATACCAAATAGCGGATCCACAATCCGGTTTGTACGCACATCAAACAATTCTTCATGTTGTTTGTATTTACATTTGCCATGCGTGGCTGCACTGTAAGGTCAGCGCGACAATACGATATTGGTAAACAGCACCTTGTATTGCCGACTGAAAGTAAAATATATTGCCATCGGCAAATGGTGGCGGCATGGCTGTACAAAATCGTATTGACGGGTTTGAGCAGTGCCGCAGCGTAAAGCTGCCGCTGAAGTCAGCCCGTGGCTGAAGCCAGCGACTAATGCAATGGTAATACCCACCACGGAACGCCCATGGTGAAATACCGATTTCGTTTTGTTGGAGCTGATCAGCGAGCAGCTCAAAGACTTTTTGAGCATCCGCGAGGCGCAGGCGGCATAAATTCACCGATACGAGGCTGCCCCAAAGCGCAGCAGCAACTATCATCGCTTACACTCAAGCCGGTAAAAACCGCTCCAGAGATAGTCGATGATGTAAAAACAAGGACAGGTTGAGGTTACGGATTTTTGTCAGTTTAGTCATGTTATGTGATTCAGTTTCAAAGTACGCCAAGAAGAGTTATCATCTGGTGATTTACCACCTAGGTTTTGGTGAGACTCCATCAAAGGTTTTCATAGAATTGCGTGCATTTCGTTGCTGAGCTCCACTAGCTTTGGTCACCGTTAAACGCGCACTTTCGTCTAAAGCCCACGTTTCAGCCGCCGGCTTCTGGAGCAGGAGAGATAGTAGCTCAATTTCAGCCTGCACTTTTTGCGATTATGCCATAATCCAGTTTAACGCATCACTTGAAATCTCTTGGTGAAGTAAGGTCAAACTCCGCCTTGTGTGCGTGGAAATGATAGCTTCATTGGCAATAATGCCTGCCATTAGAATGAGCGGTTTTCGTGTTAAACGCCCGTCGATGCTTTCCACTAAATCAAAGCCGCAGCCTAGTCTCTGTCGCGACAATTTTAGCTTTCTGCAGCCACCGCACTTGCCATTGGTTCTGGCAAGATAGCCGCATGGAAATCTTTCCGCAAGAACAAACCAATTGCTTCGTTAGTGTATGCTGCATAGGTGATATCCACTGCTTATATTAATATTCAATCCAGTAAAGCTTGCAATACAATGTCTGGCATATCGTTTTTAAATGGCACTAGGATTTTCTTGCCCACTAATAATTCATTGCGGTGGTAGCATGCTCACCTTTCACGCATCAACTGTGTAATCCCATTGGTGAGAGTCTCACCATGCCAGCTTCATTGCCCGCGAGTTACGTAAATTCCGCGCATGCGCGGCTCATCATCACAACTTGATTGCTCACTTGCCACCTGCGCGCGCAACGAGTCAGGTGAGCGCCATGATCTCTCGTGCTACATCCGCTTGTTTTGGCTAATTGCTTGTGCTGCCGCCACCGCAATGGTAGTCCAGCTTGTCGCGTGCGCGCCGCCGATAGTAAAGTGCTCTTTGTTTGCCGCAAGAGAGAGAAGGCGACATGCCCGCTGCCGTCAAGTGCTGCGCTCATTCTTAAAAGTCACGTCCTATTCATTGTCCATGGTGCTCTCCTCATAATGAAACAGATCTAACACTTATATTTTGATAATGGTTTTCATTGTGACCTCTTTACTATAGCTATGACGTCACAAAGTAAAGAGAGCACAAAGTGCGGTTAGATTTGGGTGTTTTTAGAGATTTACTCCTACTTTGTTAAGTCGTAGCTCAATCCAACAATTTGAAGACGTCTTCGGTTTCTACGCCATAGCGATCTAACACAATCGTTAGCCCAGTGAGTTTTGTTCTACTATGGTAGGCGGGTAAGAAAGTAGGTAGAACTGTCTCCAAAAGTGCTCACCATATCAGTGGACATTTGAGATTGAGTAAAATCGGTTTCGCCCTCTTCTTGTAGCCAAAGCTTTGTCAGTGCCAACAAAGTACGCTACCATTTTCCCTTTGCCTGTGCCATGCGCTTTCCAGCAGCATATTCCAGATATTTAGCCCGAAGATGATATTCCGGCTGTGTGGCACTATGTGGATTACGCCGCATGATCAAAGATTTGGTGTGCTAGCGGGTGTGGACTTTGCTCGCTTAGACTGGTGGATGGGTTTGTGTATCAACTAGTAGTAGAGAAAGAGCCGTCTGAAAAGGTGAATTCTAGACGTCTGCTCGTCATACAAACTTATCGCTTATCTTGGTTGCGGTACGTTTCTCTGCGCATGTTCATGCTCAATGCACGTGGAAAAGCTTGTTTTTCCATTCCGCTGTTACCAATTTTGACAGTCAATACATATTTGCCGATTGGATCTCGGCGGTCAGATATCCAGCAGTTCATCATATATTTGCCATTTTCTAATGTTGGTCTGGTATAAGTGATGGTATGGAGTATGCTGGGCTGACACCACTTTTGCATTCTCAAATCGAACTAGCTGACTCACTTTGGGGCTTGTGCTTTTAAATGTTTCACGCACTGCTGCTTTTACCGAAAATCACGTCGTCACATACTTTTCCGCTTTATTAGCAGCGAGTTTCTTTTATTTAAACTGGCAGTGATGGCTCTTGAGTTCCATCAAACTGCTGAAAGATAAATTGCTGATTCATGCTCTTTAGAGGCATCTTGGATTCTGGAGCAGCAAATGTGCGAGTTGAGACATAGGTCGTAATTAAAGCGAATGTTGAGATCATGTTAGATTCCTTTTCTATATGGTCACGTTTTATTGAACGATCATTATGCCAAGGCAGCCACCATTCGCTACAGCATTAAAGTGGATGGAACCAAAGCCAGAATGGATGAGGTATTTGACGAAAGGTTGTTCAAATTTTATCAAAATTTGTACTTTCTCACCCAAACCGTGTCTCTTCCAAGCAAGTTCCGACGCATCGAGCGATTGGCATCATCTTGGCTTTCAATAACTAAATTTGCGTCCTTGAATGGTGAAAGCCGACAGGCAGCGAGCTGTTGATGATCCAACGTTCGACGGTGCGACTTTAGCCGAAACATCAACTCGACGTGGGTCAAAGCGCTGTTTGTTGATTAAGCCTATTCGTTACCTCCAATTCAAAGGTACGTTCTTGGGCGATTTTGCTCAGAAGCATAGCCGTGGCATCAGTATTAAATATGACTCATTCATACGCGTGCAGAATTTCAATGTGTGGGCGAAGTTCTAAAACGGAGTGTTATCTGCAAAATCAGCTGCTCGAGCTCGAACACATTTTTGATTTTTGTCGAAGAAACCACGTTTAGCCCCAGAGATGCCTGCGAATACGCCTTCTCCTTCGCTTAAATTGATTAACACTTCGAGCACGTTCACTGCAAGGAATGAGAGAATCTTAAATCAGCTACCTGAGGTGAAAACCCTCGATCTCTGGCAACGAGCAGCATTCTTGTTCGTTATCTAAACGGAGGATCATGGGCTCTTGCCAATGAGGCGTTGAGCGAACGCAAACGCACCCAGTTTTCGCGAGGGACGTCAAAGATAAGCTTCCTGTCCATGACGAGAAGACGATTACCGACAAAGCGCGGTTGATTTGTGGCGAATCACTGTAATCCGTCGCCGTTAAATTCCATGTCTCTGTAAGATTACATGGAATATCGTCCACGCTATATTGTAGCAGGAAGTTGTGATTTTGAGGCTTTGATCATCTTCCAATCAGCCACATTCCCACAATGCCACGATAGGTTTGATAGGCCGAGTTCGCCAGGGTGGCAGAGTTGAGCGCTACCAGCAAGTCGCGGCAGGTTGGTCTATTGGGATAATTGGTGCTCAAGACTGAGGACTTTTGCGGCGCGCGCCAAATACCCACCACCGGTGACGCCAATCCCTGAATAGAAAGAGTACATGTACTTTGTGGTAAATTGTTGTGATAATTGAGTTTTTGCAAAAGGAACCCGATTTGATACGAATAGTGGGGCTAAGATAATTGCCATTAAAACCCTGCACACACTGATTTCACTATGGTTTCACCATCAACCGGTAGCCGGTTTCTTCCATAGTAAGAATAATTGGGCGCCACGCTCGCTTCCATCAATGGCTGGAATGGTCTAATTTTCACGAGATGCTGCATAATACCGATTGAGGTGTGGCAAGTGCGCGTGGCGAATTGCGGTAGTTTTTGATCAATTGGCGACGAGAAAAGACGCAACATATTATTTTCCTTGTGCAATTTCAGCATCGAAGTTCAGCGACGCGTTTTTCCATCAAATCGTGGCAGTAAGTAGCAAGTTCGCGCACATTGTCTTTTGTGTAGATTCGTCACGTCAATCGGGTCCATCATTTCACGATCACTTTACCATTATCCCAACGATTTTAAACCAATGTGTTATGGGTCGTTGGGCACGCACCACGGGGACCAGTTAATTTGGGACACTGCCGCAATCTGCTGCATGGAATGCGGTTTTTGATCGCATTAAGCGCGACCACGGCTCACGTGTGCCTTCAGGGAACATCCGGAAATTGACAGTTCTTTTATTGATACGACGAGCAAGTCTCTGTCATCGTGCTGTGTGCTTTGGAGCGATCCCCGATTCTAGAAAATATTGCTCGTCACTCCAACATACAAATGCCGAAGAAAGGAATCCAAATCTCAGGCTACCTACACTCACCGTGCGAGGGAGTACCATGTACAGAGATGGTCACCATATCGAAATTATTTTGGTGGTTACCGATATAAATACCAACGCAGCATATTCTCTTTATTTTGTGGACGGTGTTCTACTTTACGCAAATAATGGTATAAGCGGCCAAACCAGCGAGCCATAACAACGCCCACATTGCTTGGGTAGAGCAAACGAATAAAGGGCTAGATCGTGCGAGGCACACAAATTAAAAATACAACAAAGTGCAACGAGTGAGGAATTCTGGCGATTTTTAACATAGAAAATACCTAATTAAAATGAGAAAGTATAGCAAATTTCACACAAAAATGTGTGCTAATCTAATGATGACGAATAGTATGAAACCCATTTATTTTAACGGATCTTCATTTGAGCGAAAACGTATCGAATTAACCGCACTTTTAACGATTTTAGCGTTACAAGGCAAGAAGCAAGCGGTTTATATTTTCGGTGATCTTTTTGATTTTTGGATTGGTGATGACGAGACCTCACCTTTAATTTCACAAGTCAAAACAGCAGCTCACTGACAGAAAAGGGTATTGCTTGTTATTTTCATCCATGGCAATCGAGATTTTCTCGTCGGAAAAAATGCACAAGATTGTGGTTTAACGTTATTGCCTGACTATCATTGTGTTGATCTTTATGGTGTGAAAACACTTAATTTGCATGCGATACCTGTATGTATTGATGTGAAAGTATCAACAATTCGCCGAAAAGTGCATCAAAATTGCGACAAAGATTGTTTTATGCTTGCCATTAAAGTGCGGTTAAAAATTGCAGAGAAAATTCGCGCAAGAGTAAACAAGATAAGCAATATAAGTCACTGGATATCATGGATGTGAATTTAGCGTTTACGGCGCAAACCGTGAAGATTTGGCGTGGAATCAGTTAATTCACGGTCATACGCATCGAGAAGCCATTCATCAGGAGTACACGCGAATTGTGTTGGGCGATTGGCGAAGGATTATGCCTCAATTTTGGAAGTGACGAAAACGGTTATCGGTTTATTTAAACAAAAAGCACAGGATTAAACCTGTGCTTTTTGTATTAAACGATGCTGATTTTCAACCGCACTTTTTGATTCTACGGTTACCGATTTTCGCTGAGATTACGAGGTTGGTCTACGTCGGTTCCTTTAATTAATGCCACATGGTATGACAATAATTGCATAGACGGTATAGAAAATTGGTGCAATAATTTCATTCACTTTTGGCATAGTGATGATTTTCATGCCCTCGCTTGGTGTGAAGCCTGCTTCTTTATCAGCGAACACATAAAGCTGACCACCACGCGCACGTACCTCTTCAATGTTTGATTTCACTTTTTCAAGTAATTCATTGTTTGGTGCGACCACGATAACCAGCATATCTGCATCGATTAAGGCTAATGGACCGTGTTTTAATTCCACCCGCCGCATAAGCTTCAGCATGGATATAAGAAATTTCTTTTTAATTTCAATGAAGCTTCCATTTACGATGAGGTAGAACTCACCACGACCTAAGAAAAAGCGCATGATTTTTCTCGGCGAAGTCTTCAGCTAATGCTTCGATATGTCTTTTGATCAAACGCAAGGGCTTTTTCAACTTCAGCCGGAGTGAGTTGTAACGCTTTACAATTTCCACTTCTTGTTCGTTTGAGATATTGCCTTTACTTTACCAATTGCAGTGACTAACATTAATAATGCGGCCAACTGGGTGGTAAAGGCTTTGGATTGATGCCACACCGACTTCAACGCCTGCACGAGTCATGAAGGCAAGATCCGATTCACGCACTAAAGATGAACTTGATACGTTACAGATCGTTAAAAGGCGGCCATGTAACCTTTTTCTTTTTGCAAGACGAAGCGCGGCAAGGGTATCCGCCGTTTCACCTGATTGAGAGTAGTCACTAACTGATTTGGGCGAGTCACGAAATTTGCGATAGCGGAATTCGAGATGCGATTTCAACATCACTCACGCCAGCAAGTGCTTCAAACCAGTAACGAGCGGTCATCCCTGCATTATAAGAGGTACCACAAGCCGATTTGAATGTGTTCAACTTTTTCTAAAATTTCAGCTGCGCCATTACCAATAGCATCCACGATCACGTTATATGAAGGATGCGTCCTTCCATGGTGTTGATTAATGCATTTGGTTGCTCATACATTTCTTTGCATGAAATGGCGGAATTTTGCCTTTTTCTGCTGCATCATTTTTCAAGGTTAGATTCTGTGCACTTACGTTCTACTTTCTGACCATTTCGCATCGTAAATATCCACGGTACTGACGTGTGATTTCTGCAATATCGCCTTCTTCTAAATAGATGAAACGACGAGTTACGCTTAATAATGCAAAGTTGGGTCAGATGCTAGGAAGTTTTCAGCAATCCCTAAACCAATCACCAATGGGCTGCCGGAACGAGCAGCCAACTAAATGTTCTGGATGCTCACGATCAATACCACCATACCGTATGCACCAGTAAGTTGTTTTACGGTTTTGGACGGCTTCAAGAAGAGTTGAGGCTGTACGCATTTCCCCAATTAACAAGGTGAGCAATCACTTTCGGTATCAGTTTGAGAATTGAATACACAGCCACGTGATTTTCAAATAATTCACGTAATTCTTCGTGGTTTTCGATGATGCCGTTATGGACGACAGCAAAAGTTACCCGAAGTATGCGGTGAGCATTAGCTTCAGACAGTTCACCATGAGGTTGCCCAACGCGTGTGAGCAATCCTGTACCACCGATTAATGGTTTTACCGCAACCGCTTCATCAAGGGCTTTACTTTACCCAAGCAGCGCACGCGGTGTAATTCATGGTTTGGATCCACAATAGCCACACCTGCAGAATCATAACCACGATACTCTAAGCGGTGTAAACCGTTAATTAAAATTTCGCCACATCACGTTGTGCTACCGCACAACAATACCACACATAGTTTTTCCTTATTTACTAAAATTAAAGAGTCTTATCTGACCGCACTTTATGCTACATCTACACAAATTGCTTCTACGCCTTGCGCCATTATAGCGTCTTTGTCAGCCTGAGATAATTTGTTATCGGTAATCAACACATCAATTTGCTGCGAGGTTAATTCCACGTGGCATTTTTCTGCCAATTTTTGTGATTCCACCATCACAATCACTTCACGAGACACCTCGGCCATCACTTGGCTTTAAGCGAACCAATTCATTAAAATGTCGTTGTACCACGCTCTAAATCAGTGCCATCGGCACCAATAAAATAATTGGTCAAAATCCCATACAGAACGTAGCACTTGCTCGGCAATATTGCCGGAAGGATTCGGAACGTGTGTCCAAGTGCCTCCCGTCATTAAGAGTGTCGGTTCATTTTTCAGTGAACGTAATGCGGTGGTCACCAGCAAATTCGTCATCACAACAAACCTTGCTTGCGATTAAGTTGTTTAATCAATGCGGCGGGTTGTGCTGCACTATCTACAATAATGCGATTGTGATCACGAATACGTTCTGCGGCTGCCTTTTGCTAAGACTAACTTTCGTGCGAGTTCATCATCTTGTTCTTCTTCGATGATTTCTTGTGGCATTAAAATGGCGCCACCGTATTTACGAAGAAAAACCATTACTTTCCAATGCAGTGAGATCTTTTCCGAATCGTCACTTCAGAGGTGTCAAATAACTGTAGCTAGCTGTTCTACACTAACTCACCTTGTTCCTGCAGAAGTTGCATGATGGCATGTCTGCGTTGTTGAGTATTTCGGTGTTGAATGTTTTGTTCATTATTTATGTCCGTAATAAGTTTCGGTTCGGAATTATATCGACAAAATGATGATTGTAAAAGCTAAAATTTAGGCAACAAAAAGCCCTGACAAAGCGGGTTCAATTAAAATCCGTTTTTAAGACAAATTATTTGATTGCGTCTTTTTAATGCTTTTACCAGATACGAACGCTGGAACTTTAGATGCTGCGATTTTGATTTCTGCACCAGTTTGTGGGTTACGGCCGGTACGTGCTGCACGTTTGTTTTACTGAATGTACCGAAACCGATTAATTGAACAGGTTCACCTTTTTAAGGCTACCAGTGATAGCAGCTAAAGTAGCTTCTAATGCAGCTTTAGCTTGTTTTTGTTTAATTCAGCTCACTTGCAATTGCATCGATTAAAATCTGTTTTGTTCATAAATTTGTACCTTCTGTTAAATTAAATTTGACTCTATTCAAATAAGCGTGGCCTGTAACCGCTACGGCTTGGCAAAGTCTAATCTAACTGGTAGCGAAATAAAAGCTCGATTTGCAAAAATTGTGACAAATCTCACGTTATTGCTCAATTTTTATACCAATATTGGAATTCCTCCTGTTTGATCTCATTTTCGGAGGATAAAATCAGTCTACATCGCGTTTTTCACAGTCTTTGAGTAAGCGATAGATTTGCCATTGAAGGTCGAGTTTCTTCTTCAATTTCTTCACGGCTTTTTAGTTCGCTCTCAGAAAAGATCACGATTTTCTTGTGTTTCTACAACAAAGAACAAAGCCGTACCTAACGAAATTTGGCTGATTTGAATCCTTTTCTGAGCGTCTCGCCTGCGATAATAGCATGCAATAATTCACCTAAGCTTCACAAGCATCGAGGCAGGTACCTACACCAAAGAAGTCATAATCATTCACATCAGGAATAATCTCTCAAGCTTCTCTAATTGGTTTTCGAAAATTGATTTTGCCCTTGTAACCGTTAGAAATTCCCACACTAAATTTAAAAATGTTGTGATAGGTCTTTTCTGCTTGCTCCTGTTCGGTCATCTGACAAAGAAAGGGCAAAGTTTGGTGCCATGCGTTCGCATAAGCAAGCCCATAAGGTCAGATGTTGCCAGCTTTCAACATTTTCCAGGCGCTTGTGAATTGAGTTTCGCATCTCGCTTATTTATGATAGGCTTTTGAGAATTCGTGAATGGCATCCACGAAGATTTTGTGCACTTTCCCGGCACATCTTGGTGGATTCCATACCTAAGTTAAATCACATGGCCGCTGCCCGACCAAAATCAGCTAAAGATTGACCGCACTTCTTGCTCAATACGCTCTGCTAGGTGCATATACACTTGGATCCATACTGCCTTGTAGCGCCCTTTATGACCACGCATAGCGTTTCACGTCAGCGAAGTGTAACGTCCAGTCTAGTCCTGGCGCATCACTGGCTCGTGTTTCGCCATCGCTTTATCCAGAACCCGCCGCCTCTAGTAAACAAAGGTCACCGGCGCTTTACGACCATCATGTTCGGCATTGACCATCGACGATTTTCGTGCATATCTGCAGAAAGTCTAAATATTCATACGACCCAACACACACCACGCGAGCATCCAAATACCATGACGGCTTTGTCAGAAACTGCTTTGGTTTGAGCGTTGATATAGAGCAATCACGGAATCCGCCACTTTATCTACTTCAAAAGATGCAAGGTTTGCGGTTCGGCATACATCATTTTTGATTTGTATTGAAGGTTTTGCTTGCTACCGCTTTCAGCCATACAGGTGTCGCCAGCGTCCACGGGCTGCCAGAGAACGCCAATCAGTGGCACTTCGCCTTTTAGTTCGCGACGAACTGTGCGTACAGCATTCATCACATATTGAAAGTTCGCCTTCAGGGTCTGGAACTGGGCAAATTTTCGACCGACCCTTTTGTTTTCAATTGGACGCAAACAAATTTCGGGCCTGCACCTGCACAAAACTTAAGCCCTGCTGATACGCATCAGGAATGGTGAAAAGATATCTGACGAAATAAAAGTAGCCGCTGTACTCAAAGCATAGCGACGAAGCGGCTGTAAGGTCACTTTGCGCAGCTAAATCCGCATTGCGGCAGTGGAGACATCCCGTCCGCCCGCTTCTGCAGCGTGTTGCTTTATATTCAGGCAAACTAATACCGCCTGGCGCATCATCCATGCGGGTGTCATACACTGGTTCACGTAATGAGGCTTTTAAACCAACGATCACGTTTTACTCAGACATGGACTTTCCTTTATTTATTTTTGCTCCGCTTTGCAGCTCAAAGCGTAGCATTAATTAATTTGAGCGCGGAGATAGTACCTGTTGGCGGTAATTCTGGCAAGC
>BNJU01002409.1_pt1 | contig 39297 bp, 80 predicted proteins | sample 8539281 | NCBI WGS metagenome assembly BNJU01 (sample SAMD00202456, study PRJDB9452) | human saliva metagenome | isolation source: human saliva | place: Japan
CGGTGATAGGGACTGTCCAGCTGAAACGCTACGCTGGATAGTCCCTACGACACGCCGCGCAGTTCTTCGAGCCGCGCTGCGTTGCCTCGTCGATCCGTTCCGCACCTCGATGCGCCTGAGCGGCTTTTGTATGCGTACTGATGTACTCCGCGCGCATCAATGCCTTTACCGAAAACGCCAGCAGCTCGGGGTGAGGTGATACGATGCGCGCGCCTGCCCCGAGGATGAGGCTCTGCTCCGCTCCAATCCGACGTGACGACGTGTGTACCTCGCGGCCCATGCGCGCCGCGTAGGCGAAGTCGCTCGATGCGGCTGGTCCGCCGTCTCACCCTTCAGCCGTATAGATGACAAAGCGCAGCCACGACTGCTGATCTCCAGTGTAGCTGCTCCTTCTTCGTCCGTAGCAAAGGCATCAAAGACGACGGTCATCTCGTAGTTCTCGACGCACCGTACTCCGTCAAAATTACGGATGAGGACATCACGCGCCCTCATCGAGAGGTTGCTGCGCAGGCGGATGAGCTCGCGTCACGCGTTGATGACATCGTATGCCGTCCACTGAGGGTGGCACTGCGCGGGCTCCCCGCCGCGCCGCCATGTCACACCGCAGCTTTACACTGCGCTGCCGCTGTGCCCCGTGCCATGAGGATCGCGCGCGACGGAGGCGTTGAGGGAGTTGATCTTCCCCATCATGGGCAGGCGCACGGTCAGCTCGCCAGAGGTCACGCGTGAGGCGGTCTCATGCCGCGTCCTCACTGCCGTATTGGATGAGGATGAGCGCCTGTGAGATTGGCACGTGGTCATGGGTCTCTCGCCGCCCATATCTCGGCACCTGCAATCCAAAGAGCCCTGTGGTTCGCTTCAGCGCACGCATGGTCTGTGCCGATGCGCCGATGCGCGCAACGGGCACGTAGCTCGAGTGCCTCGCCGAAACGCGCGCGCGATGGTTTCCGGCCAGGGACGCCGTGACGGCGCGGGAAGCGAAATCCGTGGACGCCGGCTGCATCCGCCGTGCGGAGCAGTGCGCTGAGATTCCTGCGGATCCCCGATGCCGTCGAGAAGCGGGAGAGCGGATCCTCGCAGCGCCCGCGCGCAGCTGAGCGATGCTCCTCCACCGCAGCGTGGTGGCGACGGGCGCACTAGCGACTCGCCCCTGATGCCGCACATCCCTTACTGCGGAACGAGGGTCATCGAGCTGCTGCGGGCTGACCAGTGTCCTACCGTGGATGCTGCGCTCACGTGCGAGATCCCGCAGTTCATTTGACGCCGCTGCCGCGTGGCGCCGTCGGCGAGCAGAATGCGGTTGATGCCGCGCCCCGCCTGATCGCCTGCTGGATGCAGGCGCGTCCCGCCAGGATGGGCGAGGGTCTTTTCTTCTTCCTGCGGCACAGCATCGCGCTGCGTGCGCTCTTTCTATCGGATTCACCTTCTGCACCATCAGCTGCGCGGGGTAAACGCTTCGAGCCACGGCTCCTCTGCGACGATGAGACCGCGCATCACGCAGCATCATCTCTTTGATTTCACTCGTGTGCGGGCGCTGTAACACGCTTTTCATAGACGTCCATAAAGGAGCGCAGATTGAGTGTCGTGACGGGCCCGTCGTGCACGCTCCGCCCGGCAGCAGAACAAAGCGCGATCCCGCTTCTGCGGCACCAGAGTGCCGCGAAGCTCGTCGTACGTCGCTTTGGATCTCCTGCGCCTGCAAAGCCATATAGCGTGCATATCGCCTCCGCGCGTTTCTGCCACGGTCCGCGGGGACGACGCGAAAGAGACGTTCGGTACTGCTTTTGCGGACTGCGTCCGGGAACGTAGCGCCGCTGGCCTCTGTACGCTTCGGTGAAACGCCGATGCGATAGCGGGCTGCACTGGGCGAAAGCGTGCGCGATGCACCTTGACGTGGAAATGTCGTGAGCGGTGCGACGACGAGCAGGTCGGTTGCTCGTCGCCAATGCGTGTGAAGGCGTCAGCATCTCTCCTGCGTCTTTTCCTCGGTGAGCAGTTCGATGACGAATCTGCGCTGCTGGGTGAGGTGCGTGCCGCTTTCGTCCAGCAGGTTTGAGACTCATTCGGCGTCTTCGAGATCAGTTTAATTTCGCGCTGCTGCATCTCCTCCATCGTCGCCCTGGCACTGATCTGAAATGCCGCTTCGCGTATCTCTCTCGAGGACGCCCTGTCCTCATGGCGGATGTAGAGGCCAAGCCGAGGTAGCGCAGCCTGTGCTTGCGATGATAACCGGCGACCCGATGCGCGCGCGGCGCACGCTTTTTGATGGCTGCACGGCGGTAGACTCGTCCGGTCCTCACTCCGGTCAGCATAGCGGCATGATGCCACGACAGGCGCGTGCCCGCCAGACCGCCGAGACGATCTGGGCACTGGAATGCGTGCAGTCCCGTATCCTGCAGCCTGTTCACAATGCGAGGAGGCGCATGCGCACACAGAGATGAAAAATATGCGCCGCCAATGCAGGCGAGCAGCGAGCGGATGCACCTGGGCAGCATCCACATGGTCGGTAGCGCACGGCGGGTCCGCTCGCCATCCGGCAGGAACATCGTGTGGACAAGCTGCTGAAAGCGTTCAAACTTGCATGCAGCAGTGCCACGCCCGCGTTTCCATCGCACACCGGTCGGCGATCTCGATGCGAGAACGCCTGCCCTCCTTCCAGCCCGTCGCGAATCTTATCCGCAAGCGCCAGTTCTTCTCTGCGCGTGCTTCCTGCCGCGCGGGAGATAACAAAAGTCCACGCGACGGTAGTGGTCAGGCCATCGTCTGCGGAGCAGCCTGTGATCCTGCCTCGAAGATGCCGATGATCCCGCCATTTTCGATGGCGCGGCTGCCATGCGGAAGTACGCCACGTCAAACGCCGTGCGTGCTCGACTCTCCTGATGATAGCGGTTGATCTCGCTGCGAGCTTCAAACCTCGCGGCTGGATCGCTGCAGCGCCGTGCCAAAATCGTCTGCTCCATCGCCGCATCAAAAGCGCAGCAAAGGCCTCCGCCCGAAGTGGTAAGATCCGCCTTGATGTCCGCTGTCCTCACGCCCAGAAGTTCGTCGATCACGTCATCTCGCGCCCTTTCCAGACGCGCGCGAGCCGACTGCGCTCCTTCAGCCGCCTCGTCGCCGAAATCGAGTGGAAGGCTGCGGGCCATGGGTCTGGAGGATGGAATAGCGGATCACCTCGCCTGGATATTCCTTCAGAATGTCCTTGCGTGAAGAAGTTAGTCTTCGACTTCGACATTTTCTCGTTGTCGATGGTGATAGCCATTGGGGAGCCAATGGCGCACCAGACTTCACGTCGGCGTCGATGGCATCGATCCGCCCGTGCGATCCTCATTCTCATGATGCGGGAAGATCAGATCACTGCCGCCGCCGGTGTTTCGCAAACGCCTCACCGAGATACTCTCTCACGACATCGCCGAGCACTCGACGTGTACCAGCCCGGACTGACCCTTCCCTGGCCCATCCCACCGACGGCTCACCCGGCTTTGCCGCCTTCCACAGAGCAAAAGTCCATCGGATGATCTTCGTCTCGTTGACCTCGACGCGCGACCTGCCTCCATGTCGTCAAGACTGCGTCCGCTGAGGCATCCGTAGAGCAAAGGCCTCGACGCTAGTAGACGTCGCCTCGCCTCGCGTAATACGTATAGCCGCGCTCGATCAACGTCTCGATCATGCGGATGATGCTGCATCGCCATCGTCTCAGAGACACGAGAAATCATCGGCACGATGCACATTCGCGCATCCATCGCCGTGAAGTAGGGCGGCGATATAGCGATCAGAGATCTCCTTCCACGTCACGCCCTCGCGGTTTGCCGCATTGACGATCTTATCGTCCACGTCGGTGAAGTTCTGGATGCTAGCGCACGCGATAGCCCTTGTGTGCGAGATAGCGGGCGTATGACATCCCCACGTCACAGGGTCGTGCATCCGATGTGCGGGTCATTATGAGAGTGACACCGCGGCTGGTAATGGCTGACCTCGCCCTCACGCAGCGGGTGAAATTCTTCCTTTACGGTCATTGTATTGTAAACAGTAATCATCGATCTCCTTATTCACGCTTTTCTCGGACATCCAGCCGCGCCTTCGGTGCGGCGATCCTCTGACGCATCTGTTCGATCATCTCCGCCTCGGGATCGCGGGCGGCATGTCATGATCGAGGTCGACATCCAGCTCACTCGCGATCTCCTCGGCACTCTCTCACAGTCTATGGGTAGGAGCGTGCCCTCAGCTAGTCTGCCTCTGCGTGCGGACGCGCTGTCCCTTCATCACAACAATGCGTCCGGGATGCCGACCACGGTGGCATGTGCAGGAACGGGACGCAGGACGACGAGAGCCCGCACCGATCTTGGCGTGGTCGCCCACCGTGAACAGGCCAAGCACCTTCGCCCCCGATGCCACGACGACGTTGTTGCCGAGCGTCGGATGGCGCTTCCCCTTTTTCTTTGCCCCGTTCCGCCGAGGTCACCCCTGGTAGAGTGTGACGTTCCGCCCGATCTCCGCTGTCTCCCCCGATGATGGGCCGCACTGTTCCGTGGTCGATAAAGGCCCTCGCCGATGGTCGCTCCCGGATGGATCTCAATCCCCGTCGGAAGCGCCCGAAGTTCGAGATCAGGCGCGGAATCAGCAGCAGCCGCGCACACAAAAGTGCGTGGGCGATGGTGCAGCCAGATGGCATGCAGCCCGCCGTGGCAGAGCGCCACCTCGATCACGCTCTGCGCCGCCGGGTCACGCTCAAAAACGACGCGAATATCGCGCCTGATCTGTGCGAACATGAAAGAATCCTCTCTGTGATGAAACACAAAAAACAACACGGATAACATCGAAGGTTTTGCCGTGTCTTTTGTCTTTATCACCGCCGCAACTGCAATAAATATCACCACGCTGAGTGGTTTTTCATCGGGCAGCTAGCCCTTATGTAATTGGCGGCGTACAAGTACGCCTTTTATTGGCCTGCCAGCCATGCACAGATTACTTGCCACCCATAAATGGGTCTCTTGGGTCAAACAAGCTCAGTTGATCCTGCTCCCGATCCTTCTTCAGCTGGTCAGTTATGTACTCCTTAATCGCCTTGGTGTTCTTTCCTACGGTATCGACATAATACCCTTTGCACCAAAATTCTCGATTTCTGTATGCAAACTTCATGTTTCCATACTTTTGGAATATCATTAAGCTACTCTTTCCCTTTAGGTATCCCATAAAAGCTCGATATGCTGATCTTCGGCGGGATACTTAACAGCAGGTGGATATGATCCGGACAGATCTCCCCTTCAATGATCTCTACACCCTTCCACGCGCACAGCTTTCTTAGGATCTCCCGGATTTCCAGCCGTTTCCCTTCGTAGAATACTTTTCGCCGATACTTCGGTGCAAACACAACGTGATACTTACAATTCCACTTTTGTGTGCTAAACTATGCGTATCGGCATTTTGTTGTTTCGACATAATGCTGTTTCCTCCCTAGTGTCTTCACTATTTTTTAGGCTGGCAGGCTTACGCGTAGTTTAGCTACACTGGGGATTTTTCTGTTCACCGCTTAGCTCTCTCCAACCACGCGACTATCGCGTGGTTTTCTTCTCTGAAAACACCCGCAGAGCCACGCCCACGAGTGTTTTCTTGCAGCTCTCAGCGCTCAGAGCCCCTCCTCATCACGGCCATGATGCGGCTGTCCATCGACGATCTGCATTGCGCACCGTCTGTGCAGGCACCTCCACCTCGTATTGGAGCTCCATGCCTCAGCACGGTTCAGAACATCGCCCTTATGTGTCGACACATAGCGCGGGGGAGCAGATTGTTGAGGACAATCATCATCATATCCGTTCTGCAGCGATCACGACATACAGATGTCGGGTACTGCGGCGCAAGACGCTTCAGCATGCGATCGACGGCATCCTCCATGTAGTTCTTAAATGGCAGATGATTCATCGCATTCCTCCCCCACCAGTATCAGCCCAGACGAACGGTATAGATGGTTTCCCTTGTAGTTCTTCGCCATGAGCGCCTTTTCCGCAGCAACCGTGTACTCAATCGTATTCGGAGACTTCTTGCGGATATAGACACCGACATCGTCGTCGTCGCTCACATCGCTGTCGTCGATCTATACACCGCACCATCGCGTACCTCAGCCGCCTTCATGTGGCCCTTGAGTGCAGCGCGGTTCCCTGCGTGTAGTACAGCTCGAACTCATCCCTCATCCGCATACGTAAAGTAGGTCCGCACGCCATGTCGACGCGTGCGTCGATGTCCACATGGAAGCAGCCATGCTCGTTCAGGCTGCCGAGAAAACACGGAACAACAGCTCGTCAGCGCATCGAGCATTCTTTGTTGATGATCTTGACATCTTTCCTGCCACTTACGGCAGCGGAGCAGACCAAAAGCCACGCCCGTCTTTTCCCGTGCGCAGGCGATCAAAGCCATCGAGGAGCTTTTTGCCCATCTCCTTCTCCTCGTGCTCCATGCCGAGCGGGGAGATGAGAGGATGAAGGGCGCATCCTTGCGCTGCAGTGTGGACTTTGTATGCTCCTGCTTCTTTCCGTCCAGTTTTTCTCGCCACGTCGTCTTCGCTGCGGGCGTTATGGTTCGATCTGACGATCAATATACTCATCGAGACAGCTTGCGTGCGATGGGTGCCTCAGGGAGTTACCCAGCGAGGAAGATGTGTACCTGCCGTACATCACGCCCTTGAAGGCCGCCGCCATCGCCTGGAAGAAGTTATCCACGCCGCGCCGTAGTGCGGTTCTCAAGCGTACGCTCCGAGCTTTTTCACGTCGATGTGCAGACGAACATTCGCGCGGTTGCCTGCATTTCCCCGTCGGGGAGAACAGTGTCATCTCCGTATCGAACGCATCCCCTGCTGCGAACTCCTCACTAGCCCCGCGCCATGCTCCCAGAAGGGCGCAGCCGCTCGACGAGAGATCTTGTTGTTGAGATGCGACGCCGCATCGCGTGTCTCGCGTACAGAGTGCCTCCGCCCCGCAAACGTCTCTACTCTCGGGCGGGAGTGCAAACGTGATCTTATGCTGGCGCATCTCGGGCAAATTGTCCTTGAACACCCTCGTGGGCAAGCAGCTCGAGGATGCTCTCTCCCGCCGAGATACATGTCGCGCCGAAGCCAAACTGCCTCGATGAGTGAACTGCGCCGCCCATTCTCCGGCACAGACTCCACGCCGAAGTCAAAGTCCGTCGTGCCGCCGCCGAAGTCAAACACACCGTAGGCGACCTCCTCGCCCGCCCGCGCTTCGGCTCAAGCCCGTACGCCTCAGGCACTGATCGCGTACGCAGCGGGCTCATTCGCACCGTCGTACGACGCGGAAACGGCGCATCATATCCGCATCGTCGAGGAGAGTTTCGCGGCAGCGTCTTTCTGAGGCCGCGCTCAAAAGCTCTGGCGGATGTGCTCACGTACGCTCTTCTCACTGGCCCACGGGGAAGGAAGGATATAGTCGAGATGAGATGCTGCGATGCACTGTTGATGTAGAGTCCGGATGAGTAGGCATAGATCTCGATGGGATCAGAAGCCGCCCGCGTCCGAGCGGCTGCGTCTCCGCATACCGGCGACCTCCTGAAGTAGCCGTGCCGATCCTTCTGGGATCGGGGAGTTCGCCATATCGCGCGTCCAGCGTTTCAGCTCGCTGAACACGGGTAGTGAGACAGCGATCCCTCCGTCGACTGGCGCTCGAAAGATCGCATCCGCCGCCCGTGCGATGCGGTCGCCACGCCCACTCCGTATAGGGACGCCCTCGCGTGCACGGTAGAGCTGTCGAACTTTTTCAGTATCGATCAGCTCAATCGCCGTCGGGTTCTCATAGTCCTGAATCGTCGGTTCATTGGGTAGTCGCCCTGCTGATGCGTAGGGAGGCGTGCCTCACGGTCGCGGCAGACGACGACCGTGCTGCGCGATGCCGAAGTCGATCGCGCGAGGTTCCGTTCATGATGACGTCCATCTCGCGGCGGACGCGCCACGAGAAATCCGTCGGCGGCAGACGCGGGCAGACGCTGTCCTCACGTCCCTCATCCGCTCGGTTCCTCGTAGAGATATCCCAATACCCAGGCTCATATCCGTCAGGATGCGCTCCCGCATAGGGCTGGATATTGGCGCGGACATGGTCGGTAGTACAGGAGATTTCTTGAACGGCTCGATGGAAAAATCGAGGCAGCCGAGGCCCGTATTGATCGCCGTCTCAATAACGCTCTGGATGTCGAGGTCGTGCCGAAGATCGTTTCCTTGAACCGCCCTGCCACCACATCCTCGGCAAAACGCTCATGGTCAAAGATGAGCTGATCCCTCCTCGATGCGGATGTAGAGCACGGATCTTCGGATACTCCGCCACCAGACGGCGCAGACGCTCCCTCCTGCTCGTGCGAGACATCCTCGGCGTTGAACTCATCCGAAATCCATTTCAGGAAACTCTGTGCACCGCTCGTCTCCATCCCAGGAGAACATATACTTCTTATTGACAATGAGGCTGTCGTCTCATCTGAGCGCAGCAATAGCTCATGCTGCCAATCTGCTTTCCAAAACGAAGCGTGCTCTCGTAAAAAGAATGTGCGAAAATGCATTCTTTTTCAGATGTAAGCTGCATAAGCACCGGACGCGCCGTCGCCTGCACCTCTTTTCGCGTCATTGATTCATCTCTAACGAAAAACAAAATTCCTTTATATAAATATTCTTCGTATTTCAGAAAAATCCTTTTCTTCTCTGCATGAATAAATATCCACCCCGCATAGCGGGTAGTTTTTCGACCTCGGGCATAGCCCTTATGTAGTGGCGGCGATACAAGTACGCCTCTTTATTAACCTGCCAGCCATGCACAGATTACTTGTCACCATAAATGGGTCTCTTGGGTCAAACAAGCTCAGTTGATCCTGCTCCCGATCCTTCTTTCAGCTGCTCAGCTATGTACTCCTTAATGCCTTGGTGTTCTTTCCTACAGTATCAACATAATACCCTTTTGCACCAAAATGTACTCTGATTTCTGTATGCAAACTTCATGTTTCCATACTTTTGGAATATCGATTAGCTACTCTCTTCCCGCTTTAGGTATCCCATAAAAGCTCGATATGCTGATCTTCGGCGGGATACTTAACAGCAGAGTGGACTATGATCCGGACAGATCTCCGCTTCAATGATCTACACGCCTTCCACGCGCACAGCTTTCTTGGGATCTCCCGGATTTTCCAGCCGTTTCCCTTCGTAGAATACTTTTTCGCCGATACTTCGGTGCAAACACAACGTGATGCCCCACAATTCCACTTTGTGTGCTAAACTATGCGTATCGGCATTTTTGTTGCATTTCGACATAATGCTGTTTCCTCCCTAGTGTCTTCACTATTTTAAGCTGGCAGGCTTACGCGTGGTTTAGCACACTGAGGTTTTCTGTTCACCGCTAGCTCTCTCCAACCACGCGACTATCGCGTGGTTTTTCTCTACAAAACCCGCGACGTTTCGCGGGGTTAATGGATCGTCATGGTGCGCTCGGCGGAGTCGAACCCAGCTTTCAGCTCGGAGGCTAACGTCCTATCCACTGGACTACGAGCGCAAGGTACATGGTGCATTATAACGCAAAAAGTATCTGTTGTCGATATCTTGCTCTGCGCGTGCGCCATCCTCCTCATCGGCACGATGTGCCGCCGAGATAGGTGCGAAATAGTCACGAACCGCAATGATATCATCCTCGATGAAGAGTGCCACGGGCGATTCGCGCAGCATGACGAGCTCCAAAAGGCGTGCCTGTGCCGCAGCATCCTTCTCCTTCATCGCAGCAGACTCGGCAGCTGCGCGTCAGCTGTCACCGCTCTTCTGCTGCGCCGCAGCATAGTCATCGGTCTTGCTGAGAATGGATGCGAGATGATCGTAGACATCATCCGACAGTTCTGGTGGAGGTGCATTTTCTCGATGCGGCTGCGTTGTTCCCTGCATGTCCTGTTCGAGTGACGAAAAGCCGCTCGCGCGTCACCGACAGAGCGTACATTCCCCGCCTTGGCATCAGAGAGGATCTGATGATAGCGCGTCCAGCTACGGTCGAGCTCTGCGACCTGCTTCTGATACGCCGTCCACCACGGCAAGTGAAGTAGTCCTGATCCCGTGCGATTGCGGCGCGCTGCTCCTGCGTCAGCGGGCAGGGGCACGTTCCGGCAGCTGCATGTGGACAACGATGGCGCAGAGTACTGCAGCGAGCGCGACAAAGACGATAAAGATCCGATGCGGCAGATAGCGGAACAGCAGTATGAGCAGAAGCAGGACAAGGACGACAAGAGCATAGATCAGCATCGCTTACGATCCCCCACGCCTTCATCAGCACGGCGGCGGAGTGCCGCACGGTCAAGAATAGAATACAGCCACGCGAGGCGCGCACCATGCCCTCCTGCGCAAACTCACCAATCAAACGGCTGACGACCCTCACGTGCCGTACCGAGCACCTGTGCCGTCTGTTCATGGGTCAGCGAATCTCACTGCCGGCTGTGCGCTCGGTCTCTGCCAGCAGAAATTTTGCCAAACGCTGGTCGGCGGGGTAAAGATAATCTGCAGAAACCGCCACAGCATCTCCGAGAGACGGTGAACGGCGCCCCTCATAGGCCAGCAGCCGCGCGTGGATGTTCTCCTCGAGAATCTGGCGGCAGACCCCATCTCCGAGCTGAATAGCTCCGTATCTTCTGCTGCTGTAATCGTGACCTCGCAAGAGACGCTGCCGAGAAATGCTGCGCTCGAAAGGAGGGCAACCTCGCCGACGCGCATGAAGCAGAGGGTCAGCTCGCCCCTCGTCCGTGACGACGTAGACGCGCAGTGCCGGATACGATGTGCAATGTTCGAGATGCCCCGAGCGCGCCGCGATGAATGATCTCCCTTTGGTGCAGCGGCGATAGTGCGTATGGGCAGCGAGGGAGTGTACGCTACTCCGTCGTCAGCGGCTTCCTACAGATCAAATGTCTCGATATAATCCTGAAAATGATGTGCCGTTAACACACGTTCCGACATAATCATCCCCCTTTTCGTTTCATTTCTCCCGCAGCTATGCTGTTTTACAGCGGACAGTCCGCCTGTGCCCCTCGTACACTAGCGCTGGCGATCTGCAGCTGCCGCCCGTGCAGTCCCCTGCTGCATAGACGTGAGGACATTGGTCGCCATGCGTGCATCGACGGCGATGCTGCTGCCGTCAAGCCGAACGCCCAGTTTTTGTGCCAGCGCCGTACTCCCCGCCACACCGACGGCAAGAAAGATTCCGTCCACGTCCAGCGGCGTCTCATCGGCAAAAACAACGCGCTCCACGCGGCGCTCCCCCTCGACACGAAGCAGACGGCGCGTATCAGCGGAGACGGCAGGAGAAAAGGAAACCTCCGGTGCGGTGCCGTTCGTCAGAGCGTCACGCGTCAGCATGCGGAAGCAGGATCTGCACCTCATGCTGCGCGTATGCCCCTGCCCCAATAACGGCGACATGCCGTCCGCGATAAAGAACGCATCGCAGACCGCACAGCTGCTGACACCGTGACCCTCGAACGCGCGGATGCCCGCGACGGGGAAGATCCGCACGCTGTGCTCCTGCGGCCAGAGACCAAGGCATCCGCCGCATAGCTGCGCTGCCGTCCGACGACGATATAGCCGTTGTCTTCAGGTGGCGGTGCAAAGCCCACCACCTCATCGCGTTCAAATACAACCCCCAGACGACGAGCCCCTCACTGCCGCGATGCAGAAGCTCTGCTCCAGAGATAGGCTCCTCGAGACCATAGTAGTTCTCGATCCGATCGGCAGCGGAGAGTGCCCCGTCGTCCTAGCGACTACCGTCACATCGGCACCCGCCGCGCCGCGCTATAGAGCGCAGCGCGAGACACCGGCGGGACCGGTGCCGACAATCACAACATACGCTACTCTCTCTCCCTATAGAGGAAGCACGAATACGTTCAGCATTTCCATCCTGACGCATCATTTTATCAGTGATTTCTACAGATGCGAAAAAGGGACGTCTCATGGGACGCCCTTCCTCCCTCCATCGATATCGTCGGCTCAGTGATGGTTGAAGAGCAGACTTACCGAACGATGACTTTGAATGCGCACAATCACATCGGCGAGCGACTGTGCAAGCGAGAGTACGACGAGTTTTTCCGACTGCTTCTCCGGTGCAGGGGGAATCGAGGTCCGTAATGACCAGCTGATCGATCACGGACGCGTTGATCCGCTCCATGGCCGGATCGGTCAGAATCGCATGAGAGCATGCTGCCGGTACGCGCTTCGCACCACGCGCGGCAAGCGCCTTTGCGCCCTCGCAGAGCGACCCCAGCTGTGTCGACAATATCGTCGATCAGGAGGCCGTCTTGCCCTCGACATCACCGATGAGGTTCACGACCTCAGCACAGCCGGGACACGGACGTCGCTTTTCAATGATGGCAATCGGCGCACGGAGGAAGTCCGCCATGATACGCGCACGTGCCACACCGCCCAGATCAGGTGAGACGACAACAAGATCCTCGATGTTCTGGCTCACGGAAGTAATTTGCTAGTACCGGTGCTGCGGCAGTGATCCACAGGAATATCGAAGAACTCCCTGAATCTGTCCTGCATGCAGATCGACGGTGACAACGCGCGTCACCCCTGCCGTCGTCATCAGATCGGCGATGAGTTTCGCCGAGATCGGCTCGCGACCGCGCGTCTTGCGATCCTGCCGCGCATATACGCATAGTGGGGACGACCGCCGTACGTTGTGTGCCGACGCGCTTGCACGCATCCGTCAAGATCAGCAATTCCATGAGGTTGTCGTTCACAGGATAGCTGGTCGGCTGAATGATGAAAATATCCTTCCTGCGGATACTCTCCCAATCATCACCTGGATCTCACCGTTGTTGAACTGTCCGACGAATGCCCCACAGAGCGGAATGCCAATGCGGTCTGCGATTGCTTTCGCCAGCTGTGGATTGGCATTTCCGTCAGGATACATACATTATCGGCCGGAAAACTCATCTCTCTGTTCCTCCCAAATACCGAGCGTGCGGTTATTAGTGAATCACAATTCATGCTTAGTATAGCACGCACCAGCATTTGGGAAGCCTAACAGGGCTTTTCATTTTCTGTTATCAGCCGCGCTTGTCGTGCCAGCCTCAATCTCCTTCTGGCGCGCACGGGCGATGGAAAGTGTATCGGGCGGGACGTCGTGTGCGATGGTCGATCCCGCGGCGACGTAGGCATTCGTTCCGACCGTCACAGGAGCAACGAGGTTGGAGTTACACCGACGAAAGCATGATCTCCGACCACCGTGCGGTACTTTTTCTTCCCATCGTAGTTCACCGTGATCGTGCCGCAGCCCATGTTCGACGTGCGCGCCCATATCACAGTCGCCGATGTAGGAGAGATGCGGCAGCTTCGACCCCACGCCGATGTCGGAGTTTTGACCTCGACGAAAATTGCTCGAGCTTAACGTCCGCGAGATATGTGACTGTCGGGGGCGGATGTGAGATTGAACCGCCAAGATCCGCATGGTCGTCGATCTGGCATCGTGCACATAGGCATAGTGCGCCTGGACACCATTGCCGACCACGGTGTTCCTGAAAGCGGCACATGTAGGATGCAGCAGTCCTCACCGATCACCGTATCGCCCTCAAGGAAAGGTAAAGGGATAGATTACCGTGTCCATGCCGACACGGACATCGAGCATCCACGAAGGTCGTATGCGGATCGATAATCGTCACCCTGTCCGCCATCAGTTCTTCCGTCTTGCAGTCTCCGCAGAATGACGCTCGGCGATGGCGAGCTGACTGCGCGAGAGTTGATGCCGAGCGTGCTCTCGTGGTCGTCCGACGTAACCGCCCAGATCTTCTCCCCGCATCGCGCAGATGCTGAGCACATCGGGCAGATAATGCTCGTTCTGTGCGTTGTCATTCGTCACCTTGACCAGCGCCGAAAAGAGTGCCCGTGCGTCAAAGCAGTAGATCCCGGCATTGACCTCGTGAATCTGACGCTCCTCCTCCGTCGCATCCTTGTGCTCTCGACGATTTTCAAGACCTCGCCATTGTCACGGCGCACGACACGCCCACAGCCCTTTGGCATTGCAGCATGATGGCGCGAGCACACTGGCCTCGCCCCGCCTCACTGGACATGTTCCTCGTGGAATCGTGCCAGAGGCTCCGCCGTATAGGTGGAGTATCGCCACAGAGCACCATGATCGTCCTGTGCTCCCTGGCCGAGGGAGCGGCTTTCGCCTGCAGAAACGGCATGCCCTGTCCTGAGTTGTTCTTTCTGCTCAACGTACTCCACGCTGTCCCCGATCGCCCTTGCGCACCGTTTCGCCGCCATCCCGTGACGACAATCATGCGGGCGTGCGCCCGCCGCATCTGCTGCATCAATGACATGCGCTGCAGCATCGGTTTTTCCTGCTGCACGGTGCAGCACCTGCGGCAGCTTGATTTCATGCGCGTTCCCTTGCCCTGCCGCCAGTATCAGCGTTATAAAATCCAACATGACACGCTCCTCCATCGCCGCCTATTCAGCACGCTGCCATTCCGTTTAGAGCGCCGCTTGAGTAGGGCGTCCCGTCTTCTTTTCCTGTTCCTCAATCGCAGAGAGCGTTGCGCCGAGTTCTCCATGTGCTTTCGCCGCCACTAGCGCACGGTCGGGCATCGCCCGAACCGATAGCATCGACAAGAGAGCGGTGCTCCTCCAGTGTCGCCCTTGAGACGCCCGGGATACGACATTGGAAATCGTGCGAAAACGCGTCACTGTTCGCGCAGATTGCTGATGATCGTGAGCAGGCTCGCTGCGCGCTGCCTGATAGAGCAGTCGAAACTCAATGTCCGTCTGCACGATACGCTCCATCATGTCCTCGATCGCGCGTCCGATGGCAACAGGAGGCGTTCCAGCCGCCCCTGCTCCTCCTCCGTGATGCGCTCGCCGCCAGCCTGCTGCGGCCAGCACCTCATGCGGTACAGATCTCGAAGATCCTGCTGATGTCACGGATGGAGACACTCTGCCACGTAGGCGCCGCGCCGTGGGACGGTGACGACGTGGCCTGCGTCCAGTCTTGCGTATCGCTTCGCGCACGCATGGCAATGACGGGCTGGCTCGGTCGGGCGAGATCGTTCTCCTTCAGCCAGCGCCCGGCAGCCGGGACACCGCCGCGAGATCGCACCGCTATAGGTACCTCACATGAACGACGCGGCGGCAGCGCTGAGTAACTGCTGACCACAACTGGCGATCATTTCTTTTCCTTGCATAGCTACATCCCTCTGCTGCTTACTGCCGACGCGTCACATCTGCCCCATCGCGGCGGCAAGCCAGATGTACGTCAGCATCCTCGCCCCTGCCAGCATCATTCCCTGCACGCGCACGCGCCTGCATCACCGCATCAGTAAATGTGCCGAATACCACCGTGCCCGCCGCCCGGACATCATCGCACGGCCGCTCCTGCCGCATGCAGGCGCGCGCGATAGTCGCCGACGACGGGATGTGCCGCCTGCGTTATAGGCTCGAGCACGTTGCTGCCATACCGCGGGCACTGCCGCCGCATCTCCTGCATGGGAGCGCATCGCAGGAATGCCGCGACTGATCCGGACGCCGCGCCGGCGGACCTCGCGGCTCCTGGGACCGGTACGCCCATGCTGAGACCGCTACAGGCGGCTCGGCGAGTGACGTGACCGGCAGATCGAGATGCGGCGGGCAGATGCTCCGCGCACCTCGCCGCGTCTCGTGGGCGAAAGCGCCGTCCTCACTCCCATCAGGAGACCTGGTACGTCTGAGCCGATCTGCGCTGCCCAGTTATCGGCAAAGTCTCCAGCATCGGATTGTCCGAGCGTCTAGCCGAGCTCGTACCACGCGCGCGCAGCTGAAGCTGCTGTCGTCTGCACTCCCGCAGCAGGAAAGTCCCCGCCGCAGCGGGAATCCTCCTGTCGATGCAGACTCTGCAGATCGCGCCGCGCGCACGCCGTGCACTCCCGCGGCTGTCACGAGAAGCGCCGCTGCGCGACAGGCCAGATTCCTCTCGTCATGCCTCGAGGTCCCGCGCGTCAACCGTCAGCGTGATCGTCTCCCGCTTGGTGAACGTCGCCGCACGTCGCGAGCGCGAGGGACTGCATCACCGTCGCGCGATTTCGTGGTAGCCGTCCTCACGCTGCCTGCGAGAATGCTGTCGAGCAGCAAGTTGATCTGTCGCATACCCATTTACCGTCACCATCGGCAGATTCCTTCTCTCCACTGTGCAGAGTGATTTGCGCAATTCACATAACGTCACGAACTCCTTTCTTCCTCTCCAGATTAGCTATGGATTAATGGAGTGTATTCACAGTTTCCAACCATAGTAATTGGATCGCATATCTGCGGTGGCAACATCAGTCGGTGCGGATGCATCTTCTCGTCTGCTGAAGTTCCTGCACATCGTGACCAAGTCAGCCGCTGCCCGGATGGAGTGCGGGATGTTCGATACTCCCCACGTTCCTCGTGCGATGAGTGCCGGGAAGGTACCACCATTGGCATATCCCTGTCGCCCGCGACGCCTTCTGAGAACACGCTCCACGGGTGCAGCTGCTGCATCCCATGGCTACGCTGCCGATCCGTGCGTGTAGCGGAGTTTGACGAGGGCAGCTGGCGGCGAGATAGAGACGGCTCCCGCCGCAGCTATCGATCTCCTGTGCGTAAAAGAACGCCTGCGTAGTCCCGCTGCAGGGCGGAGATTTGGACCGCATAGCGCTCCGGATTGTGCACCGCTCGAACGATGACCTCCACCGTCAGCAAGCGCACCATAGCGGCCTGCGCGTCCCGCTGCCCGCGTGGATGAGCATACGGGAAACATCGTTCGTGCCGTCACGATCCAGAAGATTGAGCTCGCATCCGCACTGATGATGCCGACTATGTCTGAACGCCAGGCAGGTCGTGCTTTGCCCTCCATCTGCGTGCCGTGAGGATGTCGTAATCGCGTCGACGCAAAATGCGCAAGTGATGTCCTCATGTGGGCGTAGTTTTGCGTCCCGTCGTATCACGGTCCATGCGAATCACACGAGCTGCGGGACAGCTTTCGTGCCAACTCTGCCTCGAGGCTTTTCCGTGCCGCCCTGAAATATTTGATGCAGCGGCTGCCGCATTTGAGCCAGACCGCAGGTACATCAGCGCGCAGACTGGCGCAGTGATGACTGACGAGGGTACCGGTGGCGCGGGTAGACCAGCAGCGGCTGCCCGCACGCATGGCAGGAGAGTACGAAGGCTGCTGGTGCTATCGAAGCGAGAACAGAACGCTCGAGATAGCCGCGCCGATTCAGCATGATGATCGCTTGCTCACTGCGCGCGCCAGCTGTCTCCGCTCGGGAATCACGCAGATCGTTGAGGTGAGAATCGCGCGCGCCCAGACGAGGCAAAGCTCTGCTGCGCGCATATCGACGCAGCACGCACGCGCGGCAGGGAACCTCGCGGCACCGACGCGCTCTGGCAGCATTTCTGAGGCAAGCCAGTTCTGAGGCGCCTAGCATTACGTCTCAAGCGAGGGCGTTGCGCTCTGACTGAGGATCATGCGCCGCCGATGCAAGGATTTCTGCAGACAACGCGCGCACGATAGCGGGGGACTCATCCTCGCTTATAGGGACATATCACCGTGTTCTCATCGAGGGATGAGCGCAGCCGACATTCGCGCCGGTGTAAAGAGCGGCAGACCGTACGCCGATGATGACCCCCGCCTGCGCGCGCCGTACCCGGAAGATGGCATCGTTGCGCTCGGCGAGCGAGGCGGCTATGCAGAACAACAATATCTCCGTAGCGACCCCTCCGAAACGCCGTGATGAGCTGACCCGTGAGCGCAATTTCCGGCACGGCGGTACGATCCGCCTGCCGCCCGCTGCGCCGTACCGCACGCGCCGTCTCCATGTAGACGCGCGTCTTGCCGCTCCCTGTCACGCTGGAAGGATGATAGCCGTGAAACGTTCTCCCGGCGACAGCGCGCGCCCGCCGCTGCAGCGCGGCGACGGCACGCTGCCGCGCCTGTCCGTCGCGTCTCTCTTTGCGCGTCTTACGCGGCCCCGTCGCACAGCTGTCAGTCACGCACCTGCCGTGCGCAGGTGCTCCACCGTGAGACATGCGCATCGGTCAGATGTGTCGGATGGTCGCTGTCGCACCCCTGCCTGACGAAACGTTTCAGTGTCTGCAGGAGCGTGTGCTCGCGCGCCGTGCAAAGAGCATCCAGTGCGCGCGCCGCTGCAGGCCCTCGCGCACGATACATCGCAGGTTCCTTCCGTGATCTACACTGCAGTACAGTATTTCTCATACTGTTTGCCTTGTCACGCCGATCGGCACTGGTACTTGCGCGTCTAAGACCTTACCCGCGGGAGGAGCTTTTCCAGTGCAGCCCATCCCACATCGCACGCTGGTCAAAGCCGCCCGCTGGCTTCGTGCCCTCGCGCTGCTCGCCAGCCGTGCGCAGCGGCAGTCGTCCACAGCGCGTGCTGCGCAGACCAGGAGGGATGGGATGCGTTTCATCTAACATCCTCCGCCGGTACGCCAGAAAGGCGGAAAATGCGCAGTCACGTTTCTTACCCGGCATAAAGAGGCCGCACCATCTCCGCCGCAGGCAGAGCATAAAATGTCGCCAGCTCCTGTGTGCGTCGCTGCAAAGCAGCTGCGGCGTAAACCGACGGCCTCCTCTCAGGCTCAAGAATCGGCGCGCAAACGATGGCCGCCGCATCGCGGGCCGTCAGCGGGGCGGCCACGGCGACGACGAGATCTCTCGACACGCACCTTTGCAAACAGAACGAAGACACGCCATCCTACATCGATCTGCGGCTTGCGCGTCCGGCGACGCCGTAAACGCCGCCGTAGCAGTACTCTGTAGGGAATGTTGACGCAGACATCGGCAAATCAGGTCATGCCTTCCCTTTTTCCGCAAAAGAAGCCGTCACACGATCACACACATCCGGTGCGTGGTCCTTTCCTCCCGTTCGGTCCTGATTAGCCAATGACGCCTGACCGGTTTCACGCGAGAATCGCCTTGCCCGCCTGACGTAGGCAGGGCAGATCCTGTATCCTCGACTCTGCTCTTTTGCGCATTCTTCGCAGCTGCCAGTTGCTGCGCCTTTCGCTCTACTCACCAGCATCTTGGCATCGCGCGAATCCAGCCATAAATCGATTGACAGTCAATCGTCGCAGCATCGCCCTTCAATTCCTCGACCAGCGTGTGGAAGGAAGCGTGCTCTCGGTGTTCAGTGGGCTGCGCGAGAAAATGCTCTGCCTTCTCCTTCCAGGCCCGTTGACCGGACGCGAGTGCCTCTGCCAGCCTCTTGACCTCTGCGAGTGACTTCCCTCGCGACCAAGCGCCATGACAACTCCTCCCATCGGTGTTTCCTCCAGTGCTTCCTTAAAGTACAATCCATTCGCTTATTATTAGGGAGGCATTGACACGTCGTTTGACAACCGAGAAAATGCGCAATAGAGACGTAGCATTGCCTTCTCATATGCGAGAATAACGTATTCTTTTTCCTTTGTGTTTGACTATTTGTACGAGCACGTACTGTCACCACCAACCAAGGAGGAGTCCCAGCGTCATGATCTGCAAACAATGACAGCACACGCAGAGTGCGCTTGCACGCCCGGGCGACTCCAGGTCGCCTGTGCGTAGATGGACAGGCTGTCAGCAAGACGCTCGTCCAGAACAGCAGGTCGCGATCGCTACCTCTTTGCCTTCGCGCCAGGGGCGAGGGCATCCAGCACGCATGGAATCAAGGGAGACGCGTGCGTCACAGCGAGCGCTCGGGACGGCGCGGGCATCATCACCATCGACGGTGAGAATACTGAACTCGACTGCAGTGTGAGAGCATCGTCATGCGCGCAACCACCCGCATTCCGCTCTGGCGTGACAAAGATGCTGCGTTTAAAGATGCTTTCGTCGTCGCATTCCCCGAATAGGAAACTGTCGTGACAGAACTACGCTTCATACGTGGTTCGTATTTTTCTGCCGCTCTCGCATAAAAAGGCACGCGTAGCGACGTGTGCATATACTTTCTTTTGAATACACCGCAAAAATTCTTATGAGCTTTTCGCCAAATCCATTCTGCACCTCAACGACCTCGTAGACGTGCGCGATATCATGCCTGATGCACTGATTTAGTGACATTGGCACGACGCTCCGCGTCCAGCGCCTCGAGGATACGTCTGTCCCGTCGCAGACTCCTCGAACTTTGCGGTGGCTGAGATAGCTCGTACTCACACCCGCTTCCTCCGCCAGCTGTTCAATGCTGAGTTTTTCATGATAATCGCTGCGAATCCGCTCCATCGCACGAGCGGACGTAGGGGTTCGACCCGTCATCCGAAAAATATCAGCCCAATCGGAGCCCCTTCTGAGCGGAGCAGCTTTATCTTTGCCGTTCTGCAAGGTGATGCAGAAGCGCTGCTAGTTCTTCCTCGTTTGCCGATTGGCTCTAGCAACAATCTGCGGCATGGAGTTCAATCGCTCTCTTTTTGCATAGTCGAACTCCGCATAGCTCGTGAGAAAGATGAGCTGCGGCAGAACTCTATCGCGTGCGTGCTCGCCATCGTGATCCCCATCCATGCGCGGGCATACGCGGATGTCCGTCAAGGATGTCGTGACCGTGCGCAGCAGCTCCAGCCCACGCACTGGTCGGCGGCATCACCGACGACAACGCAACCCATCGCCGCCCAGTCAATGGTACATACCAGTCCCTTGCGGATGATCTCCTCATCCTCGACAATCAGCACATGCCGCATTTCTTCCTCACCTCCGCTGCGCCGAATCGCAGCAGCACCATCTCACGCGGTACCGCCGATGGGTGGCAATGAAATCTGCACCACCGTGTCCCGCGCCATAGAGCGGGCGAACTGACGGTTGATATTATAAAGCCCGTATGCACGGGAGCAGTTCCTCTCCGCCATCATCGTCCGCAGACGATGCAGCGTTTTCTGCATCCATCCCCAACCTCTGTCCTCAATGACAATCATGCAGCTGCTCTCGCCTCCATGGTCATCCGCGACACGATCTCTATGTTCCCCTCTGCATCCGCACCATAGTGGATGGTATTTTCCACAACGGGCTGAAGAACAGCTTCGGACGAGACCGTCTCTGCCCTTCCTCCATCTCCTCAGCGATAGGGAAAAACGCGGCCTTCAAAAACGCAGCCGCTGAATCTCATATAGCGTTCCAGATGGCAGAGATCCTCGGCGAAGCGTCACCTCCGCACACGATTGTCAATGCTGTGAGCGCAGGAGGTCGAAAGAGCGAAATCATGCGCGCACGGCATCGTCGGGGGCGAGCTTCGCCGCGAACTTGATATTCTCGGCGTGTTAAAAGAGAAAGTGCGGATTTGAACTGTGACCTCGCTGGCGGGAGTTCCGAGATAACCCCGCGCGCGCCTCTCTCGTTCTCACGCATCAGGCGGACGGACCTCCGCCATGCGGTTATAGGCGGCGACGATCTCCTCAAACTCATTATCTGAGCGGATCGCAAGTCTCCTCTGCAAATCGCCGCAGCGCACGCACGAAACGCATCCACGATTTCTGCTGACCGCCTGTCTTATCGCGTCTCACGCCGCACACTGACGACAATCAGCGGCAGCATGAGCAAAAGACGCTGAGAAGAATCGCTGCCCCGTCGCAAGTTGAGCGATTCGACCGCTGAGCGACAAAAAGCGTATAGATGGTAAAACTCCCTGTCCAACACCTCGAGATGCCGTATAATAGTTGCGCCCATCCACGCTGACCAGCCCCGTCTCGCCGTCCAACGTGGGCCGATGAAACGCACGGTCCCCGCAGTGTGGGCATTTGGTGACAAATGGTGCATCGTTCCGCGCGGTCGGTAATGACGAAGTGCTACTTCTCCGTCTGCACGTTGCCCCAGTTCGCGCAGGTACGACAAAGACGGCATAGCTCTTCGATTGTCGACGCAGCGTCGTGCAGAGCGTAAATGGAATCTGCCCGGCTGACGAGATAGTCCAATCCTGCGCGCCGTTTGGGGCAACCCACATGCTCCTCCTGCCGCTCCATGCGCGAGAGCACGCCCCAGTGCGACGGATGCGATAGGCGGAACCTTCTGCTCAGGAAAAGAGAGCACGTGCCGCTCCGCGTCTAGGAGGAAGAAAATGCGGCTTTGCGCCATAGCGGTTGAGCTGCGCGTAGATGCGCTCCCATCGCGGTACTTCCCGCCATTTCCTCCCCGCATGGAATCCATCGAGTCCACCTGCCGCGATCTGCAGCACGCTCCTCATCAAGTCCTGCGTCAACCCGTAAGATTTCGCCCCTGTCGCCCGTACCTCCCTCCTCTGTGGGCGGCAAGCATTCCGTTGCCAGTATAATGCCGCCAGCAGCAGACAGATCACCGATGATGAGCAGCGACGGGTACAATGGTATACAGAAGGAGACTACGCACCTCATCTTGAAACTTTTCCTCCGCTACCTCCTACAGCACAGCAAAATAATTAACATCCGACTTATTATACGCTAAGGATTAAACAAAAATACCGAGGTGTTTCGCCTGGTATCTATCTCGTCTCACAGCGTTTACTGGACGCTCGTAAAGATGTCCTTGAACTTTGTCCAGCCACGACTTCTTGTCTTTCTTCTCGACAACCTGCTCCATTATCATCGATGATCTTGATCTGATCCTTCGGCTGAGTCCGACAGGCGGATCCACATCGTCACGCACGGAGCGGCGGTGGAGCCGCGAGGCGATGGATGCTCTGTGCCTCTTTTGCTCGTGATGAAGTCGATGAACTTCTTCGCATTCTCCATGTGCTTTGCATTCTTTGATGATATAGATGCCGTCCGGCTTTGAGATAACGCCTTCCTTCATGTAGACAAGTCGACGGGAGCGCCGTCAGAACGTATTTCGCGCCGCCCTCTTCAAAGGTCAGACCGACAGCGTACATCGACCCAATCAGCAACGCCCTTGTAGACGGCAGACGAACCGAGAGGAGCTAGTCCAGATTTGCGGCAGAGCTTCTCCACAGTCCCGAGCCCTTGTCCGGACCCGTTCCTCATCGAGAACATATTGATGAGATGCTCATAGAGACGAGGACTTGACGGATCGGCAAACGCGATCTTGCCCTTGAGTGCGGGATTCAGCAGAGCTCTAGCCTCAACCTTCATATCGCCGATGAGAAAGTTCGTATTGATCATGATAACGCTCGGAATATCCGTAAAGCGCGTCATCGGCCCCTCGGTGTTCTTGAACGCGGGCTGAATGTGATCCTCGTTCACCAGTATGTTCTCAAAGAGTGCCGCCTTCAGTCTGCATCGTGGTGAGCCGCCTTAGAAAATATCCCTGAGAGGATTTGCCTTCCGGATTCGACGCGCTAGAGAGCTCGCCCGTACCAGCGGCGATGACCTCCACCTTCCACACCGCTCTTTCTCAAACCTCGGACGAGAGGGCTGATGAATAGCAAAGCGATGTGGCAGTAGATGACGAGACCGTTGTCGTCCGCCCTTGCCGCCTGCCTCTCACCACCGCTCCTGCCGCAGCGCATGCTGAGCCGCGGTGCCGAGGACGAGGATGCCGCGATGCATGGCAACGTCACCGATCCGCATGAGACGACCCTCTTGACAAAACTGCCAAACCTATAACATCATCGGGAACGTGCCGAAAGAAACGCATTAGAGGGTAACGTCGCGCTCGGACACGCGCAGAAGATCAGCATCGCGGCGATCGTCGTGAGCGTCAGGATCGATCGAGAGGCGTTGCTACCGTAGCTGCGAATGACCTCGTGTAGATGGCGACCGACATGGTCTTGGCTCGCGCCCGTGAGGAAGAGGATGACCGAGGAGCTGAGCTCATTGATCGCCGTAATCCACGAGAGGATCGTCGCCGCCCGACTGACCCGGAGCATCATCACCGCCGTCACCTTAAAGAAAGGTTTTCAACGGAGACGCACCAGGCTGATGGATGCCCCCTCGATGCTCGAGCTGATCTGATGAGAATCGCCGAACTTGAGCGCAGAGGGTATACGGGAGGCGAGCGGATCACGAGAGAGATGATGATGATGAGTGCCGTCCCCGAGAGGGAGCAGCGGTCTCTTCATTGAACGCGAGGAGCAGCGTGATACCGAGAACAGAGCCCGGATGATGTACGGGAAACATCGTCAGCGTATCGATGATGTCCGTGAGCAGGCTCTTGCGCCGCGTTGTCAGATAAGCGACCGTCATGCCGGAGAGTACTGATGATGAGGATGGCCGCCGTACTGTAAAGTGGTGTTCGAGATCGCCGTCCCCCAGCGCTTGAAGATCGTCGTATAGCTCTCAAGTGAGTAGCCGCCCGTAAAGACCGCACCCATTTGTCTCCAGGAATGAGGTAGACCACAACGAGTTGCGGGATGAGCGACAGCGCGACGAGCAGATAGATGGCGGCGTATCAGCGCATCTCGTGCACCATGCAGTTCTTTCACCGCAATCGGGCGCAGGGAGTCTCTATCAAAACGACTTGCGGCTCACCGCCATACTGCAGCAGGAAGATCGTCGAAGTGATGACGACCATGATCGCCGCCATCGCCGCCGCGAAATCCGCCCGATCGCCGACCTCTGTTGATGTAACCTGAGTAGATCATGACGGGCGCGACGTTGAACCCTCACCGATCCAGCAATCGGCGTACCGAGTCCGCCATCGCATTCATGAACACCATGAGTGCACCTGCGAGAATGGTCGGTGTGATAGAGCGGTACAATGACCGTCGCCACTTTTGCGGATGCCGCTGCAGCCAAGACTCGCTGCCGCTCAACCAGCGCCGCATCGATGCTCTTCATCGCACCGGCGGCATAGAGGTAGATGAATGGATAGAGCTTCAGCGTCAGTACGAGCAGAATGCCTCAGAAAGCCGTAGATCGACGGGACTCATAGTGGAACGTCGTCTGCAGCCACTGTGTCAGAAAATGCCGCTGCGCCCGCCGATGAGAATCCATGAGTACGCGCTGATGAAGGGCGGTGCAGAGCAACGAGATGATGATGCAATCTCGAGTGCCGTCTTGCCGCGCACACGAAGAGTGCCATACAGTACGCGGAGCGCTGTTCCGATCATGAGATGGCGAAGCACCGTCGCTGCGTACGTCACGCTGGAAATCGGCTGGATCATCGACCGATAGTAACATTTTCTGCTCAAGAAATGTGTGACGTGCCCAAGCGTAACTTCCCTGTGACGGCATCCCAGAAACGCCGAGATGAAGAGGGAAAAGAGCGGATAGAGGAGGAAGAGTCCGAACACGCAGCAATCGACAGAGCCGTGATGCTCCGTCCAGTAGTCATCGAGGCGCACGCCATGCTTCATCACAGTGCACCACATCCTTCAAAATATTGCGTGAGCCGTCTGTCTGTGAAAAGACATTGACACGCCGTGCACTGGGAGCGCAGACAGACCGTATCCTCGACCTCCAGCTGCCGTTGCTCCGCAGCATGGCCGAGATCCGTGAGAACTCGATGGACGCCTCGATGCGGCAGGATCATCTCATCGGCGGAAGCCGAGGCTGATAGTCAATGTACTTGCCGAGGAACACTTGTGCGCTACCTCGCACGAGAGTCCTTCTCGACCGAAATGGGACAGTTCTTCGCGCACGGAGACGACGACCCCATGCCGTCCTCTTCTGCCGCATCCCTCGATTCCCTCCATGGCATCTCCCCAGCCACTGCAGGAAGACGACGCTCGTCTTTCTCTCGCCCGCTTCACCGTGGACGCGGAAGAGCTGAGTGCCTGGATGAAGGTCGAGACAAAGATGTTCTTACGGGCGCTCGTAGATGGTCTGGTGGACGCGCCGTCTGCTGGATCTCGCCCTTGTTCATGATACAGCGATGCGGTCGAGATCGAGAGGCCCTCCTGATCGCAGGGTGACATAGACCTGGTCGTGATGCCGACCTGAGTGCCAGTACCGCGCGGATCGCGAAACGCATCTCCACGCGCAGCTTTGCACCGAGATCGTTAGGTTCATCCAGGCTGCAGCACGCTGGATGGATGACGATGGCACGGGGCAAGCAACGCGTCGCTCGCTGACCGCCCGGAGAGACGCGGAAGGCGGGATCCTGATAGTCCGTGATCTGGTGCTCACGTCGAGGATTTTATCGACGCGCTCCTTTCATTCCGCTTCTTTGGCACCTACAGCTTCCAGCCCAGGTTCTACGTTCCTCCCGCACGAGTGCGATGTAAGATCGCATAGCTCTGGAACACCATGCCGATGTTGCGCTGATGCGCGAATGTCACGATTCGCTTTCTCGCTTGAAGGTGATGTCTGCCGCCCTCGATGCTGTTTGAACCTCGCGATCATGCGGCAGGAGCGTCGTGTCTGCACGCAGCCCGAGGGACCAAGCAGGGCACCTCCATTTCGGATATGCGCCCAGTTCCGCGATCCGTTAGATACTCGTGAGCTCACCGTATTTCTCTGACGGCATTCTCGATCCTATCGCTACGCTCACTTTCACCTCCAATCGGAGCCGGCCGCACGATCACACTATTATCTGTATCGAACTGTAGGGCATTATAACAAATATTTGCGGAGGAATTAACACTCCTTAAACCGCAAAAACTATCCGAAAACTGAACATAAAAGACAGCCATCCTCTCGCGAAACGAGCCGCAGCGCATTGAGAACTATATCATACCGTCCCTCGACGAAACGATCCCCGCCGCGGTACGTGGCTGACAACGCAGGCGAAGTACTTGTCCGCACATCGGGCACTGAATCACACGATCGATGATGTCAAGTCCACCCAACATCCATCTTTTTCTCCTCCCCGAGAGGACAGGTTCCTCCACGAGTGTACAGTTCTGCCGGCGATCAATCGCTTCCTCATCTGCTCAACTCGTTCGCCGTACTGGCGCGGAGAGTGAGAAATGAGGCACTCTCGATTCTCTGGCGCAATGTCCGCACACACTATCCTCCCGGTGAAACTACTGCGTCAGGATGGCTCTAAGCGGCCGCCATCACGCTATCTTCGAGCGCCAGCGCTCGAACGTCAGCCCGCCCTGCAGATAGATGCAATACGGCGCGGCGCATAGCCATACTGGCACTCAGGCCTGATCGACGCCCCCGCACGAATGTCCCGTGCCCGCCACGCGATGATCTGACGTCGGTATAGCCCGGCATATCCCACGCGCCTCTGGTGCGGCAAACGACCGACCGGAGACATCGCCTGAATGGCACGTGCAACGTTTTCTATCCGCGCCGCACCGAGCCCGAACACCGCCTGGATGATGTCGCCGCGCACCTCGTCAGCGTGTGAAACGGTACGGCCAAGCTGCCCTCAAAGAGGCGCATGGCAAAGACCGCTCCCTTGAGTGCTCAAACAGCCACAACATGGGGAGGAAGAAACAGCCCCCGGAAAAGAGGAGGCGATTCGAGATGGAGACTTTCGCACCGAGTCTCATCGCCCATACCCGGGTGCAGGAGACGCAGGACGCCATCTCGACGAGGCCACTGCGCCCCTGCGATACAGCCGCCCGTCGAGCAGAGCAGTCCGCCGCCGGGATTCTTGATGAGACCGCCATGACGTCCCACATCCGCGATTGCCGCCGGCTCCTCCGTCCCGCCGAAACCTCGCCGCAGCAGCTATCCACAAAAGACAATTACAACGGATTCGCTGCCTTGAGGTGCGCGCGGACGGCACGGATATCTGTCACGCTGAGCGGGCTGATCGCTCACTGTAGCCGCGCTGGTCCGCTGGATCGAGTGCCACCTCCCGTCCTGCGCGTCACGTATGTGCGATACCGGGCTAGCATCCACGCGTCATGCATGGGCAGTTCATCGGGAGAGACGCTGAACTCCCCTGCAAGGATCCGGCAGCTTCACGCGTGCCCTTACCTGATCACCGTCATGCAGTCTGTGACCCATCGTAGGGCGCCCGTGAGGGAGACGAGGCGGTCGCCGGGGCGGAGAATCCCGAACACTGTGTCGCGAGAGCGCGCGTCCCTCTGAGACGAACTGCGTCCGCACGTAGATGCGCGCGCGCACCAAAGACACGCGCACAGAGCTCATCCAGTTTCTGCGCGCCTGAGATCGCTGTGGTACGCGCAGCCCGCGGCTCACGCTGAAATGGCAGGCGCATCGGAGACATGGCATTCCCGCAGCATCGCATCGAGCACCTTCTGCGTGTTCTCTTCCGCGACCGCATCCATGCGCTCAAACGCACCAGGCGCGCGCGCCAGCAATCTCTGCCCGCAGACTGCCCAGTCATCTCTCTGCACACTGTCTCCGTTTCCATCATCCGCGATTTTCTCCCGCTCACTCGCCCACTGTTCCGCGTAAGACGCAGAGCAGCGCACGAGATGGCAGCCCAGCCGCTCGCTCCAGCTCCTCCAGATCATGACGCATCGAAGTCATAGCTCACCATAGGGCATCTTCCCACGTGATACTCACCGGAAGCACCCATTGCGGATAGCAGCAGCGTTAGATGCCGACGTCATGCCCCTGGCAAAGTCCACGATGCCGATGACGAGGAATGAACTGCCCGTCAGCCGTGCCGTGGAGCCGCAGGTCGGACGAAGAGCGTGTAGTATGCTCCATCTCCTCGGCAAGAGCTGCTCCATACGCCCACGTACGGATCGCATCGCACTTTGGGAGCAAGCTCCTCGCGTCGCCAGTGCCCTGCGGGCTGCAGCTCCGTCACATCGCGCAGATTCCGTGTGGAGCTCTCGCCCGAACGTCTCCAAATCTCCACAGACAAAGTGCTGAGGGCAGGGCAAAACTACCACCCTGACCGCAACGCGCACCTTGTAGGTCTTCGTTGCCGTCAGAAGCTCACGATCGCATCGGTGCTCGGCAGGCGCGTTGCATGGGCGAAAGAAACTGGTACTCGCCCTCATGCTCCCGCCGCATCTTGTAGAGAGCGTAAACCCATCCATTCTCCGGCAGTGTATCGAGCGACCGTCCGTGACGCCGCGCTCGTATCTACTTCGCGTTCGCTACGCTATCGTACGCGTCCGTTACTTTCCCGTACGACCGCGCTTCGTCATCGGGATTCCCTTGGCAGAGCGGCAGTGCTCGAGCGTATGGTCTCTCACATCCATCGTGAGGAGGCGGTCGGCACATCGCCGAATCGTCGCGCTTTTCCGCCGCTGCGGTCAACGAGCATCGAGACCGCCACGGGGACAGCGCCCGCCGTCTTCACGTCGATCACCTCTTTTGATCGAGCCGCCCGTCGTCACGATGTCCTCGACAATCAGCACGCGCTCACCCCTCACGCAGGGGAGAAACCGGCGGGAATGTCATCTTGCCGTCCACGCGCCTCGGTGAAGATTGCACGGGTTCCGACGCTTTCCCTGTCGTCATGCGCAAGCAGGATGCCGCCCGTCACGGGGCCAACAACCGTCTCAATCCGCGCATCCCTGAACTCTCCGCCATCGCCTCACAGAGCTGCTGCGTATACGCGGATGCTGCAGCACGTTAAACTTCTCATAGCGTGGGCTGTGCAGCTGATGTCGCAGCAAAATGCCCGTCCATAATCGCGCCCGTCTGAACCAGCAGTGCGCGCACTCATCCTGCGTCAATATTCCTCCAACTCCTTCAAAACAGCCTCTGCGGGCCGCATCGCGGATCCTCCGCCGCATGATGGCACGCCCCACCACGATCTGCGACGAACCGGCGCGAAAGTGCCGCCGCCGGGGGTCATCACCCTGCGCTGATCGTCACAGCGCGCACCGGCGGGACGAATCCCGGCGTCACGATCCGTAAATCCAGCTGCAGTGCGCGTCAGAATCGCCTCCGCTCCACGGGGAGGCAACGACACCATCCAGTCCCGCCTCCTGCGCCAGCGACTGCACGGCGCAGCACTGCATCCGCGACGGTTCCTGCAGTGACTGAGCCCCGTCCAGTCCCTCCGCATCCATGCTCGTGAGCACCGTCACACCGATCAGCTCGACAGGGACGCCCTCCTCTTGCTGGCGCGCGGTGCAGTGCCTGCTGCTGTCCGCATCATGCGCAGACCGCCCGCCGTATGGACTATTCAGAATGTCGGACGCAGGCGCAGCAGAGAGCAGAGCTGCTCGCAGTATTCGGTATATCGTCAGCTTAGGATCGAGAATACCTTCTTTCCTCTCCTTTCAGCCACGTGACAACGTCACCGCCGAGCGCATAGAAAAGCTCCATGCCCAATTGTAGTAGGAAACACTCGTCCCCCAACTGTCCGACCAGTCTCTCTACAGCCTCGCGTGTATGGACATCCAGTGCCGCAATCAGTCGTTCATCGCCATCATGATCACCTCCGCATCCGCACCTGCTCACTATCCCCCACGATCCTGCTCTCGTAAGAGGCACGTGCAGTCCTGCACGACAAAGCGCAGGACAGGTTCACCAGCCGTCAGCTGACGATAGAATGAGCTCCCCAGCATCGCCCCATCTGCAGCAGAGCTCTGGCCTGCTGCATCGATGACCCGACTCGGCAAAAGCAGACGTCCATCGAGATGAATGCCCGTACCATCATCGTCGCTGCATCCAATCAGCACCCCCATCGAGGCACGCGTAAAGATGTGCGTATGACGCGCTCCCATGCGCTTTGTCATCCGCTGCGTACGCTCCTGCGCACATGGATATGCACCGAGTGGAGATCAGCCGATAGAGTGCCATCCTCTCCAATAGTCTCTTCGAGCAGAGGAAGATCCTGCTCCCCATGCGATCACCGTATCGGGCACAACGGCGTCCATGAGCCGCACAGCATCTGCCGCCGAGGCATGTGGAGAACCGTCGCGCCGAGCCCATCGAGCGCATATTGGAGATCGAGTGCGGCGTCCGCAGCATTCCCATGAGCAGCACCGTACTCGCACGGTGCACACCGCAGGCATACGGAGCAGATCTGTCGCCGCCTGCACCCTGCCGTGCCACATCCCCCTGCGTATAGCAGTGCACCCGCTCGCCCGCCATCGGCGGTATCCCGCAGCACGCTCACGCGCATAAGCCCCGATAAAGGGCAGCGTAAGCATGAAAAAGGGCATTCGCCCTCCTCTGCCACGCATCCAAAAACGGAAGCCGTGACATATCTACGAAATCCTGCACGTCAGCATGGGACACACCGGCACGTGCGAACGCAGCGCGGTATGCCGCTGACTTTTCCTCTGCCCACTTGACCTCACGCAGGAGCAGCGCGCCGCTGTTCCTGCGTGAGCTGCTGGTGCGCCGTTCATGACTCGAGCGGCCGCTGATAGAAAAACGGCTGAAAGCTCGTCATAGCCCATCTTGCGGAAGTTGAGAATCGACCCGTCGCACCAACAAAGAGAATGCCGCCCGGCTTTTAGTGCCTCAAAGAAATGCCGAGTAGAGGCTGATCCTTCGCCTCATCCGTGAAATAGATGACCACATTGCGGCAGAGGATGAGATCGAAGCCCCGTCTCAAACTTATCCTGCAGGAGATTGTGTCGCTTGAACTCGATCATGCTCTTGATCTCCGTTTGACGGCATAGTGGTCGCCGTTCGTGACATCAAAGTACTTGCGGCGACGCTCGGGAGCCATGTCTCTTGATCTCGTCCGCCGTATAGAACGCCGCGCTTCGCCTTCGCCAGAATCTCGATATCGAGATCGGAGGTAAGGATACGGTGACGCGTCCCGGGCGTCATCTCCTTCATAATGATGGCAAGCGAGTACGGCTCCGCGCCGATGGAGCAGCCAGCGCTCAGATATTGAGCTTTGACGAGCGTTTTAGGAGGTCAGGATGACATCCGTCTCGAGCTTGTTGAATTTCTCCGGTGTACGGAAAAATTCGACACGTTGATCGTCAGATACTCGATAAAAACGCAGCAAAATCATCCTTGTCCTTTCACACATGATCGAAATATGCTGCAACATTCTTATACCCAGCACGCGTAACCAGATTATTGATGCGGCGCTTCATCTGCGGTTCTTTGTAAAGATCCAGATCAATCTCCGTCTTTGCCTTGAGCTCTGCTTGAAAAAGCTCCCAATCGCGATCCTCCGACACTAACGTCCTCCCGTTCTAGCTCTCCTCTCGATCTACTCCCGTCCGAATCACTGTATCGTAAAGACGCGGCGCGACTGCTTCTCCGCCAGCTTCGGCAGGATCACAGAAGAATGCCCGCCTCATAGGAAACGGATACATCCGCATCGTTTACATCGTCGATGAGGAAAAGAACGCTCAAAAGCCCCTGTCCTGCGCTCATGACAGAGATAATGCACCTCGAGTCCTCGGACGCACTGCGCTCCGCTTTGATCTTCAGCCGTCCGTCCTCGCTGTAGGACACCTCGATGGCGTCTTTCTGGAAGCCCTGCAGCTCGGCAAATGATCTCGTACTGCGTCTCCGTATCGGTCACATCAACACGAAATGGAAAGAGCACCCCACCGACCTTATCGAATGGATTGAAGGAATGCTCCATCACCGTATCAAATGCCTTGCTCAGCATTTCCTGTCCCTTTTCGGCATTCTCTTTCAGATTAAATGGCAACGGACGAAACATACACACACCTCCAATGAAATATACCCGTCAATGCCTTCATTATAGCAATAAGCAACGTTATTTTCAATTATCTCTATGAATGCTGTCCCTATCTGAATCGTGAATATTTATCGATTCAGATGTTCCTGCTTCACCTTCGCAAATCAGATTCCAGAACCCTTTCCATTGCTGTATGACCTGATCCGGCAAGTGGATACGATGGTATTGTTCATCTTCACGATAGACTTCAAAAAGACTTCAGAGGCTATACACCACTCCCGAAGAGAATTGCGTACTCTGCCATAGACAACACCATCACTGTTCATCATGTAGACTTTTTGAAAAGTAACAATCTTTTCGACGCCATCTTTTTCTAAAAACCAGTCGCGTGCGATGTTTTTTAGAAAAAGATCGGTGATTGGAACGGTCGTTGTTACATATCCGTTATCTTGAACATCATGTATGATTCTGACGACAAGTATGTTGTAGACCGTTGCTTCTCGACGGTAATCAATAAATCTTTTGTTCTGTTCATTGTCCAATATATAGTACATGGACACATAACTAATAAAATCATCCTGAATATTAAGTTTGAAAAAGGATTCTTTTCCGCAGGAGGAAGCATCATGGGAGAAGATGACATCATCTCGCCAGACTGATTTTTCTCACTCGTTGGAGGAGGAGTATCCTGTTTTGTGTTTTCATTTGGGATACAGTTCTCACCTGTTGTGGGGCTGGCTGCGCCACAGCAGGTGAATCTGACATCCTCTGTTCAACCCGCTCTGCTGCACGATGAATACTGCGTTTATTATGGACAATCGTTTCTGCATGAGCAATATTCGATATAGAAAGATACATGGCGAGCACTGAAGCAGCGATACCTATACATCCGCGTTTCATGGTTCGTCCTCCGTTCATCCGCAATATGTTACAGCACTGCAGCATATCCTGCACGCCCCTGCAGATAAGTATCCCGCGCAAAGTTCACGAGTTCACCGGATTTCGGATCTTCACCTCAATCGTTCCGTTCTCCATGGTCTTTGGTCCGATCGCAATACGCACAGGATAACCGATGAGGTCACAATCGTTGAACTTCACGCCCGCACGCTCACGACGGTCGTCGAGCAGTACATCGACACCTGCAGCACGCAGCTCCTCGTAAATCTCCTCGGCGTATGTGAGCTGCTCCTCCGCCTTGGCGTTTACCGCCACGACGACGACCTCGTACGGCGCAATCGCACGCGGCCAAAATGATGCCATGCGCATCGTGATTCTGCTCGATTGCCGCCGCCATCGTGCGCCCGACACCGATGCCATAACAGCCCATCTGCAGGGGCTGCGTCTTCCCGCCCCATCGAGGAAGGTCGCCCCTCATCGCCCTCACTGTACTTCGTAGCCGAGCGCAAAGATCTGTCCTGCCTCAATGCCGCGCCGATGCGAAGATGTCCAGCGCCGGCAGGGCAAGATCGCCTCCGCAACAAGGCGAATATCCGTCACAGTCACTTGACCCAAAGTCACGCTCGGGTTGACGTTGATATAGTGAAAGTCCTGTTCATTTGCGCCAGAGACACGCATTGGCATCCGCATTGCCGTCTCATCAACCACGATACACGTGCCCTCTTTGATGCCAATGGGGGCTCATAAAGCCCGGGCATCCGCCTGCTGCACGGATGGCCGCATCATCCGCCATGCGAAGTCTCCTGCGCACCAACGGCATTCGCAAGCTTTCACTCATTGACCTCGTGGTCGCCGCGCAGAAATGCGAGGATAAGTACATCCTCCTCGGTCTGATAGGCAACCGCCTTGATCGTCTTCTCGACAGGAATCCTGAGATACTCAGTGCTACGGCAATCGTATGAGCATCGGGCGTTGCCACCTTCAAGCGGCAGTGCTTCCTCCGCAGCGGCATCGATGGGACGCAGTGCCGCCTTCGTCACTCGCAGCATAGCTGCACGCATCACAGCAGGCAATACGCGACTCTCAGGAGCGGGAACGGTAAACCTCGGAGTGCCCACTGCCGATCGCACCGCTGTCTGGCCTCCACCGCACGAAGTTCAATCCGCAGCGCGTGAAAATATTCGTAGGCCACGACATCTGCGATAGGACCTGTTCATCCCCGCGATGTCCTTTATCAAAGGGAATAGAGATCCTTCATGATGAACTCACGGCTGCGCATCACCCCAAAACGTGGGCGGCGCTCATCACGGAACTTGTCCTGAATCTGATAGAGCATGAGTGAGCTGCTTGTACGAGCGCACCCTCATCGCGCACGAGTGCCGTAATCATCTCCCTGCGGGTCGGCCCCATGCAGAACTCGCGGCCATGACGATCCTTCACGCGGATCATCTCCGCACTGTATGCCCCTCAGCGGCCGCTCCTCCCAGAGTTCGGACGGCTGCAGGATTGGCATCATGATCTCCTGCCCGCCCGCGGCATCCATCTCTCACGGATGATCTGCTCAATCTTTTCGATGGTGCGCCATGAGCGGCAGATAGGTGTGCATCCCGCCGGGCAGACTTGCGAATGAGACCTGCTCGGTACATGAGCTGATGGCTCGCAATCTCCGCCTCGCAGGCGTATTTCTAGCGGGTAGGCGCGTACAGATTCGTTGCTCTCATGACCGTTTCCGTTCCTCCAATATCGCATCAATCTCCCGAAAGAGTTCGGGCAGCAGTTCTTCTTCCCTTACCTTACGAAACGACCTCTCCTCGCGAAAGATCAGGCCCTCGCCATTCCCGCCGGCAATACTCGACATCCGCACCACGGCCCTCACCCGACCATTGACAACACAGCCCATCACAGCCACTCGATGGGATCTCCATGCCGCGCAGACGTTCCTCGACCTTCTCCCGCGATGGATGCAAGGTCGATGCTCAGTCCGCCCGCACGTAGGGCGCAAGCGATCGAGTGCTAGCCCATACCTTCAGCCCGAGCGCCTTCAGAACTTCATTTGCCGTACGGACTTCGACGACAGGATCTCCTGTCAGCGAGATGCGTATCGTGTCACCAATTCTCGGCGAGAAGAGCCCGACGCCGACAGCAGACTTGATGATCCCCGTCCCCGCCGTGCCCGCCTCCGTGATGCCTAGATGCAGCGGGTAATCCGTACGCTCACCATCAGACGATACGCCGCAGTGTCAGCGGAACATCATGCGCCTTGAGCGAAATCTCTCATGTCATGAAAATCCAGCTCCTCCAGAATGCGCACGTGTTCCGTGGCGGATTCAACCAAGGCTTCTGCCGTGACACCGCCATACTTCTTTGAGCATTTTTATGGTCGAGTGAGCTGCATCACGCCGATACGGATGGGATTCCCTCACGTGCCGCCGACGACCTTTTTCACGCGCCCGTACCAATTGATATTGCTGGGATTGATGCGCAGAGCTGCAATTCCCCGTGTCATCGCCTCGCGCTGTTATAGTCAGCGGATATCGGCGACGAGCGGAGTTTTCACCCGGCGAATGATATTGCCGAGGTTCTTTGCCGCCTCCATATCTGGCACAGCGAGGCGCTGCGATATCACAGCCTGCCGCCGCCAGCTCGCGGATTTGCTTACCGTCGCCTCTGTATCCGTCGTCTTCGTGTTGCACATGGACTGCACGGAGATCGGTGCACCGCCCTGATGGGGATATTCCCAATATGAATCTGCTACGTGCGGCGGCGCTCAAATGTTGACATGACGCGGGTCAACCTCCTGCAAAAATACGTACGACATCATTTTTCATCGCGAGCAGCATCAACAGAATAATCAGCCCCACACCCGCATTTTGGATATAGTATGACCTTCTGGACTCAGCGGCTTACCGCGCACCGCCTCAACACAGAGCGTTAGAAAGTGTCCTCCGTCCAGTGCCGGTACGGGAAGGAGATTGATGATCGCAAGATTGAGACTGAGAAGTGCAGCGAAATTGAGGAGCGGGACAATGCCCATCTCCGCGACTTCCCCCGCCATCTGTGCTACACCGATCGGCCCTCGCCAGTTCCGAGCCAGAGCTCAAACGAATGATCCGATAGAGCGCATCGAGCATCATCACGACAATCATCCCGTCCGCTCGAATGCCATCGAGATGGACTGGAAGAAGCCAGGATAGGTACTGTATAGGCATTCACAATGCCGATGTATCCACGCTGCTGTGATGCATCATAGTGGGTCACACTGACCGTCAGCTCCTGCTCATTGCAGGCCCACCCTGCATCGTCATCGGAACCGTTCCGTGGTTTTCAGTGAATGGCGTCCACCATCTCTCCGCCATCGTCTCGATGGGCTTCCCATCAATCGCAATGATGCGGTCGTTCGCCATGAGCCCCGCCTGCAGCAGGATTATCGGCAAGCACCTTTGCCAAGAACAGGCGCAGGATTCGGCGTCTGCACCCGGCAAAGAAAAATGCCGAAAAGAATGATCGGCAGATAAAATTCATCGCCGATCCAGCAAGAATCACAACATGCGTGAGAGAATCGGTTTGCGGCAACAGCCGCGATCACCGGCATCGTTGTCATCTGCGCCATGCCGGCAATATCATTGAAGCTCTAGTGGAATCAGACGGATCGAATAGACCGTCTCCATAACGAAAAATGCACCAGACGCGGCCCAAAGCTCGATGGCACTTCATCATCACGCATCCCGGTCAGTTTTGACGTGATAAAATGCCCCAACTCTGTGCACAAAGACGAGCAGTCCGAAGACAAAGACTGTCGCAGCAATTTTTCTCTAACATCTAGCTCTTTTGCCCTGCCCAGCGCAGGACAATGTATACCGTATAGTAATAGACCAGCGGTGCCGTAAAGAGAACACTGTCAAAGCGATCCCATACCACCGTGTCCGGGATAATCGCACCCGAATCCCTTGATGCCCGTCTGCCGCTTCACTCATGGACTCGACAAGATCACCAAGCGTACCGAGCACGATAATCGCAGCGCCCAGTGCAGCCATCTGCGGCAGCGGCATTGCGAGTAGCCAGCCGCTCCCACGACGACAGCGATCGTACTGATCAGGGCCGCCAAAGAACCCTCGATCGTCTTATTCGACTAATGGCAGGTGCCAGCTTGTGCGAGCCAAACGCACGTCCGGCAAAATAGGCAAAACTGTCACTTGCCCATGTCCCGATAAACATCACCCAGACCATCACTGTTCCGCAGGAAAAACGTCTCAATCGGCGTCGTATAGACAGGTCCCGTCATATTCCGTCAGAAACGTAGGCAAACGGCATGCTGATGTAGCAGCATCCCGCCACAGAAACAGTCGCATCGTGAACAGACACATCGTCACGCAGAAGGACGCAGTCATCAGGGCAAGAATCGAGGATGCGATCATGCGAAAGCAGAATCACACCTCCTGCCCGATGAACGCGCCATACAGCATTCCCCGATGCCAAGAATACCGGAGAATAGGGCTAGACTGCCCCACGGCGCGAGAAAATGCACGTATACTCAAAACCACGCGAGAGCTGCGAGCACCGCTGCGGCAACCGTAAACGTTGTTCTCGCCCTGTCTGTACAATATATCCTGCAATACCAATGCCGATAATGCTGGAGATAATGCGTAATCAAAGACAGCCTCCATCTTATTCTTCGCAGAAAGCCTGCCACAGCGCCGACTTCGCCCTGCAAAATCCTCTCAATAGCATGCCTAAGTTCTTCCGTGAAAATCCGGCCAGGGCGTCTCCGTAAAGTACTAGCTCTGCATCAGGCAGACTGCCATAGGAGAAGTTGCTCAGGCGAAGATCACCGCTTGTACGGATGAAAGAGATCCACGGGCGGATCGCCCGCCGTATCGAGTGCATTGGAAAAAGAGAGCCTCGTCGATGTCCCTCGGGCGAAGTTCTCCTCCCGACACGTACAGCCAACTGACGAACAGCACGCACGATCTCATCCTGGCTACGCACTAATTGGCCGCCAGATTAAAATGCATTCCGGTGTTATGCGCTGAACGCAGTTCTGCATCTTCCATACGAGCAAGGAAAACGTTCAGAGAAGCGATCCGTCGACCAATAAAATGAATTCGAACATCCTTCGCATATCTCACGATCTGCACGTGCCAAAATGTATCGAAGAGGCGCAGCAGGAAGTCGATCTCCTGACGGGCGTTTCCAGTTCTCCGTTGAGAACGCATGACCGTCAACACCTCAATTCCCATAGCTGATGCAGCACGCACAATCCGTTTTCAGCGTACGCGCACCTGCCTCATGCCCTGCGGAACGAGAGTTTCCCCTTTGCCTTTTTGCCCATCGTGCCATTTCCCATCCATCACAATGGCAATATGACGCGAAGCATATCTTGCGATACCGTGCGCTAGTTGAAAGCTGCTTTGGACGACGTCACTTTCTGCCTCAGCACAGCCAAAGAGCTTCTCCACATGCTCGTTCGCTCCATTTCTATCTGCAAGACGATCCACTGACTAAACACCCCTTCGGCGGAGTGCCGAAAGGGTGCTGCACGATTCATCGGAGATGTTCTTCGTAGGCGGCAACCGTCGCACTCCGTAGAGGGAGAGCGGTGAGCGTCACCGATGCAACTCCCTCCCCTTCCTGCGGACACGAAGAACATAGGACTGCGCTCGTCCACGGGGAAAAAGCGACGATGCACGATACAGTCGTCGTACGATATACGGGACACCTGCCCGCATCCAGTTCTCGGCGAACTCCATCCCACGGGCGCTGCCGAAAGGAATCCTCCATCAGATCTCCATGCGACCTCTTTTTCCTTTGCTGCACGCATCTCGTCCATCTGCTTGACGAACTTATCGACGAGCTTCTGCACAGAGTCCTGACCGCGCTTGACCTCGTCCTCATTGATCTCCTTGTCCTTCTCGAGCTTTTTGATCGCCTCGTTTGCATCACGTCGGATATTACGCAGAGCGACTTCCCGCCTCCTCCGTCTTCTGTCCATCGTCTTGATCAGTTCTTGCGGCGCTCCTGCGTTGTATTGAGGGATCGCAAGGCGAATCACATTTCGTCAGAGTTCGGCGAAAGGCCGAGATCGGACTTTGAGATA
>BNJU01001665.1_pt1 | contig 39282 bp, 37 predicted proteins | sample 8539281 | NCBI WGS metagenome assembly BNJU01 (sample SAMD00202456, study PRJDB9452) | human saliva metagenome | isolation source: human saliva | place: Japan
AGTCTCTATCTTCTCCCGATCTCAGAGCTGGCCCATTCTGGCTGATGAACAGTCTGTTGAGTCAGTTGATCATTGGGATAGAGACCGCGCATGAAGTATCTTGGTGGGTCTCTGAAGCAGGCGTGAGTCCAGCTGGTATGCCAGCGTCCCTTTGCAGATCGCAGCGCCTGTTGCAGCCATTGTGGCCGCCGGAGCCTTTGTGGCAGTGTCCTCTTCGCCGTGGCGGGTGGCGCAAGGATGGGTCCTCTGGCAGTCCTCGTGGCGACGATGATCAGGCTCCCGGCGGTGTTCTACGCGAACGGTGCCATGAACCCCATCGAGGAGTACCAGGCCCGTATATCTTTTCGATGCTGGCACCCACCTTTTCCTCATGCTGGCCATCAGATCAGGATGACAAGGAAATGGTTCACGTTCCGCAGGCAGTCTGGGTCTTCATCTGCGAGGCTGTCTGCCAGGCGATCAGCCTGCACTACGCTGCTGCATGCGATATGTTCACGGGAACAGGGAGCCTGGGAGCTCAATCTCAACAAGGGATCGAGTGGTGGTGGAGCGCACCTGTGCCACCGATGACGGTCTGGTTCCTCACGACATGCGTTGCCACCGCGGCATTGGGGGATCGCCGCTGATGCTGACGCGTACAGCCGATAGGCGAGGTACTGGCTCGACGTCGTCCTCGTCAGAACGAGATCGCGTTGTCGGGTCGGCGCTGGACGCAGCGGGCGCGGCTTCAGGGCTGGGTGCCGCCCGCGGTACTGGCTCAAGGGCCGGCGCCGGATGCTCCGGCGGACGGGCTCGAAACACTGCTGGTGCTCCAGCAGGCCCAGGAAGGTAAACGCCGTAGCCGGACTTCACCAGGGGGCTCGGCGCGCGCGCGCAGGCCCTCGTCGTCGATGAAGCCCATACGCGGGCGACCTCCTCGAGGGCGCCGATATTGAGGCCCTGACGGTGCTGGACGGTGCGGATGAGCTGGTGGCGTCGGCCAGCGGTCGAAGGTGCCGGTGTCGAGCCAGGCGGTGCCGCGGGGGAGGACCTCGACGGTGAGCCTGCCGGCCTCCAGGTAGGTGCGGTTGACGTCGGTGATCTCGTACTCGCCGCGGGCGGAGGACGAGGCTCCTCGCGATCTCGACGACGTCGTTGTCATAGAAGTACAGGCCGGGCACGGCGTGCGTTGGAGCAGGGCTGGCGGGCTTCTCCTCGATGGAGATGGCCTTGAAGTTCTCGTCGAACTCGACGACGCCGTAGGCCTAGGTCGGCGACCTGGTAGGCGTGAGACGACGCCTGCCGTCGGGGCTGAGTGTGACGGCGCAGCTGCGTGCCATGCCGGGGCCGTAGAAGATGTTGTCTCCAGGACCAGGGGCGGCGCTGTCAGAGCCGATGAAGTCGGCGCCCGGGACGAAGGCCTGGGCCAGGCCGTTGGGCTCCTGCTGAACGGTGTAGGGACAGGTTGACTCCGAGCTGGGAGCCATCGCCCGGGGAGGCGGTGGAAGAGGGGCGTCGTGAGGGGTGGTGATGACGAGGACGTCCTGGATCCCGGCGAGCATGAGGGTGCTCAGCGGGTAGTAGATCATCGGCTTGTCGTAGACGGGGACCAGCTGCTTTGGAGGTCCCCAGGGTGATCGGGTTGAGTCGCGTGCCGGAGCCTCGGCCAGAATGATTCCTCGCATACCGAGCGCATGACCCATCCGGGCCCTCGAGTGGCACGGGGATCAGGCGAATCGCTGCATCTCCGTGGTGCGCGGCACGTTCGGCTCGTGGCGGCCCGCGTCCCTGAGGTACTGGTGCGGTGGCGCCGTTGAGACTCGTCAACAGGGCGGCGCCTCGCGAGCGTAGTGACGCCGAGACCGGGACCGTACGCGCGAAGGGGCTGTCTATGGGGCAGATCGAGCTGGGCAAGCCGCTCGCCATCGAGAGACGCCGATTCCGGGATTCCTGCGGATCGACCTGACTGTTCACGGGGACAACCGCGGCTGGTTCAAGAGGAACTGGCAGAGGGAGAAGATGCTGGCCCTCGGGGCTGCCGGACTTCGGGCCGGTTCAGAACAACATCTCCTTCAACAATGAGGTCAGGGTGCCTGCGGCATCCACGCCGAGCCCTGGGACAAGTTCGTCTCGGTGGCCACCGGCCCGTCTTCGAGCCTGGGTGGACCTGCGCGAGGGCCCTCCTTCAGGGACCGTCTGCACCTGCGAGATCGACCCGTCGGTTGGCGGTGTTCGTGCCTCGGGGCGTGGGCAACGCCTATCAGACGCTGGAGCCCAATACTGCCTGCACCTACCTGGTCAACGACCACTGGTCGCCCGACGCCCGAGTACCTTCCTCAACCTGGCCGACGAGGACGGCGAACGTGCCCTGGCCGATCGCACTGACCGAGGCGATCCTCTCGACAAGGACAAGGCGCACCCCGCCTGGCCGATGTCACCCCTTTCCCGTCGCCTGAGGCCGACGCCTGGGACGTGTCTGAGAGTCCGGTACGGTGAGGCGCTATGAGACGACGAGGCCGCCCGCCAGCAGTACGCCTGGGGTCGACCTCCGCCATTCCCGAGCCTTCTGGGCGTGGCCGACGACGCGCCCCGTGGGCCGAGGCCTGGTACGGCTCCCACCCCGAGCTGGGCCAGCTCCAGGTCACCAGGGGCGTGCCCTCTCCGAGCTCATCGACGCCCGAGCCGAGCGTCTGCTGCGTGAGGACATCATCTGCGCTTCGGGCGCCGCCTGCCCTTCCTGCTCAGCTCATCGCCCCAGAACGGCCCCTGTCCCTTCGGGTCCCACCCCAGCCAGGCGCAGGCCGAGGGCTACGCCCTGGAGGAAGAGGCGGGCATCGCCCTGGACCACCCCGCTCGCAACTCGGGACACCAATCAAGCCGGAATGGTTCGGCCTCACCCGGTTTCAGGCGGTCGCCGGTTTCCGCGCCGCGTCGTCGAGGTCCTCGCCGGGCTGGACAGCGTCCTGGCCCGCCGGGACGCCGCACCCTGCGCCTCAGCCCGACCCGCTACGGTATTCGGCAGATCTCTCCGACGTCGTCTCGCGGCCACCCGCCGCCCGAGTCCCGAGGAGATCGACGAGCTCGTCGCTGAGATCTCGGTCCGCTTCGAGGCCGGCATGTCGCGCTGCGTGGGACCCAATGTCCTGAAGGGCTGGCGGGCACCTTCGCCGGGGACCCCGGCATCGCCGCCGCGCGCTCCTGCTCGTCTGTCGCCCTTCAGCCCGGTGTGAGGCGCTGTTCGTGCCGGCTGGCAGCGTCCACGCTCACATCTCCGGGCTGGGGGTGAGGGTCATGGCCTCCTCCGACAACGTGCTGCACGCGCCGGGCTGACGCTCGCTACCATCGACGTCGAGATGCAGCCTGTGTCGACTCACGTGGCCGCGCCGCCGGTGTACGCCCGGCACCTGAGTACTCTTCTCGCGCCACCCGCGCCTACGCGCCGGTGGGACGACTTTCCGAGCTTCATGGTGACCACCGTGCGATGGCCGCCGACGGCCGCCTACCGGTCGGGCGGGGGCCGCGCATCCTTCCGTGGCCGTCGAGTGCCGCCCATGACCCTGGTGACCCAGGCGACTCACTGAGACCCTGGCCCAGGGAGAAGCGTTCATCGGTGCCGATGAGCGCAGCCTCCGTTGAGGAGACTCTCATCCAGGCCGACGTTCCCCTGACCGTGGCAGGGCTGGAGGCCCGGCCTCTCTGCGCCTGAGGCGGCTGCGCGATCCTCGTCGCGATCGTCGAGTCGCCGGGCCCCCAGTGGCCGTTATGTCTAGTGATGCCCTCCTGCCGGCTGGCGGCCGCGGCTTTGACGTCGTCGCCCGCCCGAGGGTGAGGACGACCGCCGTGCGCCCGGCGCTCCAGGGCGGGCAGCACCTTCTGTGGTGCGAGGTGGTCCGGGTGCAGCGGACCAGAGCGGCGCGTGAACCGGCCTGGCCCTCAGTAGCGGTGGTGGCGCGGGCGCACCCGGGGCATGCCAGCTCGCGGCGTGTCAGTGTGGCGCTCTGCGCCGTCGGTACTCACGCCCGCGTCCCGGAGCGGTGAGGTCCATGCAGCGAGGTCGGTGGGCAGTGGCAGGTCGGCGGCGCGACCGGCGTGGAATCCGGTCGGGGGTAGGACATGGGGTCGCGGCAGCCTGCCGTCGAGCACGAGGCGGGCAGCGCCCGGCACAGGCGGCAGCGCTGCCAGGGAGGCAGCCGGGACGAGCACCTGGGCCTCTGCCGTGTCACAGGTCCTCAGGGTGAAGGCCACACTCCAGCTCAGGGGCTGAGACCGGCGTTATCGATCTCCTCGGTACTCCCAGGAGAACAGTGCGTCCCGCCGACCACGCTGCAGGCCCACGCTGCCGTCCTAGTGGCAGGAGTCCACATGAACTCCGTCACCCCAGTGGACTCACTGTAGATCAATCCCTATGTTTGGCCAACAGTGGACAGAATGTCCGGTCAACTCGACCTCGCTCATCGACTCCATAACAATTCAGCCACTGGTCTGTCGGCATCGCGAGGGCTGGAAGCAGCGCTAGCGAAAGGGTCGTGCATGGCTCAGATGAAGCAGATCTACTGACGTCGGAAACTTCTGGTAGTGTCCAGCCGGTCGGGTCAATGTGGAATCGCGTGTCAGAGGCCCTGAAATTTCTGAAAATCGTCTCTCCCCTGTCAGGGGCAGGCCGCGGGCACCTCCCAGGAGATTTGAGGAAGTCAACATATGGTGGCAACCAGATGGGGATATTCCTGAATATCAGGAATGATGTCTACGGTAACGAGGGTGAACTTTCCTCGCCGGCTTGACTGGCCTTGTCTCACACGCATGTAATTCTTACTGACAAGAAGCTCGGATCGAAGGGGAGGCCGACATGTGGAACATCTCGGCGACGGCGCGCTCAACAGCCGGAGGAGCCTGACGCAGAAGTCCCGTCCCTCTTCGGCGGTGGTGACGACGTCGATGAAAGGTCTCTGGCGTGGCAGGAGCGCGCGCTGGCGCTCAGACGGATCGAGGCGTTCTTCCCCGCGAAGGTGGTTCCACGCGGGCCAGCGAGTCTGCGCGACCTGCGAGGTTCGCGAGGTGCCTCGGTACGCCCTCGCCAGCGACGAGCGCTTCGGTATCTGGGGCGGCATGTCGGGCGCGAACGGCGCAAGCTCAAGCGTCGCGCAGTATGACCCGCACCGGCTCCACGCAGGAGCCAGTCGGGTAAGGAGCCCTGGCCGTCGTCGTGTCGGCCGGGGCGAGCCCGTTTCTGGCGCAGACGCTGACCGCCGTCGCCTCGCAGACCTGCGCGCCCGACGTTGTTCTTGTCGTCGATGTCGCCTCGCGTGTCAACGGGCTGGGGACGGGAGCCCCGATCGAGGAGCTGGTCGAGAGCCTCGGGCTGGGCAAGGCCACCGCGGGTGCGTGTCGTACGGGTCAAGGAGGCCAAGAGCTTTCGGGGACGCGGTGTGCGCTGCCTGGCTGCTGACGCAAACTCGTCGCCACCGGTAACCGGAGGCGACGAGGTTCGGGTGATGCCGATGGCTTGGACGTTGACGGTGCCTCGTGGTTCACGCACTCTGTTCGTGATCTTCTGCTGACCGGTTCCGGTCCCATCACTGGCCCCACCGGTGCGCTCTCGCCGATCACGTCCTACGAGCAGCAGCTCGTGGCTCCCGTGGAGGAGTCTGAGGAGACGGCGGAGCACCAGGTGTGGTTCTGCTCCTCCAGACGACTCCGCCCCCGAGCAGGACTCGCCTCGAACAGCTCCTCACCGCTGCGACCAACGCCCGCTCAGTAGGGATCGTCGGTCCCAAGCAGGTGGGCTGGGACAATCCGGAGCCTGCTTTCGAGGTCGGCCTGCGCACCACGGCCTCGGCCCGCGCGCCAACGACATCGTTCCCGGCGAGGTCGATCAGGGCAGCACGATGACCGCGGCGATGTCCTGGCATGGGACGGCCGGCGCCTCATTGATCGTGCAGTGTGGAGGAGATCGGAGGCATCGCTGGCTCGGCCCCTTCGGGGACGGTCTGAGCTCCCGCGCCGCGCGCCTGGCCGGATACCGTCATCGTTGAGCCCGGTGCCGTCATCCGCCACCGGCGGGCCTCACCAGGGCCTCACGCCGGCCTGCTCGCGCATCCCACTCTGTCGCGTCCCGAGGCTCGCAGCGACGCCGAGGCCATCGAGGTCCGACCGAGCCCGACCTGAGCGGTCCTTCCGCGCCCGGCGCAGCGCTCCAGCCTGACCAACTGGCGCGGCCTTCGACTCGTCCCCATCTGGCTACTGCTGACCTGGTTCGTCATTCTCGGCGCGATGCGCACCGTGGCGGCTCGCCTCCGCGGCGCCGGCGCTCGCCCGTGACGAGCTCGGTGCGGTCTGGCGGTAGCCGGCCCGCGGCCGTCGGATCAGCGGCGGCCAGACGGCGGCTCGCCCGGCACACCGTGTTCCCGCCTGCGCTGGGGCGCCTCTATGTCACCTCAGCCGAGATCAGGGGCATACGCGACCGCACCCGTCAGAGCGCGGAGCGCCGAGCTCCGTGCCGCGCGAGTGGGCTCGAGCCGCGAGCTCGCCGCCCTGGCCCGCAGTCGACGTCGGACCCCAGGGCGCTGTCATGGTGCTGGTTCTGGCGCTGAGCGGCTGCTGGCCTGTCCTCGGTGCTGCTCACCGCTCGGTCAGCGGAGGGGCGTGCCCTGTTCAGCGGTGGCTGGCGACAGATGTGGGACGCCGCCCGGAGCACCTGGATCGCCACCGGCGACGGCTACCCGTGGGGTCACCCCGTTGCTGAGCATCCTGGCCCTGCCGACGGCGCTGGGACGCTTCGTCGGCTGACGGTTCCCCGTCAGTGCTCTGTGCTCCTGGCCGTGCCGCTCGCTGCCCTGGGGGCCTGGTTCTGCCCGGCACGATGAGCCAGGAAGGTGGTTCTGCGGGCCTGGGCCGCACTGGTGGGCTCTGGCTCCCAGCCTGCTGCTCGCCCTGGGGCAGGGGCCGCCGGCGCGCTGCTGGTTCACCCGTCCTTCCCCGCGCTGCTGGCCCTGGCACGTGCCATGGGCGCCGACCGGAGGGATCTCGTCCTGTCCGCGCGTGGGCGCTCACCTGCTCACTGACCAGGAGCGGGCCGAGCTCGATCGCTTCTCCCACGAGAAGGTCACTGACTCGCCCACCTCGACGACGAGGAGGAGCAGGCTGCAGGAGCGCCGAGGATGGGCGCGACGAAGACTCCGCCCAGGAGACCGAGTCCGACCGCACCGGGGTGGGCTGGGTGAGGAGGTCGGAGCAGTCGGTAACGGTCGGTGAGTCTCGTGAGCGCCCACGATGCCGCCGATGCGGCCGCTGCCGAGGGTGACCCGCCTGAGGTCCGAGTAGTACGGCTACGGCTCGGCCACGGCGGCCGCTGTCGCCGGTCTGCTGCCGAGCGTCGTCGTCGCGTGCCCTGCCGCAGCGGCGGTGCTGGTGGTCATCCTCTTCTGCTGTCCGTGACGACACGACGCGGGTTCAGCTCGTCCTCGCCTGGTTCCCCATGGTGGTACCGCCGCCCCGGCCTGGTGGGGCGCCTGGCGCCCTGGGGCAGAGGGCCGGTTGGGTCGAGGCGCTCGGTTGCTGCTGACCGATATCGGTCTGCCCGTCCGGGTGCCGACGCCGAGCAGCCTCGACCTGCTGGCCGGCTCACCAGTGGCATGGGTGCCATCGTCGGCCCGCCTGGAGCATCCTGGTCCGGACCGCTGGCTGCTCGTCCCGGTCCTCGGCATCGTCGGCCTGTTCATCTCCGGCGTCGCGGGTGGCCCGAACCGGCATCCTCCTGGCCCTGGGCGGTCTGGCTCTGCAGGGATCTCGGTGCGCATGCCCACTGGGCGGCGACGTCACCGGCTGGGCCTGGCCCCGTCAACGGCTGGGGCGGTGTCGGGGTCTCTCTGGCGCTGAGCGGGTTCCTCACCGCGGCCCGCTTCCCGGCCGGCGAGGCCATCTCGAGCGCTACGATCGGACGGCGTGCTGCGGGCGGTAGGTACGGACCAGTCGCCAGCACCGCAAGGACGCCGAGACTGACTGCTGCCTCCTCCCGCGCCGTCCGTGCTGTCCACAGTGTCGCTGATGCGTGTCCGTGATGGCCGTGCAGTCTGAGGACGAGCGTCACGTCGCCGCCTGCCTCGTCCCGCTGGCTCCGGTGACGGTCCGGCGCCGCTGGTCCTACCAGGCCCATCGCGGCAGCAATCCCAGGTCCTGGCGCTGCCCCTCAGCAGGTCCCTCATCGCCGGGCAGTTCCAGGGCTCGGCCACGGACCCGGGTCCTCGGCTCACCTCCACCTCTGAGGGGCTTCAGCACGGTCTGGCGCGGACCCGGAACTCAGATCGCGTGCCCTGCCGGGTGCGGTCAACGCCAGGCGCAGCCGTGCCAGGTCACTGATCGTCTGAGACCCACCAGGACGGACAGACGGGGCGCAGTACAGCCTCCGGTGAGGTCTCGTCTGGAGGACAAGCCGACGCCGAGCTCGCCCAGATCGTCACCGCGCCACGGCCGGGCAGGACACGAGGTCGCCGACGCCTGGCGCACGGATCGCCGTCGTCCTGCTGACCGACAGAGGTGACGCCGTCACCGCGAGGGGCGGTGCCTGGCTCACCACCCGGGCTGGAGCAGCTCGCGCAGACCGCCGCGGGCAACTCCTGGCGCGTCACCTCATCGGCGTGCCCCGACTCGCCCGCCTGAGTCTCATCGACGAGGCGGAGGCGACCCCGGTCGCGTCCACCGGCGCCGGATCCGCACCCGCACCGGATCCCCGCCGGCTCCGGCACCCGCACGCTGGTCATGGTGGAGCGGGCCGACGCGGGCCGGAGGGCCACTCTGACGGTCGACGCCTCAGGCCACTACGGTCCCCGCTCAGGACGGCAGAGCAGGGCTTCGCCGTCGGATCCGAGGGCGGGGTGGTCATCACCCACCCGCCGGTCCACCGCCGCCGCGACCCACACGATCTGGACTCGTCTGGGCCCTGACCCTAGTGGCGTGCGCTACGCCCCTGCGACGCGGAAAGGAAATGGCCTCATGAGCTCAGCCTCACGATGACGATTCCTGCCGTCGGCAGGACGAGGACGCGCAGGACCAGCACGGGGAGCAGCAGGGCGGCCGGCGGAAGGGCGGCACAGCCATCAGGAACCGTCCGAGTCGCAGTCCTCGAGGCACGGGAGGCTCCGGAGACGGACCAGGCCGATGACGAGGTCGCCACGGACGAGGTCGGCGAGGAGCCCCGTAGCCGGATCCGGCGTCGGCCCGTCGGGGACAGCCCGGACAGTGCCACCAGCCAGGATCAGGGCCACGACCAGCAGTCTGAATCAGGTGGTGATGCTCCCGAGCAGGACTCTCGGTTGAGGCGGACCATGACGAATCGGCCGGTTCGGACGGCGCCAACGCTGCCGAAGCCCCTGGCTCGCTGACCCGCCGGTCCCGCTGACGTCCCTGACGCTACTGATGCCGGGGACTCTGCGGAGGTCGACGACCTCCGACGCCGAGGCTGCGAGCCGATCGGAGACCAGCGCCTCCTCCAGGAGAGCGCCGTACCAGGCCGGGCGGCGCCTCGCACCGTGGGGCAGTCGATCGTCCGCAGCGTTGGCATCCTGACCTCGGTCGCACTTTCGCCGGCGCCGTCGGGGAGTCACCTGGTGGGGGCTGCACCGCACCGCGTACACCGACCTCCGCAGCTGGAGGCTCTCGACCGACCGAACCGGGAGCCGCCACTACCCACGTGTGCCCCTCACGCCCCACCAATACGCTGCGGGGTCACCGACGTCGGCGCCGTGGAGTCCACCACCGCCATCCTTCCCGTTGACGGGACCGAGTCGATCCAGTCGGCCACCTCACGCTGGCAAGCCGATCCCGCTGATGCCGCCACCTCCGTGAAACGCGGCCGAGCATCCTCAGCCTCGCACCTGCTGGTGGTCGGGTGGCCAACGCCGTCGGCTCGGTCGCCACCGTGACGAAGAGCGGTGACCTGCGGGACTCACCACCGCCCCTGCGCCCAGCGCCGGGTGCCGCGTCCTGGATCGTGGGCGGCTCCATCGGCGGGCTCGTCGGCCGAGCTGCGCCTGACCAACCTCGGCGCCACCCCGGCGACGGTGAAAGTGAACCTCTACGGATCCATCGGCCGCCTGGTCTGCCCAGTAACGGTGGAGGTCACCGTCCCGGCAGGCGGTTCCTCGCTGGTCCTGGAGACGAAGGGGCAGCCAGGACCCACGCATCGCTGTGTCCATCGAGGCCGACGGGGTCTCCGTGGTCCCCACTCGCATCGAGTCCCTGATGGTGAGACCCCGCCGGCTCCGACGTCATCACCCCTGGAGCCGCCCCGGCCACTGACCTCGTGGTGCCCGGCGTGGAGATCGTTGAGCCGGCCACACGGGGCGAGGTTCCGACGCCAAGACCGGCGCGGACTCCTCCGACACCCCGGCAGTGCGCATCGTCAACCCGGGACAGGCTCCGGCGACGGTGTCGGGCGACCATGCCGGCCAGGATGGTGCCCACCCCTGGCCGGTGCGCAGTCGGTGACCATTGATGCGGGTTCCGTCTGACATCCAGCTGGCCGGCGTGGCTGCGGGTACCATGTGTGCAGTCACCTCGAGTACACCGGTGAGCGGCGGTTCGCATGGTGCGCAGCGGCGGTGGCACCCGCGCGCTCCAAGGCCCTCGTCCGCCAGATCAGGCCTGGGCACAGGCCGCCACTTCCCGGAGCCGCGGACTCCGGCCTGCTGGCGGTGCCACGCGGCGGCCCTCCCTGACCTCCCTCGGTGACCGTGGCCCAGCAGCGGTCCTGCGACGTCCTGGACGCTGTCCTCCGGAGTGGCTCCTGGAGTCAGGACGTCACTGTCGCCATGGGCAGCGCCGTCGTCGTCAGTGCTCGGCCAGGTCGCCGCGGTCCGCCTGAGCGCTGGCAGCTCCTCGGGCGGCCGCACGCACAGCGGACTGGCCGCCGCCACCATCGTCACGGCGCAGGCCGGGGACAGCTTGGGACGCTCATCTCGACGGTTCTGCTCAGCCCGACGCGCCGCCGCTTCAGGCCCAGCGCCGCATCCTCCTGGGCTGACGCCGCGCCCTCGCCCCGCCGGTGCTCCTCGCGGCAAGGGGCAGATGGGCTCCGCAAACCCGCCTGGCTCGGAGAAGTGCGCCGTCGCTCACAGACTCAGGCCGGTCGATCTCCTCGGGTGGCGTCCCAGCACAGGGGCGACCTGCTCGACGACGACGCGGCGCACCAGATCGGCCAGATCTGCTCATCCGGGCCCGAGAGGCCACCGCGCCGGTGAGATGACGACCCGCGCCGGCACGCACGCGTTTCCGCCGCGGAAGCCGCGCCCAGCTCACCGAGCGCTCCCAGGGTGCGTGGGTCGAGGGCGGCACCTCCTCCACCGCGAACTGGATCCTGGTCCACCGACGGCCAGTGCCTGGTCGCGGTCCTGGGCCGCTTCCACGACTTGAGCTCATCGAAGCGTTCGGCTCGCGTGCACGCCGAGGCCGGAAGGTTCGGCGGCAGAAGCGGACCGCGTAGCCCCCGGCCGTGACGATCGACGCTGCCGGGCGCTGCGCCGGCGTTGCGGCGGATCGCGGCAAAATCGGCCCGGGTGAGGAGCAGCTCAGTCACGTCAGCCAGCCTGAGGCGCCTCCTGGATGACCGCCGGGCACGGTACGTGCCTGCGGGCGTGAAGAGTCCGACTACCTGCGAGCCGGCTGCGAGCGTCCAGCCGTGGCCACGACTTCCTACGCGGACTCCACCGTGTTGGGGCCACTGCACCGAGTAACCCGAGGCCTATGACCTGTGCGAAGCGTGTCCTCCTTCACGCGCCCCGTGGCTGGCAGATCATCCGCCTGGCCTAACAGTTCGACCGCGCCCCAGCGAGATGACCTCTGGCCCTGGCCGACGCCGTTCGCGAATCATGCTTCCGCGACCGGTGCCTCACCGGCGAGCACCGTCCTCGGCAGGCGAGTCATGCGGCCTCTGACCGCCCGCTGCCGCCCCGCCGGAAGTCGCCGAGGGGATTCTGCGGCACGGCCACCTGCGGGTCCTGCGCGGACAGAAGGATGACGTAGAGCCGTGACGTTGCGTTCGGCCTGACGGCGGTGCTCTAACTCTCGCTGCGCTCAGACTGCGTTGCCCGTTAGTGGGCGGGGCTGATGACGGCGTCGACACGGTGCGGTACTCATCTACAGCCGTGGGTCTGGCCTACCCGGTGCGCGACGGCGTCCATTCCTGGTCCATTAGGGCCTGCGCGCTCCGCGCACTGACCCCGGTACGAGCCGGTAGCCTGTTCGGGTCCTGCCCGCGAGGTCAGGTGGAGTTGCTCAGTGCGTCGGCTTTCGGCCGACGCCGTAGGGGAGGCTTGCGATGCTCAGGGACACATCCTTTTCAGGCGGCGGTGGCTCTCAGCACCAGCTCGCGGTTACGCTGGTGAGCACCGCGGCGAGAACCGCTCAGGGTGCGCGCGCGGGAGGCGGGGAGAGCGTAGCCTGGACCTGGGATGCTAGCTCCATCCCCAGACGGTGGCGGTTACGTCGTCGCGCCGGGTCCCGGGTCGCCGCGGCCCAGGCTCCGGCCTCTACTGGCAACTCAACGAGCAGGGGATGACGACCATGAGCCAGCACGATCGAGGGCGAGGACTCTGTACAGAGCGAGGTGCTCGGCCAGCGCCGACTCCGGGCTGGTGCCCAGGACCAGCTGCCGTAACGCGAGGACGGACGCGGACCGTCGCCCAGCGAGTAGGTGGTGTAGCCGATGATTCCCCGACATTATGCGGTTGACAGCTGCTGCCGGACGACCTCCAGGGCGACGGCTCTCGGTGACCATGAGTCGCGCTCGATCATTCGCTCGTGCACGTGGACACGATTTTCCTGTCAGACTCTCGCGTGGATCTCAGATGCGCTGCGTTGCAGCGCACCTGAAGTCGATGGGAACGCCTCGCTGCTGTCGCGTCGTCGCCAGCGCGGGCGCGAGCTGATGAGCCGGTCTCTATCGCACCTGCGCGTCACCTGTCGCGGTGCGCTCGGCGGCTTGCCGAGATCCTGCAGATGATCGCCGAGCTGTCCTCGGTGGCGTACGGCCCGCGGCCAGCCTGACCAGGACCCGTGAGGTTCGGACTCATGCGGTGCCGTCAGTTCGGCGTGCCAGCGTCCGTACCGGCTCACCGGATTCGGTGCGGACCGGCAGTGTCATGCTGCAGACTGCATCTGGCGCCAGGTGCGTGTGGACCTGCAGCGAGGCCATGGCCCGCACTGGGGAGTCGAGTAGCGACGATTACGTCGCATGAGGCCTTCGGTCCTGCCATCTCACCTACTCCGCCCTGACTTCGCCTTGCGAGCGACAACGCCCGGATTGCGGTCGATCGTAGCGCGATCAGGATTCTGCCCATGCTCGTGCGCCGCCGCCGTTGCCTGGGCGGGGCTGGGCGTCATGCGGCCGATTCGCGACATGCTCGTGTCGTTTCGCTCATCCTGCGCCTTGGGCTGCTTCTGGGCCGACCTGCATCTTCACCGCTGGTGCCGCGCTCCTGTTGTTCTGGACCGTGCTGGTCGGGCCTCGCAGCCGCTCGGCGGCGCTGGCAACGAGGCCGCGCCCTCATCACGGCCGCTGTCGCCTGACCGCGCCGGCCGTCGCCGGTTTCATCGAGGCCTGCGCGACTGGCTCCCGACCCTGGCCGGTCAAGATCACCATCGAGGCCGATTGCCTTGGCACTGTTGTGGGCCTACACCCTGATCCTGGGACGCTCCGCCGTCCGGGCAGCGTCGGCGGGAGACCTCAGAGGATGAGGCCACATGGTTAAACCCAGCCAGAGGTCGGCTGACGGTGCGCCGCGAGAGTGTCCAGCATCACAGCCGCCCGCTGCCTTGAGGGTCCAGGTAGCAGTCGGCCAGAGCCGGGGCGACTCCTGGTCCGGGGCTCAACGACCTCGACTCCCGCCGCGGCGCAGCGCCTGGCACGTTCGAGTCTCACGAAGGTCGCTTCTCCGCGGATGCGGCCACGGCCACGAGTCGGCGTCATCGGCAAAGCGCGGCCCGCAGATCCTCCAGCTCGGGTCTGAGGGGCTGAGGCGAGCTGACCGTGTGGTAATGTGGGCCAGTGACGTCAGTGTTCGAGACATCGGCGCATCCTCCGCTGCCGTCCAGAGCGGAGATGACGACCACCAGGGCACGCTGCGAGAGGGACGTGCGCCGGGAGGCCAGGAGGGCCAGTCGAGGCTCGGTCAGGCGCGGCCCACATCCGTCAGGTGCTCAGCCAGTGCCGTCATGAGCACCGGTCCGCTACTGCCCCGCCTGGGCGCGCATCGCGTCGTCCATGGCCAGGACATCGACCCGGTCTCCAGCGCGTGAGCCAGGGCGGCCAGCAGCAGGGTCGCCTCGATCTGGGCGTCGAGACGGGGCGTCGCCCAGATCGAGCCGCAGACAGCCGTCCCGGAGTCGATGACGATGAGGACGCGCCGGTCACGCTCGGGACGCCAGGTACGCACCAGGACCTCGCCCCGGCGCGCGGTGGAACGCCGTCGATGGATCGTACGTCATCGCCGACGACGTACTGCGCAGGGAGTCGAACTCGGTTCCCTCGCCGCGCACCATGACTGCGCTGTGCCCGTCCATCTCCCGCAGCCGGGCCAGACGCGAGGGCAGATGACGGCGAGCGGAAGGCCGGCAGGACGGACGGTGGCTGGAACGTCGAGGGGCCTGCCGCCCCGCGATGCCCAGAGGGCCATCACCTGACGGTCAGCGGACCCGCGTTGCGCTCTCCCCGGCGTTGGGCGTCGCACTGTGGAATGACGACGCCGCTGCCCGGCGGGATGGTCATGCTCCCCGCGCCCGTGGGCCGCTCCAGCGCTCGGGGCCAGGCATCACGCAACAGGAGCCGGACTGTGCGCCGGCCGGTGTTAGCGAGCGTCAGCGTCGGGTGATCGACTCGCCCAGCCGCACTCCGTGGCCACTGCCGCGGGCCCTCGGCAGGCGGGCGCGCGCGTAGACGACGTCGATCACGACGGAGGACCAGACCACGCGCCCAGGCCAGCACGGCTCGCCGGGCGCGGTGCGATGAAGGCCAGGATGATCCCGGAGCGCGCCCACACGGCGCATCGTCAGGAACATGCCTACCCTGTCATGAGTCGGTCAGATGATCGGTTACTGTTCTGTGGTGTCGCGAGGCCGGGACCCTCAGCGGATACCGGCACGCTCCTGAGCACGGACTCGATGACGGACTGAGCGGTGATGCCTCCATCTCGGCCTCTGCGCGCAGCTGGATGCGGTGGCGCTGGCGTCCGGGGCTAGGCCTTGATGTCGTCGGTGCTGAAGGACCTCCGGCCAGCCACTGCCCAGGCCCGGATGCGGCCAGGAGCGCGGTGGCGCCACGGGGGAGACCCCAGGGACACCGAAAGGCATGGAGCGGCGTGGCACGTACGAGGTCGACCGTGTAGCTAGAACCTCCGGTGACCGACGGTGCTCACCACCTGCGCGCCAGGCCAGGTCTGGGCGCTGGCCACCGCCTGTAGTCCCGCCGAGAGCAGGTTTCGGGATCGAAGCCCGAGGCGTGCCGGGAGAGACCTCGATCTCCTGGCCTGCTCGAAGAGGGCAGTACCAGCTGAGCAGGAAGCTGGTCCAGCTGGGAGCCCGGCAGCGGCGGTCCCTCGTACCCACTCGGGTTCTGGGTGGCGATCACCATGAAGGGATCGGGCAGTGCCGGGCTCACCGTCAACGGAGACCTGGCGTTCTCCATGCATCTCAGCAGGGCCGACTGCGTCTGGGAGGGTGCGGTTGATCTCGTCGGCCAGGAGCAGGGTTGGTGAAGACCGGTCCCGGCGCGGAAGGAGAACTGCGCGCTGCGGGGAGTCGTAGATGAGAGAGCCAGTGACGTCTGCCCGCAGGAGGTCGGGGTGAACTGGATGCGCTTGGTCTCCACGTCCAGGGCGGTGGCCAGCGATCGCACCAGCAGGGTCTCTGGCGACCCCAGGGACCCTCGAGCAGGACGTGCCCACCGGCGAGCAGGGCGATGACCAGTCTGGTGACTCGGCCTCCTGACCGACGACGGCCTTGCTCACCGCTGCGCACGCCACCAGTCGCCAGGCGGGTCGTTGCCCGCGTCCGCTCTGGGCGTTGGCTGGGCGATGCCCTGGTACCTGGGTGCCCGGTGCTGGTGGGCGGATGGCGGGTGAGGATCCTGCCCGGCGACGGCGCCCAGGGTCTGGATGGATCGCGCGTCCGTGCCCTGCTGAGGAACTCGCGCTCGAGTTGGCCGGGTTGAACGGCCAGGGGTGCCAGGGCCCTGGTCACTGCTCGGCGGCACCGTAGAGAAGAGCGTCCACCGTGCCGGACTGACCGGAGGCCTGGGCAAGCGCTATCAGGGTCGCGGGCGCGACGGGGGCAGCCCAGGGCGCTCTCGCACGCGGCGTTCCTGAGCGCAGCCTCGGTCGCCGGGGCGGTCCGGCCCCTGGCGGTAGCAGACGCCTGCGCACGGTGGTCTCGGTGGAGCGCACGACGACGGCAGGTCCTCCCGTGATGGCGTCCGGCGACGCCCTCGGACGACGGCCAGGGCGCGCCACGACGAGGAGCTGGAGGATGAGGACCGGTAGCCAGACGGGGCGTGGTCTGGGAGTTCCACTACATGGTGGGGGTCTCGAGGTGGCGTCCGTCCAGCCACAGGACACGGTCAAGGTGGGCCCACGCGCGCACAGCCAGGCCGCATCCTGCACGTCAGGTGCGTTGGTGACCGGCGCGGCGTCGGGCAGAACGCGCAGCGTGGCACCGCTGGTCAAAGTGTCGCTGCGGGCAGGGCGTAGCGGTCCTCGCCCGACGGGAAGCAACCGATGGCGTCGCTGTCGCCCTCGAGCGACACCGAGGCGTGCGCGCCGGCCAGGCTCCGGGCGTGCCCGGGTATCGGCGTCGGCATACTGTGCGGTCAGGCTCGTGGACCCCAGGATGCGGAGCCCTTGGCAGTCGTCCGTCGGCCCGTCGCGCGTCGCTGCCGCCCTTTGGCGCCGACGACGGCGCGACGTCCCGGCCGCACGGGCCAGGGCCTGCTTGTCCTGGCTGAGATGGTCGGCGTTGACCACGGCAGATGGTGTCCGCTCCGACTCGCTGCCAGCGCTCCCGGGACGTTGCCCGCCTGGCTCACGGAGATGCCCTCCTGGCGCAGAAGCTCGGCAGCGGCCATCGTCCCCGGCCGCGGTTGCGATCGCCAGCGGGGTGTCGGAGGTGACGGCGCCTGGTCCACAGGGCGATGAGGGTGGGGGATGGAGCATGAGGCCAGGGCGATGGCGACCGGGCGCCAGCCCGGCGCCACCTGTGACCAGTGCGGATTCGTCACCTGGTCACCGGTGGTATCCGTCCCGAGGCAGTGGAGAGTGCGCTGTCGGCGCAGACGTGTTCGTGGATGTGCTCATGCCGGTGCGGGGCGCTGCCGAGGTCGTGACGAGGGCTCGTGATGCTTTGGAGGCAGCGTCGTCCGTGGTCGGCTCAGTGCCGCATCTGCTCGTCCTGACTGGTGCGTTGAGACCACGCGACCATAGAGCACGGCGTCGAACATGCGTGCGCCCATCGTACGGAGGGGCACGACCGGTATCGCCGAGGGCGTGATGGTCAGGGTTGCGGCCCAGGGCTGTCATACCTGGGTACTCGTCGATGATCGCGCGTTCATCGAGGGAGCGGATGATGGCGCGGAAGCGCTCGACGACGGCGGTGGCGAAGTCGGCTTGCGCGGCCGCCTCATCCGCCGCCCGGGTCAGGGTAACGGCGTCGCGGTCGTCGGTGAGCACCGACAGCGACGGCTTCCGACCCGGCGCTGAGGAGATCCTGGTCGCGGAGGATCAGCAGTGCGATGCCGACGGCGATGACGATGACGACGATCGCGATTACGGAGGACCGGGGACCATGCTACTGGGTGTCGATAGAGTCGAGGATCCATCTGAGATCCGGTCCCACAGGTCGGGGCTTCCTGTAGATCTGCGGGAGATTTTTCGCGGCTCGCCGAGCCTCATCGGCGTCGGGGGTCGCGGGGGCCTTGAGACTGATCGTACTGAGGCTGACCACAGGCGGCTCACACTCCGGCGGCGCGCCGCAGCTCCACGTCCAGGCCCTCGGAGCGCATCCGCAGGTCGGTGAGATGAGGGCGCTGACAGCGGAGTCGAAGGGCAGCGTGGCGGCGGTGATCGAGTGTTGCGACAGAACCGACATGCCCAGGGCGAGGATCTGGGCACTCGGTGCTGCAGCGGTGAGCACCGCAGCATGTTATCGGAGTTGTCAGTCATCGCGCTGGCGAAGCTCATGATGAGGAAGAGAGGATCTGAACGCTCGACGACTTCCAGAAGTAGCCGCAGGTCAGGCCCACGAGCGAGATCTCTCGAAGACGCCGACGTTTCCAGAATGAGTGCTGCCGGGGCCAGGGCTCAGCTTGCAGTTTCAGGGCGAACATTCCCCGCTGACAAGCGACATCGGAGAACGAGGCCTGCAGGATCGTCAGGAGGATGAGTTCCCGACAGCGTCGTCGGAGCGCTATCTGACGAGGTCGGGATGCTGAGACCGAGGAAGAGGGCAGAAGACCCCGATGGCTGCCGCCAAACGACGGCAGTGAGGATGAGCTGATGATGACCTTCCTGACGATGAGTGCCGCACGGCTTGGTCCGCTGCCGCACGTCGCTCAGGGACGCCTTGCGGCCCAGGATGCGCGCGAGACGCGGTCACGATGAGCAGCGGTGCAGGAGGATCGAGGCGGCGAATACCGTCAGCACACTGTCAGGCTGGTTCGACCGGACGGCGTCAGGGCCGAACACGACGAGCACTGCTCCATCTGGCTCGGATGCGCGCCGCAGCGTCCGTGGTGGAGGACGCCCGAGCAGGGCTGAGGCGGGAGTAAGTCGAAGGCGAAAACGTCGTGGTACGGAGATGCGCATGATGCGGATCGTCACCACTACCGGCGAGGGGACGAACATCGCCTTTGGGATTGGCGCGCAGGGGACTCGAAGGCGCCGAGGATCTCCTCGATGGACAGCGGCCGCAGTGGGATGATTGACGGCTTGCGCCAGGACCGACGCGTAGCCGGGTCTGTAGGCGCATGCGAGCCTGCTGGTGCCCACGTGGAGGAGGATAGCTGGCTGCCGGCAGGACCCTGGCCGCGCATCGCCCTGTACGGCTGGCCGCCAGGGTGGTGTGGGAGGGTAGCCGGGAGGTGGGCCGGGCTGACCGACCGGAGGCGTCTGGTAGTTGCCATGGCCGGGGGTACGGGGATCCCTGTGGCGAGCCCTGTGACGGGTAGGAAGGGAGAGCGCTGCAGATCACTCCGGCGTCGGGGGCCTGCCATCCGTCCCGACGTCGCCAACGAGACCGTTTTCCTGAAGCGGCAGGAGCCCGCGGCTCGGGTCTCCGCCCGGATTGAGGCTGTCGGCGGGTGGGTCGGTGCTCATGCTCCTATGCTGTCACGCTCCTTCGTTGCTGCGCTCTCCCCGAGGAGGGGAAATCTCGGCGCAGGACCGTCGGCGGCCTTGAGCGTGCGCCCGGGCGGCACGAAGATCACGGTTTGGACTGCAATATTCCTGGCTCGCGTGTGCGCCTGTTACCGTTTTTCCTGAACTGAAGGGATTCTCTAAAACCTGGGAGAAATTGTGAACGCGTCCTATTGTCCCAGATGTCCTTGGCTCCTGGGGACTCATGCTAAGATACGGGCTATGAGCACGCGCATTCTGGTCGTCGACGACGATGCATCCCTGGCCGAGATGATCGGCATCATGCTGGAGTCGGAGAGCTACACGCCCACCCTTTGTCATGACGGGGCCAAGGCCCTGGACGCCTTCCATGAGGTCAACCCCGACCTCGTCCTCCTCGACCTCATGCTCCCGGGGCTCGACGGTGTCGAGATCTGCCGGCTCATCCGCTCCGAGTCCGACGTGCCGATCATCATGCTGACCGCGCGCACCGACACCCAGGACGTCGTCGCCGGTCTCGAGGCCGGCGCGGACGACTACGTGACCAAGCCCTTCAAGTCCAAGGAGCTGCTGGCCCGCGTCTCCACCCGCCTGCGCGCACTCAACTCGAGCGCGGCCGAGCACGTGCGCGCCGGGGACCTCGACATCGATGTCGCCGGTCACCAGGTCAAGCGCGGTGAGTCGGTCATCGCCCTGACGCCTCTGGAGTTCGAGCTGCTGGTGACCCTGGCCCGTTCCCCCTGGAAGGTCTTCACCCGTGAGGAGCTCCTCAGCCAGGTGTGGGGCTATCAGCACCCGGCCGACACCCGCCTGGTCAACGTCCACGTCCAGCGCCTGCGGGCCAAGATCGAGAAGGACCCCTGAGCGCCCCTCGATCGTGGTGACGGTGCGCGGTGTCGGCTGGAGGTCGGCGAATCCGCGTGAGCGACGGCGCATCGGGCGCCCTACAATGAACCCGATGCGTAATTCAGTGGGCACGTCGATGGGCTCATCGGTGGGCACTGCGGAGGAACGGGTCGTTCGGCGTCTGCCCCTGCCGGGGCTGCTGCGCCGCAGCCTCGAGGTACGCATGGTGTGTACCGCCACCGTCATCGGCCTGCTCCTCATCGTCCTGCTGCTGACCTTCGTGACCGACCGGATCCGGTCGGAGGTGTTTGCTCGACCAGCGCGACGTCATCCTTGCCGATGCCGCGCTGCGTGCCAGCGTCGCCCAGGCCGAGTTCGACTCGACCACCGCCGTGACCGTCGACGAGGTGTCCGCCACCGCGGAGCAGCAGGTCAACGTTGCCAAGGACTCGATCTCCTCCTCCGGCGGCGTCGGGGTCCTCATGCTGCGCAACCAGGAGGAGACCTCCACAACAGTGGTCAACGACCTGGAGACGGACACCCGCCTGCGCTCCCTCATCACCGATGAGATGACCAAGGCCCTTGACGAGGGCGGGGCCCGCTCGCAGCACTGGCAGTCGGTGGCGGTGCCCAACGCCGAGGGCGGCACCGACCCGGGCCTCATCGTGGGGACCCGCGTGAGCCTGCCCCTGGCCGGGGAGCACGACCTCTACCTCGTCTACAGCCTGGCCAGCGAGCAGCGCATCGTCTCCCTGGCCTCGCGCAACATCACCATCGGCGGCCTGGGCTTCCTGGCCATCCTCATCGTCGTGGTGTGGGCCTTCACCCGTTGGGTGCTCAGCCCCGTACGCCACACCGCCCGGGCCGCCGAGCGCCTGGCCTCCGGGTTGCTGGCCGAGCGCCTGAGCATCGAGGGCGAGGACGAGATCTCCACCTTGGCCAGGTCCTTCAACCACATGGCGACCTCTTTGGAGGACCAGATCGAGCGGCTGGAGTCCCTGTCCAAGGTGCAGCGCCTCTTCGTGTCCGACGTCTCCCACGAGCTGCGCACCCCGCTGGCCTCCATCCGTCTGGCCACCGAGCAGATCCAGGACGCTCGCGAGGAGATCTCCGACCCCTTCGCCCTGCGCAGTATCCAGGTGCTGTCCAGCTCGGTGGACCGCTTCGAGACCATGCTCACCGACCTGCTGGACATCTCCCGCATCGACTCCGGCAACGTCAAGCTCCGTCTGGAGGAGGTCGACCTCGCCCAGGTCGTCGACACCGTCATCGAGACCACCCAGTTCCACTTCGACGCCACCGGCACCGAGCTGCGCCTCCACCTTCCCGAGGAGCCTGCCACGGCGGAGGTCGACGTCACCAGGGTGGAGCGCATCATCCGCAACCTCGTGGTCAACGCGCTTGAGCACGGCGAGGGCAAGCCGCTGGACGTCACCGTCGCCGTGGACGCGGACGCGGTGGCCGTGCGGGTGCGCGACCACGGGATCGGGATGAGCCCCGACATCGTCGCCAAGGTCTCGACCGTTTCTACCGCGCCGATCCCTCCCGCAAGCGCAGTCTGGGAGGCACCGGCCTGGGACTGTCCATTGCCATGGAGGACGCCCGACTGCACGGCGGACGCCTGTCCGCCTGGGGCTGGCCGGCCGACGGCGCCTCCTTCCTCCTGGTCCTGCCCCGCACCCAGGGGCCGACGGCGGCCCGGGCCGGCTGGCCGGCCCCGGTCTCCTCGATCTCGTCCCCCAGGACGCGCCGGCGGTGGCCTCGCGCGGGGATCCTGGCCGACGAGGACTCCTCCTTCTCCCCGGTCGGCCCGCTGGGGCCCGCCCCGGCCACGCGCCGGGCGCGCCAGACGTCGTCCTGGGAGACATCCCCCTGGCCGGGGAGAGCCACGACGCGGTCACCGAGGATGTCGGACGCGTCGTCGTCGTCCTGCCGGGGCAGGAGCCGGCCACCCGCACCCCGAAGAGGTCGATGAGGAGGGCAGGCGTCGATGAACCACCACGTGAACCACTCCGGGAGCGGCCATGGGAATGGTCGTGGACGTCCGCTGGGCGCTGGGCGCCGGTTGACCCGCCGCGGTGCGCTGGGGCTGCTGTCGGCCACCGCCGCAGGAGTCCTGGGCGGGTGCACGGCGCTGCCGACCTCCAGCGGGGTCAGCCCGCTCCGGGTGGCCGCCTCCGACACCAACGCGCTCATCGAGACCGCCCGGGCCGGGTGAGGCAGATTCCGCCGAGGATGTCGTCAGCGCTTCTAGCGTGCCGCCATCGCCGGGTTCTCCGACGACTTCGCCACCGCCAAGCAGTTCTCACTCGAGCGCACCGCCGCAGTGAAGCCCCTGGAGACGGTGAGCGCTTTCACAGTGCTCGACTGAGCCGCAGGTCTCGGTGGCGGCGGACGGTGCCTTCACGGTGACCTCGGGCAGGTGGGGTCCTGGACTCCTGGGTGTCTTCCTCCCGGCCCAGGAGGGGGCCACCTATGTCGGTGAGTTCTCCCTAGCCACCAACTCCACCGGCCAGTGGCGCATCGTCGGTCTGCCCCACGGGATCCTGCTGCCTCTCCCGGCTCATGCAGAACTTCGCGGTCAGTGCCCTGGCCTTCCTGTCGCGGACCGGACCAGGTTCGTCTCCGAGCTGAGGTGGTACCCGCGCAGTTCTGCAGGCCGACCTCTGGTCTCCCGCTGCTCGGAGGCCCTCCGCATGGCTGGAGCGATGGGGTCTTCAGCCTCATCCCGCGCAACGCCGAGCGCGCGAGCCGGGGTGTCGTCGTCGAGGCGGGGACTGCCACCGTCCACCTGAGCGCGGACTCCGACCCCGCCTCGGAGGAGGCGCGTCGGCTCATGGTGGCCCAGATCGAGCAGAGCCTCCTCCAGATCAGCGGCATCGACCGGGTCCGGGTGCTTGCGGGCACCGTCGACCTCGGTTCGGCCGCACAGCTGACCCCGATGGCTCCGGAGGTCGGCGGCGTCGTGGGGATGTCGGAGGGCGCCGTCGTGCGCGGGAGTTCGAGCCGCGTCACCCTGGCGACCGATCGGGCCCTGGGGACCGGCGATGCCCGCAGCCCGAGCCTCGGTGCGGACGGGACCGTCTACGCTGTCGGCCTCCAGCCTGCTGCGTCTGCCTCAGGGGCAGGACTCCGCCAGCGTCATCCTGTCCGTGGGGACCCTCTGCGGGCGCTGGGGACTAGGGCGCCGCTGGGGAGACCGGCACGGCTGGGCCTGGTTGCTGGCCGAGGGGCAGCTCACCGCCGTCAACGGCTCGGGGCAGCGCGCCTCCCTGGAGTCATCCTGGCTGCAGGAGGCCGCCATCGCTGCCTTCGACCTGTCCGTGGAGTCCGAGCGGATCGCCGTGCGGCGATCCGACGGCCGGGTCGCCGTTGCCGTCATCATCCGGGAGCAGGACGGCCGCCCCAAGGGCTGGGGGCCCTGCTCTGAGATGCCCTCGCGCCGGTGGCGCGGGCATGAGCGGCATCTCCTGGTGCGCCCCTAACGCCGTGTGCGTCCTGGCCGACAGCAGCGCCGAGGGGAGTGGCGTGCCCGAGGTGCGCCTCGTCCAGATCGGCGGTGCGGTCAACACGCTCGTGGGTGTGAAGGAGGCCCATTCCGTCATCTCCGACCGCTCCGAGGAGTCCCTCCTCCTCATCGGCGACGGTGGCAAGACCTGGCAGCGCCGTGGGGCGACCTGGAGGGTGATCACCTCGGAGGTCGCCGACCCATCCTTCCCGCTTCCCTGAAACACCTGCCCTGAGACAGTCCGGGTGCTCCCGGCCCGCAGGGGCCGTGGAGCACCCGGAATCAGGGTGAGGGCGGGCCTGAGGCTAGAGAACCTGCGCGTCCAGGCGGATGACGCCGTAGGTCCACCCGTGACGGTGGTAGACGGCGCAGGGCTGCTTGGAGGACTTCTCGATGAACAGGTAGAAGGGTGTCCCACGAGCTCCATCTGGTTCAGGGCCTCGTCAACGGTCATCGGATTGGCCTCGTGCAGCTTCTGGCGCACGATCACCGGGGAGTCACCGAGCTGGGCCTCGACCGCGACACCTGGCTCGGTGGGAGCGGAGGGGGAGTCCTCGATCGGCGCGTCACTGGTGTCGGGGATGGCGGGCTCATCCGGGACTGATTCCGTCTGTGGATCCTCGCTGGGAGCCGCCACGGTGTGGCGACGGCGATGGTCCTTCATACGGTCCCGAGCCCGGCGCAGGCGCTCGGTCAGCTTTCCCAGTGGCGATATCAAAAGCGGCGAAACGGTCTGAGGAGGATGCCTCCGCCCGGATGATCGGGCCCTTGGAGACGACGGTGATCTCTACTCTCTCGGCGGTGTCGGCCTGACGCGGGTTGCGCTCGTGGGTGACCTCCACCTCGACGCGCTGGACCCGGGGGTCGAACTGCTCTACCTTGACGGCCTTGTCCTCGACGTAGTCGCGCAGGCAGAGCTGATCTCGGCATTACGACCGACGACGGTGATATCCATGGTGGAACCTCTTTCTGGGCTCGTGGGCCGGTCCAGACGGACCGTGTGCGACAAGTACCCGCCACATCTCACGGCGGGTTGGGACTGGTGTCATCACCTCCTGTCACCTCGCGAGGGGCCCTCATGCACCGAGGCGGGAACCCGACGGACTGTCCTTGTCGACGACGGGAATCGCCTGTGCGTTGTGCCACACAAGGTACACCATATGGAGCTGTTCACGCCTCCTTTTCGAACGTGCCGCGGCCTTGAGGAGCCCCCTGATCGCCGCAGGCGGACAAACCCGAGGTGGAGGAGGGTCGGCCTCGTTGATGGCGGCTTCAACGGGGGCTCGATGGTGATCGTGGTGGCTCTGCCGGCACCGGAACAATCGGCGGGAGCCTGTTGGCGCCCAGCCGGGACGGTGCCGGCCGCCGCGGCAGGCTCCGGCTGGTGGTTCTGACCGGGACCATGACGGACGCGCGCGCCGGAGGCGGGGCGGCAGCCGGACCAGGGCGCCCAGCACCCGCCTCCGGCCCCTCCAGCGCCCGGGCGCAGGCGCCCAGGGTGGCCCCGGTGGTGACGACGTCGTCGACCAGGGAGGGCCGGCAGGCCGGTGACGGGGATCGAAGACGTGGGGCCGTGGCGCGATTGCCCCGCCGTTGACGCGACGAGCGCCCGGCCTGGTGCGCCCCGCCGCCCCGGCGACGCAGCAGGTCCGCGCTCAGGATGAGAGGCGGGGGCGAGTTGGTCCGAGTCGGAGGTGGAGACTGCGGGGCGCGGACGAGGTAGGGCGAGGAAGAGCCACCCGTCCGCTCCCCGATGAGCCCACCGCTCGGCGATGCCCTGGGCGACGGCGTCGGCCAGGTGCGCCGCCACCAGCCGGCCGCGCAGCCGGCGGGCCATCCTGAAGGCGCTGGAACGACGAGCAGAACCGGGGCGGCCGGGGCGGTGGAGCGCCGCGGCCCGGAAACCGGGTGGTATCCGGGACGGTCCCCGGGCGGCCCGGCCCAGACCTCCGCCGGCGGGTGCGCGTGCGCCCAGTATCTCCCCAGGCGCCGGCCGGCCCGCGCCATCGCCTCGGCCAGGTCCTCCCGGGAGCCGTTCTTCCATCCCAGGACCATGGCGCGTATTGGACCGGTGTAGGTCGCCAGTGCCAGGACGTCGAGGTCACCGGCGGCGTCGGCGTGCTCCACGCTGAAGGGCTCTCCCTCGAGCAGCTCGCGGCACTGAGGGCACAGGGTCGTCTCCCACCGTCCGCAGCCCGCGCAGCTGGCCGGCAGGCCGAGCGAGAGCCCCAGCGCGAGTCCTGCTGAGAGCCCGAGCGACAGCCTGCGCGGCGGGCGGTGCCCGGTGGCGCGGTCAGGTCGGCACTGGAACAGGTCAGGCATGCCCTCCACTGTGAGAGCAACGCGGCCGCGTGGCACGCTCGGGCGCTCGCGGTCCACAACGGGGTGCGGTGGGTGATCGTCTCCGTAAGCTGTGGTCCCCTGCCAGGCCCGTACCAGACTCGTATCGGTCCTGTGATGGTCCCGTGGCGGGGCCGTGTCCTCGGTGGGAAGAATCTCGGTAGTGGGAAGACCGCTGTCCCCGTAGGTCCACTAGAGTACGGAGGCAGGTAGCTCGTGAGGCCTGTGCCGATGACCGATCCGGCTGAATCGGCCCCGCCTCATCGCGGCTCTTCGCAACAGACGTCCCAAGGGAGAATGCAGCGTGTCGATCGTGGACCGGATCCTTCGCATTGGCGAGGGCCGCACCCTGAAGAAGCTTGAAGCCATCGCCGACCAGGTCGAGGCCCTTGCCGATGAGTTCAGCGAGCTCTCCGACGCCGAGCTGCGCGACATCACCGACGAGCTCAAGGAGCGCTACCAGGACGGGGAGACCCTCGACGACCTGCTGCCCGAGGCCTTCGCCACGGTGGTGGAGGCCGCCGATCGCGTGCTCGGCATGCGCCCCTACCACGTCCAGATCATGGGCGGTGCCGCTCTCCACCGCGGCAACATCGCCGAGATGAAGACCGGTGAGGGCAAGACCCTCGTGGCCACGATGCCGTCCTACCTGCGGGCCCTGACCGGAAAGGGCGTCCACGTCGTCACCGTCAACGACTACCTCGCCGAATACCAGTCCGACCTCATGGGGCGCGTCCACCGCTTCCTGGGACTGACCACCGGCTGCATCCTCGTGGGGCAGGCCCCCGCCGAGCGCCGCGAGCAGTACGCCTGCGACATCACCTACGGCACCAACAACGAGTTCGGCTTCGACTACCTGCGCGACAACATGGCCCAGCGCCCCGAGGACCTGGTCCAGCGCGGCCACGCCTTCGTCATCGTCGACGAGGTCGACTCCATCCTCATCGACGAGGCCCGTACCCCGCTCATCATCTCCGGGCCCGCCACCGGGGACGTCAACAAGTGGTACAAGGAGTTCGCCACGATCTCCGAGCGCCTGCGCGAGGGCAAGGACTACGAGGTCGACGAGAAGAAGCGCACCGTGGGCGTGCTGACCCCCGGTATCGAGCGGGTCGAGGGACTACCTCGGCGTCGACAACCTCTACGAGTCCGAGAACACCCCCTGATCGGCTTCCTCAACAACGCCATCAAGGCCAAGGAGCTCTTCCACCGGGACAAGGACTACATCGTGCGCGACGGCGAGGTCCTCATCGTCGACGAGACACCGGTCGCGTCCTGCCCGGCCGCCGCTACAACGAGGGCATGCACCAGGCCATCGAGGCCAAGGAGCGGGTGGAGATCAAGGCCGAGAACCAGACCCTGGCCACCATCACCCTCCAGAACTACTTCCGCCTCTACCCCGAGGGCTCCCGCTCGGGCATGACCGGTACCGCCGAGACCGAGGCCGCCGAGTTCGCCGGCACCTACAAGATCGGCGTCGTCCCGATCCCCACCACAAGCCCCATGATCCGTGAGGATCAGCCGGACCTCGTCTACACCACCGTCGAGGCCAAGCTCGACGCCGTCGTCGACGACATCACCGCCCGTCATGAGGCCGGCCAGCCGGTGCTGGTGGGTACCACCAGCGTGGAGAAGTCGGAAGTCCTCTCCGAGCGGCTGCGCGAGCGCGGCATCCCCCACGAGGTCCTCAACGCCAAGCAGCACGCCCGTGAGGCCGCCGTCGTCGCCATGGCCGGCCGCAAGGGCGCCGTCACGGTGGCCACCAACATGGCCGGGCGCGGAACCGACATCATGCTGGGCGGCAATGCCGAGCACATCGCCGTCACCGCCCTCAAGGAGGCCGGCCTCGACCCCGAGGAGAACGCCGAGGAGTACGAGAAGGCCTGGCCCGAGGCGCCGTCCGCCGCCAAGGGAGGCCTGCCGGGCCGAGCACGACGAGGTCGTTGAGCTCGGTGGCCTCTACGTGCTGGGCACCGAGCGTCACGAGTCGCGGCGCATCGACAACCAGCTGCGCGGACGCTCCGGCCGTCAGGGGGACCCGGGCGAGTCCCGCTTCTACCTGTCCATGGAGGACGACCTCATGCGCATGTTCGCCTCCGGGCTCGCCCAGCGCATCATGTCCTCGGCGCCTACCCCGACGACGTCCCCGCTGGAGTCCAAGATGGTCACCCGCGGCATCGCCGGCGCCCAGCGCCAGGTGGAGTCGCGCAACTACGAGATCCGTAAGAACGTCCTCAAGTACGACGACGTCATGACCGAGCAGCGTGAGAAGGTCTACTCCGAGCGCCGCCGCGTCCTGGACGGCGAGGACCTCGAGCCTCAGGTCGAGGCCTTCCGGGCTCAGGCCGTGGCCTCCATCGTCAATGCGGGCACGGCCGAGGGCCGCCCCGACGAGTGGGACCTGGACGCCCTGTGGGGCGAGCTCGGGCCGCCTCACCCGGTGGGCCTCACCCAGGACGAGGTCGTCGAGGCCCTGGGCGGCAGGACTCGCTCACATCGGAGAGCCTCATCGACGAGCTCAGCGAGGACGTCGCCGTGGCCTACGAGGATGCCGAGGCGCGTATCGATGCCAACGCCCTGGCCCACGCCCAGCTCGGCGAGGAGCCTATGCGCACCCTGGAGCGCCGCATCCTGCTGGCCGTGGTGGACAAGCGCTGGAGGAGCACCTCTACGAGATGGACTACCTCAAGGAGGGCATTGGGTCTGCGGGCCATGGCCCAGCGCGACCCCCTCGTGGAGTACGCCAACGAGGGCGCCCGCATGTTCCGGGCCATGATGGAGGGGATCCGCGAGGAGACCGTCGAGCAGATCTTCGCCAACGTCAACCGCTTCGACGCCGCCGCCCAGCGCGCCACCGAGGACGGCACTGCGGAGGCCGCGCAGGCGGTCGCCAAGGCCAACGCCACCGCGGCGGCCGGCATCCGTGTGGGCAGGGCCGCCGGCCAGGGCCGGGGCACGGTTCTGGGGGACACGGGGCAGGCCTCCATGGAGCAGCGGATCACCCTACTCCGGTCCCAGTGAGTCCGGTGACGAGGAGGAGCGCTTCGGCGCCTCCCGCGCAGAGCCTCCAGCTCCGGCTCGTCGGCCTCAGGGCGGCAACCGGGCCGAGCGTCGTCGGTCCAGAGAAGCGCCGCCACTGAAGCCCAGCGAGAGCTGACGTTACCGCCGTCGATCCCGTCGGACCTGGTAGACCGCCAGGATCCGGCGGGATCACGCGATCTCCAGGCCGGTGAGGATCCAGCGCTCGCGCAGCAGCTCCAGGCGTGCTGCCGCGGCCCGGACCCGGTTGCCCTCCTCCAGGAGAACGGTCGCCTCGCAGGCCCCCGACATCGTCAGCTCGGTGCGCACGCTGCGAATGCGCGGGCGCTTCGACGACGGCCGGTGCCCCAGGATCCTGGAGGTCAGCCCGCCCTGCGGGCGAGTGCGTCGAACAGGGACGGACTGGTCCACCGGGCCAGGTGGTCCACGGACGCAGCCCCGCCAGCACCTCGCTGGCCGCAGTCACCACGATCGCGGCCGTGCGCGAGGCGTCGGTGCCGGTGCCGGCCTGCCTTCTGGTGATGTGGTCGTGAGACTCGGTGTCGCCGGGCTCGTTGACGGGCTTGCGGGGCTTGGGCGGAACGGCACGGGTCGGTGTCGGATGAGTCGGCGTGGGGTGGTGCGGTGCAGAGGGTGGCCTCGCGGCGGGCGGGGCGGACGGCACGAGTGGCTCGAGCTGCAGTGGCGGTGACAGTCATGGCGGGCTCCTGGGAGTGCGATGGTGCCTCATGGGCACGGAGCTGGAGGTGGATGGAATTGGCGGTGAGGCGGTGGCGGAGGCCGTGGTGGAGTCTGATGGCCCTGCAGGCTGGGAGGGAGGTGCTTCATCTCGATGGGTTCTGGCCTCCTGTCGTCGTGCTCGGCGGCGCCAGGGGGCTCGGAACGGTCAGCACCGTCCCGGGGCGGATCAGTGACGGGTTCGCCCCGATGACATCGGCGTTGGCGTGATACAGGGCGGGCCAGCTCCTCGCGATCTGTGCGCTGCTGGACCCGGCGGGCAGGAGACGGGCGGTGATCGACCACAGGCTCTCGCCGGGCAGGACGGTATGAGTGCGGCCCGACGACGTCCCGGGACCGGAGGAGGCGGGTGAACTCTCCCCGGATGTGCCGGGCGGCGTTGAGCCGGCTGCGTCGCCAGGGCCGCTCGAGCCGTCCGGGGTGGTCGAGGGGGCCTGAGACGGCGGAGACGCGGACGAGTCGCTGTGGGATCCTGAGCCGTCCGGATCGACGGTGGGGGACGAGTCCCCGTGGCCGATGGGGCCCGACGACGACTGTCCGGACTGCGGTGACGGCGTCGGGGACTGGGAGGGTGAGGCGGGAGCCGAGCTCGTGGGCCTCCACCCCAGGTCGTCGCCGCCGGTGGCCTCCTCGGCGGCGAGGGCCGGGGCCGAGGACAGGGGAGACGACCAGGGCGGAGGCCGCGATGCGTCGGGCCGCCGGGGCTCCCCACCCATCAAGAATCCTGGCGGCCAGTCCGGGAACATCGGTCTCGTGGGTCGATTGGGGATCGTGGGAGGCGGGGAGTGCGATGAGGGCCAGTGCGGCCGAGGCTACGTGCCACAGGGCCCCCAGGGCGCCGATTGCGCAGGTCCCAGCGACGACGGCGTCGGACAGGTGGCCCGTTCCCCAGGACTGTGGCGGGACCTCCAGCAGGCTCGCCGTGGCGCTGCGGGCCGCGTGTCCCAGAAGCAGCAGGACAATGCCGGACACCCCGGCCAGTAGTGCCAGCTGTAACCGTGTCCCCATGACAGCCCCCATCGCCAATGATGATGTTTGGTGATGTTAGGTTTACTCTGATGGTGTCCTCTTGTCAAGGTTAATGGCGCTGTCTGACATGGTGTCTTCTCTTTCAGGAGTCAGTGACTCATGGTGACTCATGGTGACTCATGGTGACTCGTGGTGACTCGTGGTGACTCGCAGAGACTCACTGCTGCAGGTGCCCATGGCCCAGGGGCGGGGCCGGGGACAAGCTGGTGGGCGCAGGGGGTGAGCGGCTTTGCACGGAGCGCCGAGTGTGGTGAGGTGAGGACATGGACTGGGACCTGATGCTCTGCCGACCTGAGAGCAGCTTCGATGCCGAACGTCGTGCGGACCTGGTGGCGCAGAGCGCCGAGCTGGCCGAGGCTGAGCACGCCTCGATCGAGGTGGTCGATCGGCTCCGAGGGTCGGTGGGGCGTCTCATCCACCTGCGCACCCGCGGCAGCGTGCCCGTTGATGGCGTCGTGACCCGGGTCGAGCCGCCCTATGTCCTGGTCGACGAGGGGGAGGGCCTGCAGGCGATTGTTCCACTGGCCGCGGTGGCGACGATGGCGGTGCTGGCCGGCCCTGCGCCCCGGGACGACCGCCGTCGGCCCACGTTGGGGGCGCTGCTGCGTGAGATCGCTCGGCGCGGTGCGCAGGTGCGGCTGGTCCTGGGATCCGGAGAGGTGAGTGGGGCGGCTGGTCCGGGTGGGGCTCGGACCATGTCGATGTCGCCCTCGACCCTGAGGGCGGGGTCCGTGCGCGCGCACACCCCGGCGCGGGGATCATCAGCGTCATGACCGCGGCGATCGAGGTGCTGCGCAGTCGCTGACGTCTGCTTCCGTGTGGAGGTGTCGTAGGGGTGTCAGAGAGCGGCTGGAGACGGTGCGGCGGGTGTGCTCAGGACTCCTCGTCCTCGACCCAGCCCGCGGCCACCATGGCCCGGGTCGAGGCGAGCTGACGCTGGATGTAGTCCTCGAGGGCCTGGTCCTCGATGCGCCAGAGCTTGCGGGCACCGACCTGGATGGCTGGGAGGTCTCCGGTACGGATGAGGGCGCGCACGGCCTGGGCGGACAGCTGGAGCTGCTCGGCGACGTCGGCGATGGTCAGGAATCGTGTGCTCATAGAACGATGATCCCACTGCTTGTCCCTCTCCACAATTCTCAAAGAGGTTGTGGATAACCGTGAGGTATCATTTTATCCTGACGATGATTGCAGGCGATCAAGGAGGATTCCCGTGACATCATCTCGCAGTGCGCACTCCCGAGCGGTGCCCGAGCGTCCCCGTGGTGGCCGATGGCGCCGCCCCGCCTGGAAGGATCCGCGCATGGCCGGGGGAGTGGTCCTGGTCGCCGCGGCCGTGGCCCTGGGAGCCTGGGCCGTCGACGCCGCCGCAGACACCACCCGCGTGTACGTGCTCTCCAAGGACGTCGCCCCCGGGGCCGACCTGACCGCCGACGGCGTCCTCACCGCGGTCGAGGCTCATCCCGGCACCGATGCCTACGTCGAGGTCGGACACCTGCCCGACGGCGCTGTGGCCACCCGCTCCATGAGCAAGGGGGAGCTGCTGGCGGCGGTGGCCGTGGACAGCAGCCGGGAGCAGGCGCTGCGGCCGGTGGTCCTCAACGTCGCCTCCAACCTGCCGGCCTCGACGAAGGTCGGTGACTACGTCGACCTGTGGCTCGTACCCAAGGAGAGCGCCGTCGGCAGCCCTTCCGCTCAGGCGCCCACCACCGGTCAAACCGACCAGGCCGGGCAGGAGCAGACCGGTGACGGCGGGGCCCGCCGAGTGGCCACAGGGACTGGTCATCGCCTCGGTCGGCGAGGTCAACAGGGGCTGATCTCCCACGCCGAGCACAGGGGTGGAGGTCAAGGTTCCCGAGGACTCCCTGGCCGCCGTCCTCAGCGCCGTCGGGCAGGAGGGATCACTCGTCCTGGTTCCCACCGGCCAGGAGGCGCCTGCGGAGAAAGCGTCGTGAGTGCCCCGGGCGCCGGGATCCTCCTGGCCCTCAGCGGCGACGACGCCGACATCCTGCGCGCCTGAGTCAGTCGGGGAAGCGGACTGTGCGTCGTACGCAGGTGCGCCGACCTGCCCGAGCTGCTCTCGGCGGGCATGGCCGGGTTGGCGTCCTTCGCTCTGCTGGACACCGGGTTCGACGAGATCGACCGCACCGTCCTGGACCGGCTCGGCCGTGCCGGCCTGAGCGGGCTGCTCCTGGTGGAGGCCCGCGAGGAGGAGCGCTGGCGCAGCGCGGGGTGGCCGGTCCTGAGCCGCGACTCGGCCCCCAGCCGCATCCGCTCCGTGATGCAGGACCTCGTGCGCCGCGGCGTGGCCGGCACCGGAGCGTCCTCACCGGCCTCCTCCATCGCGGCCGGGACAGCCCTTGATGCCCCAGCACGCCCGGCGGCAACGAGCAACGACTGGCTGAGCGCCGCCACGCCCCCGTCACCCGCTTCGTCTGCGCCGACCGCATCGCACAGTGCCGCGCAGGAGACCGCCTGGCTCGAGGAATTGTGGCGGCAGTCTCCCGGGCCGGACGGAGCCGTGGAGGCGCCTGCTCCACCCGGCCCCATGTCCTTCGCCCCCGGTCCCGGTGCGTTCGCGGGTGGACCCTCGGGGCCCGGGGCGGAAGCGCAGCGCGCAGTCGAGGGCTCCCCGGAGGACTTCGCGGTGCCGCCGTCGGTCGCGCCGGGCAGGTCGCACACCGTCATGGCCGCTTCGGGTGCTGCGGGTGGCTCACACCCCGGCTCTCAGGCCTCGGCACTCGACGGCGGGCGCGGGCGGATCGTCCTGGTGTGGGGGCCGCACGGTGCCCCGGGCGCTCAACCGTGGCCGCCTCCCTCGCTTACGGCCTGGCCGCCTCCGGCGGGGCGATTCTTGTCGACGCCGATGTCGAGGCCCCCAGCCTGGTCCAGATCCTCGGAATGCCGGAGGACTCCTCGGCCCTGGCCGGAGCCGCCCGCCTAGCCACCCACGGCCGGCTCGACGCCGAGAGCTTCCAGCGGGTCCTGGCCCCGGTGGGCGATGGGCTCTCTCTACTGGGAGGGCTGGGACGGGCCGGGCGCTGGCGGGAGCTGCCGCCAGCCTCCATGACCGAGGTCTGGCTCCAGTGCCGTCAGGCCGCGGCCTGGACCGTCGTCGACGTCGCCGGTGGTGTCATCGACGATGACGTCGACGACTTCACGCTCGAGCCCGGACGCGGGGCGGTCACCGCGGACCTGGTGTCCCGCGCCGATGTCGTGCTGGTGGTCGGCGGGGCGGACCCGGTGGTGTGCGCCGCCTGCTCCAGCTCCTGGACGAGGTGGGCTCCTCCGCGACGCCCAGCCGGCCGGGTCGAGGTCGTCGTCAACCGGGTGCGGGCCTCGGCCGCCGGGCCCTCTCCCCAGCAGGCGCTGCGTGAGGCCCTGGCACGTTTCGGTGGACTGGAGGACATCGTCCTGCTGCCTGATGACGCGGCGACCGCCGATTCCTGCCTGCTTCAGGGACGCAGCGTCCTGGAGGGGGCGCCCGGCAGCTCGCTGGGGAAGGCGCTGAGCGCACTCGTCGATCGTATCGACCCGCAGGCCGGTGCCGCCCGGAAGGGCAGCTCCTCGCGCCGGTCGCTGCTGCGCCGCCGTAAGAAGCGTGACAAGGCCCATGGCTCCGCGGGCCGGACCAAGGCCGAGGCCAGGGCCGCCAACGGGAGGAAGCGCTCACCACGCGCAGCAGGGGCGGGCGGCGTCGGCGCGGCGACGGCACCCCGGCGGCCGGCGCCCACTGCCGGCTCCTGGGGCGCCTCACTCCACTGCGCGCGCCCGCAGCCGTCGCAGCGGCCTGTACCGCCGTCGGCCCAGCCCTCCGACTCAGCCGCCGCTGCCGCCGCAGATGCCGTCGCGCTGGGAGGGGCCGGGTCTGAGCTGCGGGGTGGGGCAGGACCCGAGGCCCGAGCCCGGGAGGCAACCGAGGCGGCCGCGAGAGGCGATGACGGTCCTCCGGCGCCGCCAAGAACGGGGCGTCATCGGTACTGACTCCCGGCGCGGGTGGCCGTGCGGTGCAGGGCTCCATGCCCCTTGCGGACGTGCGCTTCGGCTCGGCTTCCGGGGCTGCGGTGCAGTCCGAGCGCAGCGAGGCGCGGCCGTCAGTCCCGTGTCCTCCGTGGTCCACCGGGGCAGGGGCCGGTGAGGCAGACTGGGGCCATGCGCATCTACCTTCCCGCCACCGCCGCGCACCTGCGCGTCGCCGTCCCTCGGCTCGCCGCAGGAGCCGCTCCTGGCTCACGCCGCCACCCCGCCCTCGCCCACGCCCCTGCCGGAGGAGGACGAGGAGGGGCTGGAGGTCTCCGCCTCGCTGTGCGCCGCCGATGCCTCCCTCGTGCTGCTGGCCGAGCCCGGCGCCGAGGAGCTGGCCGACCGACGTATCGTCATCGCCGCCGACGTCGACGCCGAGCACGTGCGCGAGCTCGCCGTCGAGGGGGACGTCCTGCCCGGCACCGTCGAGGTGAGCGCCGAGATCCCTGGGAGGACGTGGCCGCCCTGCTCGTGGACGAGGCTGAGGCGGAGGCCGACGTGCATGCCGCCCGGCTCGGCGACGAGGACGCCTTCGAGCGTGCGGCCGAGGCCGACCTGCTCTGGTACGACGTCACCGAGCGCGAGGCGCTGGCCAGCAGCCTCGGGGTCTGATGCTCCATCGGGCGATGGCAGGACGAGGACGCAGGCTCCGTGCCCCATTGTCGAGCCTGTTGCCGGCGTTGTGCGAGTTCCGGTCGCCAGTGCCAGTGACCAGTTCCACGGCGCCCTGTCTTGCGTGAACGGGTGCGCCACTGGGTAAGGTGCTCTCTGCCAAAGACCGCAGGTCTCCCGCTCCGGCGGGACCAAGCTCACTTGAGGTGAGGCCGGCGTAGGTGAGAACGTGACCCCTTCCGGGCGTGCCCGGAAGCGAGCCCCGTGCCCACCGGCGCGGGGCTTTTCCAGTGGGTGGGCCCTGCGGCATACCACGGAAGGAGGGCCCATGGCACGGCCTGACAAGGAAGCAGCCGTCGCTGCTCTGGCGGACAAGTTCCGCCAGGCTGACGCGGTCCTGCTGACTGAGTACCGGGGACTGAGTGTCGCCCAGCTCAAGGAGCTGCGTCGTTCCCTCTCCGGTAACGCCGAGTACACCGTGGTGAAGAACACGCTTGCTGCGATCGCTGCCCGCCAGGTCGGGCTCGAGGGCTTCGCCGACGACCTCAAGGGCCCCTCCGCCCTGACCTTCGTCACCGGTGAACCGGTTGAGGCTGCCAAGGCTCTGCGTGACTTCGCCAGGGACAACCAGCAGCTCGTCATCAAGGGCGGTGTCATGGACGGCGCCGTGCTGTCCGCCGACGGCGTTGACCAGCTTGCCTCTCTCGAGTCCCGCGAGGTGCTGCTCGCCAAGACCGCGGGCGCCGTCAGGCGTCCCTGTCCAAGGCTGCGTACCTCTTCGCCGCACCGGCCTCCCAGGCCGTGCGCACCGTCGACGCCCTGCGCGAGAAGCAGGAGACCGCGGCCTGAGGCCGCACGCGTCATCCACCAACCCTGCGCGCGCAGGGAACCCAGATAAGGAAGGAACGCCCATCATGGCGAAGCTGACCACCGAAGAGCTCATCGAGCAGTTCAAGGAGCTCACCCTCATCGAGCTCTCCGAGTTCGTCAAGGCCTTCGAGGAGACCTTCGACGTCACCGCCGCCGCTCCGGCCGCCGTGGCCGTTGCCGCCGCCCCCGGCGCCGCCGGTGGCGACGCCGCTGCCGAGGAGAAGGACGAGTTCGACGTCATTCTCGAGGCCGCCGGCGACAAGAAGATCCAGGTCATCAAGGAGGTGCGCGCCCTGACCTCCCTCGGCCTGAAGGAGGCCAAGGAGCTCGTCGACGGCGCTCCCAAGCCCGTCCTCGAGGGCGCCAACAAGGAGGCCGCCGAGAGGCCAAGGAGCAGCTCGAGGGCGCTGGCGCCACCGTCACCCTCAGAGTGAGCTCTCCCCGCTGCCTGACGCGGCCTGAGGACCGCCGGCGGCTGGGGGCAGCATCACCGGGTCCCGTCCACCATGAGGTGGGCGGGACCCGGTCGCGTTCCGGGGAGCCCCGGCGCTGCCCGGCGTCGGCACGCTTCAACGGCGTCGGGCTCGGGCCGGCGCCGGCCGGTGGTGATCGGGGACGTACATGTGCGTCGAGGACTGCGATATCCCGCAGATGACTGAGCTCCGCTCCAGTGATTTGGGGGAGAACGCAGTCGCCGAGCCGGAAGTACGTCCGCGATGTCGGTGGATGCGGTTGATGGGCCAGGAGGCGACGTCGGGAGCAGTGACCTCACGGGACCAGCACTCCAGGCGGACGCTCGCCCCACAGTCCACCACCTTGGAGCTCGGCTGCCGGTGAGGAGACCACCTCCAGGGGAACATCGCGAGCAGCCGGTCGGCTTCGGTGCGCATGTCGCTGAGCGAGGACCACGTCGCCCGGAAGAACCTCCACCCCAGCGACTCGAGCTCGTCCTGACGGAGCTTCTCGAGGAAGACGTCCTCCTCAGTGCGGTACTTGGTGCGGCCGTCGAACTCCGCGACGACACGGTGATCGGGCCAGCCCAGGTCCAGGAACCGGTCCTTGGACAGCCCCGGAACCGGGTACTGGGCAATGGCCTCGGGCAGCCCCACCACGAGCGTCATCCACCGCAGCACGCTCTCCCCGGGCGAAACCGCCCAAGGGGTGGCAGCGGCCAGTACCGCACGCGCCTGCTCTATCCCTCTGCGCCCCCGATGACGTGCCATGAGCTCCTCCCAGCAGGCGTGAGCCGAGCGCAGCCGCGTGGCGCAGGAGTCACGGTGCCACGGATCAGGTCGGCAGTATCGGTTCAGGGCCGCATCTGCGATGGACAGCGCGTTGTGCGGGGGCTCGTCGCAGGCGCAGTCGAAGGCGGTGCGCAGCACGGACGTGACGGGAACTCCTCCGACCTCGATCTCCCCGTCCCGCAGCTGAAGCCGGCGACGGTGCATTCGGACCGAGCGGCCTCGGAGGACGTCGCCTCGATGGGGGCCGGTAGCCCCGATGATGGGTACCGGAACGCGGGCAGTGTCGTCGTGGTCAGGCGCGGGTGACCGGAGACGGCGAGGTAGACGTCCGGCTCACCTGTCCACATCGCCAGGCCATGAATCAGGGCGGCAGATGTGTGAGACAGGCAGGTGGCGGAGGGCAGGAGCTGTTGGGCGGCGATCGCACGCGCTAAAGACACCATGAACCGTTGCTCCCAGCGTCGCCTGCCCGGGACTGGGCGCGGTAGGCGCCCGCGCATGAGTCGCAGCAGATCAGGATTGCGCGACGCGTGGAAGCGCTGCGGCCGCCTGAGTAGATGATGGTCGGTCGAAGGTGCGCGGGACCGGGCAGATCGGAGCGGACGCCTGTCGGTGGTTGCGAGGGGCTCATGCGCGAGTCTTCTCAAGAGGAACGGGTCGTGACGAGCGCAGAGCTGCGAGGGTGTGGAATCGGTGGTATCTGACTGCCGGAGGACTTCGCTGTGGATCCCGGGGTGGCCGCTGATCTTCGGAGTCCTGCTCGAAGGGGTGGGGTCGATGTGCTCGTCGTGACGGGCGTCGGGCTCAGGGCAGTGGGTGTGCCGCTGGGATCGGAGGAGCGTACCGGTGGGCTGGCGGGGCGGTGGGGATCGGGGACTGTGTTGTCTCATGTCTTCTGGGGAGTTTCGGATGTCTTGGCATCTCGAAGACGCTGGTGGGTGGGCTGACCGTGTGTGTGGGAGCCACTGCTCGCTTCTCTGGTGGGGCCGGCCCGGTGACTGTGGTGGCTGCCGTCGGCGTCTGACACTGCACGGGGTGGGGGTGCTACTGGAGGGGTTGAGGGTACTTCGGGTGGTGGGGCCTTCGTGCAGTACCGCACAACCTGTGGCCGTAGATCCGACCCTCGTGGAGTAGACCGACTCGAGGCGGAGCCGCTCGGTGCGGGCGGGGTCGGCGTTGACCATGGCCTGCGGGCCTTCGCGTGGGACGCCAGATAGAGCTCGATGTTTGAGGTCATGACGTTGGTGACGTGATGGGCCCCGGGTGGCGGGGCTGGGTACGGCAGACGACGCAGGGTCGAGGCAGCTGTGGCGGTGGTTCCACACCGCGCCGGTGCCGGGCTCTGCCACCGAGAACCCCGGACTCACTCCCGCGCGGTCCCGGTGTTCTGACAGCGAGACATCAACGATCCAGCCGTCAGAAACGCCCCTGTGGGAGTTTGTTGGAATCCTGCGGTTTGTCCTCGGCGTGCAGCGCCGGTGCGCCTGTGATGTCAGCACCATGGACACCCGCACCGTCATGCCTCGCCTAGAGGCCACCTCACCTCCAGGACCACCAGCCTGCCCCGGACTCCCGCCCGAGCGAGTGTCTCAGAAGTGAGGAGACAGCACAGCGGGGATCGGGGACGTACATGTGCGTCGAGGACTGCGATATCCCGCAGGTGACTGAGGTCCGTCCCCAGTGGTTT
>BNJU01002354.1_pt1 | contig 39282 bp, 55 predicted proteins | sample 8539281 | NCBI WGS metagenome assembly BNJU01 (sample SAMD00202456, study PRJDB9452) | human saliva metagenome | isolation source: human saliva | place: Japan
TTTCCGTAATTGTCGGCTAATTGTCGGCAATGCAGTTCTGCTCCACCATTAACTTCCAAACCATATCTCTGAACAACAAAATAAAATCTCATACTATCCACCTATTCGCTTAATAAATCCAATAATTGTTTTTCAACTTTTTCCAATTTAAAATCCTCAAGCCTTTTTATTTTGATTCTTGATTATTTCTTTTTAACATTTTCATCCGAAAGAATATAATTCATTAATTCTGATATTAGAAAATAATCTTTTATTTACAATTACTCCACTATTTCCCAAAGTATCTTTTATAGCACTACTATTATAAGCCAAAATCGGAACTTCAAAAACATACTTTCAACTAACGGTACACAAAATCCTTCATGCTCACTCATACACAAAAATAAATCTGCTACTTTATAAAAGCTAAAATTTCTTCAAATTTTTATATGTCCTGGAAACACAACATCATTTTCCAATCCCAATTCCTTCACTAAATTTTTAATAAATCTGAATAATTCTCAAATCCATTATCATTTCCAACTAAAATTAATCTAGAATCTTTATTAACATATTTTTATAATAATAAAAATGATTTTATTACATCTTCTTGTGCTTTCATTAGGAACAATTCTTCCTACAAAATAATATATTTTTTCTTTCCATCTAAATATTTTTATAATTTTTATCAGGATCTTTTTCATAATCTTTAAAAAGGAATTAATATGGGTAATATCGTTGTATTTTTATATTCTAATTTATCAGAGTTCACTTTTATTGTAATTAGAAACAGCAAGACTATAATTAAAATATCTACTTGCATGTTCTAATCCTTTATCTTCCATATTCCACAAGATTATATAAATATTTATTATATGGTTCTAGATATTTTCAGGAGTGATATTATGGTATCTCATTACTTTTACATTTATATTTTTCCCAATAAAAACTTAAATCTGTTCCCAGTAGTTGTGATAAATCAAAATATCATTTTTATTTACTTTTTAATTGTTTATTTTAAAAACTTTTATTTTCAGTCTTTTATCTACATTCTCTGCATAAATTTCTGTTTGCATCCATTCTTTCACAGGAGTTATCAATATTTGCATCGATTGCTGACTGCATCTCCATAGCTAATTGTTGGTAAAACTTGTATTATTTTAATTTTCTCACCTACTAACTCTTTAAAGAAAATCAATATATATGTAACAACTTCTCTATCAAATTTCTTAGAACATATTCTTTTCCGTTTTTCCCCATTTTGTTGCTATATTTGGATTATTATATAAAATTTCAAAATTTCTTCAAATTCAAAAATAATTGTTAAAGTATAATCCTCCATTTGATTCTATTACAAAATTTTTGTTACTTCACAATTATTATTAACAATTACCGGTCTTTCTGTCAGCCAAGATTCCATTATAACTATTGAAAAACTTTCATTTTACTGATGGTTGAACAAGTGTTATAGCATTTGCATAAACTTTTATATTTATCTTCTATATCAATCTAAATCCTAAAGTCATGAACATAACTTTTTATTTCTTTTGGAATTTCAAGTTGTCCACCACCGATTAAATTAAATCTAAATTATCATTATTTCTAAATTCTTTAAAATATTTTATTAATAAATCGATATTTTTACCTTTATCTTTTCTACCAGCATACAAAATATAAGGATTTTTCAAATTATATTTTTCTTTAAATCCACTAAAAATCTCTTGAAATATCTATATTTAATCACCACCGATTACTATAGTATCTTTTTAGTTCAAATAATTTTTCTGCTAATCGGGTTTTGTATACAGCCTGAAACTAATTCAAAAATTTCTTTTAAATTTTCCATATATGCATAAGCTTCATCATGTAAACAAAGGAATTAATACAGATTTATTTTTGGCTTTTTAATTCCCCAGTATGTTGTTCCAAACATGTATGGAATAAAAACAAAAATAATGAATAATTTCCTAGATTCTCTTCAATGTAATTCTCTAAATCTATACTTCTAATCATTTCTTCAAAAATATTTGTTCTGCTTCAAGACTTATTCTTTTTCCTTGCATAAGTAAAACATTCACATTATCAAATTTCTTATTATCTCTTTTTCTAACTTTAAATCTTTTTATTTTTATTCCGCTTTCTTCATGATTACCTTCTTTGCTAATAATTCCTATTCAATCTGAAGAAAAATTTTTCTACCAAGTTGTGGTATTTCCACTTCTATTCCTGTCAAATTTTAACTATATTTCTTGTTTCTGTTTCAGCTCCACCTGGTATCTTATCTCATACCATGGAACGATCAAATGCTATTTTTCATATCAATCACTTCCAAGCAATTGCCATAATCTTGATATCCAAATAACATTTCATGCATTCTTCTAATTTTCATTATATTTTTCCAACTCTTTTGGATCCATATCATTATCTTTAAGTACAGGTGCTTCTACATCAATTGGAGAACTGTAAATAAATTCTACTTTTTAAATCCATGTTCCTTTAATAGCATTTTCAATTGCTAATGGATGCATACTGTCTATGTGTCAAATCTAATGTATATGCCATAGTTTTGTGTTACCAAAAGCCATTGTTTATGGTTTCAAGAATTAATGGACTTCCTTCTTGAAGATTCTTATATGCTCCTTTATTAATTTAATTGTTTGTGATGGTTTTAAATGTTCTATAACTTGTGAAGAATATCCTCCTAAATTTAAATTGTTATTATCATATAACAATTTACGCCATCTCTTAATTCGACCGATAATCCATCTTTTTACATTTTTCCACCATCTGTGGATTAATATCCATCCAAAAACATATTGTTTGCCTGCATTTAGCAAAGTTTTTATAAATTCCCTCTTCCACAGCCTATATCAATATATTGTCTTTTTCCAGCATATAATCTTACAAATTTTTCCTGTAATTTTTGTATATCTTCTTCAGGTCTCTATATTTTTCTTCAAAAGCCAGATAATCCATATTAAAGTCATTTTCTTTTTCTATTTCTTCTAATTTTTATTCTCTCATCTATCTAATAATACTCTCTCTTCATTTTGTTTGTTTTAAATTATTTATAGCTCTAACAGCAAATGAGATTAAATGTTACCTGATCTTGCATCATTGGAACCTACTACCATCTTGCCAATTTTCTAATTACTTTTTATGAATGAAAATAATTTATTTCTAGACAAAATTTCTCTTTCTAAAGTGTAACATTCAAACACGATTTAATGTATCTAATTCATATTTAAAATTATTTTCTTCATTTATTTTTAGGGTAAAATCAAAATTATTAATTTTTCTTCCTCAATATATCCTTTATCTTTTTATATTTTGTTTAATTTTTAGTCATTATTTCTTCAACATTGATATTATCTATATTTATTTCAAAATCATTTTCTTTTATTTCCATAAAATCTCCTTCATTACTTTTTGATGAAATTGTATTTCTTTAGAAATTATTCCTACTCCTAATTTTCTGGTATCTAAAGAATCTTTTGGAATCCATAATTTGTCGGTTAATATTCTCAATTTTAACCATCCATTATTATAATTAGACATGAATATATTTATTTTATTTAATCCTAAGTTTAATAATATTTCTTTTTGAAATATCTGGTAAAACTATTCTCATTCCTTCAAAATAATTTAGTACTTCCAATTCATAATTTTTCAAAATTATCATTATACAAAAAGAATCTCACTTTCAAAAGAATTAGTCCAACAAAAATTTTTCCCATCTTCCATAGTTTTTCTAAATGACTAAAACCAGTTAAATACTGTATATCCCTTATATTGGAATACCATAATTTTTCTGTATTTCTGTCTCCTATATATGAAAATGATGGATGTCTATTTTTCTGCTTGATAAATCATATCTTGATGGATTATAAAATCTTCAAGATTTTCAGATTTATAAATTTTCTCTCCGTATAAATCATTTCTAATAAAAAGCATTTACTCCTGATACATTTTGTTCCAACCAAGATATATCCTTTTTCTTTGCAATTTTATTTATGTAATTTAACGAAGAACCTACAAAATCTGTTCCATCCAAATATAATTAGGATTATAAGGTTGAGCAATCACTAGAAAGGAGCATATTTTACCATTATATTCTGTACAAACAACTCTTGTTTACTACTTTTTATATTCTCCCACACATATATATCGTACCATCTATATCTACTGAAAGAAAGTCAATTTCTCCTTCTATACCACTACTTGAAATTAATTCATTAATATTTTCTTTATTAATAAAAGCATTGGTTACAGTTAATGTTACTATAGCTGACTTAAATTTTTATTTTTATTTCTTCATATTTTTCAATTGATCCCTCAATCCAAGCCCATTCCAACCTTTTTAATAACAAATAATGTGAATTACTTTCCAGTCCATTTTCTACTCGAATTCAATAAACTTTTTATTTGTTGTTCCTATTCTATTAAATATCTCCTCCAATTGTTCCATCTTCATCACTTTGAGAATACACTTTAAATCCATATTTTTCTAAGTGTTTATCTGATTTCAATCTTTTCTAATTCAATATCCATTTGTAGAATTAATTGAATATTTAAGTTTATCACATAATTTCTTTTTAGTATGATTTTTATCATACCAATTCCTTTCATTGTTATTATAAATGTTTAAATTTGTGATTTATTCTGTAAACACCAACATCTTTTTACTGTGCTGTATGTTATTACTTTTGTTGCTTTTCGAATATAATCAAAAGGAGTTCCATATTCATCAACAAAAGCTAAATCAATGTAGTATTCTCCTTCTAATAATTGTATTTTTCTATTTCTATTTCAAACAATTCCTCATCTTGAATTTTAATTTTCCCAAAAATTATCAATAAATGTATTTGTTCCATAACAATTTAATCCATCGTTTCTAAAAATTCCAAACCCAAAAACAGAATTTTTTAATTTAGCTATTATTTCTTTTGTATTTAACTTGTATTTTTAATTTATCTTCTGAGTTATAGGTATCACTTATTTCATCTTTTTCATTCAATAATTTTTGTGTCAATAATCTCAACATCTTTATTTCCAGTTCGATTCTATCTTTTTATTCTCTTTTCTTTGATATTTTTCTTCAGATTCTTCTTTATTTTTATCTTGTTCATTTATTTTATCTTTAGGTTTTATTTTAATTTTTCATTTTTATCTTTATTCATAATATCATCTAAATATTCTGCAACAATATCATGAGGTATACCTTCATCTCTATTTTTCCATTTTCAATCCATATAGCCCTATTGCATAATCTTTCAATTGATCCCAAAGTCAGTGCGACACTATTACTATCGTAATTCCACTTTTTAACTCCAACATTTTATTAAAAGCACTTTTGCCTGGAAATCTAGCATCACCAACCGCTAAAATCTCATCAATTAATAAAATATCTGCATCAACATTTATCGCAACAGAAAGCTAATCTCATATACATTCCTGAAAATATGTCCTAACAGGACTATCTATAAACTCTTCTAGTTCTGCGAGAACTTTTACTATGATATCATCTAATCTAGTTATCTATTTCTTTTTAGTAAGCCCAAAATATAGAAGCATTTGTATAAATATTTCTCTTCCAGTCATATCAGGATGATCCTGCTCCCTAATTCCAAAAAGGCTTGAAATCTTTCGTTTATTTCTATTTTCCCTTTATCAGGATAAATTATTTTTGTCATTAATTTTAATAACGTACTTTTTCCCACAACCATTATGACCAACTAATCCAATAACTTCTCCTTTTTCTATTTCTAATGTTACTCCTTTTAAAACTTCATGTCTTGTATAACTATTTCTCTGTTTTAAAAAGTAGTCTTTCTTTAAAGTATGCCCTTTATCACTATATATTTTAAAGCTCTTTTCACATTCTTTACACTTATTACAATATCTTTCAGCCATTATAGTTCCTCCGCAAAAGTTTCTTTGTAACTTTTTCAAATACAAAATATCCAATGATAATCATAATTATTCCATAAAATTAATATTCCACCAAATGAATTTAAAACTTGGCATTCGCTTTTATAGTATAGAATATTTCTATAAAATTAATTATCCCTGTCATCGGATTTAAATAAAACCAAAAACGAAAGTCTTTTCTGGTATCATTTCAATTTCATAAACTATAGGAGTTAGAGTAAAACCATATCATTACTATAATATTTAAAATGTATTCCAAATCTCTAAAATATACATTTAAAGCAGAAAATATAAAGTCATTCTCTACCACAAGAATATACTGCAATCATAGCAAGTGGTAAAAGAAGTACGTATTTGCTAAATCCAATACCACTGACTAGTATTATTAATAATACAACTATCATACTGTAAAACATATTCATGAAATGCAGAATTTACTGTTGAAATAGGTAATATGATTCTTGGGAAATATATTTTCTTTATTAAATCTTTATTCATTAAAATACTTGTAGAGTCCTGCTTGAATACAAGTAGCAAAAACAACCAAGGAATTAATCCTATAAATAAATACATATAAAATTTATCTATATCTGACTTTCATGATAGTTGAAAATACTATCGTATAAACTACTAGTGTAAAGAGATTTTAAAAAGTCCATAAAAATCCTAATATAGAACCTTTATATCTAACCTTTAAATCTTTTTACTAAATTTGAAATCATTTCACGATAGTCATATAGTTCTTTAATAATTTTCATATAGTCCCTTTCTTTTATTTTCATTTATAATACTTTAATCTAAATTTCTCCAATATTCCAATACTTCTTTTCAACGTATCATCAATAAAAATTCGGTTTTTCCATCCCTGTCTCTGTTTTAATTTTAGTATTATCGCATACCACAAGCGGTATCATCTACAGGTCTGAATTTGGCAGGATCAATTTCTATTTTTATTTCTCTTTTTGGACATACTTACCAACTTATTTAAAAGTTTACTTACTTTTTATTTCTTTTACCTGAACCAATATTGTAAATCTCTCCAATTTTTCCTCTTTTCTAAAAAGTAAAGTATAACCTCTAACAATATCCCTGACATCTGTAAAATCTCTAAAAGTTTCTAAATTCCCTCACTCTTTAATACAGGCTCACTTTCCTTTTTTCAATCTGAGCAATTTTACTTGTAAAATCAGCTACAACAAAGTTTTTTATTTTTGTCCTGCCCCCAATATGATTGAAAGTTCTCTACCATTACTAATATTCATGTTATAAGCCTTTCACATCAAAAGTTTGCACATTTCTTCCTGTGCTTTTTACTCACACCATACGGACTTTGTGGAGTTTTTGAATTTTATTTTCTTTGATTGGACACTCTTCTGGTTTTTATTGGACCATATTGATCACCTGAACCAATGATTAATATTTTTGAATCTTTACTGCAATTTTACTGCTTCAAGTAAATGCTACTGTTCCATTTACATTTACATTTACAGTCAAAAACAGGTTCTTTTCCCATGAAAGTCCAACAGCGCTTTGTCCCTGCCAAATGAAATATTTTATCTGGTTTTACATTATTTATGACTTCATTCACCTGTTCTGTATCCAATAAATTCATATATATTAATCTTATCATTTTTATAATTTTCTGATATTGTTGTTCCATATACTTTCATAACCTTGTTCTAAAAAGATATTCAGATAAATATTTCCCTACAAAACCATCAACACTCGTTATTAACGCTTTCATTTGTTCTCTCCTTTTCAAATTGTTTCATAATCCATTTTTCGTATTCTATATTGTATATCTTCTAAAAATTTTTTTCTGTTTGCTGCTATTATATCCGCTTGTAATCCTATTATGCAAGATTGTACTCCATACTGATTAAACATGCTTGATAAAATAAGTGATTGAATATTTCTGTCCCATGATCCTTTTAAGTATAATAAACCTAAATCCAGATTAACACTCCTATTGATAGTGATACTATTTTCCTATTGTACAAAAACTGTTAAAAGGCTTTATACATTAAAAATGCTCTTAAAATAGTCGGAATAGATTTTTGATATAACTCAAACATACTGTTAAATAATCTTGAAGGTCCTAATTCAGGATTTGTTCTTATTGGCACAGAAAGTCATTGCCATTTTACTTCTACCAGCTTGTATAATAGTTTCAAGAGTATATGTATAGTTATTTATCACGTTTAATTTCATTGCTGCTTCTTTACTGTATGCTCTAGAAACCACTTGGAGCATCAGGAATTTCTGTGTCGGATATTATCCGAACTATATAACTCCAAAAATACTGAAGTCTTCTTTAATGGAGAAAAAGTGCTCTGTATTTTTCTATAGGTCTCTCTCCTATAACGATATCTGCATTATTTCTTCTAAAAATAGGTAATACTAACCTTTTCTATATCTCTTACCACAATATTGATTATCTGCATCATGTATTAACTATTATATCAGCTCCTTGTCTTAAACAAGTCATCTAATCCCTGCAGTAAATCCTTTTGCTAATCCTCTATTTTTTTAAAAATTAACTATATAATTAACGCCCCATTGTTTTAGCAACTTCTGCAGTACCATCTGTACTACCATCATTAATGATCAAATACTCTATTTTGTCCATACTCTTCTATAGCAATTCATTTAGCGCTATTTCCAATGTATCTGCTTCTGTTATAACAAGGAATTTGAATTATCAATTTCATATAAATTTTTCTCCTAACTTAAACTATTTTACTATCTTTTAAAGACGTGTTTTTTTACCTATTATATAATTTAATACTATAACCAATACTGTTATTAATACTACTAGGTAACTTTAGAAAACTTAAAAATCTACTAAAATAACTAAAGCCAAAAATCTATTAACATTGTTGAACCTCTTCGTAATTCAGAATCTAAAAATTTCTTTTTAAAAAGGGAAATTATATCAGAGCATTTACTTTTTAAATACAAAATTTTTATTGCATATGTAAGCTATTATTTTAACTGTAATTAAAGTTATAAAATTTACTATTTTATACTCAGAAAGAAAAGAATAATATAACTTGAAACAGCACAACATTTAGTATAGATGTTAATATACCCAAATATTGTGTATAAATTGTTTGCCCTATTAATAAATTCAGATAATACTTTTTCTTTCATTTTTCATTCCTATAAGTGATTTCAATTTCAATCTTTTTCCTGATTTGAACATTTTCCAGATCATTTTTTCAACCATTCTTTCAACTAATTCTAGTAAATCGATATTTCTCTTCCATCCCAATTTAGTTTCTGCCTTCTGCAGGCTTTCCAATTAAAATATCAACTTCTGCAGGTCTGTAAAGAACTCAGGATTAACTCTAACAACGATATTACCAGTTTTAGAATCCTTACCCAATTTCCTTTCCTATCTTTCCCCTTCCCAGACAATATCATATACTCACATATTTAAAACGCAGTTTTCAACAAACTCTCTAACTGTTCTAGTTTCATTTGTTGCAATTACATAGTCATCTGCCTTTATCTTGCTGCAACATTAGCCACATTGCTCTAACATAATCTTTCGCATGTCCCCAATCTCGTTTAGCATCTAAAGTTTCCTAATTCTAAATACATCTTGCACACCTAATTTTATTCTAGCAACTGCATCTGTAATTTTTCTAGTTACAAACTCTTTTCCCTCTTCTTTCAGATTCATGATTAAATAAAATTCCCTGAACATGCATACATGTCATAACTTTCTCTATAATTTTTAGTTATCCAATGTCCATATAATTTTGCTACTCCATAAGGACTTCTAGGATAAAAAGGCGTTTCTTCAGTTTTGAGGAATCGCTTGAACCAATCCCAAACATTTCGCTTGTAGAGGCTTGATAAAAATCTTTGCTTCTGGTTTTACAGTTCTTATAGCCTCTAGCATATTTCAAATGCACCAATTCCATCAATATCAGCATGTTGCAACTAGGTTGTTCCCAAGAAGTTCCAACAAATGATTGAGCTGCTAAAGTTATATACTTCATCTGCTTGAGAAATCTTCATTGCATTTATTAAATGAAACTAAATCTGTCATGTCAGCATATATAAATTTTAATTTCATCTTTTCTATGTTCAATATTTCCAAAAGTAGTTACATTTTTTTCTTCTCATAAGTCCATAGACTTCATATCCCTTTTTCTAATAATAATTCTGCCAGATATGAACCATCTTGACCATTTATTCCCAGTAATTAAAGCTTTTTTCATTTATAATCTCCTATCTCTTTGTTTTTATAAATATTCATTTCTATTACAAATTTTTCAAATTGTTAATAATCTCTTTAACTTCTTGAGTATTATTTCTTGTGACAAATTAATGTTACATCATCTGTATCTACAATTACTATATCTTCTAGTCCAATAGTCGCAATCAAGTTTTATCACTACCCTGAATTATTGTAGTTTTTAGTCTTTTATACTTATTACATTTCCTGTTATTACATTTCCATCTTGATTTGTCTTGTTGATTCTTTCAAGTGAAAGCCAACTTCCAACATCATCCCATCCGAAGTTTCCTGGAATTACGTAAATGTTGTTGCTTTTTCCATAATTCCATAATCTATAGATTCTGATGGAAGATTTGAGAATACTTTTTTAATGTATTTCTTCATACTTTTTCTGTATTTATTGATTCTCCAATTTTTTTGTAAACCATCATAGTATTTCTGGAAAGTATTCTTTAAAAGTTTTTCAAAATAGTTGACGCTTTTCCACACAAACATTCCACTATTCCATAAATATTGTCCACTTGCTAAATATTCTTTAGCTTTTTTCTAAATTTGGCTTTTTCAACAAAACTTAAAACTTCATAGACATTTGCTGTCTTTTAAAATCTTTTCACCTTTTGTAAAAGTTAATGTATCCATACCCTGTTTCAGGATAATTTGGAGTAATTCCTATTGTTGCTAAATTATCATCTTTTTCAACTACATCTAAAGCCGTTTTTTTCAATGTGTCAATAAAAGATTTCGTTAAACTTTAATCAGATGATCTGAAGGCAAAATTATCATCTTTTGAATCTATATCTTTTTAGCAATATGAATTGCAGCAAGTCCCGATACAAGGTGCTGTATTTTTAGCAGCAGGCTCAATAATGATGTTCTGCTTTCAGGTATATCTGGAATATGTTCTGAAACCAGATCTTTTGTACATTTCATTTGTGACTACATACATATTTTTCAATATCCACTAAGACTTTTTACTCTTTCAACAGTATGCTGAATCATAGATTTACCCGTCATCTGTCAAAGGATAAAAAAATTGTTTTGGTATATTTATTCTACTTTTCGGCCAAAATCTTTCACCTTTTCCACCAGCCATTATTACTACAGAAATCAAAAATTCCTCCTTTTTATATAATTATTCTATAATGATTATAGACAATTTAGATATTTATTAGGGCGTGTCTGAAAACTCAAAATCAATGATATTTTTAATGATTATCAAATAATATACTCAAAAATCAATGAGTTGAAACATTACCTCAGTCTGATACAACAAAAGAAAAGCACGAGGAGGCTTCTATCATGACAGAAGATATGAAAATATCAGATGAACAATGGAATAAAATAAAGCATATGTTTCCCAAAGCTAAGACAGGACGCCCAGGCAAAGATTTACGCCTGATGTTTAATGCCGTGCTGTGGATTGCCTGCAGCGGTGCACCTTGGAGAGACCTTCCTGAACGTTTCGGTTCATGGAAGACGGTCTATTCCCGTTTCTGCAAATGGCGTGACGAGGGAACTCTGCTTAAAATATTTGAGCATTTAAGGGAAGATGCCGACTATGAGAACCTGAGCATTGACTCTACAGCAGTTAAAGCCCACCAGAGCAGTGCGGGAGCTAAAAAAGGGCAAAAGATTCAGAAGTGAATCAGCACATCGGGAGAAGCTCAGGAGGAAGGACAACTAAGATCCATGCAGTTGTTGATGGACTTGGAAATCCGCTGTACATAAAACTTACTGCAGGACAGATTCATGACAGTACGCAAGCAATTAAAATATTGTCGCAGCTAAGCATAAAAGGCAGCAGCATACTGGCAGACAAGGCATACGGGACAAAGGAAGTTCGGAAGTATATAAGAAAACGCGGGGGAGAATGTGTAATACCTCCGAAGTCCAATGCAGTGGACAAATGGGAATGCGATTACCATATCTACAAGGAAAGACATCTTGTGGAATGTTTTTTCAATAAGCTAAACAGTTCCGCAGAATAAAGGACACGCTATGATAAGCTGGCATGCACGTTCATAAATTTTATTTATATAGGATGCATAATGATCTTAATAAAATAAATTTAAGTAATCATTAAAAATATCATTGATTTTGAGTTTTCAGACACGCCCTAAATAAAAATTAGATTTTTAATAAACTTTCTAAATATTTTTATAATCAGATTTTTTAGTTTATCTACTATTTCAACTAATTTATTTTTATCTATCCATCCTTTTGTATAAAGCAATTTCTTCAATGCAAGCAATATAAAAACCTTGTCTATTTTGAATAGCTTCTACAAAATTTGAAGCTTCTAATAATCCTTTTGGTGTTCCAGTATCAAACCAGGTCATTCCTCTTCCTAAAACTTTTTGTTTTTAATCAAGCAAATAAAACTCATTAATTGATGTTATTTCTAATTCTTTTTCGTTCTGATGGCTTTTAATATTTTTGGATTTTTATAACTGTATTATCATAAAAATATAATCCAGGAATTGCAAAGTTTGACTTAGCTTTTTCAGGTTTTTCCTGCAAAGAAACAACATTTCCATCTTTATCAAATTGGACAACTCCATAATCGCTAGATTCTTGACTGGATATCCAAAAATTATTGCACCATTTTTATTTGTAACTTCTTTTTCTTTTCTATAAATTTTAAAGTAATTAACAGAGTCTTCAAGAATTTTTGAAAATCCATTTCCATAAAATATATTGTCTCCTAAAATTAAAAGCAACATTATCGTCACCAATAAATTCTTCACCAATTAAAATGCCCTCAGCAATACCATTAGGACTATCTTGAACCTTATATTTAATATTTATCCCTAATTGTTCACCATTTCAAGCAGCCTTTCAAATAATGGGACATCTCTTAAAAGTAGAAAATTATTAAAATATCCTTTATATTCGCAAGCATAAGAACAGATAAAGGATAATAAATCATAGGTTTATCATAAACTGGCAATATTTGTTTAGAAATCGACTTTGTCAATGGAAAAAGCCGTGTACCAGATCCACCTGCTAAAAATTATTCCTTTCATTTATTTCTCCTATTTCTTCCTGAAAAACAAGTTTTCAACATTGGAAAACTAAATTCATAATTTCAAATACTGAATCGTTCAAAAATATTTACTTCTATTACTTCTATTACTTCCTTTTGCAAACAAAACAGCTTTTAGCCGTTTTTCATAACAACAAGTACATCAAGTATTAAATCCTGATGTTTTAAATAGTATAAATCGTATTCAAGTCGCATCTTCTAAATTTTTCTCCATATGGGAACATAACTTGAGCCCATCCAGTTATTCCTGGTTTTTATAAGATGTCGTAAATTATAATAATTTATCTGCTTTTTCGTATTCTTTAGCTAATATGTCCCATTCTGGACGCGGACCTACAAAAACTCATTGTTCCTTTTAGTATATTCCAAAGTTGAGGTAATTCATCAATTCTGTGTTTTTCTCATAAATTTTCCAAATTTTGTTACTCTAATATCGTTGTCTAAAGTATATTTTGAATATTTACTTGGATCATGCATCTTCATACTTCGAAATTTATAAACTTTAAAAGGTTGCATATTCTCACCTATTCTTACCTGCTTAAATATTACTGGTCCTTTTGGATTCAAATTTAATAATTATTGCAGTTATTAATGCTACTGGGGAAAAATTATTATTAAAAGTAAAGCTAATATTAAATCCATTCCACGTTTTATATTTTTGCATTTCATTATTTTAAAATATCAAATCCATTCGATTCAAGCAACCACTCTTTCGTTTTATTTTATCTATATCAATTTTTTCTTTTGAATATCTTCATTAAATTCTTCATAATTTATTATTTTCAAACCATTTATTTTTAAATCGAAAAAGTCGTTTTTAAATATTTCTTAAAAATCTGGACTGTTCATATCTTTTTACAATCACAAAAATATCAATACTTTTTTTCAGAAATTATTTTCTCCATTTCATCATAATTTCCAATTAGATATTTTGTTACTCTACTTTTTATTATTGGAAATGTACCCAATATAGTTATAATCAAGAGTATTTATAATATCTTCCTGAATATTATTTTTAATATGATTTGAGCCAAATATTAATACATTTCGCTTTTTCATATAAAGAGAACACATAATTCTTCTAAAAATCACTTGAAAAAAAGAATAATAATGCAAAACACACACATTGATACGCTTCCAAAAAGCATAAAGCATTATGGAAAAATTACGTCAATTCCTAAATTTATAAATACATCTTTTTAGTCTGAAGCGTTCAGCATAAAAATCTAACTGTCCAAATATAAAGAAATTTATGAATATGAATAAAATAAATATGAAATTTGTTAGATATTTTATTACATAATCATATTTATCCAACAAAAGCTATAGATTATATACAGGATAAATATATATAATAAACGTATATAAATATTCTTATTTAATTTCATAATTATTCACTCCTCACTTGGCAAATTATACTATAATTTTTCAGAAAAATACATTTAATATTTTCATTTTTAATAAAAATTAAATTAAAAAATATATTTATTTTTCAATAAATATAAATACTACACCACGAGTATAACATATTTCAATATCAAATTCAAGAGAGTTTTAAAATTCTCATCTGTTTAAAATAAAATGTTATAATTCAAAATAAAATAAACAGAATTATTTTATATACAATTTTAAATTTTTAATATTGAAGATTGAGAATAAAAATTTACAATTAAAAATAAAAAAATTTAAATTGATTTTATGAGTAAATTGTTATAAAATATGTTGAGATTATTTTTTAAAATTTTAAAAATAATGGATTAATAATAAAAGGAGAATAATAATGAGAAATATTTTATTTGGTATAATTTTGACTATATTAGGAGGAAATGTAGTATTTGCATCCAGAACAATCAAATTGAAGTAAATAATGAGCAAATTGAAATTCAAGAGATAACAGAGAAAAATTAATAAAAATAAAATTCCTGAAAACAAAACATCGAGAAACAACTTAAAAAGTAATATAATTTCTAAAATCAGAGGAAAGAGGTGAAATTAGTTTGGAATGACGAATTTAATGAAAATAAATTAGATAGTTCAAAATGGGCTTATTGGGAAAATGAAATCCTTGGCATGCTGGAAATTACCTTGATGAAAATGGAAACTTAGTTAATAAATATGGATTTGATGCAAAAACACTACTACCTAAGAGACAATGTTAAAGTTGAAAATGGAAATATGATTATAACATTAAAAAGGAAAATGATAAAAAGTAAATATAGATGGTGTGGAAAGAAAAATTCTTTATAGTTCAGGAGCAATACATACAAGAAATATCTATAATGTAAAATATGGGAAAATTGAAATGAGAGCAGCTATGCCAAAAGAATTGGTACTTGGCCAGCATTCTGGTTATGGCCTGAAGGATATTCCTTAACATCTGGAAAAATGGCAGAGGGAGATTGATATTGTTGAAACTTATGGAAATGATATGAAACGTGTAACTGGAACGCTTCATGTTTTTAAAGATGATAACATATACAAAAACATTTGATGGAGATGATTATAAATTAAGTAAATGGCCCTAGAGAAAAACTAACAAATTTCAACATATATGCAATTGAATGGAATGATAAGGAAATAAAATGGCTGTTTAACAATAAAAGTATATAAAAGATTTTTCTTACAAGGAATTAGATAAAAGAGGTCTGCAGAATCCGTTTAATCAACCATATTTCATGATGATAAATGTGGCTTTGCAAAAATAAGACTGGAGAAGACAGGGATGTGGATTTTTCCAACTGAAATGAAAGTTGATTATGTAAGAGTTTACCAAAAACAATAAAATTTCTAACAATACATATTTCAAATTTCTTAAACATTAAACATGGACTATATTTCTTAATTTTTTCTTAAAATTATAGCCCATACTTTTTATTTTCAAATAAAAAGCAAATTACATTTTCTGAACATTTGTCTTCATTTATTCATATATTTTAATCAATACAGAATATTCTCAATTTTTCAAAATTTTAGTAATGAAAATTAAATAAATTTAGAGTTTGAGTAAAATAATTATAATATTTGCATGCAGTTTTATTAAAGTGATGCCTCTTATAATAAATATTTTTAAAATTATTTAATCATTCAGTTTAATTTTCTCATATTCGACACTAATATAATAATGTTATAAAAGATACTTCAAATTTTTACAAGCAGAAATTTATTTTTATAGAATAAATATTTGAGATACTCTCATCGTAAACTTCTTTATTAATATTTGTTGAAATTTCTTTTACTTCGTATTATACTTATTCATTAATTTTGAAATTGTCATATCATCTTTTATATCGTCTATCAAATTAAACATTCTTTCTCTTGAATCTTTTACAATTTCCTTTTCTTCTGGTGAAATTTTCCCAGTACAAATCCAATTGTTTCTTCTTTTTGTTTTGGGCTTTCCAATTCAAACTTTATTCTCACAAATTCATTTCCCACGTGAAATAATCGATTTTTATTCCATTATGTCCTCCAACACTTCCAGTTTGCTTAATTTTTCCAATTTTTCCAAACGGCATATCCATATCGTCATAAATCACAAAAAAGCTCTGTTTTAGGATCAATCTTAAAAATCAATCGCTTCTCCAACAGCTTCTCCGCTCAAATTCATAAAAAGTTGCAGGTTTTTGGTAAAAACCTTGTCTCCGTTGTAATTAGTCTGTACAAAAATCGATTTAAACTTTCTCTAATATCTGCTATATTTTTCTTTCAAATATTCATCTATAAAATAAATCCTATATTATGTCTAGTCAATTTATACTGTTCTCCTGGATTTCCTAGCCCACTATTAGTTTTCATTAAAATTTTTCTCCTTTTTTCTTTTGTTAAATTTTCTTTTCAAATTATATCAAATTTATAAATGAAATACAAAAGATATAATTTTTAAATATACTCAAAACTTCTTTAAAAATTGAACTAACAAAAACAAATTTAGAATTCAATAGAATAATTATCATTTTTAAATTTAATTTTAAAGTAATTAGCCTTGTATATTCACATGTGTTCAATGTTCAATATTATTATCAAACTTTCCTTTTGCAAATTCCCATTAGCTTCATTTTGACAAATCACATTGCTTACAAGCCTAGAACTTTCCTTTTCACATCAATCTTATCTGTTTCAAATTTAAACCCTTTCAATGTTAATTTTCCACTTTTTCACTAATTGGAATAATAGAAAATCCATATCCTTTTTATTTTCTAGAACAAAGGCTTTTTCGGCATAAAAATTTCTTCATTTTTCTTCCAAAATACTAAATTTTTATGCTTTTCCATTAAATAAGTTACTTAATGTCATATCAATTCGTTTTCCGAGCCCACCAACAACAAATATTTTTCAAATAATTTCTATTTTTCTCAATTTTACTGATTTCTTCCAAAATCAATTCAAAATCCGTAAAAATCCCTTATCTTTTGGGAACTTTTTCATCAAAAACATTTCTTTATTTTTATAATATTCTAAAACTCTTTTTCAATCGAATCCAAATCCCCAACAATCACTTCTGGCATTTTTCCCATATTTAAAACGTAAAATTTGCTCCACCATCCGCACAAAAACAAACTGCATTTTTCCGAAATCAATTTATCCATAAATTCCCGAATATTTATACTCTCCATTCAAAAATCACATATTTTTCTCCATTTTTCTCCTTTCAGATAAAAATTTAATATATTTATTATACTGTTTTATCTGATTATTTACAAGATTATAAAAAATCCTTTAAATTTTAGGGAATCTCAAAATAACCTTAAATCCTCCATATTCACTATGTTTCATCATAACTTTTACCATTATGGACATCAATAATTTGTTTTACGATAAGAAGTCCCAAACCGTGCCGCTGCTCTGTCGTATTTTTATCACAAACCATATAATGTGGGCATTATTGAGTTTTTCCAGCTCTTTGTCAAAACTCCTGTTCCATTATCTTCAACGCAAATTATGCAATTTTTCATCTTCTTTTTACCGATATATAAATTGTACATCCATTTTCGTTGTGATTAATGCTGTTTTTGAATTAAGTTCGCTAGAGCTCGTTTTATCAAATTACTATCGATATTGGCAAAAGCAAGATACAAAGTTCATTTTTCGTCTTCCACTCTATCGGAAATTTTTTTCATCGATATCCATATTCAAAAATCAACGATAACTTGCCTAACGACTGCTACTATATTTCTTTTTCTGCTCAAAAGGCTGCATATTATATTCTAACTTTTGAAGCAAAGGTTCAAATCATTTATTAAATTTTTTATACGCTCACTTTGTTTCAAAATGACAGAAAGCTTTTTATCCGTTTCATCTGATAAATTTAAAGATGTTTTCAATTGGCTTGTGTAGCCCATTATCATTGATAGTGGAGTACGAATATCGTGGAAACTCCTGCAATCCAGTTAGCTCGTGCCGTGTCTTTATTTCGCAATTGTTCCCTTTGATTTTTGCAAAATTTCAGAAGTTTTATTTATACTTTTTGCAAAGTTCTGACAAAACACCTTTTTCTTTCACATGTACAGGCGTATCTTTAGTCAAATTTTGTATGCCTTTTATTATTGGATTTACAGAACTTAGAAGTTTAGAGTTGGAAATAATGTATATTAAAAATATAAAAATTATATTTAAACAAAAAGTATAAGTAAAAATTTTGGAATATTTTTGACAAGTCCATATTTTCAGTTGGCTACTGGGTATTTCCAATAACTATTTTAGGATAGCCTAGCACGAGTAAATTATTTTCAACTTTAGAAGTGAAAACAGGATAATTTTTATATAGGCATGTGAAAATATGGCAATATCAGATATTGAGTATTCTTTTGGAATATCATTAGGTAAATTGTCTGTTTGCCATATAACTCTTTTGAATCGTTGTCAATCAAGATTGCCCATATATTTTGTTTTTTTAAGTCAGCAGTCATTTCGTCAGGCAAAGTGTATTTGCCATTTTCAAATTTTCAACATACTCTGCTACTTTTAAAATGTATAGTCCATGGAGGACTCTTTTGACACATATTTAACAATCCATAATCCGTATAGAAAAATATTTAAGAATAGAAGTAGGACAAAACTTAATATTAAGGTTATTATAAAACGACGTATTAATTTTTAGTATGCTTTTTCATATTATTTTTCCCTCCACAATTAGTTTGTAGCCTAATCCTTTCGTTGTTATTAATGACACAGGATGGGAAGGGTTAATTTCAAATTTTTCTCTAATACGTCTTATATGTGTCATCAGTGAATTTGTATAAACATAGGCATTTTCGCCCCATACAGCTTCACACAATGTATCAATGGTTACAATACGTCCTGCGTTTCGGTAAAGAGTCTGTAATAATTCATATTCCTTTGCAGTTAACGGTATATTTTATTATCTTTTACAATTTCTCCACGTGAAAAATCAATTTGACAGCCATTTCAAATTTACAATTGGGCTTTCTTTTTTGTAAGTTCGCCGCAAAATAGCAGTAATTCTAAACAAAAGTTCTTTTGGCAAAAAAGGCTTTACAATGTAGTCATCCGCCCCTAATCCAAAGCCCTTGAATTTATCCTCATCTTCTCCACGTGCTGTAAGAAATAATATTGGATAATTACTGGTTTTTCTCAACTTTTTCCAGTAATTCAAAACCATTCCCATCTGGAAAGCATAACATCCAATATCGCTAAATCAGGCTGTTTTTTCTTCAACTCCATTTCATAGTTTCCTTCACACTTTTTGCAGTCTGTATATTTTTATACCCGTAATCAGCTAAAAATTGATATAGTCATATCTAAAATTTCCTGCTCATCATCAACAATTAAAATACATTTATTTGTCAAATATTTTTCAATCATTTCAAAATCTCCTTTTTATTGCTATTTAAAATTTTTATCAATTAATTATAGCATATAAATTAATTTCAGTTTTTTTATTTTTAAAAAGTAAGGTAAATGTAAAGTAGAGAGAATGTTATCGTAAAGGTTGATGTGGTAATATAGAGTGTAGAGAAAGGAAGGAAAGTATAAAATAAATATATATTAATAGATGAGAGGAAGATTATTATGAAAAATGGAACTAATAAAAATTAAGCGATGATGTTTTTTTGCAGATAAAAACAACATTTAATGGCTAGCAGAATAGCATTAATTATGAGCGTAGTACCTATTTTTAAGTCAAATTATGTCAATATTTAAGGTAAATTATGTAATAGCGCATATGTTTGGTGCAGTAAATGCCTTGTGTATTCTAGGTTCTTTCGTGTTGTCTGTTTTTATGCATAAAAATCAAAAAAATCGTAATTTTATGAATGTTTGCTCAATAATAATAAGTGGATTTTTTTATGCTTGTTGTTGCAGTGTTGATGGTTATAGGTTTAATTTATACTATTGCTTATGTAGTAAAAACACTAGAAAAATTAGGAATTTTCGTATAATATTATTTCAAAATATTTGAATTTTCATATTATAAGTGAAAAAAATCTGATTAGATAAAAAGGCTGTCTCATAAGGTTCATTTTTATGAAACAGCCAATTTTATAAAAACATAATTCAAAAATTTTCCAATTCTTAAATTTATGTTTTATAAATTTCTTTTAAAAATCTTAATATCTCAAAAACTCAACTTTTCATATCATAAAAATTCTCCAAAATCAGCAAAAGCTCTTCTCCATAATCTCTAATTTTTCCGCCTCCCATTCCCTTTAATTGCGAAAGTTCTTCCATATTTTTAGGATTGGTTTTGCAATATTTGCTAAAAAGCTGGTTTGAAGCGATAATATACGGTGGATAGCTCAACAGCTGTGCTTCTCCTGCCCGCCATTCCTTTAATATCTTGTATAGTTCCATTTCATCTTCTGTCAAATATTCCATATAATTTTTGTTAGTATCTTTCAAATTCTTTTTCCATCTTGTGTAAAATTATCTTTTCCAGAATTTTTTATTAAATTTATCTGCTTTTTCACACTCAACAAAAAGCCGTCCAGTAATATTTCCCTCAATTTTTCACTCAGTTCAGCCTGATACTTCACAATTTGAACATCTCTCAGCACTCTTTCCAATTTTTCCTGCTCAAATTCCTCCATATTTTCATTAAATGGCAATGTTACTATTTTTAACACCTCAATTTCCCCTCTTTATTTAAAATTTGTAACTTTTATTCATTTAAATATTTTCACAAATTCCTTTTCATTCATCCCAATTTCTTTAGTATTTTTATTCACTTCAGCCTTTAAGTAATTATCAACTTCATTTCTAGTAAATTCAGCCATAACTTTATTATCTGAAACATTCACATATTTCACAAATGATAAATTTTCAATTAAAAGCAAACATAATACAGCCGAATTTTTAAGAAAACTCATTCAGGAATTTTTCCAGAATTTATATTTAATTTCACAAGTATTCCATAAAGGCTCTTTTTCTGAAAGAATTTGTACCGAATTATAACTTGCTTCTTTGGGATATTTTAAATTTGATAAAATATTTATTACTTTAGAATTGTCGCCCTACATATTTTTGTTTTATATTCATAAATATTTTTATTAGAATTTTGTGATTTACCACATGCTGTAAAAATAATACATACAATTAATAAAACTGTTATTTCAAACTTTTTATTTTTCATAGCAATCACCTCTAAATTCAATTTTTCTACTGTCTTAAAAACCGCACCATAATCCTTCTCAACCTTAGCCACAATTTTGTTGGAAATATCTACAATTTCTTTTTCTTCCAGCGTTTTGCTCTTATCTCTTAGAACTACGCTGATTGCCACACTCTTCATTCCTGGCAGTACTCCGACACCCTGATAAATATCGAATAGTTCCACTTTTTCTATTTTCTTGTCAACTTTCTGGATTGTTTTTAATACATCTCCAACTAGGATTTCTTCCTTCATAACGAATGCAAAATCTCTTGGAACTGCCGGATATTTTACAATTCCTTGATAATTTGCCTTTTTACCGATATATTTCTGAATCAAGTCAATGTTAAATTCTCCAACTAGAACTGATGTTTTCCCTAAATCAAAGTTTTCCAGCACATCTGGATGAATTTCTCCAAAACTTCCAATTAATTCACGTCCCACAAACACATCAACTGAACGTCCAGGGTGGAACTGGCTTTGTTCAGAACGTTTTATCATATAGTTATTAAATTTAAGCTGTGTAAAGATTTCTTCTACAATTCCCTTCAAATCGTAAAAATCGTAAGGAACAGGTTTTGGATTCCACAATGTCTTGTCGTTTTCTCCAGCCAGAATTATTCCCAATTTCACTTCTTCCTTCGCCAATTCTTGAGCTTTTTCAAAAGTTCTGCTCACTTCAAAGAATCTGATATTTGAAACATTTCTGTTAATGTTGTCCTTTGCGTTTTTGATAAGGCTGTAAAGCAATGTCGGACGCAATGTTACAAAATCCTCTGTAATTGGTTTTAACACGTCAATCAGTTTTTCCTGTGCAACTGTATATTTTATTTTTTCCATCGCATCTTTTGGAACAAAGCTGTAGTTGATAACTTCCTTAAGTCCTGCATTTGATGCAATAAGTTTTACCTGCGTAGAAAAGTTTTTGTTGTGTCAATAACTGGCTGTTCACTGATATCCAGTTTTTGGTAAAATGTTTTCGATATTGTCAAAACCATACATTCTGATAATTTCTTCAAAGTAGTCCTGCTCATTTTCCAAATCGTCACGGTAACTTGGTGCAGTTAATGTCAAAGTTTCCCCATTATCTACAACTTCGATTTCAAGTCTAGTTAAAATTCCAATAACAGTTTCACGAGGATCACTTTTTCCAACGAAACAGTTCAGTCTTTCAAAATTAAGTTCAGCAGATTTTTTTCTCATAAGGAACAGGATAATTGTCAACAGCTCCAGCCAATATTTCTCCACCTGCTACTTCCTGAATCAAATTCGCAAGTCTATTTATCACATTAATCGCATTTTCCTCGTCCACTCTTCTTTCAAATCTGTATGAAGAATCACTTGATAAAGTCAATCTTCTTGAAGTTTTTCTCACATTTTGCGAGTTAAAAGTTTGCCACTTCAGAAGGATATTTTTGTGTTTTCAGTAATTTGTGAATTTTTTCCGCCCATTACACCACCAAAGTGCCACAGCCTTCACTCCATCTGAAATTACAATATCATCACTATTTAATTCTCTTTCCTGTTCATCAAGCGTAACCAGTTTTTCATTTTCAAGCCCTGCTCTCACAACAATCTTTCCACCTTCAATTTTATCAAGGTCAAAAGCATGATTAGGCTGATTAAGTTCCATCATCACAAAATTTGAAGCATCTACAATATTGTTAATACTTCTAGTTCCGATAGATTCCACTCTTTCCTTAAAGCCATTTTTGGACTTTCCCTTAACCGTTACATTTTTAATGATTCTAGCCACATCTCTTTTTGCCAAATTGCTGTCTGCAATTTCAACTGAAATATTGTCAGCAGTTTTTTCGCTACTTTCAGTATTTATCACAAAACTAGGATATTTAACTTCCTTTCCATAATAAGCCCCCAGTTCTCTTGCAATCCCAATATGCGATAGACAATCAGGACGATTTGGCGTAATTTCCAGCTCAAACACAGTATCATTAATTCCCAAATATTCCTTTCATTGGTATTCCAGCAGGTGTATCTTGAGGTAAAATCATAATCCCGTCAGAATCCTTACCAATATTCAGCTCTTCTTCTGAACAAAGCATTCCATTTGATTCCACACCTCTTATTTTCCCTTTTTTAATAACAAAGTCTTCAGCCAGTTTTGCTCCAACCTGTGCTAAAACAACCTTATCCCCAGCCTTATGATTAGACGCACCACATACAACCTGCAAAATTTCCTTCCCATTATCCACTTTTACAAATCGTCAAATGATCTGAATCAGGATGCAGCTCCTTTTCAACAATATGTGCTGTTACAACATTTTCCAAGTTTTCCCCCAGCACTTCGATTTTTTCCACTTCCTGCCCAATCATAGTAAGGGCATTCTCCATTTCATTTATTTCTATTCCATCTAAATCTATATACTGCTTTAACCAGTTCAACGAAATCAGCATCTCCTTATATTTTTTTATTTCAAATATATTATCAATCTATCTTATTAATAAATGGTAATCCAAGTTTTTGATTAGTAATTATTTTTCTTATTTTTATTTATCATAAGTTTTTCTAACGCAGGGAGATCAAACGCCATCTCTCCTGCACCGCTTTTACGCAAAAACTTTCTTATAAAAGAAAAAGAAAACTCGATTTTAATAAAGATTATTTCATTTCTTTAGAATAATTACAATTTAAATTATATTCAAAAATCTCAAACAGTTCTTTTTCTTAACGAAATTTTGCTTTGATTATTTGTTTTAATCAAACAACATTGTATTCGAATTAAAATGTGATTTTTTTGAATAAAATTGTCGTCTGAGCTTTTTCAAAATTTTTGATTACTAAAAATTTAGAGTTTGTAATAACTTTTGATTAAAAAGCGAGTTTTCAATTTTGTTTTTCAAAAATTCTTAGACAAGCTGGGATGCAAGGGAGATGTCGCGAATAATCTTCAGTATGTGATTTTAGAAAAAAAGAAATAATATAATATTATAAATAAAAAGGATAGTGACTAGTTCCCATTTGTTTTATAAAAAAACAAACATAAAATTATATAGATTTATATAGTTATATTTATAAATCTAAAAATACTTTTTATTATTTTTATAAATAATTCAGGTTTTTCTATATACTTCATATTTTTGAAAATACTTTCTCGTTTTTCTTTCTCAATTTGTATATTTTTATTGTTCTTATTTTCTAAAACCGTAATTTTTCCAATTTCCTTTCCAAAAAATAATTTTTCTAAAAGTTTTCCATTTTGATTTTCCACTCTAATTCCATCTTTATTAAAAATATATTTATATATTTTGACTTTTTCTAAGTTTTTATCCATATTTAAACTAAAAATTTTGTCTTTCATTAAATTATTTTCTTCAATAATTCCGAAATTTAAAGTTAAAAATTATTCTTATTTTTTTAACATCTTTCATTAAATTTCATTCTTTAAAAACAAATTCAATATAATTTTTACAAACAATTTTTGAAGCCATTCTATTTAATTTCAAATTTATTGTAATTTTTTCCAAATTATTATTTATTAAATTTTTCTTTATTTTTCACTTCAATAACGAGAAATTCAATATTATCAGAACCATTTTTAAATTTAAATAGAAATAATTTTTTCACATCTTCAAAAAAATATTTTTCTTTTCAAGACATCTTCAAAGCCATTTTCATAAAAATATATTTTCCAACCGAACTTTTCTTCCATTTTTCAGCCATAAAAACTGAATTGGCGCAAATGATACAACGAATATTCCAATCCAGAATAAAAACTCAAAAATAACTTTTTCCCCAGTTTACAAGCGACGAAATTACAAGGAAAAATCCCAAAATAATGCAAATTGCCATAATGAATGTGGTTTTTATAATCAAAACTTGTGAAATTCCAGCTTTTCCAACTGTGTTTCCTAATATTTTTCTTTCATCTTTCAAATTATCCTATTTTTATTTTCAAACCAAAAAAAAACAAAAACCAAAAAACACTGAATAATTATTAAGTTCCAACTTTTCATAAGTTCACTTGTCTAAACTCTTCACAAATTTCGTCAATATCTTCATCTCAATCTTTTTCAGTTTGTAATTCAAAATTCATTTTTATAACTTTGATTATCTTCTGTAACACCATATTCTTCAAATTTTTGTGGATTATAAATATCTTTTAACTTTTCTGTATTGTAAAATTTTCCAATTTCTTCATGATAAATCACTCTAAATCCATTTTGAACAGTTTGCCCCAAATCAAGCCCCATAAGACTATCGTTAGCTACAAAAAATTGTAAAATTCCTTTTTTGGGAAAATCCTTCAATCCTCTCAAATTTTCACAATTAATCTGTGCAATCAAAAACATTTCATTTCCATCGGACGTTTCTGGAATTTTTTTTCCTATCGGAACATAGGGTAATCCCATAACTTTACTATCTGTTATTTTTAGTTCATCTTCCGTCAATGTAATTTTTGCAAAAGTCTTTGTTTGTGCAGTTTTTTTATATTCAGCCCAAATTTCATCATAAACTTTTTTGGCAAATTCATCATCAATTTTTATTTCTAATTCATTTTTCATTTTTACCTTCCAATTAAATTAGTAATTTATTATCTAAATTTTTTTCCATTCTTACAATTCCTTCATTATCTGCTTTGTTCACTCCATTTTTGCAACTATATCCCATTTTCTTATAAAACGGGACAGCTGTAATAGATGCAGGTACTTCGATTCTTTTGGCTCTTAAAAAATATTCATCTTTTTCCAATGTCTCAATAATTTTTCGTCCTATTCCCTTTCCCTGACATTCAGGCAAGATAAAAAAATAGTAAATAAAGAACTTTCATCAAGTTTATCCCAATATGGTGCAATTGCGCCACATCCAATAATATTGCCTTTTTTTCTTGGGCAACATAAAAAAATGTGTCCACGAAGCTCTTTTTAAGAACATTTTTCAGGCTGGAAATTATTTACGTGATTTTTCTATTGAATCAGCAGAATAATCTTTTTATATTTGTTCTCCGCAATGTATCAATAATCAATTCAGATACTTTTTTTAGCATCCTTTTCTTCAAATCTACGTATTTTCATATTTTTTTCTCCGCTTTTTAAATTTATTTATAAATCTCTTTCCTATGCCCAATATCAAAAAAATATAAATTGTTATTTTTTTCATCAATAATTGTAGCTAAAAATTCTGTAATTTCCGACTCTATATCGCCATTTTTCCCTTATATTTGCCTTGTAGTGCCTTTTCCTTGACTCCGTGGGTTTTCAAGTTTGCCTAATGTATTTTTTTAAATAATCTAAAATTAGAAATTGATTTTTTTATCCATTTTTACTTAATTTTTTTCGCTTTTTTTCTCTATTTCAATTTTATAATAATTCATTTTCAAAGCCTAGCTCCTTTATTACATCATTCAATGAATAAAATTTTCCATCGCTTTCTTCAATCGCCTTATCTAATTCCTTGGCATCTCTTAAATCTTCCAGATATTCTCTCAATAAAGCAGATAGCACCTCATTTTCATTTTCTCCATTTTCTCTTACTTCTTTTTTTAAATTCATTTATTAAGTTTGAATTTACATCAACTGTATACAACATTTTTAACCTCCCTTTAAATTTTTTTGATATACAATAACAAAGCAGACCTGTATGTTAAAACTGATCCAAAAATCTCTCATCATTTTCAAAAAATGCTCTTAAGTCATCAATTCCATATTTTAACATCGTAATTCTTTCAAGTCCCAATCCAAATGCAAATCCTTGATATTTTTGTGGGTCAATTCCAACACCTGAAAAGCACTTTTTGGATTTACCATTCCACTTCCAAGAATTTCAAGCCATCCTGTCCCTTTACAAACTCTACATCCTTCACCTTTACAAACTCCACATTCTACGTCCATTTCTGCAGAAGGTTCTGTAAATGGGAAAAAAAGTGTGGTCTAAATCTTACTCTTCTGTCTTCTCCAAATATTTTCTTTACAATATTTTCCAAAATCGCTTTAAAATTAGCAAAAGAAACATTTTCTCCAACCATAAGTCCTTCCATTTGGTGAAACATTGGTGTATGCGATACATCGTAGTCTGGACGGTAAACTTTTCCAATCGAAAATCATTCTAAATGGTGGTTTTCTGTCTTCCATGTATCTAATTTGCATTCCAGAAGTTTGCGTTCTCAATACAACTTCATTTTTCTTTAATATAGAATGTATCAGTAATTTCCCTCGATGGATGTGTTTTTGGAATATTTAATGCATCAAAATTATATTTTACATACTCAACTTCAGGTCCATCAACAATGTCAAATCCCATAGAAGAAACAATATCTTTTAATTTCCATAACTGTTTTTAGTAAGTGGATGAAGCGATCCAACATTAGCTTTTCTTCCCAGGCAAAGTCACATCTATTGTTTCATTTTTCAATCTTTCCTGTTTTAGCAATTTCCTTCAAGCCAGTTGTAGTTTCATCAAATTTCGCCAACAACACATTTTTTTATTTCATTCGTAGTTTTTTTCCAAACTCAGCTCTTTTTCTCAGCAGCGATATTTCCCATTTCCTTCATTATCGCCGTAAATTCCCCTTTTTTTCCCTAGGATTTTTTTACTCTCAATTCATTCAATTCCTCAAGATTTTCCAACTTTATCAAGTTTTTTTCTAACACTTCTTCTCTCAAGTGTGCTAATTTTTTTCTAACATTTTTTTCCTCCTATTTTTACTCATTTTGTAATATGCCTTAAATTTATTTTCATAAAAGTATTATAGCATATTTATTATTAAAAAGTAAAAATTTTTAGTTTTGATAATATAAATTTTTCTAAAAATTATACGTTCTTGTTTTAATTTAAATATTTGGTATGATATAATGTAGTGTATACTCTAAATCTGGAGGAAAAATGGCTATAAAGAAGAAGAAAATACAACGAAACAGCCATTCATAAAGATGTTGTTAAAAGAGTGGAAAAACTATGCAAAAGAAGAAATCATATATGATTTAGCTGATTTTTTAAAATATTGGGAGATACGACTAGAATGAGAATTTTAAGCGCCCTTTTCCAAGAGGAAATGTGTGTTTATGATATTGCAAAATTTATTGAAAATGAGCAGTCTGCGATTTCTCATCAACTAGAGAGTATTAGAAACAGGGAAGGTTTGTAAAACATAGAAAAGAAGGAAAAATTGTATACTATTCTCTAGAAGATGAACATATAAAACATATCGTAGAGCAAGGAATGATACATATTTTTAGAAAAAGATAATTTTTAAATTTTATGGCTATATATTATATATTATTAAGGCATGTTAATTGTATCAAACAAAAGGCTTTTCCTATTTAATATTAATAGAAAAAGTCTTTTTAGATTAGTTAATTATAAATTAATACCATCCTCTTAATTTCATTGCTTTTTGAAATTCTTTTCAATACTCTTCATATAAGCTGCATTTCTTAAATCTACTTTATATTCATCTGCTAAAGCCCATACATCTTCAAATGCTCCTGACAATAATGCAGCTTCTTTTTTTGTTGAACTTCATCAAATGACCAATAGTAACTTTGCAAGTTTTGTACCCATTCAAAAGTATGAAACTACAACTCCACCTGAATTTGCTAAAATATCATGGAACAACTACGATTCCTTTTTTGAATAAAATTTCATCAGCTTCAGGAGTTGTTGGTCCGTTTGCTCCTTCTGCAACTACTTTTGCTTTAACTCTGTCAGCATTTTCAGAAGTAATTTGATTTTCTAATGCACAAGGCGCTAAAACATCAACTTCCAATTCTAATAATTCAGCATTTGTAATATCTTTTTCCATATCCTTTGTTTTTCTGTAAATACGTCCATTTGCTTCAAAATCTTTGATTACAGCTTCCATGTCAATTCCATTTTCATTATAAATTGCAACATGTGAATTTGAGAAGGCTACAATTTTTGCACCATCTTTGTGTGCATAATAAGCTGTATAGAATCCAACATTTCCAAATCCTTGTACAGCATAAGTTGCACCTTTTACATCAATGTTTAATTTTGCTAAAGCTTTTTTAGCTGTCAAATTAACTCCGTAACCAGTTGCTTCTGTTCTTGCAAGAGATCCTCCAAATTCTAAAGGTTTTCCTGTAAATACACCTTTTGTTGATTTTCCTGCAACTTCTTCATAAGCATCAACCATCCAAGACATGATTTGTCCATTTGTATTAACATCTGGAGCTGGGATGTCAACTTTTTCTCCGATAATTGGAGAAATTGCTGTTTCGCAAAATCCTTTAGAAATTCTTTTCTAATTCATCTTTAGAATATTCTTTAGGATCAATTGCCATTCCACCTTTTCCACCACCGTAAGGGATTCCTGCAACTGAACATTTAAATGTCATCCAAGTTGATAGAGCTTTTACTTCATCTCTTGTTACACCTGGATGGAATCTAAGTCCACCTTTAAAAGGGTCCTACTGCATTGTTATGCTGTGATCTATATCCTATAAATGTCTTTAACTGTTCCGTGTCTAATTTTTACTGGGAACGACACTTCAACACTCTCATAGGATTTTTCAAAGATTTCATAAACAGCTGGATCTGCATTTAATTTATCACAAGCTGATTTTAATTTGCTTTTTTGTGCAATTTCAAATGGATTCAATGTTTCTTTTGCCATCTTTTTCTACCTCTCTTTTTTTCTAGTCTATTCTGATTTTTAATTTTTCATCAAAAATCTTTCTCTACTTGTATATAATACTACAATTTTATATAAAATTGCAAGTATTTTTTCATCGCATCTTTTATTTCCTATATGTAAAAATTCCCATAAATTCAATTTTTTATCGTATATTTTTACTATTTTAAATTTTGAAAAATTTTATTTTTTTCTATTTTTTTCTGAAAATTCATCCACTCAAACACATTTTCAAATGTTTTTCCCTTTCAACTGAGCCTTTTCACTTCCACCTTTTCCAACATTACTCGGTTCAAACCCAAAAGTTGTCTCATCTTTAGAATTTCTTATTTTATCTCGATTTTGTACACCTTCTACTTGATTATTCAAAAAATATATCCATGAAAAAAATGTCCAGGAAATCTAGAATTTGGGTTCATCTGTTCCCAGTTACATTTTCATAATATGAATACCAAGCATTGTCAGCTCTAGCCTTCAATAAATCTCTATATGTTGGAAGCGAGAATTTCTGCGGTGTAACAATCCCATCATCTGCCGCTGCAATAAACCAAACTGGTGTTTTTTTCATTTTTTGAATTTTTTCTTTTGTTACCCATAATTTTTTAGTTTCCTCAAATTTTGAAACTGCACTATTTTCTCCACCTGCAGAAACTTCAATATCTTTTGCTTTGTAAGTTCCATCTGCATTTCTAGCATACTCATGGTAAGCATATGCCTCACAAATTGGTACAGCTGCTGCAAAATAGTCTGGATAAGTGATTATCATGTTTACTGTCATATATCCACCATTTGAATCTCCAGCAAGATAAATTCTTTCTGTATCAACATATGGATTATGTTTTCACATATTCTTTAATTGTATCCATCAAAATTTGCGTATATCGTGAAATTCCGCTTCCGTTACCATTTGTCCCATCGCCTTCGTCCATCCAATAAGTAGGCGATTGAACAGCCAATACAAAAGCTCCTTTTGTATCAGTTCCTTTCGTAGTAAAATATTTTCTGAATTTCTTCTTTTCGCAAGTGCCGAAGTTTCTGTACCCAAAATATCAATATCAGGATCTGTTCCACCTTCACCTTGTCCATGAAGCCAAATAATTAATGGTTTTTTATCTCCTTTTTTCAAAGTTTCTGGCTCATAAGCCGCCATTTCCAATTTTAAATTTTCCACTTTTTTCGTAATCGGATTTTTGTAATTTCCACTAAACGAACTTCTGTAATTAAATAATTCAGTATCAGTCGAAACTCGATTATTAATCACATCCTCCTTTTTTTATTAACTGAATAATCTTTTCCCATCAACAGTAACTTTTCCATCAATTTCTACAACATATTCTTTTGCCCATTCATTAAAAAAATTTCTTCATGTTATAAGAAAATGGAGTGCCTTCATATTTCAAAAGTCTTCTGATTAAATACATTTTCCAATTCAAGCGAAACAATCCCAGTATCAAAGGCTTTTTCTCCTTTATTATCCGAAACATACACATTAGTTACCTTTTCTCTCAACTCCATTCGTCTTAACTTTTCCAGTCATTCTTATCAAGCCCCTGTAATTCGATAATCATCCATTTTCATAATAATTTCTACTCACAGTAGGCCCACTCTCAAAACCCTTTTACAAAAAAATACTGATTTTTTCTTTTATTCCGTTATAATTTTTCTAAATTTCACAGCCTTTTTCACTAACCTTTCCTATTATCAACTTTTCTTTATATTTACTTTTCTCTACTTTCACGTGTTGAACTATTTCCAATTATCCCTATCGCTAATACAGAAAACAATGCAATCATTAAATTTTTTTCTCATAATTAAATTCTCCTTCTTTTAATAAATTATTGCACAATAAAAATTTTAAAAAAAGCAGGAGTACAAAACCCCTACTTAAATTTATTATTTTCTATTATTTTTCTAGTTTTTACAAATGTATATGTTAACGCAAAACTTACTCCAGCACCTACGATTATAGAAACTAAGTACAATGGTAATTGAGCGTTTAAGAATAATAAGATTCCAGGTATACTGTTACTGCCATTCCTGATGCTTTTCAATCCGAAAAACTGATGCTAAGAATCCTCCTGCAGCTCCCCCTGCTAATCCCATTAAGAACGGTTTACCTTTACCTTTGATCAAGTTTACCCCATAAATTGCTGGTTCTGTAATTCCTAATGCTGCTGACAATGCTGATGGTAATGCCAACGCTTTTAATTTTTTATCTTTTGTTTTAACTCCAACTGCTAAAACTGCTCCAAATTGTCCCTGCAACAGCTGCTGATAACAATGGATTAAATTGGTTGAATCCATCTTTTGCAAGTAATTGAATTTCCAAGAAGTTAAATATATGGTGAACTCCTGTAACTACAATTAATTGCTGAACTCCTCCAATTATAATTCCTGCTATTCCCAAAAGGTAATTTTAAAATCCATTCTGTTCCAATCAAAATATAATTTTCTAATGAGTGGAAAATTGGTCCTATTACAAATAATCCCAATGTACTCATGATTAAAGAATACTAAAAAAATGGTGTTAATAATAAATCTAACGCATCTGGTATAACTTTTCTCAATCTTTTGTTCTAATTTTGCTCCAATCATTCCCACAAATAACGCTGGTAAAGACTGTTCCTTGATATCCAACTACTGGGAATGAAATTTGAAGAACATTATTGGATGTGCATCTCCTGATGCCACTTGATAAGCATTTGTCAATGAACTACTAATTAACATTGAACCCTAACACGATTCCCAATACAGGTGATCCACCAAACACTTTTAAATGCTGACCAAGCAACTAATGCTGGCAAAAATAATAAATGCAGTATCTGTTAATACTTGTGTATACATTAAAAAGTTAGGATTTATGCTATCTGGCGTTGTCCCTAATAATTTTAATAAATTTTTCATTTGTCAATAATCCACGAAGTCCCATAAATAGACCTGTCGCAACTAACACTGGTATAATTGGAACAAAGATATCTCCAAAATGTTCTTGAAATTCTTTGAATAATATTTCCTTGTTTTGCAGCCTCTTTTTTTCATATCAGATACTGAAGACTCACTAACTCCTCCAAGTCCTTGAACTGCCTCATAAACTTTATTTACAGTTCCTGTTCCAAAGATAATTTGAAATTGACCTGAATTAAAACATAGTCCCTTTTTACTTTTTTTCAATTTCATCAACTTCTCTTTGTCAATTTTACTCTCATCATTTACCATTATTCTAAGTCTTGTTGCACAATGGGCAAATGAACTTATATTTTCTTTTCCCTCCAATAGCTTTACTACTTCTAGCTATTTCTTCATAGCTTTTCGCCATTTTTCACCTCACAATATTTTTCTAATAATTAGATTTATAATATAACCTATTCTAAGTCAATACTATTTTTAGAAAAAGCCATAAATTTGCTTAAATTACAATAATATATTAATATTATTCTAAAAATAAGATTAAAAATATAAAATCATTAATTATTACAAATCATATCTCAAGGAAATATTTTAATAATTTTGATGTTTTTAGAATTAAATTTATAAAAGTTTTATTTCTAAAATGATGAAAAAGGCTGCCTGTAAAAGCAACCATTAATTTATAATATAAAAATCATCTTGACAATTTGCCTCCAACGGATTTTGGATTAGCTTTATACAGTATTTTTAAATATTCTTTCATTTTTCCTTCATTTCGTTTCCTGCAATAAATGTGATATTCGCTCTAGGATGGCTCTGCAACAGGTTCAGGAACGATTCCGTATTTTCCCAGTCAGTTTTGCAGCTTCATCAGGATTGGCACTTAAAAATTGTATTGATTCCTGATATTCCTTTAAGAAGTTTTTACTGCTTTCAGGATCTGCAAATTCCTTTCTTACAATAACTACTCCTGAAATTTGGGATTTTGGCAGAGTTCCTTTACTTTGTCCCATTCATCGCCCATTGAAATAAGTATCTTTAATTTGGGATTTTTAACTTTGCGCTGATGACAGGAAGGGTTCAGGCAGCATTGCAATAGCACTCTTTCTCACTTGCTAAACTGCAGCAACTTCTGTAGCTTCAGACTTAAATTCTATTTTTTACATCTTTTTCCTGGCTCTAGTCCATTTCCTTTTAGTACATAATTTAAGACAATTTTCAGAGTTGTCTTTTCCAAAGGTATATATTGTTTTTCCTTCAAATCTTGAATAGATTTTACAGTATCATTGTTCCCGACTATATAATTAATGCCTAATGCCAGTATGGAGGCAATTTTTACATCTCCATTAGTTTTGCTGTCATAACAAAAGCTCAGGTTTGATGGTATAGTGATTATGTCATAATCTTTTTGCAACTGTTGCAACAACTTCATCTACTGAATTTATAATAGAAGTTTCATATTTGTTTGAAGTTTTCCTGTTTCATTGACTGCAAATACTTTACCATGCTTACAGCTGGAGGCCCTTTTAAGGCTTTTTACCTTGATTTTCCCCTGTTCAGCCTTTGCTTTGACTTCATTCTCCTTTTTGTTTCCATCCAATAAGAATAGCCAGCATTAAAATTGAAATTAAAATCACTGAAAGTCGTTTTTCATTTCTACCACCTCTAAATATAAATTTTACGTTATTTTTAGGATAACGCACAATCCTTTTTAACAAACTAATTAAATTTTTCCAAATTTACAATCGTACCGTCAGGTTGTCTCGCTTCTTCTATATCGTGAGTGACTATAATAACAGTCTTTCCTCTGATTTTTCCTTAAATATCTAATGACATTCTTTTTAGTTATCTCATCCAGCCCCTTAAGCGGCTCGTCAAATATTATAATATCAGATTTTGCCATTATGCATCTTATAATTGCCACACGTCTTTTCATTCCTCCGCTAAGAGTTTTTACAGGTTTGTTTTGGCTTTCTTGACTATTTTTCAAGTTCGGCAGATATTTCCTGATAGAAGTTTCTTTTTCACAAACTATCGAAATGTTTGTAATCGCTGATAGATTTTCACATAATCTATCCTCCTGAAAAACAGTACCATTTTTGGTTTTCAAGCCCTGTGATTTTACCTCTTGTCGTACTTTTTCCAGCCCCATCAGTATTCTTATAAGCGTCGTCTTTCCAATCCTGATTTTCCCATAAGCGTTACTTTTTCCTGCTTCTATTTCCAAAGAAAAATTTTTAAAAATTTCCTTTTTCCATATTTCTAGTAAGATTACTTATATTAATATTCATAGCATCTCCCATTATTTTTGCTATACAGTACCTGATAATGTACAAAATATTCGCTAATATATCCCAAAAATTATTATAACGATTGTCCACGAAAATAAATTTTCAGTATTCAGATAAATCTTTGATTCATAAAGGCTTTCTCCGATCAGAACCTTTTGTAGCCCAATAACTTCAGCCGCAATTCCAGCTTTCCATGCAAGTCCCAGAGCAGATGTTCCAGCCGATTCAAAGTAGGCATAACTTGTGAAACATAAATATATACAATCTTTTTAAAGTTGTAATACGAAATATTTTAGCTATTTCAATAAATTTTTATCCACTTCCTGCAGTCCTTTTCAAGACATTTGTATATATATGGGAAACGCCATAAATATTGAAATTATAATAGACAGTCTTTTCGGGCTGAAACCAGACAAGAAAAAGTATAATCAGAGATGCTACCGTAACTGACTTTATAACAGCTATTAAAGGATTTAACAGAATTTTTACCATTTCATACCGATATGACAGCACAGCAAGCACAGTTCCAAGCAGTATAGCCAGTAGAAAATCCTGCCGATATTCTAGTAAAGGAATAGAGTACAGTTTTCCAAAAATCTGCTTCTTTTTATATATTCCCCAATTTTTCCGTAAAACTGCCAAAGGAGAAGAAAGTATAAGCTCCTGATTAATTATCCTTGAAGTCACAAAACCACACAATAAGCCAAAATATTACCATGCAAATATCTGTGTAAGACTAAAAAAGCCTGGTCTTATTTTTGTCATACAGCACACCTCTCAATTTTTAATTATTTATTTAAAACTTTTCAAAATCAAAACTTTAGAATAGAATTATTATAATTTTTAAGTTTAGCTTTAAAAATAATATTAATATATTCTAACACTATTTATTTTGATTTTTCAAGTATTTTTATTATAAAACTATTTTTAGAAAAATGTTTATGTACAAATATAGATAGATGAAATATTAGTAGAATCAGATTTTATCAAACATCAAGAATAATTTTCTCTAAATAAATAAAAACTGCACCTCAATCTTATATTCAAGATTCAAGATGCAGTAATCCTTAATCATAAAATAATTTACTTATTGCCAGATTAACTTTTAAACTTACTAATCCATTTCCAAATTCAATATAAACTGTTTTTGAAATATTTAATTGGAGAAATCACGATGTTTCTTCTTGTTGCATTGTCAATGATTTTCCTTTATCACTTTCAATTGCATCATATTAGTTGCGTAATTTGCTCATTATAATAATTAAGTTATAATCATAGTATGGCTGAATTACTCCGTTTGATTTATCTGTTATTGTGACAGGTTCTTTAAATTTAAATCTGTTTTTCCAAGAATAACTTGAGCTTTTTCAGAGCTTCCTTGTAGGCATTTTTCATAAAGTTCATTTTCAGCTGCTGCTGCTGTTGTCAATATCGTAGTCAATCTGCCTTGTTGTCCCAATTCCAAGAGAACTTGCTAGATTTATTATATTTCCTAGATTTTTCAAATCACGTGTTTCAATTTCCAATTTATGTGGATACAACTTGAATATCTTATTTACTTGCTTTTCAAGGCTTACTTTCCTTGTTGTCATATCCTGAAATCTCTACAAGGTTTTTGAGAAATTCCAGCTCTTCCCAATTTTTGCTGTATTTCATTAATTTTGCCATTGCATTCTGATATGCAATTTTTATTTGTTGCTTCTGAGATTCGATGTAAAAACATATGTTCCATTTTTATTTCTGTTTAAAGAATAAATTTTTCATTTGCAAGTACACCATAAAATTTTTAATGCATCAAGTGAAATGCTGCCTCACTTCTACAGAAAGTTTTGTTTTGTATTCCTTTTTCCCTTTATTTTCTATAACTGTATCCTAGTTATATGATTCATACGTTGAATACCCTGTAGACGAAATTTTATCTATATTTTTGTTCCTGTTTGAGCAAGAAGTGTATCGTTCCAATATTTGGAGAATTTTTCTGCACCAGCTTTATCCAGACTTTTCATTTTCAGTTTGAATTACAAGTCCAATTTTGCAGAATTTGGAGCAATTTCTCTTTTGCAACGCCTCGACTTGTATTCTTTTTCCAGTAATTTCGCCATCTGCAAAATGACAATACTGAAAACTACCATAAGTAATACTATTATCATTTTAAAATCTCTTTCTTCTTAGCACATTAAACTATTATTTTAGTTTCCTATGAAATTAAATTTTTATTCATTTCATACATAACCGATATATTCTGTACAATTTTAACGGTTTTGGAGTATAGTCAACTGCGGCTCTTCCTGCTGCTTTCAACTTTCTCGCGTCCATACTATTAGTAGAATATGCCTCCATTGAAGGTGATGGTGCCATCGCATCATAAGTCACTTCCCAATCCTGATCAATCCTGTCAATCATTTTTGCTGAAATTCCACATCTTCACTTACACAAATCGGTGTCCCCTAGCTTCATCTTACTTGAACGTAAAATACTTTCAGCTTTTCTGTTTTGACTGATTATAAGCATCGTTAGTACATTTCTGACTCAATTTTATCCTTATTTGACAAATCAAAAATCAATTGAACCGTTTATATTTATTTCTATTATCGTTTGCAATTGAATTATTGTATTTAAGTCTTTTATGTTCTTTTGTTGTAATCACAAATTCATCTGTTACAAAAGTACACATCTTTTCTGTTGCTTTTATTCTCTGAATAATTTTCTTTAATTCTATAATCACTTAAAAATAATATCCTTTTCAGGAATTCCAGCTGAAACCAATTTTCTTCTTGAAGTATCTAAGTTTGTTAAATACTTTATTCTAAAGCTCTTTCAACTGTTGTATCATTTTCATTTATACTAAATGCAAAAAGAATCTTCATCAAATATCTCTGAATACTTTGACGGTTATTTCCATCTTCCAGGTCAATTAATGTAGAAATTTTTATTAAAATCTGTATTCTTTGTAGAGCATTGACATTTGGACATCACATGAAGTTGGCTTTTATCAGTTTTTGCTACATTTTTATTAGGCACTGTTTTTACATCGAGTATATCTATCATCATCATAATCTATTCCTTTTCTGTTATAAAAAGCTGTTGTTTCAAATTTTCCAATGATATTTTCTTAGCTCTAAAATCGTTTTAAACTTTTTCCACTTTTTATTAACTCATCCGTTGTTCCACTTTAAATTTTTCTCCTTTTCTTCAATTTTAAAAATTAATTTCTTGCCAGATCGGGCATAATTTCTCTTTCCGAATTACCTGTAACACTTATTTTTCTCACAATATTCTCATTCGCCGCAAATGACAATATATTGACTAAAGAAAAAGTGCAATCCTATTCTTTTCATATCTTCCTCCATAATTTTTATTTATTATTTTTAAATTTCATATCTTTTATATAAGTATAACACACGTACATTAAAAGTAAATGAGAGTTTTATTTTTATTTCAAAATAAAATTAATCAAAAAGAATTAAAACTTTTTATCCTTACTACCGTTTCTATTTTATAATGCGATTTAGTATTAGATTATTTTATTTAATTTATACTCAAACCCCATCAAAATAATGAATTTATTACAAACTTTTCTAATTAATAAAGTATATAAAACCTAATTTTTCAAGCAATTTAAGATATAATTTTCACCTTAAAAATATAAAAGACGA